>Ga0209207_1000049_pt1 | contig 111826 bp, 99 predicted proteins | sample SaghotsprinmetaG_FD_184140 | JGI IMG/M metagenome (GOLD analysis project Ga0209207, IMG submission 184140) | Hot spring microbial communities from South Africa to study Microbial Dark Matter (Phase II) - Sagole hot spring metaG (SPAdes) (version 3) | ecosystem: Environmental > Aquatic > Thermal... | reverse complement strand
CAGATCGCCTCGAGGGTATCGTGGCAAGCATAGAACCGTTGCTGGTTGAACTGGTCAACGCCGTGCCAAAAGTCGGGCGGGAAGGCGTTAGAACTCTGATCAGGAATCTGGGGTGAGTCGGCTGGGGCAGTGATATGCTTTCATCCTACCGTGGGCAGTCCACGCAGAATCCACGCGAAATCTAGGCCGGAATCTTGATAGCTTGAAAGAAAGGTTCGGCAACAAAGGGGCACGCCGCATGGCGAATGCAACGCATCTAGCACAAATTCAGCAGGGCACGACTGTTTGGAATGATTGGCGTGAGGAAAATCCTGAGATTTGGCCGGATCTGAGTGGGGCGGATCTGCGTCAGCAAGACTTGAGCGGGGTCAACCTGATGCGGGTGAACCTGCGGCGGGCAAATTTAATGGCCTGTAATCTTAGCGGGGCCTACCTAAGTGAAGCGGTTTGCAGTGAAGCCAGTTTGCTGGAGGCCAACCTGAGCGAGGCGTACTTGCTGGAGGCCAATCTCAGCCGGGTGAACCTGACGGGGGCGGATCTGCGCGGGGCCTATCTGGGACGGACTAACCTGCGTGGGGCGTATCTGGTGGGGGCAAATTTGGAAGGGGCGGATCTGCGCGGAGCCTATTTGGTGGGGAGCAACCTCAGTGACGCTAACCTGACCCAAGCAAGTCTCACCCAGGCGGATCTGCAAAATGCCAACCTCAGTGACGCGACGCTGGTGGGGGTGAATTTGATGGGGGCGCGGTTACTGAAGACTAACCTGCAAGGGGCGAACCTCTGCGAATGTCGAGTCTATGGAATGTCGGCCTGGGAGTTGAAGTCAACGGCGACTCACCAGTCCCACCTATTAATCACGCCCTACAACGAAACGGCGATCGCGGTCAATAACCTGGAGATGGCCCAATTCCTCTGTCTCTGGCTCAACAGCCCAACTTTGAATACCGTCATTGAGACAATATCAAGCCGGATTGTGTTGATCGCCTGCCCGTTCAATGACCAATCTCGCCACCTTTTGGCAGCATTAGAACGGCAATTAGGCCAACAGGGTTATGCCGCGATCGCCATTGATTTAACGCCGCCTCTCACTGCCAGTTTTGCGACCACATTTCTCAACCTAGCCCAGATCGCGCGTCTCGTCCTGATCGATGTTCTGGCTCCCGATCGGGGCATTCCCCCAGAGATCCAGGCCCTCCTGCCCCAATTGCGCATCCCGATCCAAATCCTGGTCACCGGCACCACCCTGGATACGGAGGCATGGGAGGAGCCGCTGCGATCGCCCTGGGTATTGCCAGTGCAGATTTATCGCGATCCTGATTATTTGCTCAGTATCTTTCAGGAACGGGTGCTGCTGCCAGCGGAAAGCCGTGCCCAGGCGTTGCAAGGGGAGAAGGGGTAGGAAAAGGAAGCGAGAAGACGCGTTTGGCGGTAGGGGCGGGTTGCGCCAAGAGATTGCACAGTAACCGATAACCGTGATGAACCTGCCCGGTGGGTCGTTGGGGATACCCTCCATGTCTGGGCGGGTCTAGCAAGATGCTTGCCTTCATGCCAAGATGTTGGCAGGACCCGCCCCTACAGGTACAGATTGCCTAACCGCCATGAACCCGCCCGGTGGGTCGTCGGGGATACCCTCAATGCCTGGGCGGGTCTAGCAAAGTGATTGCCTTCATGCCAAGATGCTGGCAGGACCCGCCCCTACAAGTTACAGATTGCCGGGAGGAGCACCCCATCATGATCATGGAACAGCTATTGACGATCGCTCACTAAAACTCGTCATTACTATAGTTGGGCACTCCACCCGCCTCATTATCCCGCTTGGAACCAAGTAGATCCATGCGATCGACTAAAATAACAGGTTTTGAACGGTTTGCTCCCGTAGCGCGATCCTGCCAGTATTCAAACTTCAATGATCCAGTGACGCCAACCTGACTTCCTTTGCGAACATAGTTTGCGGCTACTTCAGCCGTCTTGCCCCACATTTCTAAATTAAACCAATCTGGTTCGTCAGTATTGCGGGTCGGTCGGTTAACCGCTAGTGTCAGCCGACACACCACACTACCGGACTCAAAATACTTCACGTCCGGGTCGCCACCAGCTCGTCCAACCAACGTCACAGAATTCAAACTCATGGCTCTCTACACAAAACAACAGTACAAATGTATGATATCCAAGGCAGCTTGACTAGACCCTAAAACCTGAGGACTGTCACCCCCTGCCCAGATCTTACCCATCTCGACACGTCCTGCGGCATCGCCAGTCATCACCCGTTCCCAAGCTTTAAAATTATCCTGACTGGCAGGTTCAGCCGTTGGATCATCCACTGGAAACTTGCAAGATGGGAACCGCCACGGGAGTGGGACGAGATTAGCTTAAGCACTGGTCATCCCAAAAAGTCAATAAGTCTTTCTGACTAGACTCCCAGTGGAAAACATTATAAAATTCTCATCGATTGTCTTCCCATTGGGACTGTCCGAACGTACATCTATAGCTTGGGGGCATAGACACTGGTGGGTTTCTTCAGCCGTTTTTCACTGTCACGGGATATGGGCATCGACTTGGGTACGGCCAATACCCTCGTCTACGTGTCCGGCAAAGGCATTGTCCTGCAAGAGCCATCCGTCGTTGCGATCGACCAGGATACGAAAGTCCCCCTCGCCGTTGGGGAGGATGCCAAGAAAATGCTCGGTCGGACACCCGGTAATATCACGGCCCTGCGGCCCCTGCGCGATGGCGTGATCGCCGACTTCGACACAGCGGAACTGATGCTCAAGCACTTTATCCGCCGCGTCCACGAAGGCCGTACCCTGGTTTCCCCCCGCATTGTTATCGGCATTCCCAGTGGGGTCACGGGTGTTGAACGGCGGGCGGTGATGGAAGCAGCGGCGCAAGCGGGTGCACGGGATGTGTACCTGATTGATGAACCTGTGGCTGCTGCGATCGGGGCCGGTCTGCCCGTGGCGGAACCGACCGGGAACATGATTATTGATATTGGCGGCGGGACCACGGAAGTCGCGGTTCTTAGCCTCCAAGGGATTGTCTTAAGTGAATCCGTGCGGGTGGCGGGCGATGAACTGAGCGAAGCCATCACTCAATATATGAAGAAGGTGCACAACCTGGTGGTTGGGGAACGCACCTCGGAAGAAATCAAGATTCAGATTGGGTCTGCCTATCCCACCAGCGACACGGATGGGGCTACGATGGAGGTTCGGGGCTTGCACCTGCTGTCCGGGTTACCGCGTACCGTGACGATCAAGGGACCGGAAATCCGCGAAAGTATGTCGGAACCGCTCTCGGTCATTATCGAAGCCGTCAAACGTACCTTGGAACGGACCCCCCCGGAACTCGCGGCGGATATTATCGATCGCGGCATTATGCTGGCGGGCGGCGGTGCCCTGCTCAAGGGGTTGGATACCCTGATCAGCCATGAAACCGGGATTGTCACCCACGTCGCTGCCGATCCCCTCAGTTGCGTGGTCCTGGGAACCGGGCGGGTCCTGGAAAACTTCAAGCAACTGGAGCGCGTCTTCAGTGGCCGTTCCCGTTAGTCCCTTTGGTCATCAAAGCGGTTACGGTGTGGCGATCGGGTACTCGTCCGAACGGGGGACTGGGGCTGATCGCGATCGCGGGTAACCGATTGACAAGGTATTACCGAGGACGCACGAATCATGATGATGTATAGCTTTCGCCGCTGGTGGGAACGATATGGGGTGCAGTTTATCCTCATCATTGGCGTCCTGGGGGGCGGTTGGTATTTGCGCCAAACCCAAGGGGCTGTCCTGGTCGAACTTTATAGCTGGATCAGCCGTCCCTTTCATACCCAACCCATTTCCGAAGAAGCCTTAGTCAATGCCCGCATTCTGGAGTTACAAGGGCGACTGGTGGAACTGGAGCAGCAAAACCAGAAACTCCGCCAACTCATCGACTATAGTGCCCAACAATCCCAATCCGGCCTGACCGCTCCTGTGATTGGCCGCAGCGCCGATGACTGGTGGCACCATATTACCCTCGGTCGGGGCAGTAGCCAGCAAGTACGCGAAGGGGACGTGGTCCTCGGCATTGGTGGGTTGGTCGGTCGGGTGGTTGGCGTGACCCCTAACACCAGCCGGGTACTGCTGATCAGCGATCCCACCAGTCGGGTGGGGGTGACCATTAGCCGCAGTCGGGCAATGGGCTTTATGCGCGGCCAAGATAGCGATCGCGCCATAATTGAATTTTTTGATAAAGTCCCCGATGTGAAAGCAGGGGATTTAGTAGCCACCTCAGCCTTTAGCCAGTTGTATCCGGCTGGGTTGCCGATCGGCCAAATTGAGTCCATTGATTTGAGCCGCAGCCCCGTTCCAGCCGCGATCGTCAAGCTTTCGGCCCCCATCCAAAACCTGGAGTGGGCGATTTTATACCCCAATGACAAGCCCAGTACCGTCCTGGAAATCCCCACCGCCAACGAACCCGTCAACCGATTTGACCCCAACGACACCAGCAATCCACCGCCCCTGCCCGATCCGCGCACTCCTTGAGCCTCCATGCTGCGCTTCCCCTCAATCTGATCCTCAATGCTAAAGTCCATGCCCTTGCAGCTTCCTACCTGGTATTGGCATCCGCGCACCCAGTTGCTCCTAAGCTGGCTGCTTACGGGCGGCACGGCCATTTTATGCTGTGTCCTCCTGTTTGTTCGACTTCCCGGCATGAGCTTGGCGGGGGTGGGTCCCAACTGGCCCCTAATTTGGGTGGTGGCCTGGAGTGTGAAGCGATCGATCTGGCAGGGGGCACTGGCGGGCCTCGTCCTCGGTCTAATTCAGGATGGCTTAAGCAGCCCCGACCCCACCCATGTCTTCAGCCTCGTCGTGGTTGGTGTACTCACCGCCCGTTTGCAAAAACAGAAGTACATCCAGGAAGACTTTATTTCCGTCGCCTTAATTGTGTTCGGCATGGCGGTGGTGGCGGAAACGGTCGTCGCCCTGCAATTTTGCCTGCATCACCTCCTACCGAGCCAACCCGACTGGATTAGCGAGGGCCTGTTACCGCCCCGATCACCCACCCCACCTGCCCCCAACCCCGAACTTCAGCAAAGCTACTATGCCCTGGGTGAGATCTGGACCCATCACCAGCGGGTGGCCCTCAGTTCCGCCATCCTCAGCAGCCTGTGGGCACCCGTGGTTTACTATCCCCTGAATCGACTCTGGGAGCGGGATCTCGCCGCTCAATCCGATACCTAGAGAGGCAGCGCACAGCGAGGGAGAGGGACTCCCCGTCGTTGCCTAGCACAGTAAACATAAAGTTTCGCAACGTTTCTCCTGCGGAGACGCTGCGCAAACGTAGTCACGACTTCAGTCGTTGCAGGCTAGAGCCAGCCCTACAAGCGTTGCAGAATTTTCTTGTCGATCTACTAGTGGTCTACCAGCCGTAAACTTAAGGGTTGCAGAGAGGCGGTCAGATCCTTCGACAGAAGCTCTCAGGATAACTGGGGAAATCATCCGTTAGGTCAGGGTGGCCGAGGAAATAATCTGTCTCTCCTAGGGAGGCGCTATGCGAACGGGCTGAGTCAGTCGCGAGCAATAATCTTTAAGCTTGATAGACCAAGACTTCCCCCGAATGGGTGCAATCGGGAAAATAGGTAAGTCGATCGCGCCATTTTTGTGGGATAGTGGATGATTGGGGTAATTCCCACGATCGCCCTAGCCATCCTGCCAGAGGCCACGTTCCCCTCGCGCCCCTAACGGTATGAGTGTCGCCTCAACACAAATATCTTTACATTTCTTTGTGTTTATTAAGCTTGTGGGAGCGCAAAGCTCGATCTGCCCCTAGGCGCTATATCCCTTGCTGGGTAATCTCTTGGCCGGTTTTTGCCAGCATTCGCTCCCCCCACTACCGTAAACCATTCTCGCGGGAAATCTACATAGTTCTTAATATTTATCGGGAACTACCCAAAACCTTTTAATCTATTGAATTGAGTTGTCTCATTTTCAGGCGTCATCCTAGTAAACATTCTTAAATTTCCTACCTGTTTAGGAAAACTGACAAAGAGCGTCTTGATCAGGCACTTTGGTTCAGATTCTGATGCAGCTGTAATCGATAAGGGAGCTTTTGAAATCACATGAGTGTCACGGCAAGTGGTGGTAGCTCGATCGCCCGTCCCCAGCTTTACCAAACCGTCCCGGTCTCAACCATCAGTCAGGCTGAGCAGCAGGACCGTTTCCTAGAGATCGGTGAACTCAACGAACTGGTCACCTTCTTTAACTCCGGTACCCAGCGGCTGGCGATCGCTGAGGTGCTCACCCGCAACGCGGAAACGATCGTGTCGCGGGCGGCAAACCGCATTTTCACGGGTGGCTCCCCCCTCGCCTTTCTGGAGAAACCCCAACCCCTCGAACCGGCAACTGTCAGCGTGCCGCAAGCCACTGTGGGAATGCAGGAAGCCATGAAACTCGGCACCGCGACCTATGTGGAAAGTCAGGGCGGCTTTTTAGAAGGGGTCCGTTCCCTGTTTAGCGCTAGTGGGGGCGGTGTGAGCAGTGGTCCCAGTGCAGGGTTCCGCTTGATCAATATTTCCCGCTATGGGGCCAGCAATATGCAGAAGTCCCTCCGGGACCTAAGCTGGTTTTTGCGCTATATCACCTACGCGATCGTGGCAGGGGACCCCAATATCATCACGGTGAACGTGCGGGGGTTGCGTGAGATTATCGAAAATGCCTGCTCCGGTGAAGCGACCACGGCAGCCCTGCGGGAAATGCGGGTCGCGGCCCTTAGTTACTTCCGTAAGGACCCCAATGGCGGGGCGATCGTTGCGCAATACTTCGATGTGCTGCTGAGCGAATTTGTCGCCCAAACGCCCTCGAACAAGCTGCGCCAGCGGCCTTCCCCCGATCTTCAGGGGTTGGAACTGCCCCAGATCTACTACCTGGCAGCGGAACGGCGGCCCAAGTTTGTGATGAAACCGGGTCTGTCGGCGGTGGAAAAAAATGCTGTGGTCAAGGCGGCCTATCGCCAGGTGTTTGAGCGGGATATCACTCGTGCCTATTCCCTAGGGTTGTCGGATCTGGAGTCCAAGGTGAAAAATGGCGATATCTCGATGAAGGAATTCATCCGTCGCCTGGGCAAATCGCCCCTGTACCGCAAGAACTTCTATGAACCCTACATCAACTCGCGGGCGCTGGAATTGGCCTTCCGGCACTTCCTGGGTCGGGGTCCGAGTTCGCGGGAAGAGGTGCAAAAGTACTTCGCGATCGTCTCCAGTGGCGGTCATGCGGCCCTCGTCGATGCCCTGATCGACTCCCAGGAGTATGCCGACTACTTTGGCGAAGAGACTGTCCCCTACCTGCGCGGACTGGGTCAGGAAGCCCAGGAGTGTCGTAATTGGGGGCCGCAACAGGATCTCTTCCGCTACAGCGCGCCCTTCCGTAAGATTCCCCAATTCCTCACCACCTTTGCCCGGTACCAGCGTCCCTTTGCGGATCAGCATCCCTACGGGTCGGGCAATGATCCCCTGGAAATCCAATTTGGGGCCATCTTCCCGAAGGAAACCCGCGACCTGAGCGCTAGCCCGGCGCCCTTTGGCAAGGATACTCGTCGGATTCTGATTCACCGGGGGCCGGGAATCAACAACCAACTGAGCAATCCCGGTGCCCGTGGCGTTGCGCCCGGTTCCCTAGGTGCCAAAGTCTTCAAGCTGGATCAACTCCCGGCCTTCAAGGGCAAAAAGTACGATAAAACTGCCAACATCAAGTTTGGCGAAAGCTCTACCCAAGCAGTGATCCGTGCCATCTACCTGCAAGTGATCGGTCGCGATGTCTACGAAGGACAACGCCTGAAGGTAGCGGAAATCAAACTGGAAAACGGCGAGATCACGGTGCGCGAGTTTGTGCGCCAGTTGGCCAAGTCGGATCTGTTCCGTGGCCTCTACTGGGCACCGCTGTACGTGGTCAAGGCGATCGAGTATATCCATCGGCGGTTATTAGGGCGGCCCACCTATGGTCGTCAGGAAATGAACGCCTACTTTGATATTGCGGCCAAGAAGGGTTTCTATGCCCTTGTGGATGCGATGATTGATACCGTGGAGTACAGCGAAGCCTTTGGGGAAGACACGGTGCCCTACGAGCGCTACCTAACCCCTGCGGGCTTGGCTATGCGGAGCTTGCGTCCAGCGGCAATCACCCCCGATCGCGGTACCAAGGTCGAACCGGAAGTCACGCCGCGCTTTATCGAACTGGGTGCCGTGACCACAGAACGTACCCTGCCGGATATCCAATTCCGCGCCCTGCAAGGGGTAACCAAGAAGCGGGAGCAAACCAAGATCTTCAAGCTCATCGATCGCTCCGACAAGCCTGCGGTCAACGCGGTCATTGGCGCAGCCTATCGGCAAGTCTTCGAGCGGGATATTGCCCCCTACATCATCAAGAACGAGTTCTCGGTGTTGGAAACCAAGCTCAGCAACGGCGAGATCACGGTCAAGGAATTTATCGAAGGCTTGGGTAAATCCAGCCTGTACATCAAGGAGTTCTACGCGCCCTATCCGAACACCAAGGTGATCGAACTGGGGACCAAGCACTTCCTGGGACGGGCACCGCTGGATCAAGTAGAAATCCGCAAGTACAACCAGATCCTGGCTTCCCAGGGGATTCGCGCCTTCATCAGCGCCATGATCAACAGCGTCGAGTATGTGGATGCCTTCGGGGAAGATACGGTGCCCTATAACCGCTTCCTCACCTTCCCGGCAGCCAACTATCCCAATACCCAGCGCTTGTACAATACCCTGACCAAGCAAAACAAGGATCTGGTGGTCCCCAGTTTCTCGCCCACCAAGTCTTCCTTGAATGGGTCGATGACGTTTGATGTCCCTGGGGCCGATGCCAGCCAAGCGTTGGTCGGTCAGGTAGGGCGATCGAGCACGACTCACCTAGCGGGGAACTACCTAGGAGAGTTTGGAGTGATTGCCCAGCGGCCCGACCCTTGGCGCTAATCCTTTGGGCTGGCGACGACCCGTGACCTGTTAGACTCCCGATCCCCGACCTTAGGGTTGGGGCGTTGCTTAAAATCGATTCACTGCTAACCGCCTCCTGGTTATCCTGGGAGGTTGTTTTTATGCGCAGGCACTTGAAAGATCTGTAAGGGGCCTCTCAATTCAAGGGGGCTATGCAGTTTGTAAGCGATCGGCCAGTGCGGTAATTTCATCGCGCCCGGTAAGCTGTTGCAGCCAATGCCTAGGGATACCGGATTCTCCATAATAGGCCCCTGCCACTTGCCCACAAATAGCGGCTGTGGTGTCGGCATCATCCCCCAGGTTAGTCGCGGCCAGGATCGCTTGTTCATAGGTTGCCGTTGTCCAAAAACACCAAAGCGCCGCCTCTAAGCTGTCTACAACATATCCCGTACCCCGAATATCCTGGCTGGGTTTATTTTGATACTCTCCACGGGCAATAGCTTGAATTGTCGGAGAGGTAATGATCTCCGGATCACTGCCAAAAAGAATCTCCGGTTTACTCGCTCCGGAAAAGGCGCGGTACAGGATGTCACCCAGTAAACGACTGGCATCAATACACTCGGCGGCCCCATGTGTTGTGCGTGCACTCTCCCCCGAAAAATGCAGAATCCGATCGCGATCGGGGAAATAAAACATGGGGATGGGGGCAAGCCTCATTAAACAACCGTTTCCAGCAGATCTAGGATGGGTGGAACCACTAAAGGGGTTACCCGATTTCTTATATTGATGCAACGCGGCACGGACGGTATTACCAATGTCAAAGCAGTTGCCCGTACTGCTGAGATAACCCTGTTCATACCAATCGCAGTAACGATTCATTTGATCGGCAGCATCGAAGGCACCCATCTCCACTAAGCTAGTGGCTAGGCACAATGCCATTGAGGTATCGTCGGTCCACTGACCGGGTTTGAGGTTAAATGGACCACCCCCAACCATATCGGTCACCGGCGGGAATGAACCACGACGCTGAAATTCGACCGTTGTCCCGACGGCATCGCCCGCAGCCAGTCCTAACAGACATCCATGAAATCGTTCTGATAAAAGCATGAGGATTGTTTGCTATCGCCTGAAGGCTATTTTGTCTGATTTGTCTGATTTGTCTGATGCGGAGATACTGTGAGGATTATCCAACACTCAACGAACGATTGCTAGATTAGCCATATTCCGCTAGAGCAACCCGATTCCGATCGATATTCAGGCTCGATCGTACCCTCACCGATCGGAAGGCACAACAGCAGACAACCGTAGGGGGCGGTCGAGCATCTTCGAGCATCTTAATAAAACGCAATATTTTCTAGGGACAACAAGCTTGATAGGATCAAGGACAGTGCCTTTGCGGGCTAGCGAATCCTTTGGCAGAGAATTATTCATCTTCATCGATAGCACCATGTTCCCTACCCACCGTCCCCGTCGCCTGCGCTCAACTACCACCCTGCGTCGCATGGTTCAGGAAACCACCCTGACCGTTAATGACCTCATCTACCCCCTATTTGCCGTACCGGGTGAGAGTGTCGCCCAGGAAGTGAAGTCGATGCCGGGGGTCTACCAGTTGTCGGTGGACAAGATTGTGGAGGAGGCCAAGGAAGTCAAGGATCTGGGCATTCCGGCGATTATTTTATTTGGGATTCCCGAAACCAAAGATACGGACGCAACCGGCGCATGGCACGACTGCGGTATTGTCCAAAAGGCGGCGACAGCGGTGAAGGAGGCCGTTCCGGATCTGGTGATTATTGCCGACACCTGTTTGTGCGAATACACCAGTCATGGCCATTGTGGCTATTTGGAAATCGGGGACTTGACCGGACGGGTGCTGAATGATCCCACCCTGGAATTGCTGAAGAAAACCGCCGTTTCCCAAGCCAAGGCGGGGGCCGATATCATTGCACCGTCGGGGATGATGGATGGCTTTGTCCAGGCGATTCGATCGGGTCTTGATGAAGCGGGTTTCCAAGATACGCCGATCCTGTCCTATGCCGCCAAGTATGCCTCGGCTTACTATGGTCCCTTCCGTGATGCCGCCGATTCGGCGCCCCAATTTGGTGATCGCCGAACCTACCAAATGGACCCTGGCAACAGCCGGGAAGCCCTCAAGGAAGTGGCCTTGGATGTGGCAGAAGGGGCGGATATGGTGATGGTCAAACCGGCCCTGGCCTACATGGATATCATCTGGCGGATCAAGGAAATGACCCAACTGCCCGTCGCCGCCTACAACGTGTCGGGCGAGTATTCAATGGTGAAGGCAGCGGCTCTCAACGGTTGGATTGATGAGCAACGGGTAACGTTGGAGACTCTCACAGGTTTTAAGCGGGCCGGTGCGGATTTGATCCTGACCTACCACGCCAAGGATGCGGCCCGTTGGTTACAGGGTTAGGTGAGGCGCTTGACTGTGCAGTGTCCTAAGGATCGGAAAACCCCCCTGGTACCCAATACCTTGACTGAGCATCTGCCGGTGCAGTCTTGTCCTGACTGTAAGGGAACGTGGATTCGTTCGGCTGACTATGAGGCTTGGCAGGCCACCCAGAACTCGCCGGATGCATTGCCCCACGAGTTGCCTGCGGTCCTGGATGTGGATTTTGTGCAATCGCCGTTTGATACGAAGGCGGCCCTGTGCCCGGAATGTAACCACTATCTCGCCCGTGCCAAGGTGGGCTTGTCCACGCCATTTTATGTGGAGCGGTGCCCAAATTGTGCGGGGATCTGGTGCGATCGCGGTGAGTGGGAAATCCTGGAAAAGCTTGGTCTACACACGACGATCGAGCGGCTGTTTTCGAGTGAGTGGCAGGCGCGGGTACGGGAAAAGGCCCAGGCAGATCAGGAGCGGCAGGCCACGATCGATAAGCTGGGGCCAGAGCTAGCCGCGAAGGTGTTTGAATTGGCTGAGGTGTTGAAGCAGCATCCCAACGGGGACTTTGGGGTGGCCTATTTGATGCGGCGGTTTGAGCAGTGAGGAGGAAGGAGAGAGGAGAGGGGAGGAAGGAGGAGGGAGAGAGGGGTTACAGTAGTAACTAACGAGTGACCTTTGACGTGCGATGACTGCCACTCGGTCTGTGCCAAGGATCAAGACTGACGTGATGCCACCCCTGGAAAGTGGCGATCGTTTAACGCGACCTGAGTTTGAACGGCGATATGCCGCTGCCCCAGATATCGTGAAAGCCCAACTGATCGAAGGGATTGTTTACGTGGCCTCTCCGCTCCGCCATGAACAACATGGCAAACCCCACAGCCGTGTCATCACCTGGTTAGGGGTTTACCAGGCCCAAACCCCTGGTGTGGATCTGAGCGATGCGCCGACTGTGCGCCTTGATTTTGACAATGAACCCCAACCCGATGCGGTGCTATTGATTGAACCCCAAGCGGGGGGACAAACCCGCTTAAGTTACGACGGTTATATCGAAGGGGCACCGGAATTAATTGTTGAGATTGCGGCCAGTAGTGCGGCGATCGATCTGGGGAGTAAGAAACAAGCCTATCGACGCAATGGCGTGCAGGAATATGGCGTTTGGCAGGTCTATGAAAACTGCTTTGATTGGTTCCAGTTAGTCGAAGGCGACTATCAACCCCTGCAACCCGATGCCGCAGGTGTGATCCAGAGCCAAGTATTTCCTGGCCTGTGGTTAGCCGTTGATGCCCTCTTGAACGGCGAGATGCCCCAGGTTTTAGCGACCCTCCAAGCCGGACTGAATTCCCCAGAACATCAACAGTTTGTCCAGCAGTTAGGAGACCGTCAGGCCAACCCAGAATTTCCCGCTCAAGCCTAGTCCGGTTGCCTGGACAGACCCCGTTCGCGCAGCGTCTCCGCAGGAGAATCGTCAGCCCCATTCACCCCATTCACCCCAGCCCCCTTCGTGCCATGAATTCCCCAGGAGACTGCTACGATCGCCCTATCCCTACATAAACGATAGTGGGTAACAGCATGGAGCCAACTGGAAAATCCCCCGATCAAGTCGTCATTACTGAGGTTAATAGCACCCTCAAGCGCTTACTGAAACACTGGGGCAATGTCAAGAAAGCGCAACAACACTGGGATTTCAAATCCTCCGATCAAGTCCTCGCCGCCTTCACAGAAGACCTCGATCACCTTTCCCAATCCTGGCCGGAATCCTGCCAAACCCTCCAGACCGCGATCGCCGAGGATCAAGCCTTTGTCCAATCCGCTGCCTATCCCGCCGCGATCGCCGCTGCCTTTGCTGCCGTTGAGGTGCCCCTTCAAGGCGAATTTCCCACCTATGAGTTTCCCCCCTTCAAATTAACCTTTGCCCCAGAAAGTGGTGTCGTGCGCCTGAGCATTGGTCGCCAATCCCAACAGACCCGTTTATTTGCGCCGGAAGTATTAGCTGCCTGGGTCGCAGTACAATACAAACGGGTGGTGAATAGCAGTTTTAATGCCGATCGCTTTTGTCGGGATCTGCTCAGTGCCTATGAAATTATCAACCGCCTTGCCCTGAAGCAACCCGACGTGACCTGGGGTCATCCCGTGCCGCTCAAGGAGATTTATAAGCTGCTCACCCTGAAGCAGTCCACCCGTCAGGACTATCCCGAATCCCTCTTTGTCTACGACTTGGCCCGTCTGAAGGAGCAATTTGATATTAGTTACAACCAGTATCGGTTTGAACTGGTGCCTTCCCGCAACGCCGCCAAGGGACTGCTCCTCCGCAACAGCAAAGGTCAAGAAAGTCGGGTCGATGCCCTTATTATCTATGCCAACGATGACACGGATTAACCCCACCGATCTCGCCCAACTCCAGCAGGGCATTCCCCCCAGTGAGGCCCATTTGCTCACCCAGATGACCCTGGGGCGGGAGATCTGGCTCGATCGCGTCCGGGATCATTACTTGGACAACTATTTGGCCGATGGCGGCAGCAAGGTCAAGGTCCTCGTTGGGGAAGCCGGGAGTGGCAAAACCCACCTGTTGCGCTGTGTGGCCCAGGATGCCCAAGCGTTGGGCTATGAAACCGTCTATCTGTCCGCCCGCGAGCATAAACTCAACGACCTGCCGGAACTCTACCGGGCGATCGTGGCCCAACTGGATCTCGATGCCCTAATCCAAGGGCTATGTTGCTACGTGGCGGCGGAATTGGGCTATGGCCGAGATCGCTACGATGGCCACGGTTCCCTGGTGCCGCTCCTGTGCGAGGAGCAGTTGTTAACACGGGATCAGGCGATTCGTGAAATTAACCGTGCCAAGGCCAAGGCGTTTCATACCGTAGACCTAGGCACGTCCTTCCGCACCTTTGCCCACCATGCGATTACCAGCCACCTGATTCATGACAATGCGGCGGATCTGGCCCTGGGGTTGAAATGGCTACGGGGAGAAAAATTAGAACGCCATGAAAAACAAATTACCCACCTGTTTGAACGCCTCAGCCGCACCACCGCCCGTGCCTGGTTAAATTGCCTGATTCGGTTACTGCAATTAGCCGGTCAAGCGGGTCTCGTGGTCGCGATCGATGATCTGGAGGTGTTAACGGAACACTCACCGATGACCGGACGGTTTCTCTATACCCCCAACGCGATCAAAGATGTGTGTGAACTGTTCCGGCAACTGATTGATGATGTGGAACTGCTCAGCCACTTTCTGTTGCTCTTGGCAGGACGTCCGGCGGTGATCGACGACGAAAAACGTGGATTTAAAAGCTACGAAGCCCTGTGGATGCGGTTGCAAACCGGCTTGGTGCCCCTGGGTAAATTTAATCCCCTGGCCGATATTGTCGATACCGATGCCCACCTGCTGGCCAATGGCCGCGACTTTGCCGAAGCTGTCCACGGCAGGCTACTCACCCTCTTTAGTGATGCCAATCTGCCCCTGGAGTTGGACGATGAGCGCGTTCCCGATCTGCACCTAGAGGGACCCCTGCGATCGGCGGTGATTAAGGCGACCTGGATGGTGCAGCCATCGGCCTTACCCTCCCCCCCCGGTCCCGATACCAACCAGTGAGGAGAGTGAGTCCTGACCTCATCCGAGCCAGCCCAAAAATCCAAAATCCAAAATCTAAAATCTAACCAAAATCCAAAACCTAAAATCCCACTTGTCCTCCCCCCAGCCCCTCATCCGATGGGCGAGGAAAGTAACTATCCTCACTGCGTTGTAAATGTGTCCTATGCCAACCTACTCTGAGCGTCGTAAACAGGCGGTTGCGGTGATTGAGTCCCTGCGAGCGGGCATTCCAACGCGGGCTTCAACCCAGGCCCTCCCGGATCTGCGCAAAACCCTGATTCAGAACATTGAACAGGATCTTAGTCGCTTAGCCGGTGGCAACCCACCCCCCGGTCGCCTGCTCTGGGGTGCCTATGGCCAGGGGAAAACCCATGCCCTCACCGCCGTGGAACACCTGGCCCTAGATGAGGGCTTTGCCGTCAGTCGCCTGTCCCTCAGCCGTGAGGTGTCTTGCCACCACCTGTTCAACTTCTATGGCCGGGTGGCGATCGCGATTCGCACCCCTGACTCGCAAATCCCTGGCATCCAACAGGCCCTCGATCGCAAGGAGCCGGGTGACTTAATCGACAGTCCGATCCTCAAACCGGGACGCTACAGCCATCCCCTACCCGCGATCGTCCTAGAGGATTATTTCTACGCCGCCGGGGAAGATCGCGACCTGCTCTACGGCGACCTCATGGGCACCCGACTGTCCATGCCCGAACTGCGGCGGATGCATCGCCTGAATCGCGGGGAAATCATGCCCCGGTTTGAAGAAAACTTCCGAGTTGCCCAACACGCCAGTGCCTACTTTGGGCTGATGGCGGATGCCCTGGTGTGGTGCGGTTACAAGGGCTGGGTGATTCTGATTGATGAGGTGGAACTGGTGGGCCGCTTGGGCCGGGTCAGCCGTCTGCAAGCCTACCGTAATCTCAACTGGCTGCTCAACTGGTCGAAAACCCTCCCCTACCCGATCTATACCCTGGGCGTGGTGGCTTCTAGTTTACGCAATGATGTCTGGTTCAGTGGCGCGGGGACGACGGAAGCCAAACCCAAGGGGCGGCAGACGCGTATTGATAGCGTTCAGATTCCCGCTTTAGCTGCGGAACGTTGTGGCCCAGAACTTGCCCTAGAAATGGAGAATTTTTTCAAAATGGCGATCAATAGTCGCCAATGTCCCTCGATTAAACTCATTCAGACCAAGGACCTCCTCAGTTTGTTAAAGAGCCTGCAAGAGTTGCACGGTATCGCCTATGACTGGTCAGCCCAACTGGATGTGGAGAATTTGCTGCGCACGGTGAAGGAAGCCGGTAGTCAACCGATTCGCACCTACATTCGGGCCGCGCTAGAGGTTCTGGATATCGCCTATGTTTATCACGAGGCGATCGACCTGCGGGTGGATACACTCCAGGAAACAACCCTCACAGAAGACGAGGGCTATTTCACCGACGACAATGAGGCTTGAATCTTCCCTTCACCACTGGCAGGCGCAGGGGTTGGGAGATGAGGGGGCGACTAACCGGCGATGAATCAAGCTGCCAGAGGCCCTTAAAAAATCCGCAGGAAATTACTGAATTCCGTATCGTACAGGGCACGATTATCCTGAAGGAACCCAGTTGAAGTCAAGGTAATGCGATAGTGCTTAGAACCGGCTGCTTGGTGCAACCGTGCCCGCACGGGGAAATTATCAGGATTCCAATACAATACCGACAGGCCATGATCTGCTTCCCGCAAGCGCAGGTGAACCGTCCGTTGTCCCCCCGGTTGCAAAGTTGTGGGGCCGACAAACGGCGGCACTTCAAAATCGACCCGTTTACGGGAATGGTTAACAATTTGGAGATAAATGTGATCACCGCTATGGACCGTGGGGCGGGAATACACATAGTTGGAATAGTCTTGGGCTTGGACGCGGGGAGAAAGGGCGATCGTACCCGCGATCGCTGTTGCCGCGAGGGTCAAGGATAGGTTCTTTAGCATGGTGGTAAAGCCGATTGATGTGAGAAGCAGGGACTGGCAACCCGTTCAGCTAACGGGGAACCCCTTCTATAATTCTAGGACTAATACAAGCCATCCTCGGATGGGTGCCAGGAGAATTTCCCACTTGAATGCCTAACTCAGTTGTTAGCAATTTCCCTCCGATCGTTTTCCTTTAACCCTGGTTGGCTGGCACAACCGTTGACAAACTGATTCGACTGACTCCATGACGATTGGCCGATTGCTGGCGAGTCGGGGTATTTTGCAGGGCCAAAATTTTTCCTGATGGCAGGCAGGACGCAGCGTAAGGGAAAGCAGAAACTTCTGTCCCCCAAGCTGCGTCCCAGCAAAGGTGAGGGTGCGATCGATTCCCCTGACCGATCGGCCACCCATCCCACAGACTGGGCTAAGGGACAGGGTGCACCGTAAACGTTGGCATACTGGGAGCAGGGCAGTGATTCAGGAGTTTCATCTCTCGGTAACCCCGCTGGGGGACGATGAGTACTTGGTGCGGACGGAGCAGGTTGCTCCAGGTGTGCCCTTAGCGGAAGAACAGGTGGCATGGCCGATCGACCATTGGCTCCAGCAATCGCGCCAACTGATGCAGGACCCGCTGCTCAAAGTGCTACAGCGCCCCAAAAAACCGGGGGGCAAAGCGGGTGAACCCACGGTTGCCAACTTGGTGAGCTTCGGCCAAACCCTCTATAACGAATTATTCCAAGGCAGCATTCGCGACAGTTGGGTGACCGCCCAAGGCATCGCCTACCACCGTCGGGAACGCCTGCGCCTGCGCTTGGGGCTGAAGGGATCGCGCCTCACTCGGATTCCCTGGGAAGTCTTGCAGGGCGATCGCCCCCTGGCCACGGGCACCGATGTCATGTTTTCACGCTACCAACCCACCCCGATCGCCCTGGCCTCGCCCCTGCTCCCCCAACTCCACCCGGATCTCCAGCAACCCCTGCGGGTCTTGGTCGTCCTGGCCGCTCCAGAGGATCAGGAGCGTTTGGCCCTGCGCCATGAGGTGGAAACCCTGCAAGCGGAACTGCGACGGGTAGCCACCAGCAACGAAATGGGACCCCTGCCCGACTTGGACTTAACCATCTTGGAACAACCGGGGCGCGAGGCACTGACCCAAGCCCTGGAACAAGGGGACTACCAAGTGCTGCACTACTCCGGCCACAGCAATGTGAGCGGCATGGGCGGTGAACTTTACCTGGTCAGCGGGCAGACGGGGCTGACGGAAGCCTTGAGTGGCGAGGACCTGGCCGGGTTGCTGGTGAACAATGGCATCTGCATGGTCGTGCTCAACTCCTGTCGGGGTGCCCATGCCGCCAGTGCTGAGATTGGCGATGATACGGCCACCCAGAGTTTGGCGGAAAGTTTGGTGCGGCGGGGGATTCCCGGTGTTTTGGCGATGGCCGAACGTATTCCCGATTCCGTGGCCTTGACCTTGAGCCGCCTGTTCTATCGCAACCTCAAACAAGGGTATCCCGTTGATCTCAGCTTGAACCGCGCCCGCCAAGGCTTGATCTCCGCCTATGGCTCCCACCAACTCTACTGGGCCTTGCCCATCCTCTACCTGCACCAAAACTTTGATGGCTTTTTGACGGTGCCTGCCGCTGCGGCTGCCGATCGCGAAGCGTCTCCGTGGGAGAATCGCGAAGCCAGTCTCGATCTGCTTCCCGTCCTGGCCACGGCTGATACCAAGGGGGTGGAGGACGTGCCGGATTCGCCCCAGGCCGTCACCGAACCATCTGACTCGACTGTCGCCGCTCCCTATCCCCGACCGGCAGACAGCCCACCGCCTGATATGGCCAGTGCCGCCAGTTTGTTGGCGATCGACGATACCGATACCCCGATTTCACCGGAAGAGTTGAGCAAAGCCGCCGAGTTAATTCGCCAGTTATCGGGGGGGGATGCCGATGCCGACTTGGAAGAACCTCTCCTGGTCGCGAGTCATGAGAACCTGCTGCCCGATGAGCACCCCAATGGCTTGCCCCATGATTTCGCCGCTCTCCTGGCCGATACGGATGCTGCCCTGTCTGAACTGGACTTAACCCCATCGCCAGCGGAAGCCGATGAGCCAGCGGCCAGCGCTCCCCTTATGCCTGGCAGCAACACCGCGATCGAGAGTAGCCTCCTTAACCAGCAACAGTTGGCCCACGTCCTCGCCGCCTATCGCCGGGAGGTTGCCCTTAACCCCAAGGATGCCAATGCCTATAACAAACTGGGCTTGGTGCTCTACAAACTCGGCCAGTACGAAGCCGCCGCCGAGATGTACCGACAGGCGATCGCCCTCGACCCCAGCCTCAGCGATGTCTACCGCAACCTGGGCACGGCCCTCTATCGCCAGGGTAATATCCCCGCCGCCCTCGATGCCTACAGCCAAGCCCTGGAACGCCTCTCCCGCCCTGCCACGGCCCTCTCCTCCCGGCCCGTCCCCCCTAGTCCGGCCCTAGGCCCCTTGGCTGCGTTCACCGGGACCACAACCGCCCCTAGCCCTAGGACAGCATTGGGCAAACACCCTTATCTATGGCCTGCCCTGTTCCTCGTGGGGGCGACGAGTGTGATTGTCGTTGCCCTGATGGGTTTGGGGGTGATTCCCGGTGGTTTCTGGCAACCCCAGGTAACCCGCACCTCGCCCACCCCATCGCCAGAGGCGAGTCCGGCCCCCTCCCGATTTCCCCAGAATGCTGAGCAGTGGGCTAGTCAGTCCACCGAAGCTGTGACCGCGATCGCCATCGATCGGCTCAGCCATGCCGATCTGGATACCGGTCAACAAGCGGTCACCGTTCTCCTCGATCGCGCGGCCCTCGCCGAAGCCAGAGCCGCCCTCGCCACGGTGCCCAACCGCAACCTGAGTGATCCGCGCATCACCTTCCTGTCCGGTCGCTTGATTTGGCAATCCCTGCAAACTGGTGATCCCCAGAACTTCACGATCGACGATGCCCGCCGCTACTGGGAAACTGCCGTGCGCGATCAACCCAACGTCCCCGCCTTCCGCAATGCCCTGGGGTTTGCCTACCTGGCTGAAGGGAATCTGGAACGAGCCAACCGCGAATGGCTGCGATCGCTGGCCCTAAGCGAACAGGTGATTGCACTGAACCCGGATGCGGCCCAAACCCAACCCCTCTCCAACGATATGCTGACGGCCTATGCCGGACTGGCGATCGCCCTGCACCAATCCGCCAGCCAGCAACCGCCTGCGATCCAGGCTAACCTGCGTCAGCGGGCTGAGGAACTCTATCGCCTCGTCACCGCCCAAGATCCGGATGCCTTCCAAACCGACCGGCTGCAACAAAACTGGCTCTGGACAGAAGCCAATATCCGCGAATGGCAGAGCCTCAGCCAAGCTGTTGCCCAGAAAAATTAAGGGCGGGTGTAGTGTTTAGTGCAAAATTCAAAGTTCAAAATTCAAAATTCATCTTGCGATCGCAGGTGTTCAAGCAACTGCTGAGCCAGGGCAAACTCCGGTGTGATTGCTAGGGCCTGTTGTATCTCCGCTAGGGCAGCCGTGGGGTGTGCCGATCGCGTCTCAATAATCGCCAGATTGTAGTGCGCTAGCGTATGGATGCTGGCTGGGGTTTCCGGACGATCGGGTAACTGTAAAACCTGTTGGAATAGTGCTTTGGCTGGTTCTAGGTCGCCTAGACTAATTAGCAGCAAACCCAGGTTGATATAGGGGGCATCGTACTGGGGGTTAAGTTGAATGGCCGTTTGATAGGCTGCGATCGCCTCATCCAGACGATCCAGGGCGTACAAGCTCACCCCTAGGGCGTAGTAGGCATCGGCCCGATCGGGATACCGATGGACGATCGCCTGCCACAGATTAGCTGCTGTTTCATACGCCTGGGCCGCCATTGCTGCCTGGGCACGCTGTACTTCCTGTTCTAGCGCTGATGACTGGGTTGGCGACGGGGGGGAGGTTGTGCCAGGAGGGCACTGGGCCACAATCCGAGCGTGAGCAAGAGGGCGATTCTCCTACGGAGACGCTTGGCGAACGCTCCCCCAACCCAACAAACAGGGCGGGCCAACGATTCTCCTACGGAGACGCTGCCCGAACGGGGGGCAGATGGATCGTGATCTTGAGACATCTGCCTACCGCTGCCGCATCATCAACGATGACAGGGGCCGACGTTTGCGCATATCCATCGCCTCCGCAATCCCATGCTCATGCCAATCCAGGGGATGGGGTTGTTCTGGGGGGACGATCGTCACCCCGGCTTGGAGGGAGGAAAGGACGGGTGTGGGAGGACGCTTACGGGCGGATTTCGCTGCCTGCTGCCGCCCCTTTTTCGCCGATTTCGTCGATTTCGCTGGTTTCGTCAGGGGTGCGACCTTGGATTGGACACTGGCCTGGGCGGCTGCCTTTTTCTGCGCCGCTTTCTGGAGGGAGGCCACCTTAGGCACCTGCGCTCTCCCAGCGGGACCCGCGATCGCCGTCGGAGCCGGAGCTACCGGTTGGGTTACAGGCGGTGTACTCGATAACGGTCTCCCCGGTTGAACCGCTGGCTGCTGGGCCTGCTCTCTGTTTTTTGCCGCCGCCTTAGCCTTTTTCAACTGCCGCCCGCCGCCTGAAGCCGCTGGGGTCGAGGCGGATTCCCGTCGAGTGGCCTTACCTCCGAAGAAAGGCAGGGAGAAGGGGAGCGGCTGGGCCACCGGGGGACCTGCACTGGTCGCCCGGACAGGGGCCGCCGCCCGGTGGGCAACGGTGGGCACAGGCCTAGGAGCCGCTGGTTTAGCTGCTGGTTTAGCTGCTGGTTTAGCCGCTGACGGCTGCCGTTTCGCGTTGACCGCTGGACTGTCTCCCCCCGCGCTCGCAGGGGTCACCTGGCTAGGGCCAGATTTTGCCACGGGCTGAGTGGCTGGTTGCGCCTGGGTTGGTGATGCTGCCCCCTGTGCCCGGAACACGGCATTATGGAGCAAAGCACGGCGTAACCCCAGGAGAATAATCAGGGCACCCGCCATACACCCCGCCGCCGCCATTGCCGTAAAGAGGGACCACAGGGCGCGGGGATTCTCAAACTCCGTGGGACCCGGTTCGGTGCTGGGGGCTGCTGGGGTGCGCTCGACCTGTACCTCCGGGGTTGGACTGGGGGTTGGATTCACCGCCGCTGGGTTGAGCAGAGATAGCATCGCCAAGACGGCAACCAGGACGATCGCCGACCAGGAGGCTGTCAGAATCAGTATGACTCGATTCTGGTACAGATACCGACCGACGGTACTAGCGCCCGCCTGCACCTGGGGCCGTAGTGCTTCGAGAGAGACCTGATCTGATATCCTCGCCATAGACCTGCTGTTCGTGGGTGTACTCAAAAAAGGACGGTTCCGGGTGAATGGGCAGAGCGCTTAGGCGGACGATTCGCCTGCGAAGACGCGCCACGAACGCTCCTGTCGTTCTAAACCCAACTGCACCAAGCGATCGACCAGGGTGGCAAAGGGAATGCCGCTAGCGGCCCACAGTTGGGGATACATACTGGTGGCGGTAAAGCCGGGAAGGGTATTGATTTCGTTGATCAAGACCGTGCCTGTCTCCGCCTGGTAGAAGAAATCGACCCGGGCCAGACCGGCGGCATCAATGGCGAGGAAGGCTTGGATGGCCATTTCCTGGATCTGCTGGGTTATCGCCGGGGGGAGATCCGCTGGAATGGTTAAATCCGCTTGGCCAGCAGTGTATTTGGTGTCATAGTCGTAGAAATCGGTGCTATAGCTGATTTCGCCCACTACCGATGCTTGGGGCCGATCGTTCCCCAGGACGGCACACTCCACCTCCCGCGCCTGCACCCCCGCTTCCACAATCAACCGACGATCGTAGCTAGCGGCATTATCCAAGGCTGCCTCCAATTGACGGCGATCGTGAGCCTTGCTGATCCCCACAGAGGAACCCAGGTTAGCCGGTTTGACAAAACAGGGATACCCCAGCTTGGCTTCGATGTGGTCGCACAGCTTAGGGAAAACACAGGGATCGGACCAAACCTGGGCACGACTGACGGCCAGATAATCAACCTGGGCCAAGCCCGCTTGGGCAAAGGCGTTCTTCATCGCGATCTTATCCATGCCAAGGGCTGATCCCAGCACTCCTGACCCCACCCAGGGCACCTGCATGAGCTTGAGTAGTCCCTGGACCGTACCATCCTCGCCATTGGGACCGTGCAAAATCGGGAACCAGACATCCACCTCTGCCGCTTGGGGGGGAAACTGCCAGAGCGAGTGGAGAGGATCGGGAGGGCTGGCTACCGGGCTGCCTTGCTCTAGGACCTGAAGTGCGCCGTCGCCCGCCAGCCAATGGCCGTCCTTCTGGATGTAAAACGGCATGACCCGATATTTCAGCAGATTCGCCTCGTGGGCAAACGCCTGGGCGATCGCCCGTGCCGACACGATCGAGACCTCGTGCTCCCCCGATCGTCCGCCAAACAAAAGCCCCACGTTCAACCTAGTCATGCCTACTGTCCTCGTTGCGGTCCTCGTTACGAATCTTTTACGAATCTTTGTCTTATGGGTCACGGTTGGTTGGCGATAGCCTATCACAGGCATCTCCAGTCATCCTCCGCAGGCATCCTCCGCAGGCACGGATAGCCGCAGTCTTTGGTTCCCCCCGTCGTTGCCCTTCGATGGTAATGGCGAAATCGCGGAACGGCAAAGGGGGCGATCGTGCCAGGGACGCTTTGGAGGGGTGGGGCCTCAGTAGGCTTGCGGTAAGATCGCGGTTTTTGTAAAATTTTCTTAATTTATTGCCTGTGGTCCGTGAACTGCCTAGGCCTGCCTGCGATCGGGGTTGGCGGCAGGAATTGACGTTAAAATGAGGAAAGGCTAGCTAAACTAGGGAAAAACTATCGGGATACCCGGCAGTTGTTCTAGGGATGGGCTTGTGCCAGACTAGGCTAATTCCTGTCGATCAGGGTAGAGGTTATTGCATGGTTTAGCACGAGTTATACAATATGAGCATCAGTTGCTTTCATGGGGATGGACGGCAAACCTCCTAATATAGAACCGATAGATCAAGTCGATCAAGCCATAGAGCAAGGTTTATCTGGTCAAATTGATCTGGTCAAGTTAGCAGGGTTCCATGCGCCAACAATCTCGATTCCGAATTAGGTTGAGTAGAGTAGTTTATGAGAGAAGCAGGTGCAGGTGACAGTAAAACGCTGTTGCTCATTGATGATGATCCCAACTTGACCCTGCTGGTCAAAGACTATCTGGAGTTTCGGGGTTATAACGTTCTGGTGGCCAACAATGGTCAGGAAGGTTTGGACGTGCTGGACCAGACCATGCCGGATATGATCATTTGCGATGTCATGATGCCGGAACTGGATGGCTATGGCTTTGTGCAACGGGTGCGGGAAAATCCACGCACGAACTGGATTCCGATTTTATTCCTCTCTGCCAAGGGTCAAAGCGCCGATCGCGTGAAGGGGTTAAGTACCGGTGCCGATGTGTACATGGTGAAACCCTTTGAGCCGGAGGAACTGGTCGCCCAGGTCGAATCTTCCCTCAAAGCCGCCTCCCGCCTCAGGGAACATCCCAGCGGTCGCCTGGAGGAAGGACCGACGATTCAGGTGCCCTTTGATGTCTCCTTGACTCCCACGGAACTGAAGGTGGTGCAGTTGGTGGCACGGGGGATGGCCAACCGGGAAATTGCCGAGCAGATGAATGTCAGCCAGCGCACGATCGAGAGCCACGTCAGCAATATGCTGGGCAAGACGGGGTTACATAACCGCACAGAGCTTTCCCGCTGGGCGATCGAGAACAATATGGCTTAATTCAAAATTCATGGCTTAATTCAAAATTCAAAATTTGGCTGCGCCAATCGGGGGGTGGCCATTTTTTATGGTTTTTGACTGGCTGTGGGGGTTACAGGCGGTTGAGGTAGTGGTGGATCAGGGCGATCGTCAGTTCGGGGGCTTCGAGTTGGGGGGTAAGGCCCACGTCGGGTAGCCGCTGAAAGCTTTTGATGGCGGTGGGGTTGAGGTTCGCGAGGCGTTGCCCTAGGTCGGGACCGGTGAATTGGGCGGCTTCACCCCAGAGGATGACGGTGGGGGTGGTCAGGTCCGCGATCGTCAGGGAGAGATCAAAGCACAGATCACCGCGCACAAAGGCCAGGGCGCTGTATTCGGCATTGGGTTGGGTGGCGGAGTTGAGATAGGCCGCAATCAGTTCGGGGTAAATGCGATCGGGGTTGGCAAACTGGCGATTTTCCAGGAAGCTGCGAATCCCGCCCTCCGTGGCGATCGCAAGGCGATAGAGCAGGCGATCGAGGACCGGGGTGCCCACAAGTTGGGCAACAAAACTGCGCCGGTAGTCTTCGCCAAAGTCCGAGAGACCCGCAGGCGTAGTGAGGATTAGGGATCGGAATAATTCAGGACGCGCGATCGCCAGGCGGATACAGAAAGCCGCCGTGAGGGAAGAGGCGACAACGGTGACCGGTCCCGTGCAGGTTTGTTCCAGAAACTCCGCGATCGTGGTGAGATAGTCGTCAATGCGGTAGTCACGGGCTGGGTGTTCAGAGCGGCCCCAACCCAAGAGATCGGGGGCAAGGATGCGATAGTCTGTGACAAACGCTGGGTAAACCTTAGACCACTCATAGGCCGAGGAGCCGCCCCCAAAGCCGTGGAGGAAGACCAGGGTTGGCCAAGGGTCCGTATTACTATCGCCATCAGTGCCGGTGTCAGACTGGGCCATCGCCGTTGCCGCATCCCGTGTCTCTGCCCCACGGCCAGATGCCAGGTTATCCAACCAGGAACCGGGACCCGCTGTGTCATAGACCATGCGGCCCAGGGAAGTCACGATCGAAGTTTGCTGAAAACCCAAAGGTTGAAACATAGTCCCTTCCAAGGAAGCCAGGTACAGCGGGGCAGAAGCGTACATAGTTCCCACCCCTATCCCCCGATCTTAAGGTCTGGATAGTCTGCCCTCAAAATTCTAGATGGGGGGGTGTCAGGATGCTCGGTACCTAGACTCGGTCCTCAGAAAATGTTGGGCGCAACCCGCCCCTTGTCGGTTGAGGATTCGGTAACCCGTCCCCGCGCACTGTATTGTGGCGATCGCCCCCAATTACCGTTCCCAAAATTTTGTCGTTAGCAACGCCTCAACATCATCAGCAAAGGGATAAATAATGGGAAAATCCGTCTCAGGATAGCTGTCCCGAACGGTCTCTAGGGCCATTTCGTAGCATTGGGGCAAAATTTCCAGGATAAATCCCCGCAAGCTGGGCGAATCAGCCAACTCTAGCCTTAATTGCTGGCGAAAATTGCGGATCTCCACTTCCCAGCCTCGGTAGCAATCGGACATCAACACATAGCGCCGCTTAAGTAAATGTTCCAATAACCGCACTAGATAGCTCCGCATGGTCTTGCGTTGACGTTTCCCCAAGGCATCAATTTCCTCAATTAAATGCGCGAGATCAACGGCGGCAAAATCCTGTGCCTGTAATTGGGCAACCGTCGCCTCAACCCACAGGGCAAAATCGCGATCGTATAGGGTTTGCGGTTGGGTGGCTTCCATAAACAATCCCTCTAGTCCCTAGATGGTAATGACGTAGGATAGCCTTTAGATCTAGCTCGGCTGTCTTGCAACACCTAATCTTGTAGGATAGCCGTCCTGGCTGTCTTTCAATAGCTGTCTTGTGGGATAGCCGTCCCGGCTGTTTTTCAATCTTTGGAGAATTCACGGGGCAGGCAATCTAAACGATTGACGGGGCAGGCAAGATGCCTACCCCACAAGAAAAGTGTTAACAGGGCAGGCAAGATACCTACCCTATCGGGTTTAGATCAGGTTTAGATCCCAGAAATCACGCGATCAGGGACTTGACCTTCTTCATGATGCCCACCGGATCAATGCCTTGGTAGGGATACTGCTCCCAGAGGCCGCCGCAGCCTTCCTCGTGGGTACCCAAGTAGGCATATTTCGGTGCAAACCCCCGCTCCAACAACCAGGACCCAAAGCGACTGCCTAGGCCCGTCTTGCGGTTAAACGCTTCCACCACCAGCACAAAGGGGGCTTTGCCAATCTTGGCCATCATGTCCTCGTCGATCACGTTGAGGGTGGGTTTATTGATCAGGCCCACGTCAATCCCCTCCTGCTTCAGGCGTTCCACCGCATCTAGGGCACGGTACAGGGCATCGCCAAAGCTGACGATATACCCGGCGGTCCCCTCGCGGATCACCTCATCCTTGCCCGGAGCGAACAGGTAATCACCGCCAAACATTTCCTGGCCGTCGGTATCCAGGATCATTGGCACCTTCGATCGCGTGGAGAAGACGAACCGCAGACCCGGCTGGTGGAAAATCGTCTCGATACAGGCGGCCATCTGACGCGGATCGGCCGGGAAATAGAGCCGGGTCTCGTAGCCATCCTCTAGGCCATTGTCAGCAAAGAAGTTATTGAGGCCAAAGTGACAGGTGTTGTCGGCCATGTCGTCGATGCCGGCGTGGGAGAAGTGGCAGAGGACGTTGGAGTTATTGAGCCGCGCCATTGTGATTTCGGAAATAATCATTTCCAGGAAGGCGCTGAAGGTGGCAAAGATCCCCTGTCGGTCCTCCTCCATGCCAAAGCCCGCCGCCGCTGAAAAGTTGCCGCGCTCCATGATGCCACCGCTGACGAAGATTTCCGGGAATGCCTTGCGGATTTGCGCTAACCCACAGGACCCCTCCAGATCACTATCAACGCACAGCACCTTTTGCTTGCGATCCACGTCACTCATGCGGCCCAGGATGGAGACTACGACATCGCCGAAGACGTTGCGGTTCGCCCCGGTTTCGCGGCTTGACCCCAGGAAGGTGTAGGTATTTTGCGGTTTTTCAATGCTCTTGAGGTACTCGACCGCTGCCGTGCGCCCCCGTGCCTCCAGGTATTGCAGCGCCAGTTTTACAGAAATCACGTCATGACCGTGGTTTGAACCTTCCAAGCCCTCAATGCCCACCGCCATTGGCCGCTTGTTGATCACCGCGATCGGTCCTGGTGTGTTAATCGCTTGGTAAATGCGGCTGTAGAGACCGTCCAGATCTTCGCCATCCCCTTCCAGGACCGTCAACCCATGCCCCGACAGGGTTTTCGCTAGGTTGAAACCGGGGAGATAGTGGGAGGGGTTACCCGCGATCGTGACATCATTGTCGTCAATCAGCAGCTTCACGTTAATATTCTTCGCCACCGCCATCCGGGCTGCTTCCGCGTCATTGCCTTCCTGTTGTGAGCCATCAGACCCCAGGCAAAATACTGCTTTGTCGGGATGGGCCAGGGCGACACCATTAACGTAGGGCCACATGTGCCCCAAGCGCCCGGAGCTAAACTTCACCCCTGGGGTTAACCCTAGTTCCGGGTGACCGGGCAGGGTCGAGTGGGCTTCCCGGTAGCGCATTAACTGTTCGGCGGGTAAGTCATGGTTCAACGCTGCCCACAGGTATTGGGTTGCCACCCGGTGCCCCGCTTCATCGAAAAAGATCGGCACAAACTTGTCCGGTGCGCCCCGGAAAAAGGCATCCAGGATCACCACTTCCGGCACCGTATCGTAGGGACCGCCGGTGTGACCACCCACCCCTTTGGCCGCGCCCGTGGCGGTGAAAAAGACGATCGCATCCCGACAGAGTTGGATATTGGCTTGGAGTGCAGCCTTCTGATCAGGCGTCAGGGTCGGCTGGGTGGGATCAAGCTTAATCCGTTGGTAGGCGCTCAGATCGATCGGGAAGTTGGCACTGGTCATAGATAGTTTCCTGGACATCCTGGACAAAGCAGATTAACGTCCATCTTCGGGGAGAATGATCCCCTCTGTCTACTAAGTACATATTAAGAACTTTAAGCAATGGGGCCTGGGAACAAAAATTCAATGCAACTGACGTTTCTGGCCAGGGAAACGGGTTAACTAAATCTATTGGGGCCGGATTCACGCGTGGGGAAATGATTGGGTCCCAGTTGTCCAAGTTGCAAAAGAGAACGCGATCGCCATGCTTGCGAGAGTCTGGAGTGCATCCCTGGTGGGTATTGATGCGGTAAAGGTGGGGGTTGAAATTGATGTGTCCGGGGGGTTACCGGGCATTACGGTGGTGGGGTTGCCCGATGCGGCGGTGCAGGAGTCGCGGGAACGGGTGCGAGCAGCGCTGAAAAATGCCGGGTATGCGTTCCCCATGCGCAAGGTGGTGATTAACCTGACACCCGCCGATTTACGCAAGGAAGGTCCCAGTTTTGATTTGCCGATTAGTGTGGGCATTCTGGCGGCCTCGGAGCAGGTGAGTGCGGAACGGTTGGAGGACTATTTATTCCTGGGGGAGGTCTCCCTGGATGGCAGTTTGCGGGCGATCGCGGGGGTGTTACCGATCGCGGCCACGGCCCAACAATTGGGTAGCTCGACCCTGGTGGTCCCGGCGGACAACGCCCAGGAAGCGGCAGTGGTCAAGGGGCTAAAGGTTTATGGATTTCAGCACATCGCCGATGTCGCCGATTTTCTCAATAATCCCAGCGCTTACCAACCGACCCAACTCGATCCGCAGGAAGAACTCCTCCAGCAGCAACGGGGCCATTTAGATCTAAAAGATGTCAAGGGTCAAGCCCATGCCCGTCGGGCGTTGGAAATTGCGGCGGCAGGGGGGCACAACCTGATTTTTGTGGGTCCACCGGGAAGTGGGAAAACCATGCTGGCCCGTCGGTTACCGGGGATTTTGCCGCCCTTAACCTTTGAAGAGGCCCTAGAGGTGACCCAAATCCATTCCGTGGCCGGATTACTCAAGGAACGGGGACGGTTAGTGGGCACGCGACCGTTTCGCAGTCCCCACCATTCGGCATCGGGTCCCTCGCTGGTGGGTGGCGGCAGCTTTCCGCGACCGGGGGAAATTTCTCTGGCCCACCGGGGTGTGTTGTTCCTGGATGAACTGACGGAATTTAAGCGCGATGTGTTGGAGTTTTTGCGCCAACCCCTGGAAGACGGGCAGGTGACGATTTCCCGCACCCGCCAGTCGGTGATGTTCCCGGCCCAATTCATGCTGGTGGCCAGCACCAATCCCTGTCCCTGCGGCTATTTTGGCGACACGATCCAACCCTGTACCTGTTCGCCGCGTCAACGGGAGCAATACTGGGCGAAACTGTCCGGTCCCCTGATGGATCGCATTGATCTGCAAGTGGCGGTGAATCGCCTCAAGCCGGAGGAAATTACTCGCCAACCCCAGGGGGAAGCCTCGACGAGTGTGCGCGATCGCGTCCAGATTGCCCGTGCTCTGGCCCAGCACCGGTTCCATGCCGAACCCACGGTGCGATCGAATGCCGAAATGCAAAGTCGCCACCTGCGCCAGTGGTGCTGGTTGGATGACACCAGTCAAACGCTGCTAGAAGCCGCGATTCGCAAGCTGGGGTTATCGGCACGGGCCACCGATCGCATTCTCAAGGTCAGCCGCACGATCGCGGATTTAGCCGGGGAGGAACACATCCAGAGCCAGCACGTGGCAGAAGCGATTCAATACCGGACGATCGATCGCATGTCCTAGGTTGATGTTCATGAATTTCAGGATACCCGTTGAGCTAGTAGTCAATAGTTTGGAAGAGATCATAAAGGCGATCGGCGATTTGGGAGGCAGGGGTGCTCATGGGGTAGTTGGGGGATTAACAGTAATGTCATTTTTGGGCACGGGGACGCAGGGGATGATTCACCGATGCCTCCCATTATTCCCCAGACTCACCACTTCAAGACGGCCAGTCCACTAGGCCCAGATTTGCGCCAATAATTGTTCAAACGGTAGCCAGTGATCGGCTTCGACGATCGGTGCCCAAACCGCCTCGATCGTAGGCCGCAGGAGATCAACTTGGGGATTGGCCTCGCGGAGCCGATCGCCCATGCGATCGATCTCAGGTTTAGAAAGTAACTGGAGACATTCATAGTACTGGCGATGCCAGGGACGGAATTTCGGAAACTGGGTCAGGTTAGGCAGGATCGTCGTCTCCTGCAAAATCAAGTCCAGATTATGTTGCCAAGCAGGGGAAAAATGGCGAGTCAGGTCGGCAAAAAAGCCAGGATAGCTGACCTGGGAGGTATAGAGAAACGCGAGGGTGGTCTCCAGCAGCAGGGCGGCAGGTTGCGGCGGCAGGTGACTCAAGCCTAGGCGATCGCACATGCGCTGTTGATAGGCACGCACGTAATGATCGGTATAGGTTTTCAGCCCTTCCGTTAAGGCTTCCTGGGGGATAACGAGGGCGAGGGGACGTTGCAACATTTCCAAATTCCAGTGGCAAATTTCCGCCTGATTGCCATAGGCATAGCGACCGGAATAATCAAAATAGGCAGCGGTAAACTGGGGATCATAGGTAGGGATAAAGGCATAGGGACCGTAATCAAAACTTTCGCCAGTAATCGACAGATTGTCCGTATTGAGAACCCCATGACAAAACCCAGCCGCTAGCCATTGCGCCACTAATTGGGCTACCCGTTGGACCAATTCCGCATAAAACTGGGCATCCGCATCCGGCTTGCCTACCAGATGGGGGTAGTAGGTTGTAATCACATGATCCAGCAGACGGCGTACCCAATTGGGCCGTTTGAGATAGGCTAAGCGTTCAAAGCTGCCAAAGCGAATATGCGATCGACTCCAGCGCACCATCACACTCGATCGCGTGGGTGACGGCTCATCCCCGCGCCAGAGCTTTTCCCCCGTTTCGATCAAACTCAAGCAGCGCGACGTTTTTACCCCCAAGCGATGCAGCATTTCCGCTGCCAGTACTTCCCGCACGCCCCCCTTCAGGGTTAACCGCCCATCGCCCCCGCGTGAGTAGGGCGTGGTTCCCGACCCCTTGGTGCCTAGGTCATATAATTCGCCATCGGTGCCACGGACCTGGCCGTAGAGGAAACCGCGCCCATCTCCTAAAAACGGGTTGTATTCCCCAAACTGGTAGCCGTGGTAACGCAGCGCCAGGAATGGTCGTACACTCTCGAAGCGACCAAAGGCATGAATAAAGTCCCTGTCCGGGACTGTCTTAGGATCGAGGCCCAACTGCGGCAACAGGGCATCATTGCGAAACCGCAGGTAATGCACCGGGAAGGAGGCCGCCGCCACGATATCGTAAAAATCATTCCCCAGGGATTCCAGGGCGGGTTCATAATCCAGGGTCAGAAAGGCGTTGATGGTATAAACCCCCAGTTAATCGGCTTCGAGGGGGGCCATCGTCAACCCTTCCCGGCTTAATTGTTGGTGATAGAGTTCGGCCTGCTCCAGCGGCCCGGACCACACCACCGCTTGGCCCTCAAAATGCACCTGGTTAGTCAGTTCCCAGGCCCGATCGCTGCTCATGCCCGGAATATAGGTCATCAGGCAATGGGCCACGTGCTGAAAGGTATTGAAGTCATCGTTCAGCACAATCACCTTATAGCGGGGATAGGGTTTGCGCACCACCTGTCCCGCCTTCCCAGGCGCAACCGTCGGCGTAGCCGTCAGACGTGGAGCAATAGCCAGAACCGAACGCATAGGCAACCAGAGGCAGAGTGCTCTAAGGATTACAACATGAGCCGCAGCGGGCATCAGGTTAACGTTAGCGCAAAAGCTTGGGCAAGTTCAACGGGGTGTGATCGGCGACGGGGTTAATTTTCCGGCGTTAAGATTCTGGGTTAAGGTGTAGAGGCAGGTTTATTTAGGTTGTCTGTCAACACGATCAATAAGGGTGAACCTGCCCCTACGTTCGCGCAGCGTCTCCGCAGGAGAAACGTTGCGAAACTTTATGTTCACTGTACGAAACTTTATTCACTGTACTAGGCTAACCCTGCTGGGCTAATTTCGCTGGGCTAGGGCTTCTCGCTGGGGTTGCAACAGGCGATCGAAGGCGGGAAAGTAGGAGGGGGAGGGAAATAACTCTGAAAACAGATCCACGATCGCCCGATTTTCGACCACCACAAGGAAATCCACCGGGGCGGGGCCATCAATATGGCGATTGAGAATACCAAAGCCAGTCCGGGTGCGTCGCAATTCTCGGATGGGAGCGGCCCGCTTTAGCCAGTCGTCAAAGCTAGTCGCGGCATCCATCCCCGTCAGGGCATCCTTAATCAAGGTCGGGTCGGGCAAAGTGCGGGTGCCCCGAATCCAAGCCTGAAGTAGTAAATCCTGACGTTGATCAGGGGTTAACCAAGCTGCGATCGCCTCACTCCCCGCCGTCACAGGCAAACCCGGTAACTGGGCACGGACAAACGCCTCATCCCCCAGCGCCAAGGCCAAAACCTGCTGACTCAAGACAGTACCCTCGGTTTGCCAATCCACCTGCGCCGCTGCCAAGTCACCCCGCCACCAGCGCAGTGCTCCCCGGCATTGGTGCAAATAGGTCGTTAACCGATCCGGTAACCCCGGCGTTGCCAGCAACTCGCCGTAGGACTGCTCCAGGCGATCGAGCAAGGCGGCGTAGATCGTGACCAATGGCTCCCGTTGCCACACGGGACTGGTGAGCAACACGGGGTCCCGGAGAATTTCCAACGTGAAAGCGGCGATCGCCGCCTCCCGCTGGCCCTGGACTAACCAGGATACCCCCAGGGCATACCAGCTACCCCGTTTCGCTGGGAGCAGTTGCACCGATCGCCGGAATGCCTTTTCCGCCTCATCAGCCGCTTGGGTCAGCCCTAACCAGCCCAGGGTCGTGTAGCCAAATTCTTGGTAGGGGGAAACCTGGATGCCCGTTTGCAGGGCGGTAATCCCCTGGCGAATCAGGGCTTGCTGTTCGGCGCGATCGGTCGTTTTCAGGCTCAAATTGCCCAAATTCCAACCCAACTGGTAGGGGTAATAGGCTTCCCAGGGGGCTAAGGTTTGGGCCTGGGCCAACAAAGCGGCAAAGGTGGTTATCAAAGTACGCCGCTCCTGGCTATCAGCCGCTTGCTCCACCTGGCTCAGGACGCTAAATGCCTGACTGGAGGTTTGCCAGGCCCGATGGATCGGCACCAACCAAACAACTACGGCCAGCGTCGCCCCACTGAGGAGCAGCCCGATCGCCCGTCCGAGTCGTCCTCCCTGGGTGAGGGATACCAGCCATGCCGGTAGATGAAGACGCTGCGGTTGGGGATTTTCGCTAGCCGTGGGTGTCGCTGGTTCCCCCTGGGTTGAGGCCATCTGGGATTCAGGTATCTGGGGGGCGAGAGGCCGATATGCCAAAGGCGACGCGACGCGATCGCGCCCGATCGCGGCCAAACAGGCGAGGTAAATCACCAGGGTGCCGCTGATGCCAATGATGTCCAGTTGGTAGTCCAGCAAGCTGTTGACCCCATAGCCCAGCAAACCTAACCCCAAGCTGGCGACGACAATCCGATCCCGTCGGGGGGCCGCGCTTCCCTGTCGCCGTTGCCACTGCCAGAGGGCACGCAGCAGCAGGCCGATCGTGACCAGGGGTAAGACCAGGCCCCAGAGGCCAAGCTCGGCCCACAGGTGGGCGGGGGTATTGTGCAGTTGAAACATTAGCTCGGCTTCACGGCCAGCCCAAAAGGGACGATAGCGCTGAAACAGGGGTAAGACGGCACCCGGTCCGGCGCCAGTCCAGGGATGGGCCAACCCCATGCGCCACCCGATCGCCGTGGTAATCAAACGGTAGCCCACCTCATCCCCCACATCCCCCCGCGCGATCGCCGCCAGCGTCGTCTGTAGGCGGGTGCTAGCCACGATAGACACCAGGAGGGTCCCAACACCCGCCGCAATACTGCCGCCCAGCCAGTACCGGGAACTGCGCCGCGTCCAAGCCAGCCCGCCTAGCCCGACGGCCAACATGACGACTAACCCTAGCCAGCCCGCACGGGATTGGGTGGTATAGAGATCCAGCAAGCCCAGGGCAACGCCCCCCGTCCATAGCCAGCGTCGCCAACCGCCTTGCAGACATGCCAATCCCCCCAGGAGCGGTAGGGCGAGGAGCAGGTAACCCGCAACGTAGTTTTGATGACCGATCGGTGCCCAATTCCGCAAGCTAATTTCGCTAAAGTCGTAGGGCAGATCCACGCCATAGGCCCGCAGGCTGGCGAGACGGGCCAGTTCCGGTTGCCAGGTTTGGAGGGTCCACAGTAGTAAACTCAGCCCAATGAAAGCCAGGTTTAAATAGCCCTGCCCAATCAGGACTTGCATCCGTCGCTGCGGGGTTTGTAGCCATTGGGCGATCGCGTACAGGGCCGCAAGGAAACACAGGCCCACCCAGGTTTGCCAACGGGCCACCTCGGCAAATTCGGCTTGGGCGGTTGCCAGGAGCAGCCCGACGATCGTTGCCCCAGCTACCCAGTCCAATCCGTGACCCAGGGGCTGTAGCCAAGGTTGACGGGGTGCGCTCAGCGTTGCTGACCACAGCAGCCACAGCAGCCACAGGACGGGACTCAGGAGCGCCACTTGCCACAGGAAGACCCAGGGCCAAGCTAGGACAAGGGTGCTGCTGTCGGGCAAGAGGGTGAAAACCGCATAAAACAGGGCGACGAGCAAACCGAGGAGGTGTCCGTTGGCGGCTAGGGGCGGGGGAGCGGGGCGGGACATGAGATTTTTGATTGGGATTTTGGATTTTAGATTTTAGATTTGGGTTTGAGTTGGGGAGTGGGGAGGAGAGGAAGTGTCCGGAGTGACGATCAGGGAATCCGTATCCTCCAGGAGGTGGGGACGATCGGTTTTGGCGTGTGTGTTTTCAACCGATACTTTTAGTGGGGGGCTGGGCGGTCAGATTGGGGAACTGTGGGCATAATGGGGCATCGACTTAGGTGCTTCTTTCAACAGGGAACGTTACGATCAGAACAGCAGCTTAACGCATTGCCAACTTTATGCATTGCCAATCTTGCCAATAACAATCTTGCCAATAAGGAGTCTCTAGTTATGCGCGTGGGTCTTAAGGTCGCCCTTAGCGATGCCAATCTCGATTTAAAGCAAGCCAGTAACCAGCGCCAGCTGTCGATCGCGATCTCGGCCCTAACTCCGGAAGGTGCCCGCACGGCTCCGTTGAATCTGTGTCTCATCCTGGATCACAGTGGTTCAATGCAAGGTCGTCCACTGGAAACCGTGAAGCAAGCGGCCTATCGCCTGCTAGAGCAATTGGCACCCGGCGATCGTATTTCGGTGGTTGCGTTTGATCACAAGGCGAAGGTTCTGATTGCGAATCAGGTGGTGGATAATTTGACGGCCCTGAAGTTTGAAATTGGCCGGTTGACGGCGGATGGGGGGACGGCGATCGATGAGGGGCTGAAACTGGGGATTGAGGAACTGGCGCGGGGGAAAAATAATACGGTCTCGCAAATCCTCCTGCTCACGGATGGGGAAAATGAACATGGCGATAACGATCGTTGCCTGAAGTTGGCGGAACTGGCGGCCTGTCAAAATTTCACTGTGAATACCCTAGGCTTTGGTAACCATTGGAACCAGGATGTCCTGGAAAAACTGGCGGATGCGGGGGGGGGTGCCCTGGCCTATATCCAACGCCCCGAAGCGGCGATCGAAGAATTCAGCCGCCTGTTCAATCGGATGCAGTCGGTGGGCCTGACCAACGCCCACCTGATCCTGACGTTTGCCAACAGTGCCCGCCTTGCCGAACTCAAGCCGATCGCGCAGGTGTTGCCGGAAACGATCGAACTGTCACCCGAAGTGGATGGGGATAAAATCGTTGTCCGCTTGGGCGATTTGATGATTGATGCGCCACGGGTGGTGTTGGTGAATCTCTATCTGTCGCAATTGCGGGAAGGTCCCCAAACCCTGGGCCGGGTGCAAGTGCGCTACGATGATCCTGCCCTAGGGCAGACTAACCTCCTATCGGAAAGTCTGAATGTGGAAGCGGTTGGGATGCAGCAGTACCAACCCCAACTGAATCCAGAGGTCCAAACCCATATTCTCGCCTTGGCCAAGTATCGCCAAACCCAAATTGCGGAAACTCGCCTGCAACAGGGCGATCGGGCAGGTGCCGCAACTCTGCTCCAATCTGCAGCCAAAACGGCGCTGCAAATGGGCGATCGCAATGCGGCGACGGTGCTTCAGGAGAATGCCACGCGTCTGCAAACGGGGGAAGACCTGTCAGAAGCCGATCGGAAGAAAACCCGTATCGTTTCTAAGACGATCCTCCAACCCTAAGTTAACCCGACACACCCTACTACGGGGCTGCTGCTGAGCCTACCCCGTCCCCCACACTGGGATACCGTGCCTCAGTCCTGTTCTTGCCCCAACCAGTGCTGCAAATCCGCTACCGTACCAAAATCCAACAACGCCTCCGCCAGCCCTTCCAACTGCTCCATGGATAACCCCCGAATCCTCGTCTCCAATACCGGAGCCAATCCCCCAAACCGCCGGTTCAGTTGCCGCAAAATTAAAGCCGAGGCTTCCGCTTGGCGCCCCTGTTGAAGACCCTGTTGGACCCCCTCTTGCAAAATCTCTTGATATAGCAATCCCAGATGATTCATGAGAGAAGCCAATCCTATATCTACTGATAGAGATTCACTATGTCCCTTCCCATTCTCATAAATGACTTGGGATTGCTATAGATTACCGATTCGCGCATCATCCCCCCCGAAAAATTTGACGAATCAACGGTTGCTTAAACTTCAAGCCCGCAACAATCTGCGTGTAGGTTGATAACTCCTGGCGCTGTTCGATTCTAGCTGACCAATCTGAGCCGCCACCTGTCGCAGCACAGCCTCCGGCTGACTCGTCGCCGCCAACGGAGCCAACGGCAACAACACGGGATCATTGAGGAACACCTGTGGGTCCTGCTCCCACAAACCCATTACCCGAAACCGATGCTGGGTCTCCCCGCCCTGGAAGTAGTCCTGGATCACCGTCCCTGCTGTCGGTGGCAGCAACACGATCACCACCTGGATAATCGGGACCTGATACTGCCGATACAGCCGCACCCAGTAGTCCAACATCCGAAATTCGATGGGCGGCTGCGAGGGCCAATGGCGATCGTGGCCTTTATAGGGGTTGGGAGTACCCTAAGGCTTGCTTAACCTGGGCGAGGGTGACATTGGCGACAGCTTCAGCCTTCTCCCGACCGTCGCGGAGGACAGACTCTAGATAGCCCCGATCGCCCATGATTTCCTGGTACTTGGCCTGAATCGGGGCCAGAGCCGCGATCGTTGCTTCCGTCAACAAGGGCTTAAATTGACCCCAACCCATATCCTGACATTCACGGGCCACGTCTTCCCGGCTTTTGCCAGAGAGTACCGTGTAGAGGGTGAGCAGGTTATGACATTCCGGGCGATCGGAGTTGTCAAACTCTAGGCCCCGGATCGGGTCAGTCTTGCAACGCTTGAGCTTGTACTGGATTTGCTCTGGCGTATCCAGCAGGTTAATCCGGCTTTGATCCGAGGGATCGGACTTGGACATTTTGCGGGTACCATCGGTCAGGCTCATCACCCGTGCCCCTTCCGGGCGAATCAGGGGGTTAGGTTGCTTCAGAACCGGGGCTTCTGGGGTGGCAAACAGGTGATTAAAGCGGGCGGCAATATCGCGAGTCAGTTCCAAATGCTGCTTTTGGTCTTCCCCCACCGGCACCTGATCAGCCTGGTAGAGCAGGATATCCGCTGCCATCAGCACCGGATAGTCGAGTAACCCGGTATTCACATTTTCTCCCTGGCGCACGGATTTTTCTTTGAACTGGATCATGTCTGTCAGCCAGTTGAGAGGAGTAATACAGTTGAGCAGCCAGGTGAGTTCGCTGTGGGCCGGGACGTGGGACTGAACGAAAATAGTCGAGTATTGCAGATCAATGCCAGCGGCGAGGTAGAGGGCCGCGATCGTATAGGTATCCTGGGCTAGGGTTTTGGGATCATGGGGGGCCGTAATGGCGTGGAGGTCCACCACACAGAAGAAATTTTCAAACTGGCTTTGGCCGTCTACCCAATTGCGAATTGCCCCCAGGTAGTTGCCTAGGTGAAGGTTACCCGTCGGTTGGACCCCCGAAAGAACCCGCTGCTTTGCCATGACACTCCCCGCTAACATTCGTTTTGAACTTTGCATTCTGCACTTTGCATTCTGGGTGAAGACTGAGCACTCGCAACTAGGTACTCACAACTAAGCCCAAAACTAAGCACCCAAAACTAAGCACCCAAAACTAAGCACTTTACATGACAGCGGCCTTAATTGGATACCTCAGCCATTTCGATCACCCGCCCATCCAGGTCCTTGACGAGAAAGTTAAGGGGTTTATCGCGGCGCAGCTTGTATTTCACCGCCCGCGTTTGAACGCGCATGAGGATTTGCTCCAGACAGTCGCGATCGAAACACACATGGCGGTGGCGACCCTTTTGCCCCAGACTGGCCCCGGTGATGATGTGTAACTGGGTGTTTTTCTTCATCTGGTACCATAACCCTTCCGACCCTCTGGTTTGGGCCGTAGTCGTCGCCCCAATCCCAGAGGAGAGGTAGAGCGGGTCCATCCCAGCCGCCCCGAGGGATTGTTCGTAGTTGTAGTAGTAGTGCAGGGGAACATCCGCCACCGGCATCCCCAACATCCCTTCATAAAATTGGCGGGCCACCTCCAGATCCGAAACCATGATCGTATAGACCTTGGGGGCACTGGTGAGGAACATCCACATCGCCCCGGCATAGGCCACCAGCAGCATGACCATAATCCCCTGGGTGGAGAACAGGCTATCCAGACCGGGGAGCAGCGCAACGACGGGCAGGGTAGGGGTGGGAATTGATAGCCAAGAAAATACCAGATTCATGGTTGGGAGATACGGGTGTGCGATCGTTTCTTCATCCATTGTAAGAATACGGCAATTGGGCGGGAGGACGGGGGGGAGGAGGGAGAAGCGAGGCGGGAGAAGGGAGAAGCGAGGTTACCGATGGTTGCGAGTTTGGCTGATCCCCCTGGCAGTTTTTCAATCCCTGGATATAGTAGGGGGGAATTATTCTTGCTCAACGTGTCGGTCAGTGACCGGACGATCGTGTTGACCTGAGTTGACCTGAGGGTGGGTCTCAGTATGACCTAATTGTGTGCTTGGGTTACGTCAGTCTCTAGAGGAGTATGTCGGAGCCTGTGCTAATTCCCCAGTTTCCAGAGAGTCGTCATCCCCTAATTCAATCGCTGCTACGCCACAGCGATCAGGATTTGGTGACCCTATACCAGCGGCACCCAGAGGTAGGCCGTTACTTCACCGCGATTTTCTGCCGCTACAGTCCGGTGGTCTACACACTCATTCGCCATTCGGCCCGATCGCCGGTCCAAGTAGATTATCTCTTTGCCCTGACCTGGCGACACATTTTCTACGAACTGCGGGGGCTGAATCTGTATGCCCCTACGCCTAATGGACAGGCCATTACCCTCCAGAACTGGATCATCAATGTGACTGCCTTGTGCATTAACCAGGCAGATTTGCCGCCCGTTGAGGCGATTCAATACACCCTGCAAGCGGCCTCGCCCCCCCTATGGTGTTATGTGGAGCAGGCCCTCGATCGAATGCCCTCGACGTTACGACTGATGGTAGTAATGGTACAGGTTTTCCACTGGAGTGAAACGCGGGTGTCGGCCTACCTGCAAGCGGAAGGGGAACGGCTCTCGCCTGCGGAGGTGCGGGTGAAGTTACAGGAGGGCTATCGCTTACTGGAAACGGAGTTACCGGACGATATTCGCACGATTTACCTGGGCACTGATCCAGTGGCGGCTCCAGAGGCGGTTTTACCGGACTCGATCGTTGAACCGGAGATGGCATTTATGGAATTTGGACTGAGTGTTTAGCGGGAAGTTTTTGAATTTTGAATTTTGACTTTTGAATTGGATGACAGGCAACAGAGAATGGGGAATAGTTTTGAATTGTGAATTTTGACTTTCCAATTAAAAAGCTAAAGAACTCAAAACAATTGGTCAGTGTCTGTGTGAGAGGAGTTTGTGAGCATGAATCGGTGCAAGCTGTGGACGGTGGTAATGATGGCCCCGGTGTTGTGCTTGGGGGGAGGGTTGCTCGTCGGCGATCGCGCCCAAGCGGCAGAGGATTTGTTACGCCAATTGCAAACGCCGATTAATAATGGCACTCAAAGCCGATCGCGCAATGAGGCCGATCGCTTGATGCGGCAAGGGAGTCAACAGCAGGCAGCAGGGGAATTGGAAAAGGCGATCGCGTCCTGGAAACAGGCATTGCAGATCTATCACAGTTTGGGTGAACCCGTGGCGGTGGGGTTGGCCTATGACTTTATTGGGATTTCCTACGGGGAATTGGGTGATTTTATTGCGGCGGAAAATGCCCTACGTCGGCGGCTAGGGGTAGCCCGTGATCATAAAGATTTTCTCGGACAGGTGTTTGGGCTGAATAATGTGGCGACGGTGTTGCTCCATAAGCATGAGTTGGATTCAGCAGAAACGACCCTGGTAGAAGCCCTGGAAATGGCCCGCAGTATTAATAGCCTGGAGGGAGAGGGCCTATCCCTGAGTAATCTGGGTTTGGTGGCCTTTGGGAAAGGTGATTTTCGGCAAGCGATTAAAAAGTATGAGGCGGCGTTGACCCTACGACGACAGGTGCAAGACCCCGTCGGGGAAGCCAACACGTTGAATAATTTGGCCGATGCCTATTGGCGCTTGGAGGAATATCCAGCGGCGATCGCGAACTACGGGCAGGCATTGCGCTTGGCGGAGCAGGTGCGGGATCGACGTAATGAAATGCGGGCGATCGATGGTCTAGTGATTGCCCATAATTCGGTGGAACGCTATGAGCGATCGCTGGATTTGCTCGATCGGCGGTTGGAAATTGCCCAAGAGCAAAATAACCTGCGGGAACAGTTTGTTTCTCTCCGAACCGCTAGCCAGGTCTACCAACGGGCGGGTAAGTTGGCCCAAGCCAAGGACAGCCTCGAACAGGCCCTGCCACTAGCCCGTACCCTGGGGGAATGGTCGGAGGTGAATCGCATCCAGAATGATCTTTATCGCTTGCAGTTGGCTATCCAGTCCGGTGGAACCTGAACCGCGAGTGGGGTCTACTAGGCCAGTTGATGGCCACAACTTGCACAGAAGCGATCGTCCGGTTGGACCGCTGCGCCACACTGACTGCAAAACCGCCGGGATGCTGTGGCTGAACTGGGGGCGGCGATGGGAGCGGCGATCGTGGGTTCACCCATGCGCATCTCCATATTGCCCATGCGCATCTCCATCGGGTTGAGGTTCATCTGCATCCCCCCACCCATCTGCATGGGTTGCATGGGTTGCATGGGTTGCATGGGTTGCATGGGTTGCATGGGTTGCATGGGTTGCATGGGTTGCATTGCCGGACTGGGAGCTTGGGCCACGGCCTGGACCTGGAGTTGTTGCGCCCCCTGGTGGGCAAAGCTGCCCGACATCATGCTCATGCTACTGCCGAGGACTTGAATATCCTGATGCCCTTGCCCGGTATGAATTCTAATGACAACGCCATCGCCCGCCCGAAAGAGTTGGGGGGGGGTCGTCCACACACCGGTTGTGAAGCGGTTACTGGCCTGTTGTTGCTGACCAGGGCCGCTACTGACGATCGTCACCACGGTTTGGTCGCCTTGATTATCCAGGTAAACGCTTCGACCTGCGCCGATCTCGCATCCGTAAGTCATAGGGGTCTCCGCTTGACATCCTCCCCGCGCTGAAGACGCAGGGATTCTTCGCCACGCCCAAAACTGCAAGAGCAGAAAAGGGTCGCTGAATGGGGTTGACGGCTCAACTGCCAAAAAACGCAAAAAACCTGCGGGCGAACCACGCCCAAAAAACGTAAACAAATTGTTCCATCCCCGTCCCCCCTAAAAAACAAACAAGAACGTCTCGGAATGCCCTCCCGCGACGAATTTTAATTCTTGTTTTTTTGTTGCCTCAGGTGCCCCCTAAAAAACAAACAAGAGACTGTTGACCCTCGGTTCTTTCCCTCTCGCTGATCCAGGCTCGGTTTCAACACCTGTGTGTGTCTATCGACTGCAAACTGAGGTGGCCCCTAAAAGACAAACAAGATCAATCACCCTAAGTCTACCATAAAAAAGCCGTCCTAGAAGGACGGTGCTCTAGACCCATTTTCTCGGTAATAGAACGCTACCCTTCTATTGTCCTTGGGATTGCCTGCGGATTGGCACTATTTAGCGGCTTTTTAACTAATGGGGAGTTTTAGGGGCTATAAGTCCCGTGCTGTACCGATAGTTGACACTCCCCGTCCTGAAGTCCGGGGATTCTCGCTTCATTGGGAGACCCATGTCTTTACCCTCTGCGAGCTTCTTCTCGGTGTGCCCCACCGATGTTTTGGGAAAATCTATCCCAGGAAAAGCCGCGCCTTGCGAGACTTCTCCTCGATTGAGCGAGACTCTGCCTGTGTAGCGGACGTGCTCATTTTAGCAAAATCAAAGCCGTCCTGAAAGGACGGGGCTTGTATCCCATTAGTTTTGGTCAGCGTCGGGATAAATGGACCCTTCAAGCCTACTGAGTGGGGGGCATACAGGCCCTCGAAGTCTATAATTGTAGACTTTGTGTGCGACAATTATGATATCAGCTAACCACTGACCAGATTGAGAGGAAAAGTCAGATATATCGGGACCTCCAAATTCTGGAAACGGTATAGACTCCGTGGGACATCAGGAGTCTCTAAACTGCCTGTGGAGGTATCTGAACAGGGTAACACGGTTGGGAGAGACATTTGTTTCGGTTGTACCAACAACTACTAGGGAAGACCGATGAAGCAGGAAATTGATCAAGAGCGATCTTGAGAAGCCAGCGCTGTATTGCTTGCAATCAGCGTCTGGAGAATGTCACCAGATTCTTCCTGATTCCCGCAAGGTGTCACCCAACGCAAATCCCTTGGGCGGCCTCAGCAACAGCTTGGCGTGCCCACCGATCCGCCGCCAGGATGTCATCCAGGGAGGGGTTTGTGCAGTTATCAGCCTGATGACGATCGCAGGTTACCTCAATCAGACGGGGAATGTCCAAGAAGCGAATCTTTTCATCCAGGAAGAGGGCTACCGCCTGTTCATTGGCGGCATTAAGCACCGCTGGCATCGAACCGCCCGCCCGCCCAGCCGCATAGGCCAGTTGCATACAGGGATATTTGTCGTGATCGGGTTCGCGGAAAGTGAGGTCGCCCGCCTTCACCAGGTTCAGGGGTTCCCAATTCGTCGCAAGGCGATCGGGGTAGGACAGGGCATAGAGCAGGGGCAGGCGCATATCGGGCCAGCCTAGTTGTGCCAGCACCGAGGTATCTTGAAGCTCAATCAGCGAGTGGATAATGCTCTGGGGATGGATGACGATCTCGATGTGGTCATAATCTAGCCCAAAGAGGAAGTGGGCTTCGATGACCTCCAAGCCCTTGTTCATCAAGGTAGCTGAGTCGATCGTGATTTTGCGGCCCATTGACCAGTTGGGATGTTTGAGGGCATCGGCAACGGTGACATTCGCTAAGCGTTCGACGGGCAAATCCCGGAAGGCTCCCCCGGACGCTGTTAGCCAGATACGGCGTAGGCCCTGTGCGGGAACCCCTTGCAAACATTGGAAAATCGCCGAATGCTCCGAGTCAGCCGGTAGCAGCTTGACACCCCGCTGCTGCACCAGCGGTAACACCACAGGTCCCCCGGCAATCAGGGTTTCCTTATTGGCCAGGGCAATGTCCTTCCCGGCTTCGATCGCCGCAATCGTGGGCAATAATCCCGCACAGCCTACAATCCCAGTGACCACACTCTCGGCATCCCCATAGCGGGCCACTTCCACAATCCCGGCTTCTCCCCCCAGAATGATGGGCTGGGGATCGAGATCCGCGATCGCCGCTTGCAGGTCGGGGAGCTGGTGCGCATCTCGCAGGGCGACAATTTCCGGGCGGAACTGGCGAACTTGCTGGGCCAATAGGGTCATATTACTGCCAGCAGCAAGGCCAATCACTCGAAACTGGTCCGGATGGTGGGCCACAATATCCAGGGTTTGCGTCCCGATCGAGCCAGTGGAGCCGAGGAGGGTTAAGGTTTTCACAATGGTGTTTAAAAAATGCTGAAGTCATTATATCGGAGCGTTTACCCCCACCGATACAGCATGGTCAGTTGCGTCAGTCGCCAGTCAGTTACCTATCAGTTACCTATCAGTTACCTATCAGTTACCTAGCGGTGGCACATCCTCACCATTCATCATCCCAATCCCACTCGTCTTCGCGCTCGGTATGATGCTTGGTCTTACGGTCTGTCTCCGGGGCTATATCACGGTCTGCCTCACGGTCTGTTTCACGCTCTGTATGGGCTGGACTCACGGTTGCCCCCTCCCAGGATTCTCCAGGCGTTGCCAACCGCTCCCCGTAGGAATCCGCTACCGGAGACGCGGCCTGAACGCTAGGCGATGTGTCCTCACCCGGCGTGTCTAGCTCATCGTCATCCCAATCCCATTCATCCTGGTTACTGTTCGGTGCCGAGGCTACCGTCCCTCCCACGTCTGCCCGTGCTGTACCCTCAGGGTCCTTGCCTCCGTCATCCCCCCAGTCAACATCCCAGTCAAAATCATCCTCATCGAGCAAATTCGCGCGCGCCTTGGCGCTTGCCGCCTGTTCTGCCTGTTCCGCCGCCGTCAGGTTAATCACAAACTCATCATTGAGCCGCTCCTTCCAGGTTTGGCGACTTTCCTTCACCTGTTCGGCCCAGGTTTGGCTGGTTTTCTTTGCCTGCTCCAGGGTGTGCTGTGTCCAATCCTGGGTCGATCGCATCACCCGACTCATCCAGCCCTGCAATTTACCACCCACCTGCTGCGTCTTCGCCTGGGCTTCCGCTTGCCACGATCGCCACTCCGCCGTCACCTGCTCCAGATCGCCCTTGAGCCACTCACCCGCCTTGCGGAGGGTTTGTTTGATCCCCCCCTGGTAGAGGTCCAAACGGGCGATCGTGGCTTCGGCAATCAACACCCGCTTGCGCCCCAAACTAATAATCTTGCGGGGGGGCAGTTGGTAAATTCCATCGGTCAAGGCCGCCAAGCGTCCGGCTACTAATAAATAGTGATGAATTTCCCCCGTCTCCAGGTCAAACACAAAATCAACAATTTGGCCCACCCGATTGCCCTGATCGCTCCAGACCTCACAGTGGACCAGGGACTCCAGTTGCCGCACCCGCTCCGCATCGGTTTCCGTTGGTTTGGCCGTCACCAGGACACTATTTTCCCCCAACGCCGTAATTTGCTTGAGCTTGAACGCCGCCTTCTGTTTGCCCAAAAAGCCGGAATGGCAGACAAACCCCAACACCCGATGCACCTGGGGATACATCCAGACCACTTCGATTTGCCCCAACTCCTCCATCGTGGTGCGATCGAGAACGAGTTGATTCAGAAGTTCACTATGCCGAATCGTCCGAGGCCGTTTTGCCATCTTCCCTACCTCCCACGCTGTGTGCAGGTGCCGACGCTGCGATCGGGCGGGTACTCACCCGTGACCTGTCACTTAACGATGTTCTCAAAGATCTCAACGATGATCTCAGCTTGTCATGTCGTGGGTGCGATCGGTCAAGGGTAGCGTCCAGCGATCGCACGGGGGAAAGGGGGCCTCAGGCAAAATCTAATCAGGCTAACGTCACGCTCAAGCCCATTCGCCAAATGCTGCTAATCCTAGCTTGCTTCCAACCAATCGAGGGCTTGGTTTAGTTGCGGTAGTGTCAACAGGCCATACTGCCAGAGGACCATGTGGAGTTGGTTCAGATCTTGATCTGAGTCGAGGCGGCGCAATACCCAGTCAATCTCGGTTAAGGGTATCGCCAGTTCCTCTTGCAAGAAACTAATAAATTCAGTCTGTGTACTCGTTTGCATGACTCCTAGGGAAATTTTTCGTCTTATGTTAATGCATCTGGGTGAAAACAGCCACGTTTAAAAATAAGGGGTGCTCAAGGGATGATTCGGGCCGCTGAAACGGCTGGGACAAGCCAAGTATAAGTACTTATCAGAATCCTATTCAGGCAGGGCCGATAACTTATCCACCTTATGGACCCGCCCACCCCGCACGGCCCGCAGGAGGCGATCGACACACCGCCGTTCTTCCTCCGACAGGGAGTCATTGAGGATTGCCGCCAATAGCCCGTAACTATCCGCGATCGTCACCTCGCGGGTGAGGCTCACGTCGACAAAGAGTTCCGATAACGCCGACGGCAGTAATTCGATCGTGCGTATCTCCATGATGCCGCTACCTGAACTTTAGTAACTCTTTAGTAACTCTTTAGTAACTCTTTTGAACTTTAGTAACTTTTTATAGTGTCCGCTGGAAGGCGCGATCGCTGGGTGACAGATCCCAGGTTTCACCGTGATTTTCCGGCCCTTGACACGTGATCTCCGCCCGTCCTCCCCGTGACGGCGGGCACACCGATCGCGTGACCAGGGAATGCCTCTGGCCGTGATCCTTGGGCCGTGACCCTTGTGATTGACCCCGCCTTGACGGGTGATCCTAACCTTGAGGCCCCAGCCATTGATGACCTTCAGGTCCAGGCCACCGAAAATTCAACATGCCACATCCTGAACAGGGCGGGTTTAGCAGCGGTATCACTAACCCAGCCAGTCTTGTGGGCAACCCGCCCCTACGCCACCAACGACGAAATGAACCTTCTCTGGCCCCCCAGAACCCTCTCTTTACCCTTCACCCTCGGCAACACGATCGCCCCTGCCCAAAACTAAGCAACACCCCCTAGACAAATCGAAGCGCGATCCCCTATGATGGGATACTGTTGCCAAAATGCGAGATCTGGTGTCTGTGGATACCCATCACCGGAAGCCCAAAAAACCCAAAAAAATTTCGCAGAAATGGTAACACCAGACGCTATAATCAAAAGTCTGTCTGTAAAGACCGCCTGTCCTGTGGTCATCCCCCTTGTGTTGGCAGCAATGTTCGGAAGCGATGCCTGATTGCGGCCTGATGATACAAGTGGATGACTGGCCAGTCGGGTCCCCAGGGAGGGGAAATGGCGCTAGCCTTAACCGTTGCCCATTCTCCTCACTGCCTGAATCTCTCGTTCGGGAGATACTGCTGGTTCGCCAGTCAAGTCTCCTGAAGCGGGTAGCCTAACCCCACTGGGTTAGTCCAGGGAACGAGAAGCCGCGATCGCGGTTATATTGATGCCCTTGCTGCTCGTAGTTTCAGCTAACACTGTTCCAGACCGGAACCCAGAAGGCAAGCACCATTAGGTCTCCCGCGCACAAGGTTTCCCTTGTCAAGCTGGAGCTTAATGTACTTTGTCTTGTTTTCAGGAGCCAAACCCTGGCTCCACTTGCGATGTGTCCAAAAAACGTTGGGAGTTCAGTTGCTGTGTCTACAGGTCTACTTGGCACCAAGTTGGGGATGACCCAGATCTTCGATGAGGAAGGGCTGGCGGTCCCCGTCACCGTGGTACAAGCCGGTCCCTGTCCCGTGACCCAGATTAAGTCACTGGAAACTGATGGCTATGCCGCCATTCAGGTGGGCTATGGCGAAGTGAAGGAAAAAGCACTGACCCAGCCGGAGTTGGGCCATCTCGCCAAATCGGGAACCAGCCCCCAGCGTCACCTGCGAGAATTCCGGGTGGCCGATGTGAGCGGCTACGAATTAGGTCAAGCCCTAACGGTGGCAGCCTTTGAACCGGGTCAACTGGTGGATGTCACTGGCAATCGCATCGGTCGGGGCTTTGCGGGTTACCAAAAGCGTCACAACTTCCGGCGTGGTCCGATGGCCCACGGTTCTAAAAACCATCGTCTACCCGGTTCTACCGGAGCCGGTACCACCCCTGGTCGGGTCTATCCCGGTAAGCGCATGGCTGGTCGGATGGGGGCTACGCAAGTGACGATCCGCAAGCTCACCGTGGTCAAGATTGACACGGAACGTAACCTGCTCCTGATTAAGGGAGCTGTGCCAGGGAAACCAGGCACCCTATTACGGATTTCGCCTGCCAAGGTGGTGGGTCGAGCGAAGTAACCCGTTCTAATGATTTGAGCCTGGGCAATTTCCGCTTGGAAATTGGATTCTGGCAATCAAGGGCGGAATGTTATTGAGAGTGAAGCAAGATGGTTGAGTGTGCTGTCAAAGATTGGCAGGGAGAAGTCGTCGGTCAGGCGGCGTTCGATCTCAAAGTTGCCCGCGAGGAAGCAGCAGCAGGGATCGTCCATCGTGCCCTGGAACGCCAGTTAGCCAATAGTCGCCAGGGGACTGCTGCGGCGAAAACCCGTGCGGAGGTCAGTGGCGGTGGCCGCAAGCCGTGGCGGCAAAAGGGAACCGGTCGTGCCCGTGCTGGGTCGAACCGATCGCCCCTGTGGCGCGGCGGTGGGGTAATCTTTGGCCCCAAACCCAGGGACTATGCCACCAAGATGAACCGCAAGGAGCGGCGCTTGGCCCTGCGGACGGCCTTTCAAAGCCGTGCTGAGGATCTGATTGTGGTGGAGGATTTTGCCACCCAGTTCGTCCGTCCCAAAACCAAAGATTTAGTCGAAGCCTTGAGCCGCTGGGGGGCTGATACGACGGCCAAGTTATTGCTGATCCTGCCCGAACGCAGTGAAGCCTTGGATAACGTCTATCTGTCGGGGCGGAATGTGCCCAACCTGAAGTTAATCACGGCGACAAACCTGAATATTTTCGACCTCTTGGCGGCAGATCAGATTATCGTCACTGCCGCAGCGCTGGCCAAAATCCAGGAGGTGTACGGTGAGTAAAGTAGAGACACGCGACTTGGCGGACCTGATTCGGCGTCCGATCGTGACCGAAAAGGCCACCCGCCTGATGGAGGACAACCACTACACCTTCGAGGTGGCCCTCAAGGCAACCAAGCCCCAAATTAAAGCGGCGATCGAATACCTATTCGATGTGACAGTGGTTGGCATTAGCACCCAGCGCCCGCCGCAAAAGCGTAAGTCCTTTGGGCGATCGGTGGGGTATCGGCCCCAATACAAACGGGCGGTGGTCACCCTTGCCCCGGAAAACTCGCTGCGCGAGGTTTTTTTCCCAGAGGTTTAAGTCTCTGGCTGCGGGTCATCTGGCCGCGGCTCAGCCTATCGTCAACCATGCCGTCACTGTGAGTGAGTTATGGGTATTCGTATTTATCGCCCCTATACACCTGGGACCCGCCAACTTTCGGTCACTGATTTCGCCGAAATTACGCGGTCTGAACCCGAAAAGTCACTAACCCGTCATCGCCATCGCCCCAAGGGGCGCAACAATCGGGGCGTAATCACCTGTCGTCATCGCGGCGGTGGCCACAAGCGCCTCTATCGAATGGTCGATTTTCGCCGGGATAAGCACAACGTCCCCGCTAAGGTGGCGGCGATCGAGTATGACCCCAACCGCAATGCCCGGCTGGCGCTGCTCTATTACCGCGATGGCGAAAAGCGCTACATCCTGCACCCCGCTGGGTTGGCGGTGGGCACCGAAATTGTGGCGGGACCCGATTCTCCCATCGAAGTTGGGAACGCGCTGCCCCTGGGTAACATCCCCACCGGGACGATCGTCCACAACGTCGAGTTAACCCCCGGTCGCGGCGGTCAAATCGTGCGGGCAGCCGGTGGTGCCGCCCAAGTCCAGGCCAAAGAAGGCCAATACGTTCTAGTGAAACTTCCCTCCGGCGAAGTGCGTCGGATTCGGCGCGAGTGCTACGCCACGATCGGCCAAGTTGGGAACGCCGATGCCCGTAACACCAGCCTGGGTAAGGCCGGACGGAAGCGGTGGCTCGGTCGCCGTCCAGAAGTCCGGGGAAGCGTCATGAACCCAGTCGATCACCCCCACGGCGGGGGCGAAGGTCGGGCACCGATCGGACGCAGCGGCCCGGTGACCCCCTGGGGTAAACCCGCTCTGGGGGCCAAAACCCGCAAACGGAAGAAGGCCAGCAATGCCCTGATTGTGCGTCGTCGTCGTCGTTCCTCCAAGCGGGGCCGGGGCGGACGGCAAAGCTAGCCTCAACCGGCGACCCGCCGGTGTTGTTTACCGCCGCCGATCCAGTTCCCCATCCCGTCAACACCTCCCTGCAATACGCCTATGTCTCGTTCACTTAAAAAAGGTCCCTTCGTTGCCGATCATCTCCTCAGCAAGATTGAGAAGCTGAACGCGAACAACGAAAAACAGGTGATTAAAACCTGGTCCCGTGCCTCCACCGTGGTGCCCCAGATGATTGGGCATACGATCGCGGTTCATAACGGACGTCAACATGTGCCCATCTTTATCAGCGAACAGATGGTGGGGCATAAGCTGGGTGAATTTGCGCCTACCCGCACCTTCCGGGGGCACGCCAGGAGTGATAAGAAGGCCCGTCGCTGATCGATCAGGAGAAACCTATGGCAGTTGATACCACGAATGAAGTCAAGGCGATCGCCCGCTCGATCCGCACGTCTCCCCATAAGGTACGACGGGTCCTTGACCAAATCCGGGGCCGCACCTATCGGGAAGCCCTGATTATCCTCGAATTTATGCCCTACCGGGCCTGTGAATATGTCCTGAAGGTACTGCGATCGGCCGTAGCCAACGCGGAACACAACGAAGGACTCGACCCCGCCACCCTGGTGGTCAGTCGGGCCTTTGCGGATCAAGGACCGAGCCTCCGGCGGTATCGGCCCCGTGCCCAGGGGCGGGCCTACCAGATTCGTAAGCCCACCTGCCATATCACGATTGCGGTGGCCCCGGCCATCGACGACTAGCCTTAGAGGAGACACCCGTGGGACAAAAGATTCATCCAGTTGGTTTTCGCCTTGGCATTACCCAGGAACACCGCTCCCGTTGGTTTAGCGACGCCAAGCGGTATCCCAGCCTGTTGCAGGAAGACCACAAAATTCGCAAGTATGTCGAAGCTAAGCTCAGTAATGCCGGGATTTCCGACATTCGCATTGAGCGTAAGGCCGATCAAATTGATCTGGAAGTGCGCACGGCCCGTCCTGGTGTCGTGGTCGGTCGCGGTGGTTCGGGGATCGAGTCCCTGCGCGTGGGGCTACAGGAAGAACTCCACAGCGGCGATCGTCAGATTCGGATCAACGTTGTTGAAGTTGCTCGTGTCGATGCCGATGCTGGCTTGATCGCCGAGTACATCACCCAGCAGTTGGAACGGCGGGTTTCCTTCCGTCGCGTGGTGCGGCAAGCCATCCAACGGGCACAACGGGCCGGTGTCCAGGGCATCAAGGTCCAGGTGAGTGGACGACTGAATGGCGCAGAAATTGCGCGATCGGAATGGACACGGGAAGGCCGGGTACCCCTGCACACCCTGCGGGCCGACATCGACTTCGCCTACCGCAGAGCACAAACCACCTACGGTGTTCTCGGCATCAAAGTGTGGGTGTTTAAGGGTGAGATTATTCCTGGCCAGGAAGAACCGTCCACACCCGCTTCGGCGAATCGTCCGCCCCGACGGCGGCGTCAGCAATTTGAGGATCGTTCTAACGAAGGCTAATTATGCTAAGTCCCAGAAGAACTAAATTCCGCAAACAACAGCGGGGTCGGATGACGGGTCAGGCCAGCCGTGGCAACGAGCTAAATTTCGGTGACTACGCCCTGCAAGCCCTGGAACCCGCCTGGATTACCTCCCGTCAGATCGAAGCCAGCCGTCGGGCGATTACTCGGTACGTGCGCCGGGGGGGCAAGATTTGGATTCGGGTTTTCCCCGACAAACCCGTTACCCTGCGTCCGGCAGAAACCCGGATGGGGTCCGGTAAAGGGAATCCGGAGTATTGGGTGGCCGTGGTTAAACCCGGTCGGATTTTGTTTGAGATTGCGGGGGTGCCCGAAGCGGTTGCCCGTGAGGCCATGCGCCTTGCTTCCTACAAACTGCCGATTAAAACCAAGTTTATTGCGCGTGAGCAGGAGCAGGAGTAACCCATGCCACTGTCGAAGATTGAGGATGTTCGGCAACTGAACGATACCGAACTGAGTGAACAAATTGAGGCGGTCAAGCGGGACTTGTTTAACCTGCGGCTGCAACAGGTGACGCGAGCGACTGATGCGCGACCCAAACCCCACCAATACAAGCACCTTAAGCATCGCTTGGCGCAAATGATGACGGTGGAGCGGGAACGGCAACTCGCGGCACTGGCCAATGGGGTACAGGCCACACTGGCAACAGATACCCCTGACTCAGCCAGTAGTGCGTCGGCTTCCGCGTCGGCTTCAGAGGAGGAATAAGGGCTTATGGCAGTTAAAGAACGGGTTGGCTTGGTCGTTAGCGACAAGATGCAGAAAACAGTAGTGGTGGCGGTAGAAAACCGGGCACCTCACCCCAAGTACGGCAAGATTGTGGTGCGCACCAAGCGGTATAAGGCCCATGACGAAGACAATCGCTGTAAGGTCGGCGATCGGGTCCGGATTCAAGAAACCCGCCCCCTGAGCCGCACCAAGCGTTGGACCGTGACCGAGATCCTCAGTCACACCACCCTGGCGTAATCCAGGTTTACCGTCACTCTGGATTCAGGAGGAACCAATCGTGATTCAGCAAGAATCGTACCTAAATGTGGCTGACAACAGCGGTGCTCGCAAACTCATGTGCATCCGTGTCCTCGGTGGTAATCGCCGATATGCGGGGGTGGGTGATGTGATCATTGCTGTTGTCAAAGATGCCCTGCCTAACATGGCGGTGAAAAAATCCGACGTGGTGCGGGCGGTAGTTGTGCGTACCCGCAAGAGCTTGCGACGCGGCAGCGGTATGAGCATTCGTTTTGATGACAATGCGGCTGTCATTATCAATGCCGATGGCAACCCCCGTGGAACGCGGGTGTTTGGCCCCGTCGCACGGGAGCTACGCGACAAGAATTACACCAAAATTGTTTCGCTAGCCCCGGAGGTGCTTTAAATGCAAAATCGTGCAAAATCCCAACCCCCCATCCGTCACCGGATGCACGTCAAGCGTGGTGACACTGTTCAGGTGATTACCGGCAAGGACAAGGGCAAGGTGGGCGAAGTCCTGCAAACCTTCCCGAAAACCAGCAAAGTGTTAGTCAAGGGGGTCAACATCAAGACCAAGCACATTAAGCCGCGTCAAGAGGGGGAATCGGGTCGGATTGAAACCATTGAAAGCCCCATCCACAGTTCTAACGTCATGCTCTACTCCAACAAGGAGAAGGTCGCCAGCCGTATTTGCTATACCTTCACCCCCGAAGGCCGCAAGGTGCGAATGCTCAAGAAAACTGGCGAAATCTTGGATTAATCCCCCCAAGGCTCCCGCAGCCGTCTGGCTGAAATCCCTCACTGGTATTCACCCTATGTCCCTGACCAAGACCAGGGCACCCCTTAAGGACCTATGGCACAAAACCTCAAAACTCGTTATCGCGAAACGATCGTCCCCCAACTGACAACCCAGTTTGGCTATACCAATGTTCACCAAGTCCCCAAGTTGGTCAAGATTACGGTGAACCGAGGCTTGGGTGAAGCTGCCCAGAATGCTAAGGCGCTGGAGTCTTCCCTGCAAGAGTTGGCCGTGATTACGGGTCAAAAGCCCGTGGTCACCCGGGCCAAAAAAGCGATTGCGGGCTTCAAGATTCGGCAGGGGATGCCGATCGGCCTCATGGTTACCCTGCGGGGTGATCGGATGTATGCCTTCCTGGATCGCTTGATCAACCTGGCTTTGCCGCGGATTCGCGACTTCCGTGGTGTTAGCCCCCGCAGTTTTGACGGTCGCGGCAACTACACCCTGGGTGTGCGCGAGCAGTTGATTTTCCCGGAAGTCGATTATGACAGCATCGATCAAATACGAGGCATGGACATCACCATTGTCACCACCGCCCACACCGACGAGGAAGGCCGCGCCCTCCTCCGGGCGATGGGTATGCCCTTCCGCGACTAGGACCCTTAAAACAGTCCTCGCTGCTACAGGAATATCACGATAGAGACCACTATGGCAGTTAACGACACCATTGCAGACATGTTGACCCGCATTCGTAACGCGAATCTGGCTCGGCATCAAACCACCGAAGTCCCTGCGACCAAAATGACCCGCAATATTGCGCGGGTACTCCAGGAGGAGGGCTTCATCGAGGGATTTGAGGAAGTTGGCGAAGGGGTGAAGCGGCAGCTAGTGATTACGCTCCGCTATCGCGACAAAAACCGTCGTCCAACGATCACGGCCCTGCGGCGGGTGAGCAAACCTGGTTTGCGCGTCTACTCAAACCGTAAGGAATTGCCACGGGTGCTGGGGGGAATTGGCGTTGCCATTATCTCCACCTCCAATGGCATCATGACCGATCGCGAAGCCCGACGGCGGGGTGTGGGTGGCGAAGTGCTGTGCTATGTCTGGTAACTGCCTTCAATTGCCAGCTTTAACACCACCGCGCTTGGGTTTGGCCCCTGTGTGGTTAACCCGCCCCGGTCGCGTTAAGGGCTGGGAGTGAACCTTCAGTTTAAGACAGAGGATTGATACGCTATGTCTCGGATTGGCAAGCGCCCGATTCCGGTTCCCGCCAAGGTAACCGTGACGATCGACGGGCAACACGTCACCATCAAAGGTCCCAAGGGCGAACTATCCCGTGTCCTACCGAACGAAGTATTCGTGGAACAGGTGAATGGCGAAGTCCAGGTCACGCGGCGAGATGAGTCTCGACCGGCGCGTCAGCGACATGGTCTGTGCCGGACCCTAGTTGCCAACATGGTGGAAGGGGTTTCCCAAGGATTCCAGCGACGGCTAGAAATTCAAGGGGTGGGCTATCGGGCACAGGTCCAGGGGAAAAACCTGGTGCTGAACATGGGCTATAGCCACCCCGTCACGATCGAACCCCCCCCCGGCATCGAGTTTGCCGTCGAGAATAACGTCAATATTATTGTCAGCGGCATCGACAAGGAAATTGTGGGCAACACGGCAGCCCGCGTCCGGGCAGTCCGGAAACCAGAACCCTACAAGGGCAAGGGCATCCGCTACCAGGGCGAACAGGTGCGACGTAAGGCTGGCAAGTCCGGTAAGAAATAATGGCTAGGGGTTAATGCTATGAAAAATCGTAAAGATCTCGTCCAAGCACGCCATCGTCGCGTCCGCAAGCGCCTGTCCGGCACCCCCGATCGCCCCCGATTGGCGGTCTTTCGTTCCCATCAGCATATCTACGCCCAGGTTATCGACGATACCCATCACCACACCTTGGCTGCTGCTTCAACCCTTGATCCGGAACTGCGAGGGCAGTTGGCCTCTGGGTCTAACTGTGAGGCATCTAGCGCCGTGGGTAAGCTGATTGCCCAACGATCACTGGCGAAGGGAATCGAAGCAGTGGTCTTCGATCGGGGCGGCAATCTCTATCATGGTCGCGTCAAGGCGTTGGCCGATGCCGCCCGTGAAGCGGGCTTGACTTTCTAGGGGTAAGTACGCTGGCGATGGGAACGGGTAATTCTGGCAATTCAAATTAGCAATCAGAACTGGCAATCAGAACTGGCAATCAGAACTGGCAACCGAGGATTAGGACGAAGGAACCGTTATGGCAAAATCTCGTAAGGCAAGCCGCGCCCGCGAAAAAGAAACCGAGTGGCAGGAACGGGTAGTACAAATCCGCCGCGTCACCAAGGTGGTCAAGGGGGGTAAAAAGCTGAGCTTCCGGGCGATCGTCGTTGTGGGTAACGAACGCGGTCAGGTCGGGGTCGGGGTCGGTAAAGCTGCCGACGTGATCGGCGCCGTGCGCAAGGGGGTCGCCGATGGTAAAAAGCACCTAATTGATGTGCCCATCACCAAATCCAGTTCGATTCCCCACCCGGTCAACGGGGAAGGGGGTGGGGCCGCTGTGATTATCCGCCCAGCGGGTCCAGGTACGGGGGTCATCGCCGGGGGGGCCGTGCGCGTCGTCCTCGAATTGGCTGGCGTGAAGAATGCCCTGGCCAAACAACTGGGTTCCGATAATCCCCTGAACAATGCCCGTGCTGCCGTATCGGCCCTGGCATCCCTGCGGACCTTTGCCGAAGTCGCTGAAGAACGGGGGATTCCGATCGAGCAGCTTTATGCCTAATGCAAGGTTTGAGGGGATAGGTGACCGGTGACAGGGGATCAGCGATCAGGAATTTTGAATTTTTCAGGGTTGAGTGTCATGGTCAACAGTAGTCATTCAAAACTCGCTTCTCTTCCCTCACTCGTCACGCCTATTCCCTATTCCCTTCTTCACAGATTTGCCATCACTACCATTCAGCCAAGGAATCAGGTCACGCTATGAGACTCCAAGACGCTAAACCGCAAAAAGGTGCTAAGCACCGCCGCCGTCGGGTCGGTCGTGGGATTGCTGCCGGTCAAGGCGCCAGTTGTGGCTTCGGGATGCGCGGCCAAAAATCGCGATCGGGCCGAGGGACGCGCCCCGGTTTTGAAGGGGGCCAACTGCCCCTGTACCGCCGGGTCCCCAAATTAAAGCATTTTCCCCTGGTGAACCGCCGTGAGTACACTACGATTAACGTAAGTGCATTGGCATCGCTGCCTGCGAACACGGAAGTTACCCTCGACTCGCTGCTCGCTGCCGGGATTGTCACCACCGCACGGGGACCGCTTAAGCTCCTGGGGGATGGCGAACTGAATGTGGCCCTGACGGTGAAGGCGGCGGCGTTTACAGCGGGTGCCCGCAGCAAAATTGAGGCCGCTGGGGGCAGTTGTGAGGTGATCGAGGTTGCCCGTGCCCGTGCCGAATAGCCACGCAGTTCTGTCGGTAGAGGTATCTACTCATGGTTGAAAGTCGCGATAGAGCACCGACGGCCCAAGAGACATTTATGCAAATGGCCCAGGCAGCCGGTCTGCGGGGCCGTTTGTTGGTGACGATCGGGCTGTTGATTCTAGTCAGATTGGGGATTTACCTGCCCGTTCCCGGCATCGATCGCGAAGCGTTTCGTAATGCCCTCGGTAATAATCCTGTCATTGGTTTCCTGGATATCTTCTCCGGGGGGGGATTCCTCGCCCTGGGGATTTTTGCGTTGGGGATTCTGCCCTTTATTAACGCGTCGATTATTTTGCAATTATTGACGGCAGCGATCCCGGCCTTGGAGGACCTGCAAAAAAATGAAGGGGAAGCCGGACGCCGTAAAATCTCCCAAATTACCCGCTATGTAGCCCTAGGTTGGGCCGTGTTCCAAAGTACCGGGTTGGCCTTATTGGTCAGCAATCTAGGTGCTGCGGCTAACCCTGGCCCAGTTTTCATTGTGCAAATGGTCCTCGCCTTAACCGCTGGGGCCATGTTTGTCATGTGGATTGGCGAACTGATTACGGAACGAGGGGTTGGCAATGGTGCCTCCCTGCTCATCTTTGTCAACATTGTGTCCACCCTGCCCAAATCCCTGTCCGACACCTTTGCCTTAACCCAAAGTGGCGATAGCAACCTAGTCGGCGGGGTGATCATCTTGTTGCTGGTGTTCCTGGCGGTGATCGTTGGGATTGTCTTTGTGCAGGAAGGAACGCGGCGAATTCCGATTATTTCGGCACGGCGTCAGGTGGGACGGCGACTGTACCTGGAAAAGAGCAGCTATCTGCCCCTGCGTCTGAACCAGGGCGGTGTGATGCCGATCATCTTTGCCTCGGCGGTGTTGGTCTTACCGGCTTCGCTGGCCTCCTTCACCCGCAATGATTTCCTCGTGCAACTGTCAGCCTACCTCAGCCCCAATGGTCCGGCTCCGTGGCTGTATGTGCTGTTCTATCTCGTCTTGATTCTGTTCTTTAGCTATTTCTATGCCTCGTTGGTCATCAACCCGGAGGATATGGCAAAGAACCTGAAGAAGATGGGATCAAGTATCCCCGGCATTCGTCCTGGCCAAAAGACCAGCGAGTATATCGAGCGGATTCTGAATCGGCTCACCTTCCTGGGGGCGATTTTCCTGGGGGTCGTGGCGATCGTGCCGACGGCGGTGGAAAGTGCCACACGGGTGCGGACCTTCCAGGGGTTAGGGGCGACCTCACTGTTGATTCTGGTGGGCGTTGCGATCGACACCTCGAAGCAGATCCAGACCTATGTCATTTCCCAACGCTATGAAGGGATGGTGAAACAATAGTGAAGCGTTTAGTGTTTTTGGGACCGCCCGGATCGGGCAAGGGCACCCAGGCCGTTCGGTTAGCTGAGCGGTGTCAGATTCCCCATATTTCCACGGGGGATCTGCTGCGGGCGGCAGTGGCCCAGCAGACTGAACTAGGGACACAGGCCAAAGCCTATATGGATCGCGGCGAATTAGTCCCGGATGCATTGGTTTTGGAGATGGTGAAAGCGCGCCTAGCGGAGCCGGATACGGCCTCTGGCTGGATTTTGGATGGCTTTCCCCGCAACCGATCGCAGGCGGAAGCCCTGGATGCCCTGCTGCACGACCTGGGCCAAGCCTGTGATTATGCCCTCAACCTGGAGGTCCCAGACACAGAACTGCTCCAACGCCTCCTGGCACGGGGGCGACAGGACGACAACGAAGCGGTGATCCGTCGGCGTCTCGAAGTCTACCGGGAGCAAACCTTGCCCATGCTGGAGTTCTACAAAAGCCAGGGCAAACTGGTAACTATCAACGGCTACCAGAGTATGGATGCGGTGACCACCGCCCTAGCCCAGGCGATCGCTGCTTAGCGGCAACACCGTGGGATAGCCGTCTGCGTCTACCGGAGACTCGGCTGTCTGGCGAACCCGTTGGCTAGGGCAAGCAGGATGCCCACCCCACCGCAATGCTCATAACGTCCCACTTAACAGCTACCGACGACACTCTTTCACAACCATCCTTGTATATATTTGCTAAGCTGAAGGATGCTAGGATACGTGTCGTGCTGAGGTAACTGGGGACAATGGCAGCGTCTAACCCCCCACAAAGGAGGTCGATTGGCTAAACAAGATCTAATTGAAATGGAAGGGACGGTCACGGAGTCCTTGCCGAACGCGATGTTTCGTGTGGACCTGGACAATGGCTTTAATGTCTTGGCCCATATTTCCGGCAAGATTCGGCGGAACTATATCAAGATCCTCCCCGGCGATCGCGTCAAGGTGGAATTAACCCCCTACGACCTAAGCAAAGGGCGGATCACCTATCGTCTGCGGAAAAAATAAGCTGCGGGTTCCAGGTTTCGCTGCACCTAGTTTTGCGTTTTATTTTTCCTTTTATGCAGTCAGACCCGTGCAATCCCGATCGGTCATCAGACACCGATCATTCCCACGGTCATCGACGACCTTGAGATCGGGGTGTGTTTGGGAGGCGGTTAGGTTACGGCGTTCAGAGGGTCCTAAGCTAGCTGAATCTCAGTGGCCAAGTCCCAGTGGCTAGGGTCTTAACACCGTCCACTGCCTAAGCATGGCTCCAATCGGGCCAAACATTTGACAAGGTTTTCCTAAAGTTGCTATTGTAGTGTGTTTGTAGAAGCGCCAGAGAAGGCATGAAAGTTCGAGCATCCGTCAAAAAAATCTGCGAAAAGTGTCGGATTATCCGCCGACACGGTCGAGTCATGGTGATCTGCTCCAACCCGAAGCATAAGCAGCGACAGGGCTAGCAGTAGCGGTTTCTCGTTGACTGGCTCTGTCAGCTATTGTAGCGGCTCTGTCAAGTCCTGTTGGGAACAGCAACGGCTAGCGTTATCCAGCGTCGGGGTCGCGATCGCGACTGAGAGCAGATCGAATCATTCCAATTATCAAACTTAGGGGGATAAACAGCGTGGCAAGAATTGCGGGTGTAGACCTCCCGCGCGATAAGCGGGTCGAAATTGGTTTGACGTATATCTACGGGATTGGCCTGACCCGATCGCACAAGATTTTGGCCGCTACGGGCGTGAACCCGGATACGCGGGTCAAGGATCTGAGTGATGCCGAGGTAGCCGCCCTGCGGGAAGCCGTCGAAACGGGCTACCAGGTGGAAGGGGACCTACGGCGCTTGGAGAACATGAACATCAAGCGGCTGATGGACATTGGTACCTATCGCGGGCGTCGGCACCGCATGGGTCTGCCAGTACGAGGTCAGCGGACCCGAACCAATGCCCGAACCCGCCGAGGGGGTGTGCGGCGCACGGTGGCTGGGAAGCGCAAAGCGACCTCGAAGAAGTAGGGCTGATCAGCATCTGGGCAATCGGCCTGATCTGGCTCCAAGGCTGGCGAGGGACGACGACCGGATGTTCCTGGGTGTGTTGCCAGGTGTACTGCTAAGCTCAGCTCCCGTGTTCAGCAACCATCTTTTCGGACCCCTGTTTAACCGTAAGGTTCAGCACTGCGGTGCAAGCGCGCAGTGCAAGCGCGCGGTGCAACCCACGGTTTCGGCACACCACTTCGGTACACAGCTTCGGCACACAACTTCGGCACATGGTTTCGATGTACAGTTTCGACACACGGTTTCGATACGGTTGAATGAGAGGTACTTCGGTACACCTATGTTCGTTTAGGTTGAGTTTAAGACGGTAGAGAGAAAGCGAGAGAGGCGACAATGGCGCGACAAACAGGTAAGCGAAGCGGGACCAAAAAACAGCGGCGTAACGTGCCCAATGGGGTCGTTCACATCCAATCCACGTTCAACAACACGATCGTCACGATCACCGATCCGATCGGAGAAGTGATTTCCTGGGCATCGGCAGGATCGAGTGGTTTTAAGGGGGCCAAGAAGGGTACCCCCTTTGCGGCCCAAACGGCGGCAGAAGGGGCGGCACGGCGGGCAGCGGATCAAGGAATGCGTCAGGTGGAAGTCATGGTGAGTGGACCGGGGGCAGGCCGTGAAACGGCCATCCGGGCACTGCAAGGGGCTGGGCTGGAAATCACCTTAATCCGCGATGTCACCCCGATTCCCCATAACGGTTGCCGTCCTCCCAAGCGTCGTCGGGTGTAGCCATACGCCATTGCGACGCTATTCGCATCCCTCAAGTGGGCAATCGTTGAATGAAAAAAGGATTTGGGAGGTTGGGCTGTGACTCAGTTTGAATGCAAGGTTGAGTCCAATGAGTATAACTACGGCAAATTTGTCCTGGAACCCTTAGATCGGGGCCAGGGGACAACCGTGGGCAATGCCCTGCGGCGTGTGTTGCTGTCAAACCTGGAGGGGGCTGCCGTTACGGCAGTGCGGATTGCGGGGGTAAACCATGAGTTTGCCACGATTCCAGGGGTTCGGGAGGATGTGCTGGATATTCTCCTGAACATGAAAAAAGTTATCTTTCGCAACTATTCCCCCCAACCCCAGATTGGGCGGTTGCGGATTCATGGGCCAGCGACAGTGACGGCGGGCAGTTTTAGCGAAGAACTCCCCACCGATCTGGAAGTGATCAATACCGAACAGTACATTGCCACGCTGGCAGCAGGCGCTACGCTGGAAATGGAATTTCGGGTTGAGCGCGGCCACAGCTATCGCACGGTCGAGCGCATGCGGGATGAAACCACGGCGATCGATTTTCTCCAGATCGATGCGGTCTTCATGCCCGTGACACGGGTTAACTACAGTGTCGAAGCTATCCACAGTGGTCCGGGAATCGAGCACGATCGCCTGATCTTGGAAGTTTGGACCAACGGCAGTTATACCCCGAAGGAAGCCTTGAGCCAAGCGGCGGAAATCCTGACTAATCTGTTCAGCCCCCTCAAGGATATCTCCTCCCAAGCACCGGGACCGGACGAAACCAAACCGGGCGACGATCGCGAACACCAGATCCCGATCGAGGAGTTGCAGTTGTCGGTACGGGCCTATAACTGTCTGAAGCGGGCACAGATTAACTCCGTCGCCGATCTGTTGGATTACTCCCAGGAAGACCTGTTGGAGATCAAGAACTTCGGTCAAAAATCGGCCGAGGAAGTCATCCAAGCCCTCCAGGATCGCTTGGGGATTACCTTACCCCAGGAAAAGTCCCATAAGACGGGTTGAGGGAGAAGCGAGGAGCGAGAAGCGAGGAGTGAGAAGCGAGGAGCGAGAAGCGAGGTTTGAGTTCAGAACTCAACGCTGATCTGCCAAAACTGGGTGTTCACCGCTAAGTTTTATCTCGATTCCCGCTTCCCTATGCTCGATTCCCACTTCCCTACCCCCTGTCCCCTACTACAACAAACCTGCCATCACTACTAGCTTAGGAAGCCATCATGCGTCACGGTTGTCGAGTTCCCAAATTAGGTAAGCCTGCGGATCAACGGCGGGCGATGCTGCGTGCCCTGACCACGCAATTGCTCCAGAATGGTCGTATCGTCACTACGAAGGCCCGTGCTAAGGCCGTTCGCGCTGAAGCCGATCGTATTATTACGCTGGCTAAGGATGGGAGCCTTGCGGCCCGCCGTCAGGTGTTGGGCTATATTTACGATAAGAACTTGGTCCACTCTCTGTTTGCCCAAGTGGGTGAGCGTTATGGGAATCGCCAGGGGGGCTACACCCGCATTCTACGCACGGTTAACCGCCAGGGTGATAATGCCGAAATGGCAGTGCTGGAATTGGTTTAGGCACGTGCTTAGTTTTGAGTGCTTAGTTTTGAGTGCTTAGTTCTCAGTTGCTAGTTCAAAGCTCAACACCAAAAGTTCAAACCTTGCATGTGAGTTCCCAAGTGGCGCAGAGGTCAGGGCAACAACGTATTGCTCTGCTCCTGCAATATGTGGGAACTCATTTTCATGGCTGGCAGTGGCAACCCCAACAACGGACCGTACAGGCGGAATTGGAAGCGGCGATCGCGGCGATCGTTGGCCATCCCGTGCGCATCACCGGGGCAGGTCGTACCGATACCGGGGTCCATGCTGCTGGTCAGGTAGCCCATTTTGACGTGGTTTCGCCGATTCCTGTGGCCCGTTGGCCGGGGGTGATTAATAGTCGCCTACCGTCGGATATCTCAGTGACGGCGGCGGCGGCAGTGGGACCGGACTGGCACGCTCGGTTTTCGGCCACTTGGCGACGTTATCGCTACACCCTCTATACGGGGAGTCGTCCTAATTTATTTGTGCGACCTTTTACATGGCACTACTACTACGAACCGCTGGATGTGGCGGCGATGCGGACGGCGTTGGTCCCCTTGCTGGGACACCATCACTTGTCGGCTTTTCACCGGGCCAATTCCAGCCGGGATCACTCCTGGGTCGAGGTACAGGTCGCAACCTGCCAGGAACGAGGACCGTTTATTGAGATCGAAGTGCAGGCGAATGCGTTTCTCTATGGCATGATGCGCCTGTTGGTGGGCTTACTGGTGCAGGTGGGACGTGGGCAGCGATCGCCGGGGGAATTCACCCAGCTTTGGGTCACGGAGCAACGGGAACAAGTGAAGTATGCGGCCCCCCCCCAAGGGCTGTGCTTGCTAGGGGTGGGCTATCCAGTGGATCTATTTGTTGCAAGTCGAGGAAATAGCCAGCCCCACTTTTGCCTATAGCCTGGGGTTGCCTATAGCCTGGGGTCAGGTCTCTCTTTCACCCCGATCGGCTAGCTTGGGGAAGCCGTTCCATCCGACGGGGGACGGTCGGTCGTGGGCTTAGGGCGGGTCCGTCGCGATCGCGGTGTCCGGGGGGTAGACTTTGGGGTCGTCGTGGTGGCTGGTCGCCGGGGTTTGGTGGTCTTAGGCGGCGCTTCCTGCGCCACGGGGGTATCCGCATCACGATCCGAAGGAACCGTCATCATGCCGCCATTTGTCCCATGCTCAAGTGTCGCTGTTCCCACTTGCACCGCCGCTACCAGTGGCGACAGCAGCAGTTGATGGAGAAAAAGACGGTAGTCAGGACTGAGGTATTTTGCTTGCACCGATCGCCATAACCCTAGTGCTGCCGCTTGCTGCTCCGCAATCATCTGGCGAAGGTGGATCGACTCTTCCCACTCTGGCACCGATTTGATCAAAATTTGCTGCAAAACCTGGATATCATGGGCCTGACCCAAGCTATCTTGCAGCCCCTTGATTTCCTGAATCCATACCTGAAACGCAGGTGCGTAGAAATCCGTGAAAAACTCTGCCTGATAGCGGACATGTTTACAGGTCTTCCGGAGATCATGCAGGGTCGGACTTGCGATCGCCGCCGGATCATCAGCTTCAAGTAGCCAACCTGGATGGAGCAATAATGTTGATAGTAACGGACTCAGCAATTCGGGTAAAACTAAGACCAAGGGTTGTTGGGCGGCGGGGGTATAGTGGGGCTGGGCTAACCAACCCTCATAGGCGGTTTTCAAGTCCTGATAGGGTTCACTTTTCAGGACTGCCTTAACCTGGGAAAATACCTTTTTCCGCTGCTTTGCTAAGACCGCGATCGCCTGTTGGAGTAGGCTGTGTTCCGAGGGATCCAGCTTGGTCGCGTAGTCAGTTTCCAGTGTATCCAATTGCACATCAAGATCACGCAGCTTCCCTAATCGTTTCGTAATCCCTTGTAGGGATTTAATTTGAGCCGCCTTCGGCAGAACGATCGCTGCATCGAAAATGTGCAGGGCTGTTTGCAGTCGCCGAATCGCAACCCGCATTTGGTGGAGATCTTCAGGATCTTTGTCCTTCAAAACCAGAGCTTCGCGGCTAATGAGGCGATGATAGTACTTTTGGATTAACGTATAGGCATAGTGCTCTACTGGTGCAGTGGCTCCCGCTTGAGCAGAGCCGGGCGATTGCGAGTTATCGTTAGGGGTTTTAGCCATACTTTCCTGCTATTGCGACCGGGCAACGATCGCATCCTTGTGGCTACCCCCATTATAGGTTAATGTCCCCATCTATAGGCACAGACCAAGATCTACGAGATCGCTATATCGCGCCTCCCAGTCAAAAACGAGTGGGCTGTCCCCTTACCGTTTACCGATCAACCCCAAGCGCAAAGGAGAAAAACTGGCTCTTAGAAGCCCGATTGACGAGCTACCTGCTTGTTATCGTGATCGCGGGGTCTTGCTTTATTGACACGCAACTGCCGCCCCATCCAGTCGGCTCCGTCCAATTCCGAGATGGCCGCATCTTCCTGGGCATCTTCATCCATTTCGACGAAGGCAAAACCGCGCATCCGTCCAGTCTCTCGATCTGTCGGCAACACGACGCGCTTAATCGTACCGTATTCCTGAAAAACCTGCCGCAAGTCTTCTTCGGTTGCCCGATACGACAGGTTACCGATGTAGATAGTCATGTGGAATTGATCAAACGTGAACACCTGCACAAAGGTTCGGACTAAACCTCGATGCTAGCGTTGCAAGAGACTGGGGATATGCCACCCTCTCATTGCATTGCCACCTTGTCGAATCACCCCGCTTAGGCTGTGAAGACACGCAAGTGCGATCGTGCTGAGAGACCAAACCCTTTTGCTAGTCCCATCATATCCTGTCTGCCCAAATCCGCAAGTCCCCTCCGGCAATCTCGATCGCACCCAGGGGCGATCGGATACACGCACTTCCCAGCGCAGGATCACCCCCCTTGGCGCGGGTCCGGGGCAAACACCATCTCCATTGAACATCCTGCTGGGAGGCGGGGAACAGGGTGGGGTAGTTCAACAGCGCTTCCCCTGATCCTAAGCAGATCATCGTAACCAGCAACTGTTTTTAGCGGTTTTAGGGAAACATCCGGTTAGATGACTGGGGATCAGACTAAAGCATAGCGAGGAACATTGTGACTCAAGTACCTCATCTCCTTGATATAGTCAGGCGTAAACGTGCATTCAAAGCCTTGGTTGGCACCCGTGGCCAACTGGCAACGCTACTCTTCATCTAAGTGACGTTACAAGTTCGCAATCGCTTCCTGTAGATTTCTTGGATCTTGATCAGTACCCTGCTCCTGGCCGGGAGCAACCGTCTTGCGACGATCGCGGGGAATGTTCGGTATCTTGGCGATCGCGTTGCCCGCTCCCGCCGCCAGGTGCCCCGATCGGGACAGTAACCCAGCCCTAGCGCCGACTGCCCCCAGGAAGAGGGACCCGTTGTGGAGATTCTGCCGTTCTAGGCGTGTGCAACTTTGGGAAAGTGGGTTATCGTAACTCCGTGGCTTAGTGCCGCATAAAAAAACCCGCCTTTGGGCGGGAGTTGATGTGAGAAGAGAGCGGTTGAACCCTGCATCTGTTCGACCGCTTATTTCTATACTCTTACGTTTCCCCGTTCTGCGCTAGTCCCCTAGCAACATTTATTTGAAAAATTGCTAGAATCTAGCGATCGCGATCGGCGTAAATCCTATGCCCGACAAGCCTTTTCCCGCTCACTACCGACTTTCGAGCAATTTCAACAATCGGGGCATTTTCATAACGGCTGTTCGTGACTGCGGCGCCACCTCCCCGGTAATCTGCCCTCGGGCACTTCTCGCCGCGATCACCCTTGGGGTCGCCTTCCCGTTAAACTGCGTTAAGGCGTGGCTTCCCCTCCCCTGGCTAGCCAGCACTCCGGGCGACTGGACTGTTATGCCTAAGATGATTGCTCTCGACTAGCTTGGCCCAAACGGAGTAGTCCCGGTCATCCTGAGCCTGTCCTTCGCGTAGTGTCTCCGCAGGAGAAAGGACCTTAGCACCGATCTGCAACCCTCAAATTTACGGCTGACAGACCACTAGTACAGTAAACATATAGTACAGTAAACATAAAGTTTCGCAACGTTTCTCCTGCGGAGACGCTACGTAAACGTAGTAACGACTTCAGTCGTTGCAGGCTAAAGCCTGCACTACAAGCGTTACAGAATTTTCTTGTCGATCTACTAGGTACCCGATCGCAGTTTACGGGGCAGTGGGCTGAGCTTAAAGCTGCCGACGATCGAGCAGCCAGTAGGTTTTCATCAGGCCCTTCCCCTTCACATCCACCCAGCCCCGCTCTTCAAAAATAAACTTGTGCTTGAGCAGGTTAAAAGTGGTATCAGTCACCTGGATGCGTTGGACCACCCCCTGGGATTCCATCCGGCTGGCGACATTGACCGTATCCCCCCAGAGGTCATAGATAAACTTCTTGTGGCCAATGACCCCAGCAACCACCGTGCCCGAATGGATACCGATGCGAATCTGGACGGGGCGATGGGCATGGTTTTTTAGGTGCTGGATCGCATATTGCATATCCAGAGCCATGTTGGCGATCGCCTCGGCGTGATCGGGACGGGGGTTGGGCAGGCCACCCGCCACCATATAGGCATCCCCGATCGTCTTAATTTTCTCCAGTTGGTATTGTTCCGAGAGATCGTCAAACACCGAAAAAACCTGGTTTAGCAGGCCCACCAGTTCATGGGGGGAAACATGGCTGGAAATCTGGGTGAATCCAGCAATATCAGCAAAGAGAATACTGACATTATCAAATTGTTCCGCGATAAAGGCACTATGGCCACTGGCCGAGGGGAGTGTCGAACTCTCGCGCAGGCGATCGGCGATCGTCTTCGGTAAGACATTCAGCAGCAGCGACTCCGACTTGGCCTGTTCTGCTTGCAACGCACTTTCAGCCTGCTTACGTTCGGTAATATCATTGACAACATAGAGACCGTATTGCACACCACTGATATCAATAATATCAGCAGATAACAGTCCGGTTTTCAGTTCTCCCGATCGCGTGCGGAATTCATACTCATAGTTGTTGAAAGCACCCTGATCCCGCAGTAATGAAATCATGCGATTGCGGGTATCGGCATTAACCCATAGGTTAAGTTCGGCGGCAGTTTTACCAATAATTTCCTCGCGGGTGTAGCCACTGGCCGCAACAAAGCTATCATTCACCTCCACAAAGCGCTCGTCATCTAGCAGCGTAATGGCAATCAGACTGGGACTGGCTCGAAACACTTTTTCAAATTTTTCCTCCGAGAGCTTCAGCGCCGCTTCCGCCCGTTTACGATCGCTAATATCCCGCACCACCCAAATCACTGAATCTGACCCGATCGGTGTAATGGTTGCGGAAAACCAGATCTCTCGCTCCCGAATCGGTAAACTATATTCAACCGTAATCATGCGATTAATCGTCAGCGCTTGGCGAATATAAGCCATAAACAGATCGGCCTTATCGCGCGAAAACACTTCGTAGACGGTTTTCCCAATCAGTTCCTCGGCTGGACGATACAGCAGATCCGGGCTGGTGGGGGCGATCGTTAAGTAGCGCCCCTTCACATCTTGAACAAAGATCAATTCCTTCATTGCCGCAAAGAGCGATCGCAACTCGGTTTCCCGTTGTTGCAGGCTAGCAGTGAGTTCATCCACCTGACGACGGACTTCCTCATTTTTTTGGGCCAGGGCCACCGACGATTGCTGTAACTGACCGGCGATCTGGCGAAACGACTGGGCGATCACCTCTGCCTCAACGGGATAGGGGGTGGGAACCTCCCGCGTGGTTGGCTCGGCGCTATAAATCAAGGGATGCCAGCGCCCTGCTGATAAATTTTGGGCCGCTCGGGTTAACTCGCCGAAGGGTTGGGCTAGCCAGCGCGAGGTTTTGCTGGCCAAGATACTGGCAAGGATCAACACCAGAAAACAGAGCAGAAGGGTGTGCTGACGGTTGCGATCGATCTGTTCCCGGAAATCCGATTCGGGGAGGACGATCGCAAGCTGCCAATCCATTCCCCCTCTGGCTTTGAGCGAGGAAAAATACACGAAGTATGACCCCGTCGGAGTCTGGAGGCGCAAGGGAGAACCCGCTGGTTGGGGATCGATGGGGGAGGTATAGAAGCTCTGGAGGAGGGGGATCGTATGGGTAATCACCGTATTCTGGCTATCACTTGCCAAGATGGTCTGGGTTTGCCCTGCCTGCTGTTTGAAGAGATCTTCCGGCTGGGAAGTGGCAATGAGATGGCCCCCCCGATCGATAATAAACGCTTGTCCAGACTTACCAATGGGGAGGGCTTGGAGAAATCCACTGATGTCCGACAGGTCAAAATCCGTGGCTAGGACCCCTTGGAGGGTGTGCTGGGTATCATAGACCGGATACACATGGGAAATCCCCAGGGGGGAGGCCAGAAAATAGTGATAGGGCGTACTCCAGCCCGGTTGACCCGTCGCTACGGCACTCTCATACCACGGGCGTTCACGGGGATCATAATGGGGCTTCTCACGGATTAAATGGCGGTTTTGGCCATTGGCATCGGTGCGGTAGGTGTAGAGGGTATCATTGCGGCGTCGATCGACCCGCAGGATCTCAAACCCATCCCCTTGGGCTGTGCGCCGCACCGCAACGTAATCTCCCGTTGCGGAGCCAAAGGAAATGTGGTTGACCGTATCAAAGAGCTTATGTAGGGCCAAAAATTGGGCTTCAAGGGAGTCAAGACGCTCGGAGCGCAGTTGGCCGCTTTGGAAGGCGATCGCATTAATTTCGTTGACCCGACCGGGGGCGGTGAGGTAATCCTGAACTTTTTCGGCAATGCGATCGCTGATTTCATGCTGAAGCTGCTCTGCCAACCGCATTACACTCTGCTGCCCACTCAACAGCGACAGATAGCCCGTCACCACCACCGCCAGCGTTACCTGCAACCCAAAGCAACCCGCTAACAGTAGCCGTAACGGTATCCGGGATCTGAGGAGTAATCGTGGTATGGCACCCATACAGCCCATCCTAGCGGACACCAAAGGGGAGCAGACTAGCCCCAGGGGGAAGGTAGCCAACTCCTAGCATAATTTCTCGTTCGCCGGGAAACCATAACCGTTACGATCAATACCGGAGTTCTGGACTACCTCGCTAAGTCGATGCCACGACCGATTGTGATCCTACCGGGCTATTTCGCGGGAGCCGAAACCTATGCCTCCTTGGCGCAGCACTTGCAGGGGTGTGGGTTTGACACCACGATCGTGCCACTCCAGCGTCGCGACTGGTTCCCTACCCTAGGGGGGCGACCCGTTACCCCTATTGTTGAGCAGATCGATCGCACGGTCATGGGGGTACTGGCGCAGTCGGGGAGTGATAAAGTTCATCTGATTGGCCATTCGGCTGGCGGCTGGATCGCCCGCATTTACCTAGGGGACAAACCCTATTCCCCGGCTCAACGGACCTGGGGAGCACGCCACCAGGTAGCCACCCTCCTCACCCTGGGGACACCCCACCTGAGCCAAGAGCGGTGGACACGGGCCAATTTAGAGTTTGTGAATACCACCTATCCAGGGGCCTTCTACCCAGAGGTATCCTATGTGTGTGTGGCCGGTAAGTCGGTCTTTGGTCGTCGTCGTTGGGGCACCTGGCTGGCCTATAACAGCTATGAGTTGACCTGTGGGGAGGGGGAAACCTGGGGTGATGGGATTACGCCGATCGCAGCGGCCCATCTGGCAGGGGCGAAAAACCTAACCCTGGACAACGTGCAGCATTCGCCCCGCCCCGATCGGATCTGGTACGGTTCACCGGAAGTGGTGGAACAGTGGTGTTCGTATTTAGATTGAGGTTTGGTCGCTCATCAATCCAACTGGAGATCGCCATTTTGGTTATTAGGTAACAATTCAAAATTCAAAATTCAAAATTCAAAATTTTTAAAAAATTAGATCCGGGGGGAGCTGATCCTGAAATAGGGTTTTAATGATTTTGCGGACTGTATGAAATCCTCCGTCGAAATAGGCGGCACCGAGGAGGGCTTTTAAGGTTTGCACGAGGGCTGCTGGTGTTTCATCGATGCGTTCGGCTTTTTCGGCTTCGCTGAGTTTGATAAAGGGGCCAATCATCAGGGCCTCGCTGAGACTGACCAGGCTCGCTTCGGCTAATCGGGAGGCTAACCAATCGCTAATTTCAGCTTCGGTTTGGTAGCCCGATCGCAGGGCGAATTCGGTCAGGATCAGACGCAGGATGGCATCACCGACTATGCTATAGGCGATTTGATCGTCGCAGGGTTCCCCGGCCTCCTGACGGGCGATCGCGTAGGAGGAACGGATCAGCGATCGTTTGAGGATTTCCTTATCAAAGAAAAAATAACCTAGCTTCTGTTCAACTAACATGAGGAGATGGCCAGTAATGTTGACGGGGCAAGGATTAATCCATCAAATAGCCTACCTTATCGGTTTTCTCCCAGGGCAGATCTAAATCGACCCGCCCCACTTGGCCAAAGGTTGCTAGTTTGCGGAAAAAACCATCGGGATGGTGTGCAGGCAATCCCCGCAGGTCAAATTGCTTGACAATCCCGGCTAGCCGAAAGTCAAAATGTTGACCCAGGCGGCGAATAATTTCGGCTTCGGGAACTTTGCCAGTGCCAAAGGTTTCAACTTCGATGCTGACGGGGCCTGCCTGTCCGATCGAATAGCTCAAATGCACTTCACATTCTTCGGCGAGGCCAGCGGCGACGACATTTTTCGCAGCATAACGGGCGGCATAGGCCCCAATACGATCGATGCGCAGGGGATCTTTGCCACTGAGGGCGGCGCTACTGTGTTTGGAATATTCGCCATAGGTATCAATGCCATTTTTGCGTCCGGTTAGGCCAGCATGGATTAGGGGACCGCCGGTCAGCACCGGGCCATTGGGGTTAATAAAAATATGGGTGTTGGCATCGGGTTGTAGGGGTTCGTCGGCAAAGGCGGGGGTAATCACCTGGTCCTGAATATCGCTCTGAAGTTGTTTCAAGCTAGGGAAATCCAGTGTATTTTGACTGACTTCGATCGTCACGCTATGGATACGGTGGGGTTTGTGATCGTTATATTCGATGCCTACCTGGGTTTTGCCATCGGGGGCGAGATAGGGTAGTTGATGTTGGCGAGCCTTATCTAGGTATCGGGCTAACTGATGGGCTAGCCAGATCGGTAAGGGTAAAAGTATTGGGGTCTGGTTGCAGGCAAACCCAAAGAGATTGGCCTGGTTGCGAACGGGAATGCGATCGATGGCCGGATCATCTAACTGATATTCATCAAAATTTTGCATCTGATCGGGAGATTGCTCTTCAATGCTGGAGAGGATCGAGCAATTATGGCCGCGAAAGGGGGGATGATTGTAGCCGACTTGATCAATCACCTGGCGGGTAATCGTGGTGAAATCGATCGATCGCTTAGCAACAAATTGGACCGACAGAAACACGATCGCTTTGGAAACAGCACATTCAGTTAATACTCGTGCTTGGCGATCCTGTTGCAGCAGGCGATCGACGATCGCGTCACTAATCTGGTCGCACAACTTATCGGGGTGACCCGGTGTGACTGATTCCGACGAAAACATACAATTGTGGCGCATGGTTTCCCTCCTGGTCAGGCATATAATTCAGGCATATAATTCGGGATTTAATTCGGGATTTAATTCGGGATTTAATTCAGGTATCCAGGGCTGGGTTAGTTTTGGTGGCTTCGTTAATCAGTAAGGGCAACACTGCCGCCGTGGCAATCACCCCATAGTCCCAGGGATTAAGGGGCGCAATCTTGAGCAGTTTCCCTAGGCCCGGTACCACCAGGGGTAAGAGTTGCAAAACTAGGGCACCCACGATCGCCACTTCGACATAGGGATTACGGGGTAACGGCTCGGCATCAAACCAGCGGTGGGTTTCGGAACGGCAGCTAAAGGTGTGTAAGACTTGCCCGATCGTTAAACTCATGAACGCCACCGTACTCGCCTTGGGACCCAGGCCGTATTTCAGCAGGGCATAGCCATAGGCTGCGAGGGCGAACATGGACAAAACACTGGCTTCAATCCCAATCCGTTGAAAGTCCTGGTTGCGGATAATCGGGGTATTGGGGTTACGAGGTGGTTGATTCAGGACACCCGGTTCCGGCGGCTCCAGGGCTAACCCTAAACCGGGAAAGACATCGGTCACCAGGTTCAACCAGAGCAATTGCAACGCATTTAGGGGTTCACCCCAGCCGAAGAGGGTCGCGATCGCCATGACAATAATTTCACTCAAATTCGTCGCCAGCAGAAAATGCACGGACTTGCGAATGTTGTTATAGATCGTGCGGCCCTGGCTGACGGCATCAATGATCGTACTCAGGTTGTCGTCCTGAATCACCACATCCGCCACCTCATGCACCACCCCGGCCCGACCTGACCCCATCGCCAGCCCGACATTGGCCGCTTTCAAAGCAGGCGTATCGTTAATGCCATCGCCGGTCATTGCCACAACCTTGTCTGTGGCTTGGAGTGCCCGCACGATTTGCAGCTTATCCGCCGGACTGATCCGGGCAAAAATATCCACCTTATCCGCAAGGGCGGCGAGGGCCTCCGGCTCCAAAGTGGACAGATCATAGGCATCGAGGATTTTCAGTTGACGATCGCGATTCAAATTCAACTGCCGCCCGATCGCGTAGGCCGTGGGACTTTGATCCCCCGTCACCATGACCGTATCAATCCCCGCCTGGTGGAATTGTTCAATCAGGGTGGGGACACCCTCCCGGATCGGGTCTGCCAGCCCGACCAGACCCACCCAAACGAGATCCTGCTCGATGTGATCTGGCTCAATGCGATCGGGATCTAGATCCGAACCCGTTGCTAATTCCCGATAGGCGATCGCCAACACCCGCAGGGCGCGATCGGCCAAGGCTTGATTGGCCATCTCCAAGGCTTGCTGATCTTCCAGGGTTAACGGTTTGACGACACCTTGATCCAGAAACGCCCGACAGCGCGCCAACACCTCTGGCGGACTGCCCTTGACCGCCACCCATTGCGACCCGTCGGGCATGGCATGAACCGTACTCATCAGGTTACGGCTATCGGTGCGGGGATTGAGGTGCCGCCGGGGATAGCGTTGGCGCAGGTCCAGCACATCGAGGGATTGGGCGATCGCCAAATTCACTAGGGCATTCTCCGTCGCCGTGCCCTTGACGGCATAGGTGCCATCAGCGGCCTGGGTGATCTCGCTTTCGCTGCACAGAGTGCCAATTTCGAGCAGGCGTTGGAGGGCGATCGCATCGATCGCGGTGGCTGTCCCCGTAAACTCGGCTTGGCTGATCTCGCCCGTGGGAGTAAGTTCCAGGGCTGCCGTCGCCATCTGGATTGCCACCACTGCCATTTGGTTACGAGTTAGGGTTCCCGTCTTATCCAGACACACGACCTGCACCGATCCCAGGGTTTCCACTGCATTCAACCCCCGGATCAGGATCTTACGCTGGCGCATATTCTGAATCCCCAGGGCTAGGGTTGTCGTCGCCACCGTGGGCAACCCTTCCGGCACCGCCGCTACCGCCAACGAAATCGAGGTTTTCAGAATTTCCAGCCACCCGTAGCCCCGCCCCAAGCCCACGGCAAAGATAGCACCGCACACCCCGCCACAAAGCAGCACCAACTGGCCACTCACCTCAGCCAACTGGCGCTGAAGCGGCGTCTCCATTACCTGGGTCTCCCCCACCAGGGTTTGGATTTTGCCCATTTCCGTGGCTGATCCTGTGGCCGTCACCACCGCCAGCCCTTCGCCGCCGACGATAAATGTGCCCTTAAACACCATGTTTACCCGTTCTGCCAGGGGCACCATCGCCGCCCCCAGTTCCACGACCCGCTTACTAACGGCGACACTTTCCCCCGTCAGGGCCGACTCATCAATACCCAGGTTATTGCTTTGAATCAACCGCGCATCCGCCGCCACATAATTCCCCGATCGCAGCAGCAGCAAATCCCCCGGCACGACTGCTTCGATCGGAATCGTCACCACCGTCCCTTCCCGCCGCACCTGTACCAGCGGACGATCGCCCTGCCGCAGGGATTGGATAATCTTCTCCGACTGGCTTTCCGTCACATAGCCAATCACTGCATTAACGCCCACCACCCCCAGGATCACGATCGCGTCCACCAGGCCCCCCGTCAGCCCCGATAGGATGGCCGCCCCACTCAGCAACGCCACCGGCCAAGTGGTGAACTGCTCCAGAATCATACTCAAGTCCGATCGTCCCGCCGCCGCCACCAGTTGATTCGGCCCATATTCCGCCAACCGCTGCTCCGCCGTCGCCATTGATAGACCGAGATTGACCTCAGTCCCCCACCGCTGCAACACCCTATCCAAAGGCAACTGATACCACGCCTCCCCCCCCATCTCCCCAGCCTCTTGTACAGCCTCTCGTACAGCCTCTCGTAGAGCCTCTTGTGGGGTAGGCGTTCCGCCTGCCCCGCCTTGCTCCTTGCTCCTTGCTCCTTGCTCCTTGCTCCTTGCTCCTCCCTCCCACAACTGCATCGCCTCCCGCAACCGCCCCTCAATCTCCGCCACCGGACACTCCGGCTTGAACCGAATCAACACACTGCTAGTTAACGGATTTGCCGTAACCGCCAGAATATCGGGATCAGCAGTCAGATAATCTTCGAGATAGTGTTGCAACGGCAGCGATCGATATAAAGCAGTGACCTTATATCTCGCTCTACCGGGGACTTGGGTATGAATTGCCTGAATCACGGCCCGTCACTATAAATTTGTGTATTTTGTGTTGCATATTTGTATTTTTTATTGTGTATTTTTTATTGTGTATTTTTTATTGTGTATTTCTATGGTGTGTGTAGGGGCAGATTACGGTAAATGTTTTCCTATTAACCGATATCCTGATTAACTCACCCCAGTAGGATTTTGAATTTTGAATTTTGAATGTTGGACTTTGAATGTTGAATTTTGAATGTTGAACTGACAGCCGGGACGGCTATCCCACAAGAGGGGGACTTTCGGTTTCTGGGATATCGTTAGGGGCTGTTTCCCCATTGCGGTTGAGGATCACAAAACTGTCGAAGGCGTACCAGAGGAGGACATACCAGGGGATTGCGTCTAACTGTAACCCTTTGGTGAGTAATTGTCGGAGCGCGATCGCGCCCAGTGCCAATGGCACCAACGTCTTCAAGTCTAGCCAGCCACGGGTGAGGCTGCGGGTTTGGGTATCGAGGCTGGTGGCGATCGCGTGCAATTCCGTGGTCATACGGGCAGTGGCTGGGGTAGGTCTTTGCCGCTGGTCGATTAGGTCGGCTTGAACTTCAGCGGTGAGGTCTTCCCAATGTTCCTGGGCGGCGGCGATCGCCTCGCGCCCCTGTTCCGCGATCGTGATCCCCTGCTTCAGCCACGGGCGCACGGTGGGGTCCTTGGCGGCGGCGTTGAAGGCCACCATCGCTGGGGCAACGATGAGGACGGCTAACCCAGAGAGAACCTCCGAGGGGGACGGTAGGGCAAAGTTGGCATCGGGGGTAGAGGCAGTCATCGTTCTCGCACCAGTTCTACTACTACTCTACTCCGAAGAATTGGGGGTGGGAGCCTGGGGAGGATAGCCGTCTGAGTCGATCGCAGACTCGGCTCTTTTCAGGGCGGGCAAGATGTTTACCCCACAATGGTTTGTTGGCGATCGGCTGAACCTGCGATACTTGGGATGTTGTGGGAGACTTGGAATACTGGGATGCAACCGATGATGCCGCTACTGACCCCGGAACAACGGACCAAACTGGATAACACCGAGGATGCGCTGTTTTACGTCATGCCGCGGTTTGTCACCCATGTGGACGATCACTTTATCGAGCAACTCACCCAGGTGTACCGGGAGCATCTGCGGCCCTCGATGCGGGTTTTGGACTTGATGAGTAGTTGGGTATCCCATTTACCGGCAGAAATGGCCTTTGCCCATGTGGAGGGGCATGGCATGAATGCGGCGGAGTTGGCGGCGAACAGCCGCCTGGATCATTATTTTGTGCAGAATTTGAACCAGGACCCCGTGTTGCCCTTAGCGTCGGCCAGTTTTGATGCGGTGCTGATTGCGGTCTCGGTACAGTATTTACAACAACCGGAACTGGTGTTTGCTGAAATTCGACGAGTGTTGCAACCGGGTGGGGTAGCGATCGTGAGTTTTTCTAATCGGATGTTTTACCAAAAGGCGATCCAGGCATGGCGGGATGGGACCGATCGCGATCGCCTTGCGTTAGTTGAACAATATTTTGCCAGTGTTCCTGGCTTCAGTCAGCCAGAGGTCGTTGCCGATCCCGGTCCAGCCTTCAGTGCCCCGCTGCAATGGCTAGGCGTTCAGAGCACTGATCCTTTTTACGCGGTTATTGCCTATGCGCAAGTCGCCTAGTAGCGTTTCGGTTCCCTCCTGCTGGGTCATGATTGCCCTGCCCCACTCTTCTGGCTACCTGGAGCGCTACCTGGAGCGCCTGATATTTGACCTCAGCGATAGGGGTGGTATGCTGCTTTCCCCATTGGTTGAATATGCCAAACTGAATCCAGAGAACGATCGCGCTTCGGAGTTTTACCTGCCATGAGCACACCGATTGCTGAGCCGCTGACACCGACTGTGGATGCCCCCCGACGCTACCTGCCGGAAGAGTACCTGGCAATGGAAGTGGAGGCTGCCGAGCGCCATGAATACCGTGATGGAGAGATTATCCCAATGGCTGGCGGTACCCCTAACCACAATAAATTAGCGCTGAATCTAGCAACAGCCTTAAATTTTGCCCTGAAGCGTCAACCTTACGAGGTATACATGACGGATCAGCGACTTTGGATTCCTAATCATCCGACCTATACCTATCCCGATATCATGGTTGTCGCGCAACCTCTGGTCTATGCACCCGATCGCCGTGATACGCTTACGAATCCCCTGCTGATTATCGAAATTCTATCGCCTTCGACGGAAACTGATGATCGGGGTACTAAATTTGCCCTCTATCGCACGATCACCAGTTTTCAGGAATATATATTAGTGGCTCAAGATCGGATTTACCTGGAGCAATATACCAAAACCAACGATCGCCAATGGTTATTTACGCCCTATACGGCAACCGATACAGCGGTAACCCTGGATAGTCTGAATCTGGAAATTGCGATCGCGGATATCTACGATAAGGTGGTGCTTGCGTAGATGTTACGTCAATGCATGATTCAACAGATCTTAATGGCAGAGCCAGAAATTTGTTGCCTACTCGCCTAGCCTGCTGACCTCAGCATAGTGATATTTCCCTGATCAAGCTTCTGGCTGTTCGTGAAGTCGCTAGTCTTAGCAGGCTATTTGTAAGCAGTCGCCCATAGATTCAAGTCCTCGATGGTTACAGTGACGTTTGTGAACCCGGCTTGCCGAAGTTTATCCGTAAGCGTGTCAGCCGTAAATCCGGTTTTATGGGCCATGTAGTGGTTACCACGGGCAATATCATAGCCATAGCCATACAGGATATCGATCGCGGCAATGGGTCCGACTGCCGAAACATAAAGGGGGTCTTCTAAATTACCTTGGGCTACATGCTCTGCCACGCGTTGCAAATTCGGTAAGGTAATCACCACCTGTCCGCCTGATTTTAAGACACGATAAAATTCAGCTAGAGCTATCGGAACCTCGTGATGATAAATATGCTCTAGGCTATGGGAGGAATAAAGCGCATCAACGGAACCCGTGGCAACAGCACTTAAGTCGGTAATTGAACCTAGTAAATCGGGTTGAACTGCCGGGTCGATATCGAGGCGAATTTCCTGCCATGCGGGCGATCGAAACTGTTCGGGTAGCTTATTGGGATTGGGTGCGCCACAACCCACGTGTAACAGTAATTTGCGATCGCGATTCACTGGGGTCATCGTCTCGGCAGTCAGCAGAGCCGCTAGTTGTGCCAGGGCCTCATGGACCACCTGCTGATAAAAGCTTTCCAAGGCCCGTAAGGGTTCGCCGTCTTCGTATAAGCACTGCTTGCCTGCCTGAATACTCGCAGAAATCTCGTGTCGCCATGCGGGATCGTGGCCGAGCCGAACCGCAATGTCAATATACTCATCGATATCACGGGCGATCGTGGCCGTTACCCCAATCCGGGTTAAGATGCCATAAGATTGGCGCCCCCGCATTAGTTTACCGGGGCAGGTAACTACCGGTAAGTTACATACTAGGCTATCTAAGGTGGTCAAACAACCAGAAAACTCAAATGTATCGAGAAAAACATCCGCAATTCGATAAAAACTAAAGTAGGATTTGGAGGATTCCCTGGGGAGAAAAACCACATAGTCATCCGCGTTGAGTCCCTGGGCGGCAAAAGCCCGCTGGAGTCGTTCGGCCAACTTTTGGGTAATCTGGGGGCTAAGGTGAGATTCCACAAAAACAAACTTGGCTTGAGGCACCCGTTGCGCGATCGCGACCCAAACATGATCGTACTGCGGTAAATATTTTTGTAAGGACTGAATACAGAGATAAACAATCGCATCGGCAGGTAACCCATAATCTTGGCGAGTTTTCAGAGTTTGAAGATCAATATTGGGTTCATTACAGTAGATACCAAGATTGGGCAAGCGAATCAGTTTTTCTGTATAGTCCTGATCCGCATCTGGTCGTTCCATTAACTCATTGGAAAGGAAATAATCGATCGTCGGTGAGCCAGTGGTGAGTGGATGTCCCCAGGTCACACATTGCACGGGCGCTAATCGCAATACCGATAATTGCGACATAATTTGCTCCATACCGACTTCAACGAAGACTAAAATGTGTAGATTCTGCGCTAAGACCCCTTGCGCAATGGTATTGAGATCATCCGGAAATTGCAGAAACACATCACTATAGAGCCTAAAAGCTTCCGTAACAAAATCGGGTTTGGGTTTAATTTGAAAACAATAGACCTCGAAGCGATCGCGATCGTGGTGTCTCAGCCAATTGAGGAACAGCTTATTGACGACTCCGCCTGAGGAGATGTTTGCTGAAATATAACCAACGCGAATTTTCTGACCAGCCTCTAGGGGTGGCATCGTGCGCGGTTGACACCAAAAGGGATAATGGGTCGCAAGAATTTGGTGGATCAAACCAGCCCACTGTTGTTGTAACTCGCGATCGTTCTGGTTTTGATAAATCACATAAAAATTACTTTTCAACCGGGGAAACGTGAGCGCACCTTCACGACTTTCGGGAGTTGCCAGATTGATATGATCTTGTAACTGCCTCAACCCTTGGGCAAATTGCGATCGATATTGTTCAAGTTCCTCAACATCCGTGTAGATAATTGGTAGCATCAGCAGGGCTTCTGCCTTCAGATACAATACCAAAGGTAACTGTTCACTACCCCGTTGGGCAACGGCGATCGCGGCTTGTACTTGTCCCGTATCTTGCAGCGCATAAATCCAATGCAGATACAGATCTAAGGATTGGGGATGGTGTTGGACAGCGACTTCATAGATCTGAATGGCGGCTTCAAATCGATTCTCTTTTTGATAACATTGGGCCAAGGTCAGATAAAGAGCCAGTTCGGTAGTGCCTTGTTCCAAAAAATTTTCATAGTGGGTAATGGCTTTGGCATACTCCTTGCCATAAAAACTGGCATTACCCAAATATCGCTCAGCCAGTAGCGACTCATTCTGGGCTTGATAAACCAGAGCTAAATTCTGATGAACATCCGGTTGATCATATTTCAGATCAATTGCAGTTTTATAGGCTTTAATCGCTGCTTCTAAATCACCCTTTATGGTGAGGAGATTACCCAGGTTTAAGTAAGCACCAAAAAACTTCGAGTCAATACTAATGACGCGACGGAGGATTGCCTCGGCGGCATCCAGTTGTTCGGCCTGCATAAGCAGATTGCCAAGATTGTTATAGGCTAAGAGATTATGCTGATCGAGGGCGATCGCCTGTTGGTAAGCCGTCATTGCCTGTTCGGTATGACCAATCGCCGTCAAAACTAAACCGCAGTTGTAATGCAGGACCGATTGCTCCGGAGCCAGCGCTAGGGCACGGTTGAGCATCGCGATCGCCGACTCGTAATCCTCATCTAGGTAGTAGGCCATCCCTAAATCGCGCCAAAGGTTAGGGTTTTCAGGTGCCCAGTAGAGAGCTTCTCGGTATTTCGCAATTGCTGCGGGGAGTGCCCGTGCATGGTGATAGGTGAGCGCCTCCGCGTGCAGTTCCCGTGCCACCTGTTGCTGGGCCGTTTGTCCCAGACTCGCGATCCCTTGAATCAGGGTTGGGCAGGTTTGCCCTTCTAATTTTGGAGGCAAGGGATGGGTTTGGTGGCGGTCCCAAGCGTAGAGTCGATAGGGCTGATGGGTCGGGACCGCTTGGGCCTGATCACCCCCCATGGTAGGTATCCGGTCTAATAACTGACATTCGGGCGTGGTCAAATGAAAATCTTGACTGGCTTGCTGCACTGCCTCCCAATCTGCCACCGCAATCACAATGAGGGCGCGATCGGCGAGAAAGGGCTTGACAAGGTTCAACCCCATCAGCACCGATCGATAATCGTAGGCAGCATCATAAAAGTAAAGGCCAATTTTAGGGGCTGACGGCTGCGATCGCAGTTCGACAAAAAATGCCTCGAAATCTTGATAGTAGAAGGTGACTTGGTCTGACAGATCGCGATCGGTCAGATTCTCCAGCAAAATATCAAAATTATCTTGAAACGGATCAAACTCGGAAAAATCATCGATCGCATAGGCAAGGGCATTGGGATGTTGGTGCAAGGCACCAATCAAACTACGCCCCTGGAAACACCCCACCTCACAGTAGATCTCCTGTGGTTCTAGGTACCCGATCGCGGTATTCAGCAGGTGTAACAGTGCCGGCGAGGTGGTCCCCCGAACCTGTTGGCAAAGGGTGCGAAACGGCTGCTGCTGCGGGTTGCTGGCGGGATCGTTCCCGGTTTCCGTGGCGGCGAGGGCGGTCAGGAACGCTTGATAATCCATAGTTCACCAGAGCCAACACAATAATAAATGCCAATTTACGGCTGATTGACTGCCGACTGAATGACGATTGAATACCGATAGCTTCACGCCGCCAAAGGCGTATCGCGACGGCCTCTTTAGCTTACCCAAAGACGATCGCACGGATAACAGGGAACGGATAATAGGGAACGGATAACAGGGAGATGACAGCCCAAGCTCCTAGCGACCCAAAACCGTAGGATTCCCCAGATCAAACACCCCCGCCACACATCCCACCATCAGCGTTGCCAACGTTGCTGCCCAAAGCGCCTTCCAGCCAATACGGGTAATCTCCAGACGACGATCGGGCACTAGGGTGGTCAACCCTCCCACAAAAATGCCGTAGGACGGGATATGGGCAAAGCCGCACAGGACATAACTCACAATCAACAGGGTACGCTGACTGATGAGGCCCTGACTGGAGAGGAGTGCGAGTTGTTGATAGGCAGGAATTTCCGTTGAGAGGAACCTTTGACCGATGAGGACTGAGGCTTGCCACAGTTCCGTCGGATTCAGAGAAACCCCCGTCAGAAACGTGAGGGGAACCAACAGAAATCCCTGAATATTTTGCAGCGTCACGGTCTGAAAGACGCGGCCAATCGTATGCAGGACGGCATTCTGACTCTCGCTAAGGGCCGCTAGATTGGCAAAAAACAGGTTGAGCAGGGCCACTAACCCCAGAACAGCGATGAGCAGAGCCGCGATCGTGGCCGCTAACTTGACCCCCTCGGTGGCTCCCGTAATCAAGCTACTGATCGGATCAAGGGTGTCTTCATCGACGGTTGGTGCGGGTGTCCCAGCCGCATTCATCGGCCCATAGGGGACTGTCGTCGTTGGCACCTTACCCAGGGTTTCCGGCTTTCCCGTTTCCGGCACCAGAATTTTCGCCATGATGAAACAGGCTGGGATGGACATGATCGAGGCCGACACCAGATGCCCCGTGATGCTGGGGAAAACGGGCCGCAATAACCCGGCATAGAGGGCCAATACCGTCGAAGCAATACTGCCAAAACAGGTGGCTAGGATGGCACAGAGTTCACTGCGGGTCATGCGTTGCAAAAAAGGCCGCACCACCAACATCGACTCAATCCCGACAAAAATATTGGCCGCCCCACAGAGGGCCTCCGCTCCGCTCAGGTTCATCAGCCACCGGAAAAGACGGGCAAAGGCATTGACGATCGGCTGGATCAAATTCAGGCTATAGAGCAACGACATCAGGGCAGAGAAAAAGATCAGGATCGGCAGTGCCCGGAAGGCAAAGATATACCCCACACTAATCATGTCGGGGCTGAGGCGATCGCCGGCCACGGGAATATAGGGAGGGATCACCGCACGGGCAATCCAACGTCCCGCGAGGATCGGTCCGGGGGGATTGGCGGGATCAGGCACCAACACGGCCCCAAACACAAACCGGGCACCCGCTTCCGTGGCATCCAGGATGGCATTAAACCCATCACTGAGCACCAACAAGAGACTGCGGGTCAGCGGCACGGAAAAGACTAGGAGGCCCAGCACAAATTGCAGCACAATCCCCCAGGCAATCAGCTTCCAGGGAACCTGGCGACGGTGCTCAGATCCCAGCCAAGCAATGCCACACAGGGCAAAAAGACCCATGAACGATACAAGATTTAACCCGGACATGCCATCCATCCGTCGGGACTGTCCCCCTTAAACTAACCAGAGATTCACGATGAAGACTCGCTATGACGATAGCGTACTGCACAATGTCCCCTAACCCCGTTCTGGTCATCAGCCCCAATCGTCGCTACCCTGGATGTAGTTTTTCTTAACAGTGCGGCTGATTTATGTTGAATCGTGCGGCAACCCAACCCGTCGTGATGGCAGAGCCATCCCCCTATCTCCAGCTAACGTGGGAAGACCCGACCACCCGTGAAGCGCAACAGTTGTCGTTTACGCCGCCCCTTGCTATTGGCCGGGAATTAGGCCAAATGCCGGAAACCTTGTCGGGCCAATCGGTGTCGCGCTTGGAACTGCGTCATCCCCAGGTGTCGCGTTTCCATGCGTTAATCACCCACAGCCAGCAACAGCTTTATATCCAAAACAACAGTGCCAACGGGACCTTTCTCAATGGCCGTCTGCTTCCTGGCGATCGCCATCCCCTGTTCAGTCACGATACCGTGCGCATTGGGCCTTATAAAATTACCGTCACCTTGTTGCAGGGGGATGAGGCCAACAGTACCGAACTGACCCATCCTGCCTTACCCCGATCGCTGCCGGTGCCCCCCTCCTCCCGGCAACAACTCCTGGTGTGGTTCGCGGGCATTGGCTTACTGCTGCTGATGGGCTTTAGTACCTGGGCGATCGCCCATGCGATTCTGGAGCGATCGCGCCCCACGGTTGAGCCAACGTCATCGCGATACACCTTTGGTGTCGCGAAGCTATCGGCGCGGTTGATCGACAGGGCTGAATTGACTTGAGATCATGGGCTGGCAACGACTATTTGGGTTGATTCTGTTCTGCTTGGCCCGGTTCTGGCGAGTCAAGGCAGTGCGACCCAGACGAGCAAGTCTTCGACGATACGCCAGGGGCAACGCTATGGGCCAGGGGCGGGGGTGGGGATGGGCCGGATGGACGCGCTTAGGTCTGCTTAGCCTGCTGTTTACCCTGCTGCTCATTGGTGGCAACCCATCGCCTACGACAGCCCAAATGTTAGGGAATCCGGCCAAGGCCCCGATCGTGGTGGATGGCCGATCGGTGTTTAGTGTGGGCAGTTCCGGCAACTTCACGGCGGAGGAGCGGGCCGAGATTATCAACCAGGCGTTGGCCCAGGAACTCCAGGCTAGTCTTGTGGCACGGGAACCAGTGGCGCTAGCAGTCACGGAGGAACAGCAGCAAACGATTATCCAAAGTGTCAACAGTCGCCGCAACCTGCTCACGGTAACCCAGGCCGATGTCATCCCTGGCAATACGATTGCCCGACAGGCGGAACAATGGCAACAGGAACTCACCCAAGCCCTGGAACAAGCGGCCCTAGAACGTCGCCCGAACTATTTGCGCAGGGCATTGCTCTATAGCGCGATCGTGCTGGTGACGGCGCTCCTGGTGCAGTTAGGGCTATGGGTCGCGGGGCGCTTTACGGCTCGGCACCTGCATCACTGGCAAACCGAACCCAGCCATCCGTTCCATCCCTGGGCGCGATCGCTCCGGTTATTGCTCCAACTGGCCCTGATTGGCGTGCAGATCGGGATGTGGGTTGCGGTGGGTTTCTACGTTACCGATCTCTTCCCCCAGGTCCGGGGAGGGCGCTATCGCCTTCTGGATGTCCTCACGGCTCCGATCTTTGGCGTGGGCAGTTCCAACTACTCCGCTCTGGATTTATTGTTTCTGCTGGCCTTAACCGTTGGCCTGTGGTTCCTGATTCGCGCAACCACCCAGTTCTTGCGCTTTTATATCCTCAGCCGCACCGGCGCCGATGGCCGCGTGCAACAAATGATTGCCATTTTTGTCCAAAGCACTCTCATGTTTCTGGGCGTGATTGTGCTGTTGCAATTGTGGGGCGTGGATGTGCGATCGCTGGCGATTTTGGCCAGTGCTTTGGGGGTGGGGATTGGCTTTGGGGTACAGAATATTACTAATAATTTAATTAGTGGTCTGATTATCCTGTTGGAGCGGCCCATTCAGGTGGGGGATTTTGTCAAAGTTGGGGATTTGTTGGGAGTGGTAGACCGCATTGGCGCCCGCAGCACCGAGATTCGGACGCTGGATCAGGTGACGATTATTGTGCCGAATTCCCGCTTTTTAGAGCATGAGGTGATTAACTGGAACCACGGTGATCCGATTTCGCGGCTGCGCATTCCCGTCGGTGTGGCCTATCAATCGGATGTGAAGCGCGTACAGTTAGCATTGTTGGAAGCCGCCCGGAATCACCCAGAAGTGTTGCTGAAGCCGCCGCCTCAGGTTTGGTTTGAGGCATTTGGTGAGAGTGCCCTGAAGTTTGAACTCTTGGTCTGGATCGGGGACCCGCACAAACAATTACAGGTCAAAAGCGATCTGTATTACCAGATTGAAGCCAGCCTTCGCCAAGCCGCGATCGAGGTGCCCTTTCCCCAACGAGACCTGCATTTGCGATCGCCCCAATTGGACGAAATTCTGCAACTCTGGCGTTCGCCCAGCGTCTCCCCAGGAGAATCACGCGGTCCTGTCCTCAAGGAAACCTCTGATCCTTGGCCTGCCGCCACCTCGGTTACCCCAGACCCACCGCCGCTCGCCGCTGCCCCGCAGGCGGTGTCCCCGGTGCCGGTGGAATGCCCAACGTTTTTAAGCACGATGGACCCGGAAGCGCTGGTCATGGCCATGCGATCGCCGGGGGGAATCACGATCGCCGATCGTACCTATCGGTTCAACCACTATCCCGCCTGTTTCATTGGCTCCGAAGCAGTGGCCTGGTTGATTCAGACCTATGACTGTACCCGTGCAGCGGCCATTCAAGCTGGACAATGGCTCCTCGATCAACATTATCTGGAGGCGGTAGAAGGGGAAAATACCTTTCAGGATGGCTATGGCTTCTATCGCTTTGCGATCGATGCAGAGCAATTACGAGCAACCACGGGCGATACCCCGATGAAATAAGTCACCTCAGAATTTTTTGGGGTACCCCTAGTCGATTTCCCGTTGGTAACGCTACACAAACAACTAGACAATTCTGCAAGGTTTATCGTAGGTACGGGGCAATTGCATAGATGGGTCGTAGGGGCAGGTTTGCCAGGATCGATGATGCCTACAGACAATCTTGATAAACCTGCCCCAATCCAAGATTTCCCGGCAAACGTAGCATAGGGCAGGTTCATCAATATTATCGGGTGAAAAAAATAGCAATCCCAGAGGATTCGTGACAGGAGCCAGAGCTATGTCTCCTGATACCAGCTAATCAAGGCGAGGTTTAGACCGGATGTTGCCCGTAAAAGGGGACTGCTGTTGACCAGTGGGGTCTTTGGCCCTGTTGCCACGCTGTTGCCGCCAGGGTGAACACGCCCGTGACAGTGTGCCCCAGATTGCCTTCGGTCTGAATCAAGGTATAGGGGTCAGGCCAAGTGGCGAGGGTTTGCTGCCAACGATCGGGACTGAGGGTCGTATCGGCGAGAACGGGCACCAGATCACCGGTTCCTGGCTGGGGACGATAAATGCCTACAAAGATTTCCCCGCGCTGGGCGGGCAGTTGGATAGCGCGATCGTGGTCGGGGGGCAGGTCGGACTGGGTCGCGGCGATCGCGGCTAGGGTAGAAATAGCAAACAGGGGAATCGCTAACTGTTGGGCCAGGGTGCGGGCGGTGACGACCCCGATGCGGGTGCCCGTGAAGCTGCCGGGTCCTTTGGCCACTGCGATCCAGGTGAGGTCGGTCCAGGTATAGGGTTGGATAAATTCGGCCAAGTAAACCTGAAGGTGGCTAGAAAGTTCCCGGCCTAGCTCCCAAGTTTGCTGCTTTTGAATCCTCGCTTCCTGCCCTAGGGCCAGCCCCAGTTCTGGGCTAGGGGTATGGATGGCTAAGGCCAGAGGAGACATTGGTGGAGATGAGTGCAAAAGGACACGCGTTGGGGAGCGTCGATCGTCAGAAGCGCCTGAAGCCAGGATATTCCGTAACACTGATAACTGTTATTTCCCGTAGTCTTGCCCCTATCCTTAGGAAGACCTGAGGAAGAATGGGACCCATCATAGCAGATGATCACAGCGATCCTGCTCCCTGTTGCCGCCCATTTCCTGTCCACCCTGAGTCCTTATTTACCATGCGCCCGATTCCCATGATGCAGCATTCTAATCCCCTGGCTATCCTCAAAACCTGCTCCCTGCTAGTGTTGGCGAGTTGCCTGGTGAGTGCCTGTACCCCCTCAACCCCCACCGCCACGGAAAGTCCTGCTGCCACGGATAGCCCAATGGCCACGGAAGCCACCCAAACCACCGGCTCCTTTACGGTGGGCTTGATTATGGTAGGTCCCAAAAATGATGCGGGCTGGAGCGAGTCCCACTTTGAGGGGATGGAATATGTTATGGCTAAGCAGCCGACGGTCAAGGTCGAGTATGTCGATAAGGTCAACCCTAGCGATCGGCCCAATGTGAAAGGCTCCCAAGTGGCGGATGATCTGATTGCGAAGGGAGCCAAGATGATTATCTTCAACTCCGACGACTTCAAGGATGATGCCCTAGAGACTGCCCAGAAACATCCGGACGTGGCTGTCATTCAGGCAACGGGCGACTACGCTTGGGAGGACGGGAAAAACTACAAAAATCAGCCGAACTTGGGCAATATCATGCCCCAGATGGAGTATGGTCGGATGATTGCGGGCTGTGCCGCTGCCCTAGCCACAGAAACGAGTAAGATTGGCTTCCTGGGTCCCCTGATTAACGATGAAACCCGTCGCCTGGTCTCTGCCGCCTACCTAGGGGCTGATTATTGCTGGCAAACCTATCGCAATAAGAACCCCGAGGATCTCAATTTTAAGGTCACCTGGATTGGCTTTTGGTTCAATATTCCCGGTGTTACCCTTGATCCCACCCAGGTCGCCAATGATTTCTATAACGGGGGGTACGATGTCGTCATGACCGGGATCGATACCCCAGAGGCCGCCGTAGAAGGACAGAAAGCGGCCCAAGCGGGGAAAGCGGTTAAATTTCTCCACTACACAACCCCCAAGGGCTGTGAACTGGCCCCAGAGATTTGTGTCGGCGTGCCGGTTTATAACTGGGGTCCCCTCTATCTCAAGGCGATTACGGATGCCCAAGCCGGGAATTTTAAGGGGGATTTTGTTTGGGCACCGCCTGATTGGAGCGACATCAATAACCCCGATACTTCTGCCGTGGGCTTTGTCATGGGCAATGCCCTCAATGCGCAAAACCGCCAATTCCTAGAAGCGTTCATCAAAGGCTTAGGTGACGGCAGCATTAATCTCTATCAAGGTCCCCTCCAGTTTCAGGATGGCACCCCTTTCCTGGCCGCCGGGGAAACGGCGACACCAGTTCAGATTTGGTATATGCCAAAACTGCTCAAGGGCATAGAAGGTCCCAGTTCTTGATGCTCCAGTCTCCGTTGACGATCGCGTGACCGTCCAATCTCAGGCGATCGCAAGCCAGTTGTGGGGTAGGCATCCTGCCTGCCTTCTAGACAGCCGAGGTAACTATCCCACGAGGTGGCTATCCCAATACTTAGATGGGTGTTCTATTGAACCTATGCCCGATCGTCCCCAGTCTGTACGCGAATCGCTGTCCCAGAGGCCGTAATCAACAGCAACGACCCCGATTGATCTACCGAGACCGTCCCCGTATCCATGTGGATACCGATCACCGCATTGGCTCCCAACCGCTCCGCCCGCCGACTCAACTCATCCAGGGCTTCCTGCTGACCCCGTTTGAACACCTGCTCATAACTGGCCGTGCGTCCCCCGACAAAATCGCGAATCCCGGCAAAAAAGTCGCGAAAGGCATTGGTCCCATAGACCACCTCTGCCGTCACCACCCCCAGGTAACGCTCGACGATCGCCCCCTGAATAATATCCGTCGTTGTCAGTAGCATCCCACTCGCTCCGCAAGCACTTCCCCCAGTCTACAAAGTCCAGAGCCAGGCAGTCCGCGATCGCCCCCAGCGTACCCTAAGAGACTGTCAATCCTGATTTAGTTGGTTGGGCCAAACCCCGTGCGACCCAACAAAGCCCTTAAATGTTTTGGATCTCGCCAACTCGACCCCAACCGATAATCCCCTAGTTTCGCGATGCCAGAGCACTCACCCAAACGTGGCCCCAACAAATCACCCGATCGGCCCCCAAGTCTGATCACCCGATCGGCCCACAAGACTTAACAAAAAAATTGACATGGGTAACACGTTCTTCATATACTAAAAGACTGTTGAAAATTTTTATGTGACTAGGTTCAGCCTCGATCGCCCCATGCCAACGATTCAGCAACTGATTCGCTCAGAACGCCAAAAAGCGAAGAAAAAGACCAAATCCCCTGCCCTTAAAAGCTGCCCACAGCGCCGGGGGGTTTGCACGCGCGTTTATACCACCACGCCGAAAAAACCCAATTCGGCCCTGCGGAAGGTGGCCCGTGTTCGCTTGACCTCTGGCTTTGAGGTTACGGCCTACATTCCTGGGATTGGTCATAACCTGCAAGAGCACTCGGTGGTGATGATTCGGGGCGGACGGGTCAAGGACCTACCCGGTGTGCGTTACCACATCATCCGGGGGACCCTGGATACGGCGGGTGTCAAGGATCGGCGGCAGGGGCGTTCCAAATATGGGGCTAAGCGTCCCAAGGCATAGCACAGGCAGGGGCGAGGCGGGGGCTGTCAGGGAGGTATGGCTACTGTCAGGTAGCGCAAACCGGCCAGCCCAAGCAGTGGTTAATCTTGCTCTTGCGCTTAGACACACTATTGGATTATAGATTTTCAGACTTTCAGACGATTTCCAGACTTTAAAGCTCTCAAGAAGGTTCTAACAGATCATGTCGCGTCGCGGTGTTGCTCAAAAACGGTTAACGACTCCTGACCCGGTGTACAATAGTCGGTTGGTCAGCATGATGGTTCAGCGCATCATGGGAAGTGGCAAAAAATCGCTGGCCTCTCGTATTGTCTACGATGCCCTCAAAACGGTTGAGCAGCGGACCGGCAATGATCCGCTAGAGACCTTTGAAACAGCGGTTCGCAATGCAACCCCCCTGGTGGAGGTGAAGGCCCGACGGGTGGGGGGGGCAACCTACCAGGTGCCGATGGAAGTTCGGTCCGATCGCGGGACTGCCTTGGCCCTGCGCTGGTTGATCCACTTTGCACGGCAGCGATCGGGCAAATCAATGGCCGCCAAATTGGCCAACGAACTGATGGATGCCGCCAACGAAACCGGCAGTGCGATTCGCAAACGCGAAGAAACCCACCGGATGGCAGAAGCGAACAAGGCATTCGCCCATTACCGCTACTAATCATTACCGCTACTCATACAGCGGCCAGCAGGATTTTTAGGGGGCCAGTACCCGCTGACGGGTCAGTGCCTTTCACGGTTTGGGGAGAAGACTGTCGTACTCCTGAGTGTCCATTCTGGACAGGCTAGCAGCGGGGAGAGCAACCTTAAAGCTGCCCAGACAACTGTGTCGGGAATTTGTATAGAATTTTAACAAAGTAGTAATATTCATGATTGACGGCAGAGTGATAGGAGGTAGCTGTGGCTAGGACAGTCCCGCTTGAACGCATCCGCAATATTGGGATTGCGGCCCATATTGATGCGGGCAAAACAACAACGACCGAGCGTATCTTGTTCTATTCCGGCGTTGTCCACAAAATGGGCGAGGTCCACGATGGAACCGCTGTAACCGACTGGATGGCGCAAGAACGAGAACGTGGCATTACGATCACGGCTGCCGCTATCAGCACCAACTGGTTAGATCACCAGATCAATATCATTGATACCCCTGGTCACGTAGACTTCACGATCGAAGTTGAGCGATCGATGCGGGTATTGGATGGGGTGATTGCCGTTTTCTGCTCCGTTGGGGGGGTCCAACCGCAATCGGAAACCGTGTGGCGGCAAGCCGATCGCTACAAAGTGCCTCGGATTGCCTTTGTCAACAAGATGGACCGTACCGGTGCCAACTTCTACAAGGTCTATAACCAACTGCTCGATCGCCTGCGCACGAATGCGGTGGCGGTACAGATTCCGATCGGGGCCGAAAGTGATTTCCAGGGCCTGATCGATCTGGTGCAAATGCGGGCCTATATCTACACCAACGATGTCGGTACCGATATTCAGGAAACCGAGATCCCCGCAGATATGCAGGAATTGGCCGATGAGTACCGAGTCAAACTGATCGAGGCCGTGGCTGAAGCCGACGATGATCTGATGGAGAAGTATCTCGGTGAAGAGGAGATTAGCATTGCCGAGATCAAAGCGGCCCTGCGCAAGGGGACGATCGACGGTACCATTGTGCCCGTTCTCTGTGGCTCAGCCTTCAAGAACAAAGGCGTGCAACGGTTGTTGGATGCAGTGATTGATTATCTGCCCTCACCCCTGGATGTTCCCCCGATCCAAGGGACCCTACCCAATGGCGATAATGCCGAACGTCGGGCTGATGATACCGAACCACTGGCAGCCTTAGCTTTCAAGATCATGGCCGATCCCTATGGTCGCCTGACCTTCATTCGGGTTTACTCCGGTGTCCTGCAAAAGGGTAGCTATGTATTAAATGCCACCAAGGGCAAGAAAGAGCGGATTTCGCGCCTGATCGTGCTCAAAGCCGACGATCGCATTGAAGTCGATGAACTGCGGGCGGGCGACCTAGGGGCAGCTCTGGGGCTGAAGGACACCTTCACGGGCGACACGATTTGTCAGGAGGACAGTCCCATCATCCTGGAATCTCTGTTTATCCCCGAACCGGTGATTTCCGTCGCTGTCGAACCCAAGACCAAGCAAGATATGGAGAAGCTATCGAAGGCGCTCCAGTCTTTGTCAGAAGAAGATCCCACCTTCCGCGTCAGCATTGATCCAGAAACCAACCAGACCGTGATCGCGGGCATGGGCGAATTGCACCTGGAAATTCTCGTCGATCGCATGATGCGGGAATTCAAGGTGGAAGCCAACGTCGGTGCGCCCCAGGTCGCTTATCGGGAAACTGTGCGCAAGAGCGTGCGGACCGAAGGCAAATTTGTGCGCCAGTCTGGCGGTAAGGGGCAATACGGCCACGTCGTCATTGAACTGGAACCCGGCGAGCCAGGTTCCGGCTTCGAGTTTGTGTCCAAAATCGTTGGGGGGGCGATTCCCAAGGAATACGTGCCCGCAGCGGAACAGGGCATGAAGGAAGCCTGCGAATCTGGTATTCTAGCGGGGTATCCAGTGATCGACCTGAAAGCAACACTGGTGGATGGGTCTTACCACGAAGTAGACTCGTCCGAAATGGCCTTCAAGATTGCTGGCTCGATGGCGATTAAGGATGCCGTGATGAAGGCATCCCCCGTCCTCCTTGAACCGACGATGAAGGTGGAAGTTGAAGTCCCTGAAAACTTCCTGGGCGATGTCATTGGTGACTTGAACTCCCGTCGCGGCCAAGTTGAGGGCATGGGGTCGGAAGACGGAATCGCGAAGGTTAGCGCGAAAGTCCCCCTCGCCGAGATGTTTGGTTACGCAACCGACATTCGTTCAATGACCCAGGGTCGGGGTATTTTTTCGATGGAATTCAGCCACTATGCTGAAGTTCCTCGTAATGTGGCTGAAGCGATCATCGCTAAAAGCAAAGGGAACGCATAAATCACCAGAGAGGAATGTTAATTCATGGCACGCGCAAAGTTTGAACGGACTAAACCCCACGTCAACATTGGCACGATCGGTCACGTTGACCACGGCAAAACCACATTGACGGCGGCAATCACGATGACGCTGTCGGCTTTGGGGAAGGCCAAGGCTCGTAAGTATGACGAGATTGATGCCGCACCGGAAGAAAAGGCCCGTGGGATTACGATCAACACGGCCCATGTTGAATATGAGACCGATGCCCGCCACTATGCCCACGTAGATTGCCCCGGCCACGCTGACTACGTGAAGAACATGATCACTGGGGCGGCCCAAATGGATGGTGCTATCCTGTTGGTGTCTGCCGCTGATGGTCCCGAACCCCAAACCCGTGAACACATCCTGCTGGCCCGTCAGGTGGGGGTGCCCAATCTGGTGGTGTTCTTGAACAAGGAAGACCAGATGGAAGGGGAAGAGGAACTGGTGGAACTGGTGGAACTGGAAGTGCGGGAACTGCTCTCCAGCTACGATTTTGACGGCGACAATATCCCTATCATTCGTGGTTCGGCCCTGAAGGCCCTGGATGCCCTGACGGCCAATCCGTCGCTGAAGCGGGGGGATGATCCCTGGGTGGATAAGATCTATGAACTGATGGATGCGGTGGATAGCTACATTCCTACCCCAGAACGGGATGTGGACAAGCCCTTCCTGATGGCGGTGGAAGATGTATTTTCCATCTCTGGCCGGGGGACGGTCGCCACGGGTCGGATTGAGCGCGGTAAGGTTCATATTGGTGACACCGTGTCGATCGTCGGCATTCGCGAAACCCGTGACACCACCGTGACCGGGGTGGAAATGTTCCAGAAGACCCTGGACGAAGGGATGGCTGGGGACAACGTGGGTCTGCTGCTGCGCGGTCTCAAGAAGGATGACGTCGAGCGTGGTATGGTGATTGCCAAGCCTGGCTCGATCACGCCCCACACCAAGTTTGAGGCGGAAGTGTATGTCCTCAAGGATTCCGAGGGCGGTCGCAAAACCCCGTTCTTCAAGGGCTATCGGCCCCAGTTCTATGTGCGGACCACGGACGTGACCGGCACGATTGCGGACTTCACCGATGACGAAGGCGGCGCCCCCGAAATGGTGATGCCCGGTGACCGGATCAAGATGACGGTGGAACTGATCAAGCCGATCGCGATCGAGCAACAAATGCGGTTCGCGATTCGGGAAGGCGGTCGTACCGTGGGTTCTGGGGTCGTTTCCAAGATTCTGGAATAGTGCCCTAGTGCATCCCATCGCTCAATAATTTGGGCTAGCAGTCGGTCAGGCATGGCTGGCTGCTCTCCCTTGTCAATCGCTGGGTTAAGGGTCGGCTATCGTCTGGCCTATTTCCGTACCTTGACAATTGAACACATTCCCTAACTAAGATTCCTACTAACGTCCTATGGCTACTCTGCAACAGCAAAAGATTCGGATTCGCTTGAAAGCCTTCGATCGCCGCCTCCTCGATACGTCCTGCGAAAAGATTGTGGATACGGCCAATCGTACCCAAGCGACGGCGATCGGTCCGATTCCTCTGCCTACGAAACGCCGCATTTATTGTTTGCTGCGATCGCCCCATGTGGATAAGGATTCCCGTGAGCATTTTGAAACCCGTACCCATCGCCGGATTATTGATATTTATCAGCCTTCGCCGAAGACGATCGATGCATTGATGAAACTGGATTTGCCGGCTGGGGTGGATATTGAAGTTAAGCTCTAGTTGCCATTGAATACTGGTATTTGAACGCTGGTGTTTGAACGCTGGGATTTGAACCACTAAGGCACGAAGGACACGAAGGAACACTAAGTGCTATCTCTGTGTTCTCTGTGTCTCTGTGGTTTCTAGTTGATGCTGCCTTAGCTCCACCTGCTGGGATGCGCCTTGATAAGCTAGACTGAAAACAGGCTTGAGTTTTGAAATGACCTCTTTTTCGTCGATCGCTGTGCGCGAACTTCCCATTTTTCCTCTGCCGGAAGTGGTTCTCTTTCCCGGTAGACCGTTGCCGCTCCATATTTTTGAGTTCCGGTATCGGATCATGATGAATACGATCCTGGAGGGCGATCGCCGCTTTGGGGTGGTCATGTTTGATCCGGTCCGGGAAGAACCCGTGAATGTGGGCTGTTGTGCGGAGATTTTGCAATACCAGCGGTTACCGGACGATCGCATGAAAATGATTACCCTGGGCCAGCAACGCTTTCGAGTATTGGAATATACCCGCGAGAAACCCTATCGGGTTGGCTTGGTGGAATGGATCGAAGATCAACCGCCCCAGAAGGATCTCCGTCCCCTTGCCCAAGAAGTGCGCCAATCCCTACGGGAAGTTTTCTATTTATCAAATAAACTCACGGGCCAAGAGATTGAATTTCCGGAGGAAGTGCCGGACTTGCCGATCGAACTGTCCTATTGGGTGGCCAGTAATCTCTACCGGGTTGTCCCCGAACAGCAAGCTTTACTGGAAATGCAGGATACCGCCAGTCGCTTAGAACGGGAACTGGAGATCCTGACGACAACCCGCAATCACCTGTCGGCACGGGCGGCGCTGAAGGACGCGTTTCCAAGTTCCTGAGAGGTATCTGGGCACGATCGCAGCCGTGTTAACACTCTCACGAGATCATCGATCGTCTGCGTCAGGGTCCCGTGGGCCGCGGTGGCTTGATTGATTAAAATGCTGAACACCAGGGAAGGCTGATCGGGATGCTCCAGATAACCCGATAGGCTAGCGATGCCCTGCATGGCCCCTGACTTTGCTTGGATCGTGGGGGGGATGCCGACTAAGCGCCGCCTCAGGGTGCCGGTCTTGCCCATCACGGCCAAGGAATTTCGATAGGGGGCCGCATGAGGCGATCGGGCCATTGTCTGGAGGGTTTGCACAAGGACCGTAGGGGTGGCGAGATTGTGCCGGGACAGCCCTGACCCATCAGCGAGGGCATACCCCTGGCCATCAATCCCAAGTTGGTTGAGGGTGGTGGTCATTACTGCCAGCCCTGCTGCCGTTGGAGACTGGTCGGTGGCGGCCTTGACTTGGCCGAGGATCGCGAGGAGGGCTTCCGCGTAGAAGTTATTGCTGTACTGGTTGGTTTCCTGTAACAACTCGGCCAGGGGGGCAGACTGCCAAGTGGCACGGGCGATTGCACCTGTGGGTAACGAGGTCGTCGTGGCTAACCTTTCCTTAACGGTAATCCCCTGTTCCTGGAGTGCTTGCTGGAACTGTTGACCAAAATGCTCGGTGGGGTCAACCATGGCGATCGCCACGGGTTCCGGCTCCGCACCCACTCGTAGGTGACCGGCAATCTTCGCCACGGGCCGACTGAAATCTCGACCCACTTTGACAAATTCGGGGGCATCGGGTGCAACGGTTAGAGACTGGTTCTCCACCTGCCAGGTTTGCGCTGCGATCGCATCCTCCCAGATAATCCCCAAGGGTTCACCAAGACGCTGGGGGACAAGCTGCAAGGGAATAGCATTTTGATTGACGATCAAGCTACTAAGCGGGGCACCGTAACCCGCCTGGACATCCTCCCACTCCCAATTGGGATTGACAAACGTTCCCCCCAGATAGGATTCATCCAAAATCAAGCGATCGACCTGATGAATCCCCGCCGCTTGTAATTGCTTCGCCAGCGAGGTCAATCCCGTATTCGTCAAGCTGGGATCGGCCCGTCCGACAATCCGCAAAACCGTTGCGTCGGGATCAGGCACTTGGTAAACCGCCGTGCGAATCCGGAACCGGGGACCTAATTGGTGCAAAACAGCGGCAGTGCTAAGGAGTTTGGCATTGGAGGCGGGGATAAAGTAATGCTCAGCATCCCGTTCATAGAGGGTATGGGGGGGATCGGTATCCGTGACTAGGGATTGCACCAGAATCCCCCAGCGCGATCGGGCGAATTCCGGGCGATCGGTGATGTCCGTGATCGCAGCCGCTAAATCCGATGGACAGAGGGTCGGGGATGCCGCCAGACTCGGTTGAGGGGCCAAAAAACTCAGGCTACTCAGAAGAGCCATACTGGCCATACTGATTGAGGAGAAGCGCGATCGCGACCCCCCTCGCACCCCAAAGTTGCTTGCTAGCATAAAGATCATCCCGACGCCCATTACATCGATACCCATTTCCGACCATCACCCATGCCCTCTCCCTTTCCCGGTATGAACCCCTATTTGGAGAATCCCGAACGCTGGCCAGAGGTATACCATCTCCTGATCAGCCTACTGGCCAAAACCCTAAATCCGCAATTATTGCCCAAATATCGCGCTGCGATCGAAAAACGGGTCTATCAACTGACGGGAGAAGATGCCCTATTGATCGGCATTCCCGATGCCACCGTCACCCGGTTTCGGGCTACCCTGTCGATGTCCCCCTCCCCGATCGCAACTTCCGCCGTGACGACTGCCATACCCACAAGGGTAACCTTACCGATGCCCTTGGAGATTCAGGAGGGGTATCTGGAAGTGCGCGAGGTGGCCACCCAAGCCGTTATTACCGCGATCGAGGTGCTATCGCCTACCAATAAACTGACGACCCGTGGGCGGACAGCCTATGAGATCAAACGACAGGCCATCCTGGCCAGCCCAACACATCTCGTGGAAATTGATCTGTTGCGGAGTGGTCAAGCCATGTCCTATGGGGACAATCTCCGCGCTTCCCAGTACCACATTCTCGTGAGCCGTAGCCCCGATCGACCCCAGGCGGATCTCTATGGTTTTAACCTCGTGGACCCAATCCCTCGGTTTAACTTGCCTCTGGCAGAGCAGGACCTAGAACCGATCATCGATCTCCATGCTTTGCTGGATCAGGTCTACGATCGCGCGGGCTATGGGGTGGTGATCGACTATCAGCAAAATCCCATTCCCCCCCTAAACACAGCCGATCGCGCCTGGTGTGAACAAGTGCTGCGATCGGCTCAGGCCATTTAATGCCGTATTGAATGCTGTTGTCGGCTAGGGAGAGGGGTTAAGTTTCCGACGCGGAGGGTGAGCTAAAGACGGGAGTTAGATAGGCCACAAGGGCACCGATCATAAACCCAATCACATTGCGGAATAAGGGCAACCATTCCGAAGTCCGGCTGACTACTGGCCCAATCCCGAACGCTACAAACAGAATGCCCCAGAGGGGAGAGAAAATTAAGGCCCACTGCCATGCAAACACTTGTCCTGGTTTCCGGGGATGGGCCGCAAAGCCGAAAATGACTCCCCCCAAGATCGAGGTTACGAGGGTCAACACCCACTGCTCCCGTGGCAATCCCGGCACAACCCGACACCCCCCGCGTTCTAGGCATCCCTTAATCGCGTGGAGGGACTCTAGGATGGACTGGTCCTCACCGTTCTCGCGGACAAAATACTGGTTACCATAGCGCGTTTGCAACTCGACCCAGAAGGTGCGGGGCAGGTACTGATAGACATCAAAGCCGACGTTAAAATTAAGCAGGTTACCGCCACGGGCATCGGCCACCAACAAAATGCTTTTATCATCAAGGCCCCAAAAGTCCCGCACGGCCAAACCAGGGGAGCGATCGTACTGGGTCAACACCCGCAACTTCCACCCCGTATCAACCTCAAAATGATCTAGCTCCTGGATCAGTGCCTCTTCCTGCACACTGGTCAGCGTTTGGGCCAGATCGATAATCGGTGTGGGGTGGTCGGGCAATAGGTCTGGATTATCGTAGGCATAGGCCGGAGCCGCCAGGAACCAGCTTGCCACCACAGCGGCGATCGCCAGCACAATCTGAGAGAGGCGTTGATGAGGACGGTGTTGCATAGTGAGGTAGCCGCAATGAAACAACGACGGGAACAATCAGGGCGAGCCTACTGCAAGCAACGCAATCGTTTTTTACGAAACCCTAATTTTCTTTACAATAGTTCACCTTAACCTTAAGATATCACGAACCTTTGGCACGAGGGCACTGCCGCAGGCTGAGTCATGCAATCCTTCAAAAAAATCCTCAAAGCTTACCTCCGCTGGTTCATCCTGGGGGCCACGCTCTTTTTCCTGGGAGCCACCCTGAAAAAACACTGGCAGGAGGTCATCGCTATCCGTTTAGATGCGACGGCTCTGGCCATTTTGGTGATTGCCCTAGGGGTCACATTGCTGTCCCATATTTGGGCTGCCTGGGTTTGGACTTGGTTACTCAAGCTGCTCCGGGCCGATCGCGCCCTTCCCGAAGGCGAATTGCATCCGGCCTGGTTGATTCAGGTCTACCTGCGGACCAATCTCGCGAAATACCTACCCGGTAATGTCTGGCACTTTTATGGTCGAATTCGGGCTGTGATGGCAGTGGGGGTGACCACGGGGATCGCCCTGCTCAGTGTGGTGATGGAACCCTTGCTGATGGCGGCGGCAGCCCTGCTGATTGCCCTCTTGGGACGGCAACAGGGCAACTGGGGGTGGCAACTGCTGAGCTTACTGGGGGTGCTGCTGATTATCCATCCGCGCTGTTTGAACCCGGTCCTCCAGCGGGTGGCTCGCCTGAAAGCCAAAGCCCTGGACAATGGCAGCTTCCAGACTAGCCATCTAACGATTCACCGCTATCCCCTCGGCCCCCTGTTGGGTGAGTTGGGTTTTCTCGGTTTACGGGGGTTGGGGTTTGGTCTCACGCTCCTAGCCCTAGCCCCGATCGCGATCGATCAAGTGCCCACCCTTCTAAGTGCCTTTAGCTTTGCCTGGTTACTGGGGTTAATTGTGCCGGGTGCCCCCGGTGGCTTGGGTATCTTCGAGGCGACTGCGATCGCCCTCCTCGGCCAACACTATTCGGCAGGGGTTTTACTCAGCACGGTTGCCCTCTATCGCCTGATCAGCGTTCTGGCGGAAACCCTGGGGGCCGGTTTGGTGTGGTTGGATAGTACGGGGGCCTTAATTCCAGCACGGCTGGCCCACCCTAAAGGCTAGTACAGTAAACATAAAGTTTCGCAACATTTCTCCTGCGGAGACGCTGCGCGAACGTAGTAACGACTTCAGTCGTTGCAGGCGCTTAGCCAGTACTACTGCGGAGACGCTGCGCGAACGTAGTAACGACTTCAGTCGTTGCAGGCGCTTAGCCAGTACTACAAGCGTTGCACAATTTTCTTGTCGATCTACTAGGGTACACCTCTGGCTAGGCGCACGTTGCCGGTTAGGCGTCCATTAAAGCAATACGGAGGCCCGTTCCGCCAAGGACGATCGCTCCCCCTTCACCAGCGTAATGTGACCCGCAAGGGGATCGTGCTTAAACCGCTCGACCACATAGGACAGGCCATTGCTAGCCGCATCGACGTAGGGATTATCGATCTGATCCACATCGCCTGTGAGGACGACCTTGGTCCCTTCCCCGGCACGGGTGAGAATCGTCTTTACCTCATGGGGGGTTAAATTTTGGGCCTCATCCACAATCAAAAACTGCTTCGGCAGACTGCGCCCGCGAATATAGGTCAGGGGTTCAATTTGCAGGAGTCCCCGTTCGATTAACGCGTCATGCCCCCGCTGCCAGTGCCCCATTTTCCCCGATGATTCATGCACACCAAAAATCAGGTCAAAGTTGTCATATAACGGCTGCATCCAAGGGGTGAGCTTTTCCGACACATCGCCCGGTAGGTAACCCAAATCCCGGCCCATTGGCACGATCGGACGGGAAATTAACAGACGGCTATACAGGTTTTCATCAGCGACTTTTTGTAACCCCGCCGCGATCGCTAATAAGGTCTTACCCGTCCCCGCCTTACCCACCAGGGTGACCAATGGCACTGAGTCGCGCAGCAGCAGTTCCAGGGCAAATTTCTGCTCCCGGTTACGGGCATGAATCCGGGACACCCCCGTGTGGGGCAGTTTAATCAAGGCCGTGATCTCCCCCTGACTGCCCACCATCCCCAGGGCCGTGTGGGAGGGATTAGTTTCATCCACCAGGGTAATCGCCTCATTGGGCAGGAATTCCATATCGAGCGTGAGGCTGCCCTGCTGGTAAAACTGATCGATAACTGCCGGAGCAACCTGCACTGCCGCTGCCCCCGTGTAAAGCTCTTCGACATCCACCTTGTCGGTTTCGTAGTCCTCCGCCCGTAAATCCAAGGCATCGGCCTTAATGCGCAGGTTCGTATCTTTGCTGATCAGCACCACGGGACATTGGCACTGACGCTTAAGTTCCAAGGCTACGGCAAGGATGGCATTATCGCCCTGATCGCCCTCCAGTTCCGCCGGTAACTCTTGCAGGGTTTTACGGTGACAGAGGGCAACCCGCAGGACACCACTGCCCCCGTTGAGGGCAATCCCTTCCGTGAGGTGGCCTTTTTGCCGCAGGCGATCGAGATTGCGGGACACCTGACGGGCATTGCGTCCGGTCATCTCTGGCTGCTTTTTGAAGCGATCGAGTTCTTCAATAATCGTCATCGGCAACACGACATCATTATCCTGAAACCGCAGCATGGCGTTGGGGTCATGCAGAAGCACGTTGGTATCAAGGACAAAGATTTTTTTCATGTTCCGGTGGGTGGCAGTAGATGAATCCTAGCAGCAGTGGTTCCTAAATGGTCCGATCGGTGATGTTGCGATCCGAATTTTGGACTTTGGGACAACTACCCCCCTCCCGCTTCAACCAGCAATGCCTGGAAGCGCAGCACCCATCCTTATCTGTATCCCGCCACCCATCCTTACCTGTATCCCGCCGTATCCCGCCGTATCCCGCCGTATCCCGCCTTAACTGTCGTAACTGTTGTAACTGCCTAACGTCGAGTCCTTAACGTACAAGTCCTTAACGTACAAGTCCTTAATGTACAAGTCCTTAACGCCCAGTCCTGAACGTACAGCGATTAGGCAACAGCTGTCGCCAAAAGCAGTAACCAGAATAGGATGGTGAGTCCCACTACCCCCACCTGACGGAGGACAGGGGACTGTTTGGGTTTTGCCGGTGCATCTCGGTACATGGGCCTCCCTCCTGCCAATCATCCGACCTTGCCAGTCATCCAACCTGCATACTGGGCACGCGTTGCACACCTTGCACACGTCGCACAAGTCATCCAATCTGCACACGTCGCACAAGCAGATGGTCCCTGGCTATTTCCATTGTCGGTATCAAACCCAGGCAGCGATCGCGCTAGCAATGAAATTTGACATCCTGGGCGATGATCAGAACACGCCTCCCCTTGCTCAAGGGTTAGCCTTGTCTCTGGATGAGTTTTCCCAAAGCCTTGAGACAAGCGGCTGGTAATCCCCAGAGATTTTAGAGGACACCAGAGAACCCGGCGGCAAGGGGGGAACGGGGGCAAACTGAGGGGATTTTATCGAGATCGCGACGGTCAGCGTTAAAGTATCTTAAGATTATTGTAACGATCACGTTTGTTGAAGACGAACTAGCTGACCCCAACGAATCCAGGAGGAATCTCTATGGCGCTTGTACCAATGCGGTTGTTGTTAGATCACGCAGCCGAAAATGGTTACGGCATCCCGGCATTCAACGTTAACAACATGGAGCAGATCCAGGCCATCATGCAGGCTGCGAACGAAACCGACAGCCCAGTGATCCTGCAAGCCTCGCGTGGTGCCCGTTCCTACGCTGGCGAAAACTTCCTGCGTCACCTGATCCTGGCAGCGGTGGAAACCTACCCCCACATTCCCATCGCCATGCACCAAGACCACGGGAATGAGCCAGCCACTTGCTACTCAGCGATCAAGAATGGCTTCACCAGCGTCATGATGGATGGTTCGTTGGAAGCCGATGCCAAGACCCCGGCTAGCTATGAATACAACGTGGCTGTCACCAGCGAAGTTGTGAAAGTCGCCCACGCGATCGGGGCTTCAGTGGAAGGTGAACTCGGCTGTCTGGGTTCCCTGGAAACTGGCATGGGGGAAGCCGAAGACGGTCACGGCTTTGAAGGCAAGCTGGATCACTCCCAATTGCTGACCGATCCAGACCAAGCGGTGGATTTCGTGCTGAAAACCCAAGTGGATGCCCTGGCCGTTGCGATCGGTACCAGCCACGGGGCCTACAAGTTTACCCGTAAGCCGACGGGTGAAATTCTGGCCATCAGCCGCATTGAAGAAATCCACAAGCGTTTGCCCAACACCCACCTGGTTATGCACGGGTCTTCTTCTGTACCGGAAGATCTGATTGCTCTGATCAACCAGTATGGTGGGACCATCCCCGAAACCTATGGGGTACCGGTGGAAGAAATCCAAAAGGGCATCAAGAGCGGTGTGCGCAAAGTGAACATTGACACCGATAACCGCTTGGCAATTACAGCGGCGGTGCGCGAAGCCCTGCAAAAGAATCCGAAGGAATTTGACCCCCGTCACTTCCTGAAGCCCTCGATCAAGTATATGCAAAAGGTGTGCGCCGATCGCTACCAAGAATTCTGGACCGCCGGTAATGCCAGCAAGATCAAGCAAGAGTCGGTAGATGTCTACGCGATCAAGTACCGGAAGGGCGAACTCGATCAAGTGGCTGCTCAACAGGCGGTCGCGGTCTAGTCCCATTGGGGTCTAGGGCTGAATGCTTGACTGCAGAATCGTTTTCATGGGGAGTGGGGTGCTCAGGCGCTCCACTTTTTTATGGGCGATCGTTTATGGGCGATCGCGGGGAGGCAAACTTGTGTGAACGTGAGTTCGATCGCAGCCCCATTGCCCTCACCCCCCAGCCTCTCCCAAACGGGGCGAGGGGGAGTCCGGCATCATCAAGGCTTTAGGCTCCTCTGCCTGGGGAAGAGGGGTTGGGGTGAGGGTCATCGAACTGACGTTGACGTTGCATGAATGCGATCGGGGTTGGGGGATGGGATGTCCAACGAACCCTCGCTTAGCGACAGCGCTGTTGTTGCTCCGTAATCTTGGCCTGTAGAGAGGCGGGCGCACCCAGGGCTGCTGTGTCATAGAGACGATCGAACTCCCGTTGGTAATGGGCTGCGACGATCGGGCTATTGACCACCAGCAGGGTTTCATCATTCTGCTGATTGGCGGCAGCACTCCAGTTATGGGACCCCGTAATTACCGTTTGGTGGTCCAGGACGGCAAATTTATGGTGTAGCAAATCCCCACGGGCCAATTGGGGGACCCCGACCGTGGTGATGGGGGGGGACCAGGGGCGGTTACCGGCCTCATACTTGCAATTCTCAGCCAACGCAATCCCCAACATATCTAACCCTCCACTATAGGAGCGGAAGGCAAAACCGGGATCGATCAGGGCACGGATGGTGGCCCCCTGCTGCCGCTGGCGATCGAGGGTATTGGCTAGGGCTTGCTCGGAAAAGACAAACAGGGCCAGGTCAATCTGCTGGCGGGCCGTGGTGAGGGTTTCGGCAATGAAGCCATTGGTACTGGCTGTCCAGGGTGTTTTGCGTCCCGTGGGGGAAAACTTCACCCTCAAGCGGGCGGTACCGACGGTAACAGTTTGCACCGGTCGTGGTGGCTTCTGAACCCCAAATTTGCTATTGGGTTTACCCCTAGGACCATCCCCCCACATCAGGTCAAACTCCTGGCTAAAGATCGCGGCTAGGGCGGGACTGCTGATGAGCAGCAAATTATTGGCATTCCCCCGACTTTCTGGTGCTTGGAAGTCCCCATGTACATCACTCATCGTGAAATTGGCCGAGGTTATCACCACCTTTTGACCATCCACGACAATGAACTTGTGGTGCATGAGGCCACTGCCTTTGGAGCCGTCGGCGGTGTCATCTATGACGGGGACCCGCCCCTGACGGAGCTGGATCAAGGTATCCCGTTCGGCAATCTCGGCGGGGCTGAGTTGACCGTCCCGGTTTTGGTCCACCAGGATGAAAAATTCCTGGTAGCGGTTGCGCTCCCGCTCATCCAGGCTGGCCACCTCGGTCGGCGTCAGTTCGCTCCACGGGCGGTTGTAGGTATTTTCCAAAATTACCCGGACACGCACCCCTGCCTGCTGACGATCGACGAGGGCGGCAGCAATGCGAGGTAAACGGAGTTCCTGGACTGCCACATCGACGCTGGTCCGGGCGGCGGCGATCGTCTCCACCATGATTTGTTCGAGATCATCCCCCAAGCGGTGTTGCTGGCGATAGGGATCGGTATAGGCTGCACTGGCCGCATGGTTGAAATAGGCTTGAACCTGGGGATCTTGGGGGAGGGGCGCGATCGTTTTGACCCTAGATTCAACCCGCTGGCAGGCGGTGAGGCAGAGTAAAAGTAAACCCAGGCTAGCCTGCTGCAATGCCCCGAACGATCGCCAGATCCCGCCCACAATGGTGGCGATCCCTGGGCGTGCTGGTTGGGCTTGAAGACAGACCCGTGGTATCGGGACAGGTAGCATGGTGATCACCCTGGTGTAGCTAGGCGCTGGCTGTCCTGAGTATGCCCAGTGCTGGGGTAAAAGCAACTACACCAAGTGCCTAATCGGCTTGAGAACGATGCTTGTTGCGCCACGATCGTAGGAGCGCGATCGCCAACATAATGATCGTCAGGGGAATCACGAATAGGACCAAAATGCCACTGAAGAGGGGCAGGGTCGCATGGTTACCAGAATCAAGAATCAAATAGGCCGTATAGGCCACGTAATAGCCTAAAAACAGTAAGCCTTCCCAGCGAGAAACGGTGCGTCCCGTAATAAAAATCGGTAAACAAACCACGGCGACCGCAATCATCACCGGGATATCAAAATGCAACGCGGCTGGGGAGACGGCAATGCTAGTGGGGGATAGGGTCGCGGCCAGTCCCAAGACGGCCAGTAAATTGAAGATATTACTGCCAACCACATTCCCCACGGCGATATCCTGCTCACCATGTACACTGGCCACCAGGGAACTGGCAAGTTCGGGCAGCGACGTACCCACGGCGACGATCGTCAGGCCAATCACCAACTGATCTACCCCGATCGCCGCCGCCACCGTGACTGCCCCCTGGACCAACCAGTTTGATCCCCCCACCAGCAGTGCCAGACTCACCGCGACTAATCCCAAATTCTTCAGGCTACTGCGCCGCGTTCGCGCAGCGTCTCCGCAGGAGAATCGTGTCCGCGCGCTCGCGCTTTCCGCCAGGAGATCGTCGGGCAGTTCCGCCTGATCATCGCGACCGCTCAGGATCAGGAAGATCGTGTAGGCGATCGCGCCGCTAAACAAAATCAGGCCGTCTGAGCGACCGAGGTTACCATCCAGGCTAAACAGCAAGACCAGCAGGGACACCCCAATCATGATGGGCACATCCAGTCGAATCAGTTGGCTGGGAACCATCATGGGCGCAATCAGGGCCGATGCCCCTAGAATCAGCAGGACATTACAAATATTGCTGCCGATCACATTGCCGAGGGCGATATCCGCCTGCCCCGCCAAACTGGACTGGATACTGACGGCGGCCTCCGGAGCACTGGTCCCATAGGCGACGATCGTCAAGCCGATGATCAAGGGCGGCATCCCCCAGGCGATCGCAATCCGGGAGGCTCCTCGGACCAGGAGTTCTGCCCCCCCCACCAACAATATAAGCCCCAACACAATGTAAACGATCGCGGTGATTGGCATAGTCCCTGGACTGTTCAAACCGTACCCATTGATTGTAAGGGAGTGGGGGGGGGCTATCGCGGGTACGCCATCAGCAACAGGGACGATCGGGCATTGAGCCAATAGCTGCCTTCACCCAGGGGCGTTGCCTGATCCGGTGGCGAAAAATCCGCTGGGGGCGCTAAGGACGTATCCACAATCCGACACCAACGATGATCATCAGGGGGGGTAGGCAGGGCAAAACTCTTCCCCTCTTTATTAGCATTGAAAATGACATGCAAATGCTCATTGGCCGCAGGATGATGGAGGCTAAAAGCCAGAGCACGGGCTTCCGGTGTCCAATCGGGCTTAAAGAGTTCCGTCCCATGCCAAATAATATGGGGATTTGCATTCGGATGGGTTACTGCCAGCAGCGTCTCCTGTCGGAAAATATCTAAGGACTGGATAAAGTGGAGTAAACCTTGGACAAATCGTAATAATTCTGCCTCCTCTGTTACCCCCCGCCAATCAAACCAGCTTAATTCATTGTCTTGGCAGTAGGCGTTATTATTCCCCTGTTGGCTACGGCCAATCTCATCTCCCATTAAAAGCATGGGCGTGCCCTGGGAAGTTAGTAGGATCGTGAGGAAGTTCTTGCTTTGTTGCAACCGCAGTTTGTTAATACTGCTATCCTTCGTCGGGCCTTCCACGCCACAGTTCCAACTGTAATTGTCATTTGCACCATCCCGGTTATTTTCCCGATTGGCCTCATTGTGTTTTTGGTTGTAGGACACCAAATCCCGCAGGGTAAAGCCATCGTGACAGGTAATGAAGTTAATACTGCGATTGGGTTCGCGATTGGGTTCCTGGTAGATATCGGGGCTACCCAAGATCCGCGCTGCCAATTTACCCACCATATTGGCATCGCCCCGGACAAACTGCCGCACATCGTCACGATAGGGGCCATTCCATTCAGCAAAGCGATCGCCAATAAACGACCCCACCTGGTATAGCCCCCCCGCATCCCAGGCTTCCGCAATAATTTTGGTGCCGGCCAGGACCGGATCAGACTCGATCGCCCAGAGGATTGGCGGATCTTCCAGGGGGGTTCCATCCGCCGCACGGGAGAGGGCCGATGCCAGATCAAACCGGAAGCCATCCACATGCATCTCAGCCACCCAGTAGCGCAGGCAGTCCAGGATGAGATGGCCCGGAACCGAGTGGTTGGCTTTGAAGGTATTGCCGCAACCACTGTAGTTGAGGTAGTGGGCTGGGTTCTTGGGATCGAGCATATAATAGCTGGAGTTGGCGAGGCCCCGGAAGGAGAGCGTTGGTCCTCGTTCATTGCCCTCGGCGGTATGGTTAAACACCACATCGAGGATCACTTCAATCCCCGCCTTGTGCAGGGCCTTGACCATGTCGCGAAACTCATTTAGGGGTCCGAGCGGATCAAGATGGGAACTATAGCCCCGGTGGGGGGCAAAAAAGGCCATCGTGCTATAGCCCCAGTAGTTTTCCAACCCCGGTTGCGCGTCCTGGTGATCAAACTGGTGGATGGGCAACAGTTCAACGGCGGTGATCCCCAACTGCTTCAGATAGGGAATTTTGGCCTGTAAGCCGGCATAGGTGCCCCGGAGTGAGGGCGCGAGGCCACAACTGGGATGGCGGGTGAACCCACCCACATGGACTTCATAAATAATGGTCGAAGCGTAGGGAATATTGAGTGGCATATCCCCTTCCCAGTTATAGGCACTGGAGTCAACGACGACGCTGCGTAGGGCTTGGGCAATGTTGTTATTACCGGGATGGATAGCTGCTTCCCGGCTGTAGTTGCGCCAACCCACAACGGCGCGGGCATAGGGATCAAGCAGCACTTTCTCACTGTCGAAGCGGAGGCCCTTTTCCGGGGCGTAGGGTCCCTCGACGCGGTAGGCATAGACCTGACCCGATTTTAATCCCCGCACAAAGACGTGCCAGTAGTGGAAGGTGCGGTGGACTTTGGGGTCCAGGTGAATGACGCGATCGGCACGGGGGGCATCGGGATCATCAAAGAGCAGCAACGAAACCCCCGTCGCACCCCTGGCAAAGATGCTGAAATTAACGCCCAAGGGCATGACCTTAGCACCAAGGGGAAAACTGCGACCGGGCAAAACAGACATGTCCATAGATACTACCTGAGCGACCAAAGACTGAAGTGACTGAAAATTCAACGGACTGATCTCTAAAAACTTAAGTGATTGTTAACAAACTTGTTAACAAATTAGTGTTTAAAACCAGGGACTAAGGGGTAACACTTGGGCCTTAAAAACAAGCGCGTTCGCGCAGCGTCTCCGCAGGAGAATCGTTGTATGACTGGGCACATCGATTCCTTGGGATGGGGGTCGTTGAACTACCCCAGCCAACGAGATGATGTGGGTTGTGAACCCAAGCGTTGTCTTGTTCAAGCTACCTGACTGCGACTGATGACAATGCTTATTTTAAGCGAGGGAATTGAAGACTAACGATCGCGAATTGTAAAGCCTTGTTTCTGCGGGTGAGGTTGTGCCATTTCAACCTGAAAGTGAACTGTATCCATTGCGACCGAGGTTGCGGGATTGGGTGCGGCGTTAGGCGAGGGATTGGGGGCCGCGATTTTGACTTGTAACGTCCAGTGACCCGGTTGCAAGGGCCAAAAGTACGATCGTCCTTTTTGTGTGGCTAATTTTTGCCCATTGATCCACCATTCAATTTCGGTATCGGGTGGGGTCGTGAGGGTAAATTCCAGACTTTGACTATGGTGTGAATCAGTTTCCGGGTCAGTGGGATGCAGGATAAAGCGATCGCCGGTCTGGGGAAAAGCAATCCTGGGTTGGCTCAGCGTCGGGCTGGTTTGATGGGCAGCGTTGGCAGCACGGGTGGCGTTGGTAGAATTGGCAGAATTCGCAGAATTGGTAGCGTTGGCAGGACGGGTAGCATTGGCAGCACGGGCAGGCGGGACGCCTACCCCACGATCGCCCCTCGCTCCTCGCTCCTCACCCCTCACTTCTCCTCGCAACCACCCCGGCACCTCCCGCTGTGCCAGCCACTCATGGTATATCGGCGGCAAGACCCACTGATAGTTACCCGGTTGACCGGGCACGGTTTTGAGAAACGGATCAGGCTGATTTTCATAGGCGGCTAAATCCGTGGGAAAGAGGTACTCCATGACGACGATCGGGCAAGCGGGCGTCGGTCGCGCACCGGAAATGGCACAAATGGGACGTGGGATCAATCCGGCGGGGGGATCAAAGGCATCTTCTGCTGGCTCATGCAAATGCAACATAATCCGTTGCCAGAGGGGGGCTGCCCCCGTCACCCCCGATACCGTGCGCATCGCCGATCCGTCAAAATTCCCCACCCAGGTGGCCACCGTATAATCCCGGCTAAACCCCACCGTCCAGGTATCGCGAAAATCCGAAGAGGTTCCCGTCTTGACTGCCGCCGCAAAGGGCAAATCCAGCACCGATGCCACTCCAAACGCCCCCGCCCGCGCATAGCGATCGCCCAACATCTCCCGCACCAATTCCCATGCCGCCCGCTCCCTTTCCCTTCGGGTCTTCGGGCCTTCGTTGAAGCGAAGCTCTTGCGGCGTTTGCGAATCTTGCGGCGCTTGCGAATCTTGGGGAACTGCCCCCAGCCACCCCCGCAACGCGATCGCCTCCCCCCCCCGCGCCAGCGTCCCATAGGCCCGCGCCAACTCCCACAGGCTCACCTCCCCCGCCCCCAAGGCCAGCCCCAAGCCGTAGTATTCCGGCGATCGCGTCAAATGCCCAAACCCCAAATCCTGCAAGCGATCGCGAAACGCCGCCACCCCCACCCGCTCCAACACCCGCACCGCTGGAATGTTCAACGAATTCGCCAGGGCTGATCGCACCCGCACGGGACCCTGAAACGTCTCACTGTAATCCGTCGGGCTATAAAGCTGTGCCCCTGGAATCGCGTAATGGGTGGGCACATCCGCCAGGATCGTATTGGGTGCAATCACCCCTCGCTCCAAGGCCAGTTGATATAAAAACGGCTTCAAAGTTGATCCCGGTTGCCGTAGGGCTTGTACCCCATCATTGCGACCCAGATCGTCGCGATCAAAATAATTGGGGGACCCAACATAGGCCAGGATGTCCCCCGTGTGGTTATCCACGACGATCGCGGCGGCATGGCGCACATTCTGGGGGGCTAACCCCTGGACCAATTGCTGGATTTGGGTTTCAACAAATTCCTGGAGCGGACGATCGAGGGTAGTCCGAATCACACCAGAGGTAGGTCGATTGGGACTCTGTTCAACCTGATCGGCGATCCAAAAGAGAAAATGGGGAGCAGCCAAGATCCCCTGTTGGCGATCGTGGAGGCGAATCGTTTCCCCATAGGCATGGTCAGCCTCGGTGGCGGTGATACGACCCGTTGCCACCAGGCGATCGAGGACATAGCGTTGGCGTTGCTTCAGTTGGGGCCAATAGACATAGGGATTGAGGGCCGTGGGATCATTGGGCAGAGCGGCGAGTAAACTGGCCTGGGCTAAATTCAACTCCGCTGCCGGTAATCCCAGGTACAAACGGGCCGCTGCTTCCACGCCGTAGATATTCCCGCCCATCGGCAGGCGATTGACATAGGCGTGCAAAATCTCATCCCGGTTCATGCCGGCGGCCAGCCGCCATGCAATCCAGATTTCCTGAAGTTTGCCCACGGGGGTGCGGGGGGTGGGGTAGCGCATTCGGGCCAGTTGCATCGTAATCGTTGAGGCGCCGCTGACAATCCGGCGAGCTTGGATAGCTTGCACGATCGCCCGTGCCAGTGCCCCCAGATCCACCGGCCCATGCTGGTAAAAATCACGATCTTCGGCAGCGAGAATGGCCTGGATAAATTGAGGCGACACCTGGGTTAGGGGCACTGCCATCGTATGCTCCTGATCGCGGCTGAGGAGGGTGCCCAGGGGTAAGCCAGTGCGATCGCTCACCACCCACGCCTGATGATGTTGCGCCATCTCCTTCGCACGAATGGGGATGAGGTAGGGAATCCCTCGCACCCCAACCAGACCTAGGGCAATCCCCCCCAGAGCAACCCATAGCCTACGCGGACGGGAGCGCAGCCATTGGGTTAACCGCAGACCGCGATCGCGTCGGGGAAGGAAGAATGGGGGAAGCCAATGTCTAGCCACTTGGGTAACTGTCCCTGGGGTGAGAACCCCAAACTACTGAAAACTACGAGATCGAGGCTCAGCTATCGGGACTCTCGCGAAAGTGAACCCGCCAGCAATTCATCCGGAACACCGCCAGCGACACTGAAA
>Ga0209207_1000048_pt1 | contig 112246 bp, 89 predicted proteins | sample SaghotsprinmetaG_FD_184140 | JGI IMG/M metagenome (GOLD analysis project Ga0209207, IMG submission 184140) | Hot spring microbial communities from South Africa to study Microbial Dark Matter (Phase II) - Sagole hot spring metaG (SPAdes) (version 3) | ecosystem: Environmental > Aquatic > Thermal... | reverse complement strand
GCCCAATCCTTTCGCTCGGTAAGGGCGTGGTTATAGACCTTCCGGCAAATTTCTAGCCAGTCTTCTATAACCGCTGCCTGTTCAAGCGTCGGAGCAAGTTTGTACTCGTAGGTGAGGTTTAGCATGGGTTTATTGTGGCATTCTGAATAAATGGCAGCACGTTTATTTAGGAAAAGCCGCCCTAAAAGGGCAGTGGCTCTGTATCCCATTATTTTTGGTCAGACACCCCAGTATCGTATAGGAAGGACTCAAAACGGTGGGGTAGGCAAGGCGTATGAAAATCGCAATCACGGGCGCAACGGGATTTGTGGGCCAACGGTTGGTTGAGCAGGCCAGTGCGGCGGGGCATGACCTGATCGTCCTCACGCGCAATCGGGAACGGGGACAGCAGGTGTTTCCCCCCGCAACTTACCCCCAGGTGACGGTGGTTACCTATACGCCGCTGGCCTTGGGGGATTGGCAGCAAACCCTGAGTGGCTGTGATGCGGTGGTCAATCTGGCGGGAGCCGCGATCGCCGATGAACGCTGGACACCCCAACGGCGGCAGGTGATTCTCGACAGTCGCCAATTAACGACCCGCACCCTGGTGGCGGCGATCGCCCAAGCCGACCCCAAACCCTCCGTGCTGGTCAGTACCTCCGCGATCGGCTACTACGGCACCAGTGAAACCGCCCGGTTTGAGGAAACCAGTCCCGCCGCCTCGGATTTTTTGGCCCAGGTCTGCCAAGCTTGGGAGGCGGAGGCGCAAGCGGTGCAGGCGAGTGGGGTGCGGCTGGTGATTCTGCGCAGTGGCATTGTCCTGGGGATGGGGGGCGCGATTGCCAAGATGTTGCCGCCCTTTAAGTTGTTTGCTGGGGGACCGATCGGCAGTGGTCGCCAATGGTTTTCCTGGATTCACCGGGATGATTTGGTTAGCCTGATCCTCCGGGCGATCGCCGATCCCACGATGGCGGGGGTCTATAATGCCACGGCCCCCAACCCGGTGCGCATGGTGGAACTGTGCCAGGTTTTGGGCGAGATTCTCCACCGTCCTTCCTGGTTACCCGTCCCCGACTTCGTGTTGCATACGATTCTGGGGGATGCGGCCCAAGTGGTGTTAGAGGGACAGCAGGTGATGCCCGATCGGACGATCGCCAGCGGCTTTAGCTATCAATATCCCCAGGTGCGCGAGGCGTTGGCCAGTTTTCTCCCCTAGGCGCTCAGATCCTTTCTCCTGCGGAGACGCTAGGCGAACGACAGGCTCAGGATGATCGGGAGTCGTCCATTGGCTCAGGATGATCGGGACGCGCTCGTTTTTCCTAGGGAGATGCTACGCGAACGGGCTGATCGGTTTGAGCGCACTCATCTTAAGCTTGCCGCACGACTCCCCAATTAAACTGGATAAACGATTACTCGATCGTTTCCACGTGACGCGATCGCGCCCCACCCCCTTCCGGGTTAACGTCCGCATTGGTCTTGAGCTTGGCCCTCGCCTTCGCCGCACTCTTGCGCAGGGATTGCAACCGGGATTCGTAGCGACTGCGTTGGCGTTTTTTCGGGGTTTGTTCAATCAACGTTTTCAGAGCACTACCCAAGCTCTTGTAGGCATTGGGTAGCGAGTAGCCAAACCGCACCGCTAGGGCGATCGCCTTATCATCCGCGTCGATCGCCTCCCGTAATCGCTTCTCCCCATTGTTTTTCACATATAGCCGCCACCCCGCAAAGCCGGACAGGGACAGGGCCAATAACAACAGCAGGCCATCCTGCACCCACAGTTCCCCCACCGCACCCCCTAGACCGATCGCCAGCGCCGCCATTTCCCAGCCATCCCTGGGAATCGTATCGTTTTGGATGCGGGCGACTTCATGCCAGAAGAGGAGATTACGCTGATCCAGGGCGAACTGATCCCAGCGGGTGAGATCAATCTGGATTTCCACCTCATCCTTGCCCAACTCCTCACAGGTAATCAGGGGTGGGTTGACCCCCGTTGCGGCCTCCACAACGACCCAACTTTGCAACTCAGGGGGTAACAACCCTTTCAAGCGCCGAAGTTCACTCATTTCCGATCGAGCCGTGGACGCAGCATAGGAAGTCATAGCCAATCTTGTAAAGATTTTTGAATGATCACCTCCTATTCTAACTTGCCAACCCCCTCCCACAGGACTGGGGGCAGACGAAAACCTGAAGGAGACGGGCGGTTTCCCGAAATCTGTGCTATAGACTATGCCCAAGCTTTACCCTGGCCCATCGTCTGCGAATCTGTACAGGCTGCACAGGCTGCACAGCGAAGGCGGGGGTAAACCCCGCTCACATCAACGGTATGCAAGGTTTCAGGAGGCAAGGATGACCGATTGGCAATTCCTGATCCAAAAGGCAGGCGATCGCGCGTGGTTGCCCCTGGATGCGTCCAGTACGGAAATTCTGGAGGGACGGTATCGGATTGTGGCCCGTTCTAGCCGCAGCGAGACCGCCGCCGAAATTCGCATTACCCACTACGCGATCGCGGAAATTCCCCCCAAACGCCGGGTACAGCGACGCACCAGCCGCATCAATGCCGATGGGTTGATGATGATTTTGCCCTTCACGGTCCTAAAACCGGGCCTGTGGGAAGTGCGTTGCATGGCGGATGTCATGGCGGACTTTTTTGGCGAAAGCTGGTCCCATGCGGTGCGGTTGCAGGTGCTTGCCAACTCGGATACCCAGGATGATTGGGATCTCGATCCGGATGGGATGGGTGAACCGGAACCCACGGAAATCCCCGTGACCGCTGTTGTGGCCCCTGAACCGGCCCTGGCCCCCGCTGCCCCCCTGCCCGTGTCCCCGGCGATCGCGCCGAACCCAGCACCCAACCCGGTCTCCCCTGCGGATCTACCCCTGGTCGCTGCCCTTACGTCCCCCGATCCTAGCGACCTGGATGTACCGAGCGATCGCGTGACCCAGCCAGCGGCCATTAACCCAGAAATTAACCCAGATCGGGTTCCGGATGTGGATGTCGATCCCCTGCTGGCTTCGACCTTGGCCCAGGATCTGGATCAGGCGATGCAAACCTTGCTCGCAGCCCTAGCGACTTCGCCCCTCAATGGGACGACTGCGACGGCGGTATCCCCAGGGGTGGCGGCTGATTTAGGTCCCCTGACGACTGCCGATCAGGATAGCCAGTCGGATGCCTTGGTCCCCGATCCAGCCGTTCGCGCAGCGTTTCCAACGGAAGAACGTCTCCAGGCGATCGCCCAACAGATTTCGGAGCAGGTGGTGGAACGCGCCCTCCAGGAATTTGACCTGGATGCGGTTTTTTCGGGCCTCCAGGAATTGCTGGAAACCCTCCCACCCCCCGTGGCCCCAGTGCCAGAGTCCGTGGTTAGCCAATCCCTAGGGACCGAGCAACGAGAGGCGGATCATCTCGGAGCGGATCACTTAGGAGATCACTTAGGAGATCACGTAACCGTTGGGGCTGTCCCCCTAGCGGCTGTTCCCTTCGAGGCGGCAGAAGCGGCGGCAGCGACCCTAACGGCAAACTCGTTCCCCTTGCCGGATGCCGATCTGCTGGTGCTGGGACCTTTGCAATTGACCCTGGAACAGGAAGCCTATGTTGTGCGCCGGGGCCAGCCTTTGCGCTTGCAGGGACAGGTAACGCCCTGTCGCGAGGGGGGCGAGATCACCACAGCGGCAATGGGTGAATTGCAACTGTGTCTGCGTGATCCCCAAACCTTGAAGATTCTGGCAAGTACGTGCCAACGCTTGCCGATCGCGACCCTGCCCGTGGACTTTTGCTGTGAGGTCCATATTCCCGCCGACTGTACGACCCAACTGCTGCTGGGGGACGTGAATCTGGTGCAACTGACGCAACCGGATGCCCCGCTGTTGACGGATGCACTGCCCTGGGCCGAGCGGCAACGCCTGCAACAGGAAGCCGATGCCACTGGACGGGTACTGGCCCAATCTTCTGCCCAGACGGCCCACCTGCTAGCCACCTATGCTTTTACGATCGCCGCCGATGTGGCCGAACTGTTGCCCAATGGGGTTTTGGTACCCGATCCGCAGATCATTGCCCCCCCCGCAGTACGACCCGAACGGCCCCGCATCGATCTCCCCGTTGCCAGTGCCGACACCCCCCCCTTATGCTTGCAACCCTCCCCAGCCGCCAAGGCCCCAGCCGCAGCGGAATTTTTACTCAAGCATCCGTCTGCTCCGAAGGCCAAAGAGGAGGTGGATTTGCCCCGATTTGCGGGTGATTCCCAACCCACACTCACTCCTCACTCCTCATTCCTCACTCCTCACTTGACTGGTCTGAGTGCGTCGTTTATCGAGATTTCCAAGCGATCGCCCGCTGTGCCCGTACCTACCCAACCGGCGGTCCTGCATCCCTTGCCTGAGCAGATCTACCACCCCGATCCCGACACCCTGCGGCAACTGTCGCCCAAGCTCCCGGCGATTCCGAGCCTGTCCGCCCAACTGGCTGCCCAAGCCGAAACGGAGTTAGCAGCCCATGCAACTGATGCCGCCGCTGAGGTCAGGGTTAACACCCAAGTGGAACTGGTGCTAACCCACGCGTCCGTGGCCTTGCCTCCCCTGGCGAACCTAGCTGAGGGGGGAGACAACTATCCGACCGTGGCAAACGCCGCCCTGGAACCCCCAGCCACGGCTGAGGACCGTTCACCGTTAGAGGTTTCAGGGGCTTCAGAGGCTCACCTCGATCCAGGTTCTAACCAGCCCAATCTACGATCCCTCAATCTGGGGCAGCGGTTCTGGTCGCGGCTGAATGCGATCGCGGCGGATGCTGAGTTAGCCGATTGGTTGCGGGAACAGGCAGCGGCGGAACGGGAGGCCGAGTCCCCGGCAGTGGCAGCCTTCATGACCGAGGGGAGGCTACCGGGTACGGCGGATTGGTCGGTGGATTGGTCGGAGTCGGAGGGGTGGCCATCTGAGGACGACACCACCGCGATCGTCCCTGATATTGCCCCTGATATTGCCCCTGATGATATTGCCCCTGATACGGATATAGAACCGGCGGATTGGGATAACCCGAATTGGGGGGACGATGAGTGGACAGATGATGAGTGGGCAGGGGACCCCGACAGTGGGGTCGTTGCCTTGGCGGATGCCCTGGATGCGAATGCCCTAGATACGGATGTTCTAGTAGACGAAGCGGATGAAGAGAGTGACTGGGCGACGGTATCGGCTTGGGATGCGGACTGGGATGCGGATGCCACCGAGATAGACATGGGCGAGGCAGGAGCCACGATCGCCGATGGGGAGTACGAACGCGAGTCTTCGGCAGAGATGCCCCACAAACGCGCGGCGAAGCGACCTCACCCGGTTCAGCAACTACAAGCCCTCACCCCTGACCCCACCCTGACAGCGGAGATGGAAGCCTTTCTGGATTGCCTGGAACAAGGACCGGACTGGTCCGCCACTGATGCCCCCTTAGCGGCCACGCCAGAGCCAGCATCCTCGCCAGCGCTAGCAACGATCTCAGCAGGGGTCGTCAGTCCCGAATCGGCAGTTAGCCCAGAGGTCGAGATTAGCCCAGAGGTCGAGGTTAGCTCAGAGGTCGAGATTAGCTCAGACGCAGGCGATACCCCAGAGGCAGAGGCAACCCTTACCGCACGGGAAATCGAGGCCCGCTTAATGCCGAGCGAGGAGAGTGCTGAAGTCACCGTAGCGCCAACGTCCCCTACCCCCGTCCTCCCCCGTCTGCCTGCCCCCCATGCGGAAATTCTGATTGAAGATGATTCACCCCCACCCACGCCCATCCAGGGGCGAGTGCTCTCCCATCCCTCCCTCTTCTATCGCCTTGCCGAGGATGAGCCGGTACCAGTGCCAGTCCTCTCGTTGCCCAATCAGGAACTGGTGTCTGGCCAATCGATCACCCTCTGTGTCCGGCTGGCGAAAACCCCGGCCTGGATTCAGGTCAAGGTGTGGGTGCAGGATCGGCAAACCCGGCAGGTGTTGGATGGCCCCCGTTGGTTGGTGGACTTCTTCCCCTGTGGCGATGCGGTGGTGGAAGCCTGGACCCAGTTGACGGTACCGCTGGGCTGCCTGGAGATTCAGTTTGAGGCGATCGCGATCGAAATCTATAGCCAGCGGGAAAGCCATAAAACCAGCTTGGGTCGATCGGTGATACCGCCCGAATTGACCCTCTCCCCCCTCGGTAGTCAGGGTCAGCAGGGCTACTCCGTTTTCTGATGGGGCCAATGCTGAGCCGGACTCTCTAGCTGATCTAAGCTGATCGATCTAGATGATCTGGATGCCAATAAAGTGAGGAATGCTACCCGACTCGCCGTAATTTTACGCGGCGGGCCATGTTGCTGATCTCGGCAGGCAACGGGTCCTATCCCTAAAATGAATACGGGTGGATTTAGAAACCCTAACAGGCTATTTTAAAAGTCTAGTCAGGACCCTAACCACTGACGGATAAAGGCGTTCATCAGGGTACAATCGTCCATCAGAGTAAAGATTATTGCCAGCTAACCTGGGTATAGCTGCCTCACCAGATACGATGACCTGGAGGGTGCGCAAGCATCATCATGAATCAAACGGCAACCCCCTTGGGAACGGGTAAGCACCCCGATCTCACCCCTTCCGCGTTCGCGCAGCGTCCCCGGAGGGGAATCGTGGGTCTCATCCTGCTACTGATCTTGGGCGTTTTAGGCAACCATTTCCGCTGGTCCTTTTTCTTCAACATTGACTTTTTGTTTGGCACGATCGCCGTTTGGATGGTGCTGTGTCTGTATGGCTTTCGCTGGAGCGTTGTGGCCGGGGTGGTGGCAGCCAGCTATACCTATTGGCTGTGGAATCATCCCTACGCGATCGTCATCTTTACCTTAGAAGTGTTGGTTGTGGGGGGCCTCTACCGGCGTTATCACTACAATTTGGTCCTGTTGGATAGTGGGTACTGGTTGTTGCTGGGGATGCCGTTGGTGCTGCTGCTCTACGGGCAAGTCCTCCAGGTCGATCCGGTCCAAACCCAGATCGTGATGCTCAAGCAGGCAGTGAATGGAATTTTCAACGCCCTCGTGGCCAGTCTGCTGATTACCTATACTCCCATCCATAAATGGTTTTCCTGTCCCCCGGCCATTGGTGCCCTGTCCCTCCAGCAAACCCTCTTTAACCTACTGGTGGCCTTTGTCTTTTTCCCAACCCTGGCCCTGATGGCGATCGATAGCTATGGGGCCGTCGAGGCGATTCAACAGGAGCAACAGGTCCGCCTCCAGATTACCGCCGATCACCTCAATACCAAGCTGCAAAATTGGTACGATCGCCAGCTACGGGCCGCTAACACCCTGACCCAACTGGTCCAAGGAAGTCCGACAGCCACACCCCAGACCTGGCAATCCTATACGGAGATCATCCAACGCTTACATCCAGCCCTAGCCCAACTGTGGTTACTGGATGCGGCAGGCAATCCGATCACAGCGGCACCGGATACGACGGCGATCGTCCCCCCAGTGTTAAGTTTGGCTACCGCCACCCCCTCGGACACCCAGACCGCGACCCTGTTGTTCAAGGACGCAACCGTTGAGCATCCTTCGGCGCAGATTCTCTTTATCTATCCGATCGGGGCACCGGGACAACGCCAGGGCTGGGTGGTCGGCTCTGTCAACCCCGAATGGCTTCAGACCCTCCTGGGGGAAGGGATGGAAATGTTACAGTTTCGGGCAACCCTCCTCGGCCCCAACCGGCAAGTGGTGGTCAGTACCGTCCCCGATCGCACCTGGGGTGAACGCCTAGATTTAGAGCAGTCAGGTGAACTGTTGCCGCTTTCGGATACGGTCTACCAGTGGTTGCCGACCGGGGGGAGTCGTCTGTTCATGGTGCGGTGGACGAATTCCTTCTTTGTGCAAGAAACCCCCCTCGCCAACCTGCCTGATTGGCGGCTTATGCTGGAGTCACCTGCCCGTCCCTATGCCCAGCAACTCCAACAGATCCACATCAAAAACCTGACCATTTTGCTCATTGTGTCGGGGTTGGGGCTACTGCTCGCGCGGACATTCAGTCGGCGGCTGGTCACCCCCCTCTTTCAACTGGCCCATGTCACCACTAACCTGCCCAACCAACTGCTGCAAGAAGACCGGGCGATCCAATGGCCCCGGAGTCCGGTGGTGGAGTTGGCCTCCCTGGTGACAAACTTCCAGCAAATGGCGGTCACCCTGACGGAAAAATTCCAAGAACTCCAGCGGGCGAAGCAAGCGGCTGATGTCGCCAATCAGGCCAAAAGCGAATTTCTCGCCAACATGAGCCATGAACTCCGCACCCCCCTCAACGCCATCCTGGGGTTTGCCCAACTGCTGCGCCGTGAGTCTGAGTTGGCTAAGCATCGGACGGAGTTAGACCTCATCGCCCATAGTGGGGAACACCTGCTGGATCTGATCAATGATGTTCTGGATATGGCCAAAATTGAGGCGGGCCATCTGACGCTCCATGAAAGCAACTTCAACTTGCAGGAATTGCTCACAACCCTAGAGGAAATGTTCCAACTGCGGGCGGATGCCAAGGGGTTGCAATTGGTCTTTGTCTCTGATCCAGAGGTCCCGACCTATATCCAGGCGGATGAGCGGAAGCTACGCCAAGTGCTGATCAATCTACTCAGTAATGGGATTAAATTCACCCAGGTTGGCTGCGTCACCCTGCGGGTGCAAGTTGTCGAGTTCCCCCCCGCAGCTCAGATTGAGCCTAGCGCGACTGAGCCAGATGCCACTCCCGGCAAGCGAGTATCCCTGCAATTTACGGTTGAAGATACGGGACCGGGGATTGCCCTGGAAGACCAAAGATTACTCTTTCAAGCCTTTTCCCAAACTCACCTGGGCCGATCGTTGCATGAAGGCACCGGCTTGGGGCTGCGGATTAGTGATCAATTTGTGCAACTGATGGGGGGCAAGATCGCGATCATCAGCGACGTGGGCGAAGGGGCAACCTTCCAGTTCACGCTCCCGGTTCAGGTGGTGAGTGCCGCAACCGCCACGCAGGGTCCGAAACGCCCCCCCGCGATCGGGCTTGCCCCCGGTCAGCCGGAGTATCGTATCCTGGTAGTAGACGATCGGGCGAGTAATCGGCTGCTCCTCAGTAAGCTACTGAATAATTTAGGGTTTCAAGTTCGTGAAGCCACCAATGGCGTAGAAGCGATCGCTGTCTGGGAGGAGTGGCAACCCCACTTAATTTGGATGGACATGCGGATGCCCGTTTTGGACGGCTACGAAGCAACGCGACGGATTAAGGAGCAACTGCGGGGGCAGGCCACGGCCATCATTGCCCTGACGGCGAGTGTGTTTGAAGAGGAGAAATCGATCGTGCTGTCGGCGGGGTGTGATGATTTTGTGCGCAAACCCTTTCGGCAGGAAGTCATTATCGAAAAGATGGCGCAGCATCTAGGGGTACGCTTTATCTATGCGGATTCAACCTCGGCAGAAACGGGCCAAAGTTGGGTGGTGGGAGAACTGCCGATCGACAGTTTGGCGGCCATGCCCCCCGACTGGGTGGAAGCGGTGTACCAAGCGGCCAGTCAAGCTGATCACAAGACTCTCTTGCACCTGATCCAAGCCATTCCCAAGGAGCAGGCCGATGTCTATCAAACCTTAGAAAATTGGATCACGAATTTCCGTTTTGACAAGCTGGTGACCCTGATTCAAGAGAGCAATGGTCGAGCCAACCAACCCTAAAGCAACCATTTTGGTGGTTGATGATACGCCTGAGAACCTGCACCTCTTATCCCAGGAACTCACGGCGCATGGCTATGAAGTGCGAGGGGTGGTCAACGGTGAGATGGCGCTCATGGTGACACAAGCGGTCAAGATTGACCTGATCTTGCTCGATATTAAAATGCCCGGAATTAGTGGTTATGAGGTCTGCCATATCTTAAAAAATACCCCCCAAACCCAGGACATTCCCGTGATCTTCCTCAGTGCCTTGGATGAGGCGATCGATAAGGTGAAAGCCTTTGCCGTGGGCGGGAGCGACTACATCACCAAACCCTTCCAAGTTCCAGAAGTTTTGGTCCGGGTAGATACCCAGTTGGCGCTTCAGGCGGCACGGGCGGAAATTTTGCAACTGAATGCGGACCTAGAACAGCGAGTTCGCGATCGCACCCTTGAGCTTGAAAAAACCAACCAGGATCTGCTCAACGAAATTGCCGAACGACAGCGCGTGGAGATAGAACTGCGCCGCAGTGAACAACGCTATGCCTCGCTGGCAGCGGTTGCCCCGGTGGGCATTTTGCAAACCGATGCCAATGGCCACTATGTCTATGTCAATGATCTCTGGTGCCAAATTACGGGGCTATCCCTGGAAAATGCCAAGGGCCTTGCCTGGACGCAAGCGCTCCACCCGGACGATCGGGAGCGGGTGATTGCCGCTTGGTACGATGCGGCCCAGCGCAACCAACTCTTTAGTTTGGAGTATCGCTTTCAACGGGCGGATGGGGTGGTGACCTGGGTGTTGGGACGGGCCGCCGCCGAGAAGGATGGCAAAGGTCGGGTGACGGGGTTTGTCGGCACCATTACCGATATTACCGAACGCAAACAGGCGGAGGAAGCACTACGGCATTCGCAAGAAACGATTAGTAATATCCTGGCCAGTATCAATGATGGCTTTTTTAGTTTAGACAATCAGTGGTGTTTTTCTTATTTGAACGAAACCGTTGCCCAAATTTTTAAATCCGATCGCGCAACCCTCCTCCATCAAAATATCTGGCAAGCCTTACCGGAACTTGCCAATCTGAACTTCTGCCATCTCTGTCAACAAGCCGTTGCCGAACAGAAAGACCTGACCTTTGAAGACTTTTTCCCGTTTTTAGATGCCTGGTTTGACATCCATGTCTATCCGTTTACCGGCGGAATTTCGGTTTATTTTCGCGATATTACGGAACGAAAACAAACAGAAGCCCATCTGGTGGAACTAGAAAAATTAAACGAGTTTAAGGATGAGTTTCTTAGTAACGTTTCCCATGAGTTGCGATCGCCGATCACCAATATTCGCATGGCTACCAAGATGTTGGAGATTGCCCTCAATAGCGATCGGGATAAATCAACGCTACAGCATTACTTAAAAATCCTCCAGTCCGAAGCGAAACGAGAGGCTGATCTGGTCGAAGACTTACTGGAACTCTCGCGCCTGGATGCGGAACGTTATGATTTGGAACTCACCCCGATCTATTTGCCATCCCTGCTCAGCGAAATTCTGGCGGCTTTCTCGGATCGGATTGCGGAAAAATCCCAGCATTTGATTGTAGATGTGCCCAGTGAACTGCCGGAATTAGTCACCAGCCAACTTTTCCTGGAACGCATTATTGCTGAGTTGGTGAACAATGCCTGTAAATATTCACCAATGGATGCCACGATCAAGGTTCAAGCTGCCGCGTCAGAACAAGAACTCCACCTAACTGTGTGTAATACGGGCGTGGAAATTCCCCCCGCAGAATACGATCGCATTTTTGAAAAGTTTTATCGCATTCCCCACAGTGATCCCTTCAAACACGGCGGAACGGGGCTGGGATTGGCGATTTTGAAGCGAATTGTCAATACCCTGGGAGCCAGCCTGAGCCTGATCAGTGCCAATAATCAAACAGAATTTACAGTCCATTTTCCCCGGGATGTCGCTGGCGGCACCGCGTGACTGTCGTTACTAGGAACGTTGCCAAACTTTAGGTTTACCGCACTAGAAACCTGCACGCCAACCCGGTTGCCTTAGAACTATTCTCTTCACCCCCCCTCGGTGGGGGCTGAGGCCGACGGGGGCACGGTTGTTTGATCCGCAACTGGACCCGTCTCGTCTTGGGGGGCGGGGGGAATGGCGGCGGGTTCCTCGTCAGGGGGGCTGGCATCAGGGGTGAGCAGGGTCGCATCTGTTGCCGCGATCGGGGTCTCGGATGCAGCCACTGGGTTCGCGAAAGTTTGCTCCAGCACTGCCAATTCCGGATCGGTTTCCGTCGCCGCCTCACTGGGAACGAAGGACGACTCCGCCGGATCGGAAGGGGGGGCCGTGGTCTCGATTCCGTTTGCCGACGGGGGGGGAACGCGAATCCCTCCCTCGGTTTCGACGGTGGCGATCGCGCGTGCGTCTGGCCCAACGTCCGTGGATGCGTCCGTAGATGCGGGAGACCCAGCCGGGGCTTCGGTCATTTTTTCCGTAAACGCGGCGATCGCGGCGGCCTCTTCCTGTTCCTCCTCTGTGAGTACCCGGCGGATGGGGAGGTTGGCAATTAGGGCCGTCACCCGTTGACTGCTTTCCAACTGGAATTCCAGATGGGCTTCATCTAACTCCACATACCGCGAGACAACCTTGAGAATCTCCTGGCGCATTTCCTCCACCGCGTGGGGCGTGAGATCAGCGCGATCGTGGGCTAGCACAAACTTAAGACGGCGCTTAACATTATCACGACTGTGACCAGGGCCAAAGCGCGGGAAAAGCCGTTCCAGGAGTTCATTAATCATGGCGCGTTTAGGAATAAACAGGGGCAGCCCAACCAGCAACAGGATCGAAAAGAATCAAGCGGGACATCGTTTCAAGGGTTCGATTTCAAGGGTTCAGTTTCCAGGATTCGGTCTCAAGGGTTCAGTCTCAAGGGTTCAGTTTCGAGTTGAAAGGGGGAACCGTTTTCAGGTTGCCGCCGTCAACATTTCAGGGATTAAAAGGCTCACTTGCCAGATCCAAGGGGGAGACTCGTCCCAGGGTAAACCGGGGCAGTCGCCAGCAAACAGAAGAAATGGCGGACCGACAATCAATTTGCCCTCACCTTAACCTAGAGTTGCCGTTACAGCAATTTCGTTGAGAGTAAACGCCGCAGCCGTGAGAAGAGGCTATCATTGACAGAGAAATCTAAGAATTCGATGCGCTCTCCTTCCAACCGTCGCACAATATTGTCAAACGCTGCACCCGCCAGCGAGGGGGCATCCGACAGCACCAACGGCTCCCCTCGGTTCGTAGACACAATCACCCGTTCATCGTCAGGGATAATGCCGATCAGCGGAATCGCCAAAATCTCCTGCACATCTTCCACCGACATCATGTCATTGGCCTGGATCATCGCAGGCCGCAGCCGGTTGACGATCAGGTGGGTGCGTTTGATGCCGTGTGCTTCCAATAACCCCACGACGCGATCGGCATCCCGCACTGCCGAAATTTCGGGTGTCGTGACAATCAGGGCTTCCTGGGCCGCCGCGATCGCATTGCGAAAGCCCATTTCGATCCCCGCCGGACTGTCCACGAGCACGTAGTCGTAGTTCTGGGCCAATAGGGCCACCAGTTGCCGCATTTGGGCTGGATTGACGGCATCCTTCGTCCGATTTTGGGCCGCTGGCAGCAGGACAAGATTAGGTTGGCGTTTATCTTTGACGAGGGCTTGCTCTAGGCGACATTGCCCCGCTAAAACCTCAACCGCCGTATAGACAATCCGGTTTTCTAATCCCAGTAAGAGATCGAGATTCCGCAGACCAAAATCGGCATCGACAACCGCAACCTTGCGCCCTTGTTTGGCTAAAGCCATGCCCAAGTTGGCAGTACAGGTTGTCTTACCGACCCCCCCCTTACCCGAAGTAATAACAATAATGCGACTCATACGCCCATGAAGACACGGTTTGACACAGTCGATTGCAGTTCACCGAACAGCCGACTCAGCGAAGCTAAGGCATGACCGCCAATCACACTCCCCCGATAGTAACGGTGATGGATTCCCGCAGTTTCGGTCAGTATAACGGATTAAATCCGGTTCCCTAACGCCCCTGTCCCTTCAGATAATCAGCCACCTTACTGATGCGAATCCGCCCTGAGTCAATGTAGGCCACTTCTGGATAGTATTCCGTGGGTGCTTTCGTGGGGGCCTTGGCGACCACATCGGCGATGCGAATTTGGAGAGGTTCCATCCGCAGGGCCATGATCTGGCATTGGGGATTGCCCCGTGCCCCCGCATGAACAACTCCCCGCAGGTTGCCCCAAACCAAGATATCGCCATCGGCGACGACGGAACTGCCCGGATTCAGGTCACCCATAATGATCACACTGCCGGGGTGGCGGATCTCGACCCCAGCGCGAATCGTGGTTTGCAGATATAAGGGACTGGCGAGGACGATCGCTGCCCCATCTGCTTCGGCAGGGTTATTTTCCCCACGGGGCTTTGCCCCTGACTCATTAGCCCTTGGCTCCCCCAAGCGCCCCATCCCGGCGATCGGATCACCGATCCGGGCGATCGTGGCAACCTGATCAACAGAGTAACCAGCCGTCGCAGCGGCCACAGCGGTTTGCCGCCGATTGGTTGAAATCCGCTCCAGGGTGAGTTGGTAATTGGCCAGCGCATCGGCAATGTCCTGAAGTTGTCTGGCATCTAGCAGGCGGTTGTGGGCGACCAGATGCACCGGGGTTTGCGGTTGCCAGAAGCGATCGCCCCCCTGCAAGCGCAGTTGAAACTGTTGCCACAACTCCGGCCAACTTAGGGGCAAGCCATCAGGTTTGCCGTTCCGGCTACTCTCCGGCGGTAAGGTTAGCCGCAGGTGATCCCCCAGCGCCTCAAAATGCACCTGGGAGAGTAGCCCCGCTGGCTCGACTGGGTTCGCAGCAGGCTGTCCGGCAGGCTGTCCGTCTTGCAAATCTGGAGATACATCCTGAGCCACATCCTGGGAAGGGCTAGGGGGGGCGATCACCGTGGGAGAGGGGTCAGCATTCATGCGGGCCAGCACGCAGGGGGTTCACATCACGCTTTACTATTTACTAGTGTACAGGGTTATCATCAGGGTCCCGGTCAGCGATCGACGACCTTGGCCCGGAATAGGATTTCATTACCCCGCACGGCTCGCACTTCAAAGCTCAGGGGACCTGCGGTATAAATATCCTGGGTGGCCACTACTTGCACCTCCAGGGCGCGATCGGCGGCTTCCAAGCTTTGCACAAACTGGACGAGGGCTACGAGGTCAATGGGCAACATGGCTAACACGCCGCGCTGGCGGATGATGAATTGGGAGGCCCGCAGAAGTTGATCCAGGCGTTCGCGAATCTCTGGACTCGACATGGTGGTGGGATCGATGTCGATCGAAGTGATCAGGGTGCCCTGCTCGATCATTTTTTGATTGAGAGCTACTTCCGGTAAGACAAACACTGCCGGCTCGCCCGTCACATAGTTACCGGCTGAGACAATGCGCACGTAGTAGGGCTGGTTATTGGCGATCGTATTAATCAATTCCCGCACCATTGCATTGGGGATTTGCACCACTTGGGCCTCCTGCTGGCCATTGCTACCGGGACGGGTCACCCGCATCACATAACGATTGGCTTCCCGCAGCAGTTGATCAACGGCGTTTTGGGCTTCGGTCTGGCTCGACACCTGGACGATCGCGGAGGTGAGGACCTGGCCACGGGCTAACACGACCTCCCCCTGCCGCAATTCCCGATAGGTTTGCAACAAACGCGCCACCTGCTGCTCAATAAATTGTCGCTGGGCCTCTAATTCCTGCACCTTCGCTTCCTGCTGGGCAATGACCTGATCGCGCTGGCTGATTTGCGTATCCTTACGGGCGATGCTGGCCTCCTTCTGGGCGATTTCCGCATCCCGTTGGGCGATTTGCGCCTTCACCTCGTCGCGTTGTTGCACCAGTTGTTGGCGTTCGGCCTGCAACTGGCTGATTTCCTGGCGCAGGCCCTGGGTTTGGCGGGTGATGGTCTGCAATTGGTCCTGGGCCGTTTGAAAATCTTGGCTGACACTGGCTAACTGCTCTTCCGTGGTTCTCAGTTGGGCCTGGGTCCGATTTTGGTTAGCGATGGCCGCTTGTAGGGAGCGATTGATCGCCGCCAGCCGTTCTTGGGCAGCGGTTTGATCCCGGCGGGCCTGTTCCAATTCCTGTTGAATCACGGCTTTTTGATCCATTGCCTCATGCATTTCGCGTCGGGCTGTGCGCAGGTTTTTCTGAATGTCGTCATATTCAAACAACCCTCGCCGCAGGGGTTCACTGGTGGCCAGTAGCACGGCCAAGGTGGAGGCGGAAATGACGGTGCCGGTAATGATCGTAATGAGGACAGCGGTTTGACGGGGACGTAGCTTGAACAGACTGAGGCGAGCTTTACCCACTTTCGACCCCAGGCGATCGCCGATCGTGGCAATGACACCGCCCAAAACCAAGATACACAGAACTAGGATGACCCCGATCGTCATAATTTTAACTAGTTGGCGAGGTGGGTATCATGAGCAGTCCTTGAGTGTTTCCGTCTTTCAGTGCTTCTGTCTTTCAGTGCTTTAGTTCTGCGTCAGTGCTTCAGTCCTAAGGATGCCTCTAGGTCTGGCCCGGGTCCAGGCGATCGGGCACGGTTACCCCAGTTTGCTTAACACCCTAGGGGAGTGAGGTCGAGCGTGCTGCTGCCTAGCCTACCTTAGCGTAAACTACCTAGGGCCGAAACTCGACGCGCGCTAAGGGTTCATGGCTAATCACCTCTCCCCCCGACTTGGGGTAAAGCCGTTATACTGACAGAACCTTTTTCCCAGAAGGGTGCATTGGACGGTAACTTTGGCATACCCAACCCGCGATCTGCCCAAAACGTCGCCAAGCGATCGCGCCTGGACAGGGGTAACGCCTTGACAACGCCTGTTGATGTGATGTGGGGGACCCATGAGCCATAAGCTAAAACGCATTACTGCTGCCCTAGAGCAGTCGGAGTCCCAAAAACACCAGCGGACTGCGTTCGCGCAGCGTTCCCAACGGGAAATCGTCTTGCCGCCGCCCCCCCCTGCGGCCCCACTGGCGTTGCCCCCCCTGCCGGAGCCAGTTTTGCCGGATACCACGCCGCCCCCCGTTGCCGGTAAACCCTGCTCGTTTGAGATTCATACGGAACCCTCGCCCTTGGTGGAGGCTCCTCAGCCCGAAGGGGATGGGCTAGGAAAACGCAGCGCGCTCCCCCTGCCAATTGCTTCCCCCGCCCCGCCACCGGCTGACCCCTCCCCGAAGGCTGCCTTGGCTAAATCCCCAGGGGTTCCCACGTTCCCGGTGGCCCGCCCCGAAACGCCGAAGGTGCCCACACTGCCAAAGGTAGCAACCCCAGAGATCAGCCGCTATTTGCCTGGAGTGGACCCGGATTTGGTGTTGAATGTCCTGAAGGAAATCCAGGCAACCATGATCCAGTGGCGCTTGGAACTCGAACAAATTATGCTCAACATCCAGGCCCTCTATGAGGAAGGCCCGATTATTGATGGCTGGTTGGAGTCGTTACCCCCCCATGCATCGGAGCCGGTCTCCCTGCGTCATGCTGAAATTAGCGATCTGATTGACTATGTGGAAGCAACGACCAATCCCCAACGAGCCACCACCTACAGCCATCCCAGTTCACGGGTAGCCTATCGGGTGTGTGGGCTGGATGAAAGCGGCAAGCAGTGGGAACGGCCCTGCCCACCGGAACAGGTGCCCGCCGTCAGTTTGGCGATCGCCCGTTATCAGAAGTTACGCCAGATGATCAACCGAAAGCATTTGCTGGAAGATCGCCTCAACCAATTTGCGTCAACCCTGGTGATGGTCCATAGTCAGATAAAGCAGTTTTGAACCGGCCCGGCTGAGCCAGCCGGTTTGCCCTCGCTGTGCTGACTCGATTGCCTAGATCCCCCATGTCCGATCCTGCGATTGCACTTAATGCCCTTTTTGACCAAGCCACCGCTGCCTTGCGAACCGGACAGGTGGCAGTGGCCATCCGCGACTATGAAGCCATCTTGGCCCAGGTGCCTGAGGATGGGGCAACCCTCAATAATTTAGCGATCGCCCTCAAACAAGTAGGGCGTTTAGATGCCGCCATTCGCCACTACGAAACCCTGATCCGCCTAGAGCCGGATTCTGCCATCGCCCACTTTAATCTGGGGAATGCCTATCACGAGCGCGGGGACCTTGACGCGGCGATCGCCGCTTTTCAGCGTTCCCTAGCCCTGGAACCCCAGGCCAACACCTATGTCAACTTGGGGATCTCCCTATACGATGCCGGTGATCCCGCCGGGGCGATCGTGGCCTATCACCAAGCCTTGAAAATTGACCCGCGATCGGGGCACGCCCATACCAACCTGGGGATGGCCCTGTTGATGCAAGGCCGCTGGCAAGAGGGCTGGGAAGAATGGCGCTGGCAGGCGGAACGGGTTCTCCTCCCCGCGATTCCGCTTCCCCACTGGACCGGCGCCGATCTGCGGGACAAAACCCTGTTGCTCCACACCGAAGGGGGCTTTGGCGACACGTTACAGTTTGTGCGCTATGCCATTTTGCTGGCGGAACAGGGTGTCAAATTAGGGCTGGTTTGCCCCCCGCCGTTGCAACGCCTGCTACGCGCCCTGCCAGTGTTCGAGTGGATCGTCTCCCCCCAGACAGCCCTGCCTCCCGTCGATGCCCATGCCCTACTGCTCAGCGTCCCCAAGTTTCTGGGCACTACCCTAGAAACCATTCCCGCAACGATTCCCTACTTGAGCGCCCCGATCGCGAAACCGGCCCTCCCGGCTGTCCCCGGTACGCGGCTGAAGGTGGGGATCACCTGGGCCAGTGGCGCCTACCAGCGGGCCTTTTTGCAACTGTTTCAGCAGCGGAAGACCTGTCCTCTGGCAGTGTTCGCCGATCTGTTCACCCTTCCTAATATCAGCTTCTATAGCCTCCAGGTAGGCCAAGATCCAGATGAACTGGCGGAACTGCGTCAGTCTCCACTCTACGGGGATCGTCTGCATGACCTCAACCCCCAGATTCGGGATTTTGCCGATACGGCGGCGTGGATTGAGCAGTTGGATCTCATCATTGCGGTGGATACGTCGGTGGTACATCTGGCGGGTGCCCTGGGTAAACCCACCTGGGTGTTGTTGCCCTATATGGGGGACTGGCGGTGGGGCCGCGATCGCACCGATACCCCCTGGTACCCTACTCTGCGGCTGTTTCGGCAACCGATCGCGGGGGATTGGCATAGCGTGATCGCCACAGTTAAGCAAGCCCTCCAACAGTGGTCGCCCCCAGACCTCGCCCCACCCACGGTCACGATCGGCGGCGCCGCCCCCTCCCCGGCAACTGTTCCTGCGTCCCAACCGGCCTCACCCACGGGAGCCGCCAAACAGCCAGACACCCCAACCCCCTTTCAACAGGGCACTGCTGCCTTGCAAGCCGGGGACTGGGCAACGGCGATCGCCTGCTACCAAGCCCTCTTAGCGGTGAACCCACGGGCGGCAGCTGTCCACCATAACCTGGCCGTTGCCCTCCGCCTCCAGGGTGATCGAAGCCAGTTAGGCGCAGCCATTGACCACTTCCAACAGGCGATCGCCCTCCAAACCCCAACCGCAGGGATGCACTATAACCTGGCCAATGCCCTGCGGGATGCCCAGGATTGGCCCGCCGCGATCGCCCAATACCAGGCAGCCCTCCAGTTACAACCCGACTACCCCGAAGCGACCCTGGGGTTGGGGCAGGTCTATCTGGCCCAGGGGAACGCCGCCGCCGCGATCGCCCTCTACGAAGCATTACTCGACCAACGACCGGATGATGCCGAAGCCCACGAGCAGTTGGGGCAAGCCTTGGCCGCCCAAGGGGAAACCGTAGCCGCCGCGATCGCCTACCGACAGGCCGAGCGTTTACGGCAGCGACATACGGGCGATCAGCCACCGCCAAGCCAGCGCATCGTATTATCCGATCACCCAGACCCGGCGCGTCAGATTTGGCTGAGTTCCGATCGGGATCTCGATCTCAACGACCTCAAGGCCCTCTTGGCGGCGGTGGGCTGGCCCCCTCGTCCCCTGCGGCAGCTTAAAAAAGCGCTCCAGTCTAGCTTCCAGGTGGCAACCCTATGGGTGGGGCAGGCACCCCAACGGCGGTTGATTGGCTTCGCTCGGCTGACCTCCGATCAGGTCTCAATAGCAACCCTCTGGGATGTCATGGTCCACCCGGACTATCAACGACAAGGGTTGGGGAAAGCAATGGTTCATCATCTGATCCAGCAGGTGGCCGCCACGGAGATAAGCCAAATCACCCTATTTGCCGACCCGGAAGTCGTTGATTTTTATCGCGACCTTGGGTTTGTGCGTGATCCAGAGGCCAAACAACACCTGGTTTGGTATCGCGATCAACCCAATCGGGTCTAAGCAATGCACTGACGGTAAAAAATCTTGTAGAATCCCATTATATAGCTAGGGGCAGTGCAGTATAATGTAGCTTATGGAAAATAAATTCAAGTCCGATCCGGCTATTGTCCACTCTTGTAAATATCACGTTACCTGGTGTTCCAAGTATCGACGCAAGGTGCTGATTGAAGGAGTCGATAAGCGTCTCAAAGAAATTCTTAAGGAACTCTGCGATCAGTTTGAGGCAAAACTTATCGAAGTCGAAGTCCTGCCGGATCATGTTCACCTCCTGGTTGAGGTTGATCCGAAGTTCGGCATCGTGAAACTGGTCCGCTACCTCAAAGGTCGCTCTTCACGGCGACTGCGGGATGAGTTTACCTGGCTAAGAAGCCGCTTGCCCACCCTGTGGACGAAAAGTTACTTCATCGCCACGGTGGGGGTTGCGCCCCTGTCTGAGATTGAGCAATATATCGAGAGCCAGAAGAACGTTTAGCGACGGCTAGGCGGGATAACGATCGCGGAGGAAGTGTTCTGCCTCAGCGCGATCGCGGATGACATTATCCAGGGTGGCCGCGTGCAGGTCATCCAGGATTAACTTGAATTGGCGACCGGGTTGATAGCCCAGTTGTTTGAGATCGTGGCCATCTAACAACGGCTTGACCTGGGACCAGGTGGTTAAGTATCGCCATAGGTAGCGGCGGATCGAGCCATGTTCCGGGGGAGATGCGGCGCGATAGCTTCGCGACGCCAAAGGCGTATCGCTACGACAGCCCACTAAGATGAGCAATTCCAGGGCATAGGGCATGAGTACTTGGACAACCTGACTAGGCCGCTCACACGCCGGTAAGGCTTGGGTGATTTGGGTCTCAACCGCTTCCAGGTTTTGCAACCGTTCAATACTCGATATCGGTAATTGCATCCCGGCGGCGATCGGTCCCCGCAGCGGCGGTGCCAGATGGGCCAAGATCAACTCCAGTAAGACTTGCCAATGGGACAGGGTGTGCTGGGGATCAAAGCGGCGTAACCAGCGATCGGCCCGTCGCAGTTGCCACCACAGGTCATCGTCTAAATGCAAGCTGCTGTGGATACATTGCAGGGCATCCAGATCCCCTAGGAGCCGCAGGGCTGAGGGCCAGTTGGTCGCTTGCAAAATGTATTTCAACTCCATTTTGAGCCGGGTTTGCAAGGCAGGTGCCCGTTGGCTCTGCTGCTGCATTTGGGCATAAATTCCACTGGCGATCGCTTGGCGGATATAGCGCTCAGTGGGGTCATCCAGGTGGAACCCTAGGCGAACGGCAAATCGGACAGCCCGATAGATCCGGGTGGGGTCTTCGATAAAACTATTGGGGTGGAGAACGCGGATCTTGCGGGCTTGTAGATCGGGCAGGCCCCCGAAAAAGTCCAGCAGTTCTCCCGTTCGCGGCGGGGTCAGGCGGATCGCCATTGCGTTGATCGTAAAGTCGCGGCGGTAGAGATCCTGGCGAATCGAACTGGCCTCCACCTCCGGGTTGGCGGCGGGGTAGGGGTAAAATTCCGTGCGGGCCGTCGCAATGTCGATCATCAACGAATCCAGCACCGGGTGCTTGTGCCACACCAGTGCTGCTGTTTGGAACTGCCCGTGGACCTGAAGCCGGGACTCCGGATAGGTCTGCTGTAGGACTTGGGCAATTTCCACTCCGGCCCCCACCTGGGGAATGTGCTCAAAGCCATCGACGACCAGATCAATGTCACTCAGGACTAGGGGGTCCCCCACCGGAGCCAGCATTAGGGTCCGCACCGCCCCCCCCACGAGGTAAAGGTGCCACCCCTGCTGTTCCACCGCCTTGGCTGCCGTCATCAGAATGTCCCACAGAGCGGGCTGGAGCGATCGCTGGAGCCGTTGCCAGATCTCGCGGGGGAGGGGACAGACAACGCTGGGGGCGAACGCAGGGGAACGGTTGCCGCTGGTCTGGGTCTGGTGCAATTGCCGCAAAACATCCGTGCGGGTCACAATGCCAATCAGATTGCCTTGGGCGTTGAGCACCGGGAGGCGGCCAATGTCATAGGTCACCATCAGGTCTTCGATTTCCGGCAGTAGGGTATCGGGGGCGATCGTGCGGGGGTTGCGGGTCATGTAGCCGCGGACGGGGGCATGGCTAAACCCGTGGTGGAGGGCAAGATCGATATCCCGGCGGGAAATGACCCCCACCAGTTGGTCCGCCTGGTTCACCACCGATAGGCCGGAGTGACCATAGCGCAGCAAAATCCGCTGGGCTTCGGCGATCGTCGTATCGGGTCGAATTGTGCGCACGGGCGACGACATCAAATCCCGCGCCGTGGGCGGTTGGGGTAACTGTCGGCGCACTTGGTCTAGGAGTTGGGGCAGGACGCTTTCTGGGTCTACATCCCGCAGGGTCAAGGCTGCCGCCGTGGCATGGCCCCCGCCCCCCCAGGGTTCAAACACCTTGGCCAGGTTAACCCCCTCCTCTGGATCACGGCTGAAGGCGGGAACACGGGCACGTCCGATGATTGTGAGGCGATTGCCCTTGTCGCTGCTAATGCGATAGTAACTGGCCAACAGCAACACATCACTTTCGGTTAAGTCAATCAACCGCGCCGCCAAACTCGACAACCCAGGGGCATATCCCGGCGTATCCAGCACCACCCATGCCAACCGCTGACCGGCCACCACCTCGGTTTGGATCGTTTCCAAGGCCGTTGTTAATAAAGTTTGTAAGCGCGGTGAGAGGCCCGGTTCGACGAATTCCGCGATCGTCCGTAAATTGGCTCCCTGCTGCATCAACCAGGCCAGAGCCAGAGCATCACGATCGGTCGCCTGTTCATAGGTCAGGGACCCGGTATCTACATGAATCCCTAGGGCCATCACCGTGGCTTCTGCCACCGAGAGGGTCACCGCTTGGGCCTGGAGGTGTTCGACGATCAGCGTGCTGGTAGACCCCACCGGTTCAATTTGGACCCAGGTCGCGGGGATATCCCCTTGAATATGGCTGTGGTGATCGTAGAGCCGAATCTCGATCGCATCGAGGGCTAACCACTCAGCCGCTTTCCCCAGGCGATCGCGCTGTTGGGTATCCACAATCGTCAGCGATCGAATCAGACGAGGGTTGACTGAGCGCCGTTCAATAAGAGGATATTCATCCCGGTGGAGGGCGAGAAATTCCTGCACCCCCGGATGGCAGCCCCCCGTCAGCACAATCCGCGTTCCCGGACGCAGCCGTGTCACCCCCACCGCCGCCCCCAGCGTATCGAAATCCGCGGTTGTATGACAAAGGACTAAATCCATTAAGGCCACGATCGTAAACCCACCTTGCTGCGTCACTTTTCTGATAGCCTAACTACTGGGGGGCGATTCCAACTGCATGGGACTGCCCAGATATCTGGCTGTTTGTGACAGCACTCATAAAACAATTGTTGTTTGGGAGCAGGGATTTATGACGATCGTATTTCAAATTGCACTAGCAGCCCTCGTGCTGGTGTCCTTTGCGATGGTAGTTTGGGTACCCGTTGCCTATGCCTCGCCGACCAACTGGAGCCAGTCGAAGCAATTAATCTTCCTCGGATCGGGCCTGTGGGTTGCTTTAGTGATCCTGGTTGGCGTCCTGAATTACTTGGTCGCTTAGGGGGTGTCAATTGGCTCAACTCAGGAGAATGTGAGGAAAGAGGCGGGAGAAGTGAGGAAAGAGATTCGCTTCTCTCTACCCTCACTTCTCTACCCTCGCTTCTCTATCTTCAGCACCTCAAACAACTTTAGAAGGTTCTTGAGAAAGCTAGTAGTAACGACTGAAGTCGTTAGCGAATAGTCCTAGGAAACCCCCAGCATGGCTGTCTTTGAAGGTTCGTTTACTGATACTAAGACGTTACGGTTTGCGATCGTCATTGGCCGTTTTAACGATCTGATCACAGGTAAATTGCTGAGTGGGTGTCAGGATTGTCTGAAGCGCCACGGCATTGACCCAGAGAGTGATCAGGTGGATTATATCTGGGTACCGGGGAGTTTTGAGATTCCCCTCGTAGCGCGGCAAGTTGCCCTCACCTATCGCTACGATGCGGTGATTTGTCTGGGCGCGGTCATCCAGGGCCAAACGCCCCATTTTGACTATGTGTCGGCTGAAGTGTCGAAGGGGATTGCGGCGGCGGGTTACCAAACGGGCGTACCTGTGATTTTTGGCATTCTCACCGCTGATACGATGCAGCAAGCGCTCGAACGGGCGGGGATTAAGAGTAATAAGGGGTGGGACTACGCCATGAACGCGATCGAGATGGCGAGTCTGATGCGACAACTGAAGCAAAAAGGCGGAATTGAGGTTACCCTGTCCGGCACGATCGCGGGGAAAGTCCCGCCCTCCTTACCCACCTCCCTATGACCTTTCCTTTTCCCGGCATGAACCCCTACTTGGAAAATCCGGCCCTCTGGCCAGAGGTTCACGCCTGGTTAATCGTGCAACTGGCCCGTACCCTGAACCCGATTCTGAAACCAAAATATCGCGCCGCCGTCGAGCAACGAGTTTACCAGGATGCTCTACTGGTGGGTGTTCCTGATGTTTCCGTTTTCCAACAGCAGCCTGAACCTGCTAGCACCACAACCCTCACTCGCCCCGTCAGTCAACCCCTGACCGTCACCCTTCCCATGCCTGCTGAGGTGCGGGAACGCTATTTGGAAATCCGCCAGATTAGCAGCGGTCAAGTTGTCACTGTCATCGAGGTCCTCTCGCCAAAAAATAAACGTCCCGGTGAGGGCCAAAGTCAATACACGGCAAAACGGCTGAAAGTTCTTGAAAGTCAGAGTCACCTGATTGAGATTGATCTGCTGCGCACAGGCGATCCAGCGTTTGTTGCTGGGGGGATTCCTTCCGACTATCGCATTCTCGTCAGTCGCGCTCAGGACCGTCCCCAAGCCACCCTCTACCCCTTCAATTTAAGAGAGCCGATCCCAACCTTTCCGCTGCCCTTGCAAGCGGGTGACCCAGAACCCGCGATCGACTTACAGCCGCTACTACAAGGGATTTACGACGAGGCCGCCCTCGACCTTGTGATTGACTATCGTCAGCCCCCGATCCCCCCAGTGACTGACAGCGATTGGCAATGGTTACAAACCTATCTCCAGGAAGATTGAGACGCAGTTGGGCAAGTGCTACGAACAGTTGAGGCTATGATCGGGGAAGTGCGAAGACGCTAGCCACTATCCCGATCGCTTTGTGATGCCCAAGGCGGATCGCAGTATTTGGGCAACGTCGTAGCCAGCGATAGGAGACACCAGCCCCACCATGACCACTGACCTTGAGATTGAATTGCGCAACGCCGTTGATCAACGCCGTAATTTTGCCATTATTTCCCACCCCGATGCCGGGAAAACCACGCTAACGGAAAAACTGCTGCTCTACGGGGGGGCGATCCACGAGGCCGGTGCCGTCAAGGCCCGTCGCAGCCAACGTCACGCCACCTCGGACTGGATGGCAATGGAACAACAACGGGGCATTTCGATCACCTCCACCGTGCTGCAATTCTTCTATCGCGGTTACCACATCAACCTGCTCGATACCCCCGGTCACCAGGACTTTAGCGAAGATACCTACCGCACCCTCGCCGCCGCTGATAATGCCGTCATGCTGGAAGATGCGGCCAAGGGCCTCGAACCTCAGACCCGCAAACTGTTTGAGGTTTGCCGCCTGCGAGGATTGCCCATCTTCACCTTTATCAATAAGATGGATCGTCCGGGGCGGGAGCCATTAGAACTGCTGGACGAAATCGAACGGGAGCTAGGCTTACAGACCTATGCCGTCAACTGGCCGATCGGGATGGGCGATCGCTTCCAGGGGGTGTTCGATCGTCGCCACCGCCAGATCCACCTGTTCGAGCGCAGCCGCCACGGCAGCCGTGAAGCCACCACTACCGTTCTAGATCTCGGTGATCCGCGTCTGGAAGACTTAATCGACCAGGATTTGTACTATCACTTCAAAGATGAGCTAGAGCTACTGGAAGAAGTGGGCACTGAGTTGGATCTGGAGCAGGTCCATCGGGGCAAAATGACCCCGGTGTTCTTTGGCAGCGCCATGACCAACTTTGGGGTGGAACTCTTCCTAGATGCATTCTTGGCCTATGCCCTGAAACCCGAGGGCCGCAGTAGTAATTTAGGACGTATTGATCCCACCCATCCCGAATTCTCCGGCTTTGTCTTCAAACTTCAGGCCAACATGGACCCCAAACACCGCGATCGCATTGCCTTTGTGCGGGTGTGTTCCGGCAAATTCGAGAAAGACATGGTGGTCAACCACACCCGAACCGGCAAAACCGTGCGCCTCTCCCGGCCCCAAAAGCTCTTTGCCCAGGAGCGCATATCCCTCGATGAAGCCTTCCCCGGCGATGTCATTGGCTTGAATAACCCCGGCGTATTTGCGATCGGGGATACCATCTATACCGGCTCCACTGTCGCCTTTGGCCCCGAACCGCCACGTTACGAAGGCATCCCCTGCTTCTCCCCCGAACTCTTTGCCTACCTGAAAAACCCCAACCCCTCCAAGTTCAAACAATTCAGCAAAGGCGTTTCCGAACTGCGGGAAGAAGGTGCAGTTCAGATTATGTATTCCACCGATGAAAGTAAACGCGACCCCATCCTCGCCGCCGTCGGCCAACTCCAATTTGAAGTCGTCCAGTTTCGGATGCAGAACGAATACGGCGTTGAAACCCTACTCGAACCCCTCCCCTTCACCGTTGCCCGTTGGGTTGAAGGCGGTTGGGATGCCCTCCAGGCTGCCGGTCGCCTATTCAACACCGCCACCGTCAAAGACAACTGGGGTCGTCCCGTCCTCCTCTTCCGCAACGAATGGAACTGCCACCAGATCGAAGCCGATCACCCCAAGTTAAAGCTACGCGCGATCGCCCCCCTCACCTAAACTTTTAACTTTTAACTTTTAACTTTTAACTTCCCTCCCTTCGTGCCTTCGTGGTGAATCCCCCCGACTTTGCCTTAAGACAGCCAGGATGGCATCCCACAAGATAAAGTTCCTGCCCGCCCATGACCGCCCCGATCGACCCCACCCCAGACGCCCCCAACCCAACCGTCCAGGCCGATCTGGCCCAGGGGCTACAGGCGATCACTCAAGGCGACTATGACACCGCGATCGCCCGACTCGAAGCCGTCTGCCAAGCCCTACCCACTAACGCCATCCTGGCCAAAGCTCAGATGGGACTGGTGCTGGCCTATGCGAAAACGGGTCGCGAAGCCGATGCCCTGATCCTGTGCCAATCCCTCCTCAACGATCCCGATCCCACCGTCAGCCAGTGGGCCGATCGCAACCTCACCAGCCTGTATCTGGAATTCCCCACCCTGTCCGCCTTCCCCCTTGAGTCTTCTGGGTCTATTGAGTCTTCTGGGTCTACGAATGCCCCGATTCCGGAGAGTTCTCCTGCCGAGATCCCGGCTCCCCCTGCGATCAGCGATACCACCGGTTTTGTTCCCCTAGAGGAAGGCCCCGCCGCCAAAGCCAAACGCCGTCCTACACCCGTCGCCCGTCCGCCTGCCCCGATCCCGGCCACGAATCCCGACCCCCCCGCCCTCACTCCGAACCCCAGTGCAGCCCCCCCAGCGACAACAGATACGTCCGCATTGCCCGCAGCCCCTAGCGTAACGGCCCAGGACACCCCCCCCGCCCCCGTGCTCAGCTTGGCCGACCTGCCCGATCGTTCCCCCGATATTGCGTGGCGCAATGGTGACCGAGCCAACACCTGGCCACTGCTTCCCGCTCTGCATCCCCTACCCATTTGGCTAGGGCAAATCCTGGCCACGATCGCGGTCCTCTGGCTGATCCGCCTGCAATGGCAGGGGGGCCTGCTCCTGAGTCGGCAACTCTTCAACACGCTGAATACCTGGGCCTATCGCCTGAATACCTGGCTGGGGTTGCTGAATACCCCACCCTGGCTGCAATTTCCGACCTTCGGCTCCCTGGGGTGGACCTATTTTGATCCGCTTTGGTTCATACTAGGGGCTGGCCTCCTGCTCTTCCTCCTCTCCCCCTGGTTGCTGGATTACCTCCTCCGGGGACTGTACGGGTTGCAAGCATTTAAGCTGGCAGACCTCCAAGCTCGTAGTCCGGAAGCGGTACGCTTGCTGCAACGAGTGGGACGACAAATGGGCTGTACCCCGCCGCACCTGGGCCTCCTACCCACAACTACCCCGCTCCTGTTCACCTATGGCTGTTTGCCCCGTTTTAGCCGGATTGTGGTCAGCCAAGGGGTTTTGGACTCGTTAACCGATGCGGAAATCGCTACGCTCTATGCAGTGGAGTTGGGCCACTGGCGATCGCGATCGCTCTTCTTCACCTCTGGCCTGATCCTGATCCTGCAATTGCCCTTTAGCCTCTATGTCCAGTTGGCCCGCTGGAGTGATGCCCTCGTGGCCAGCCGATCGGGTCGCTTCGGGCCACTGCGCCGCTGGGGAGCCGGAATCTGTACCCTCCTGTCTGCCTTGAGTTACGGCAGCTTTCGGTTATTGCGTCTCCCCCTCCTGATCCCAGCCCGATCGCGATTTCGCCACAGCGATCGCTTTGCCGCCAGTTTGACCGGGAATCCCAATGCCCTGATCCGCGCCCTGCTCAAAACCGCCCAGGGGATTAATGGGGCCACCTATCGGTCCGAGGAGAAGGGCAGCTATCTGCTGGAAGGGTTCGAGCCGATCGTGCCCATCCCGGCCCGCCAAGCCTGGTTGCTGGCCGGCTGTGCCGATGTCGAAGCGATCGCCACCGTCCTCACCTGGGATTGTGCCGATCCGGCCCGTGCCTGGTTACCGATCAATCAGGCCCAACCCCTGCTGGGGGTCCGTCTGCAACCCTTGATCCGCTACGCCCGTCGCTGGTCCCTGCTGCCGGAACTGGATCTGCCCCAACCCCAACCCCAACCCCTCTCTCAAGCTGCCTTTCAAGCCCTTCTCAGCCAAACCAGCCCCTGGCTCGGCGGGGCGATCGGTCTCTTCTTGGGGGGCTTCTTCTGGAGTATTGGCGGTGTGGGGGAAGTGTTCCGCTTTGCCCCGTTGGACTGGATGGCAGGCGATCGATCGCTGCTGGGGGGCTTCGGGCTAGTGGGCGTTGGCGCTGGCATTTTCCTGCGGAGTCGGATGAAGTTTCCCGACTACGAGGCTGGCAAACTGCCCACCACAGGTCACCTCAGCCGCCTCTGGCAAAATGGGCAAGCCGCCCCGATGGACAGCCATCCCGCCCGTCTCCAGGGCATCCTGCTGGGCCGATCGGGGACCGGGAACAGCCTGGGGCAGGAAATCCTGCTCTATACCTCGGAAGGGCTGGTGAAACTCCACCTCACGGCGGCAGTGGGCGTGATCGGGAACCTGCTCCCGGCCCGTCGTCGTCTGCTGGCCACAGGCTACCGCCAAGCCGTCACCGTGCAGGGCTGGCTCCACCGGGGGGCTGCGGTCTGGATGGACGTGGATCGCCTGCGCCTTCCCCAGGGAAAAACCCTCCAAAGCTATCCCACGATCGCCGCCACCCTGTTGATTCTCCTACTCCTCCTCTGGGGCACGATCACGATCGCCCAGGGGCAAGGCTAAGGGAGTACACCAACGGGCAGTACTGAAACCGATGCAGTTGCAAGCGTCTTCCTAAAGGTGTTACATTTCTTAACGTGTTCCGAACGAGGCACCATGTACCTGGTTGGTCAGGCGACGATGGACCCGGCACCCCCTGAAGCTCCCCGCCGACTAGGTAGGGCATACTGGCCCCAGGGAGACAGTAGACGTTACTTTTATCGCTGGATCAGATCAGTAGGGGGCAGCAATCTGTTAGAGTGATTAACTGGGTTAGATGCTTGCAAAGTGAGAAGCAGAAATGGGGGAACCCTAAAGTCCGGTCATCACCTAGCCTTCTAGCGGTTGGCGATCGCCGAATTTGAGGACAACCTATCCATAGTACGCAAAGTTTTTTCGATACCTAGAACGTGATAATGTTAAAAACGGGCAGACATTTTTTGACAGATCGGTACACTTTGCAAGTCACCTGTCCGCAGGCTTTGGCGCCGCAATCTGGCAAGCTAAAATTGATGCCTGATGTTTCCAGCAACAACCTGTTCAGCCCTGGCTTTGATTCCCTCGATGCGATGCAACTTTTAACAAACGTGCAGTGATTGATTCCAATAAACCGGTTGATTTGTGCTATGGAAAAACATTACTGGTGGCATCACTGGGGGTGCTGGCTGTCTGGGGATGATGGAATGGGTTGGTGCTATACCGATGGTATTGCCCTGCGATCGCGCGTTGTTCACTTGCATGGACTTTAAAACTCGGAGGTATCTGTAACATGTCCGTCCGTCTCTACGTTGGTAATTTGCCCAAGGAACTGGAGCGTCAGGAACTGGAAGCAGTCTTTGCGGAAAGCGAAGCGGTTTCCACCAAGGTGATCACCGATCGCAAAACGGGCAAGTGTCGGGGATTTGGCTTTGTCACGGTGAAAACCGACGAGGAAGCGGATCAGTTGATTGAGAAATTCAACGGCCATTTAATCCACGAGAATGCGATCAAGATCGAAAAGGCCCTGCCCCGTGCGACGAAGGCCAAGGGGGATAGCCCGGAAACTGCGCCTCCAGCGGCCAGTGGCAATAGTGCGGGTGGCGGCAATAGCAACAACCGTCGCAACAAGGGCAAATCCTCCCGCCGGGGTGGCTCCAGTAGTAGCTCCAGCCAGGACACGGGCGTTGCCCAACCCGATCCCCGCTGGGCACAGGAGTTGGAAAAGCTCAAGGAACTGTTGGCGGCCCAAACCGCCAATTCCTAGGATTTTCCTAGCTCAGAAGGGGTGCCGATCACCATGCAGTCGATCGCTCATTAAACCGGGGATAGCTCTTGCGGCTGTCGCTGACGACTACAGTAAACAGAAAGGTTCACAACGTTTCTCCTACGGAGACGCTGCGCGAACGTAGTCGCGACTTTAGTCGTTACAGGCCAAAGCCAGCACTACAAATGTTGCTGCACTGGTAGGGCACTGATAGGGCACTGATAGGGCACTGATAGGGCAGGTATGGCATTGATAGGGTGCCTACACCACTGGTTTCTTGGGGAATCCAGCGATCACCGGATACCGGCTAACCGGGTGTGACGGACAGGAGTAAACACTTGGAACCCACACACGCCACCATTCTGGTCACCGGGGGAGCCGGGTATATTGGCTCCCATGCGGTTTTGGCCCTGAAGCAGTCAGGCTATGAGGTGATTGTCCTCGATAACTTAGTCTACGGCCATCGGGAGCTGGTGGAGTCGGTGCTTCAGGTTGAGTTGGTCGTGGGCGATACCAACGATCGCGCCCTGCTGGACGATCTGTTTGCTAGTCGGTCGATCGCGGCGGTTCTGCATTTTGCTGCCTATGCCTATGTAGGCGAGTCGGTCCTCGAACCCGCCAAGTATTACCGCAATAATGTGGTGGGCACGTTGACGCTGTTGGAAGCGATGCATACCGCCCGGATTCCGGCCCTGGTTTTCTCTTCCACCTGTGCCACCTACGGCGAACCAACGATTTTGCCGATTCCAGAGGACCATCCCCAAGCGCCCATCAATCCCTACGGGCGATCGAAGTGGATGGTGGAACACATCCTGAATGATTTTGAGCGAGCCTATGGGTTGCGATCGGTCCAGTTCCGTTACTTCAATGCCGCGGGGGCCGATCCGGCAGGCCGTCTGGGCGAAGATCACGACCCGGAAGCCCATCTCATTCCCTTGCTGTTGCTAACTGCCCTGGGGAAACGGGAGTCGGTTTCTCTCTTCGGGACGGACTATCCCACGGCAGATGGCACCTGCATTCGCGACTATATCCATGTGATGGATTTGGCGATCGCCCATGTTCTGGGCCTGGAATACCTGCTTAAGGGCGGGGAAACCACGGTCATCAATTTAGGTAATGGCAATGGCTTTTCAGTGCGGGAAGTGATTGAGATGGCCCGCCTGGTGACCCAACGCCCGATCGCCGTGCGGGAATCGACCCGACGGCCTGGTGATCCGCCGGTCCTAGTGGGCAGTAGTGCAAAAGCGCGGCAACTGCTGGGTTGGCAACCCCAGTACAGTGACCTGCAAACGATTATTGAACATGCTTGGCAATGGCATCAAAAACGCCACGCCTAATCAGGGGGGTGACGTGTGCCTCGGCAAACCGGCAAAACAACAGCTAGAATGCCTAGCTAGAATGCACAGAAGGATGCCTCAATGATGCCATGTGACCTGCTCACTGTGGGCCTAACCCTCGGTCAGATCCCTGCTGAGACCTCCTCCCTGGAGGCCACTGCTGCGGTACCGGCTGCCACCCTGTCGATCGTCCAGGCGTTCGTGTTGGGCTTAGTCCAGGGGGTGACGGAGTTCCTTCCCATTAGCAGTACGGCCCATCTCAAAGTGGTGCCTGTGGCCCTCGGTTGGGGTGATCCGGGCGTAGCCTTCACGGCGGTGATTCAACTGGGCAGCATTGTGGCGGTGATTGGCTACTTTTGGCAGGACCTCGTCCAGATTACGCGGGGTAGCCTGCGTGCCCTGTTAACCCAGAAATACCAAAGCCTGGAGTTTCGGATGGCGGTGGGCATTGCCCTGGGGACGATCCCGATCGTCATCGGGGGCCTGCTCATTAAGGGGTTTATCCCGGACTTCGATCGCTCCCCCTTGCGCAGTATGGGCGCGATCGCCGGGGCTTCGATCGTCATGTCCCTGCTCCTGGCGGCAACGGAAAAGTGGGGCCGCCACCAACGCCGTCTTGGCAGCTTAACCGTGCGGGATGGGATAACGATGGGTTTGGCCCAAACCCTCGCTCTGGTTCCAGGCGTTTCCCGTTCCGGTTCGACCCTAACGGCTGGACTCGCGATCGGTCTCCAGCGGGCGGCAGCGGCCCGGTTCTCGTTCTTGTTGGGCATTCCGGCCATTACCCTAGCGGGCGTGGTGGAGTTGGTGGGGGTGCTGAAGGATAGTCCGGGGTGGAATAATCTACTGGTGTTAGCTGTGGGCGTGCTTTCGTCGGGAATTTTTTCCTATTTAGCGATCGCCTGGTTACTGCGCTACCTACAAACCCACGATACCTGGGTCTTCGTATGGTACCGCTTGATCTTTGGTAGCCTGATTCTCCTGGGGATTGCGATCGGCGTTCTCCAAAATATCTAGCAATTACCTAGTGGTTTATCAAGCTTGATTGGGTAGATTTGGTAGGTTGGGTCAAACGCAGTGCGACCCAACAAAGCGGTTAAACATGTTGGGTCTCGCAGACTCGACACCAACCTACAACGCCCCATTTTAGGCATGACAGACCACTAGCAATTACCGAGAAACTATCGCGAGGACAAGGCCGTTCTGGTGGCCCGTTCCTCCAAGAACAACACGAGTTCCTGCATGGTTTTGAGTTGTTGGACGGCCAGACAGGCATCCTGATCCGCGTCGAACTGTTGGCAAAAATGCTCACACAGTTCCAGGTGCCAGTCAAACCAGCAGACAAGGGTGAGATGGAGATCCTGCTCCAGGTGATCCGTAGGCCAAGTGCGGGCAATTTCTAGCCCAGAAGTGTCTGTGAGGTGATCATACACAAAGGTGGCGACGGCTTGGGAAACCCCGTGGGGCTGCCAGAAGCGGCGATGCCACTCGCTGGGATTGAGGGCCGATCGCTGGGCAAGCCATTGATTGACCTGCTGCCGGATATGCAGATCGGGGCCAAGCTCTGGATAGGTTTGGAGACTATATAAAAAATTTTCGAGTCTGCGCCACATAACTGGGAGACTACCCATAGGGATTACCAGTACACTTTCAGTGTTCCCCGTCCGATCGTGTTTCACTCTCCTTAGAATTGCGGATTTCCGGGTCCGCGCTGGCTGAATTTCTTAACCTTTTAAACCCGATCCGGTATCCGTGGGCAAAATATACCGTTGCATGACCAAGAACAGAAGCAAAATCGGAGCGATCGAAATCACCGAACCTGCCGCAATCAGCCGCCAATCGAGGGAAAAGGCACTGGCCAGGGTGGCAACGCCCAGGGGTAGGGTGTAGAGTTCCGGGCGATCGAGCAAAATCAAGGGCCAGAGGAAATCGCTCCAGGCCCCAATGAACACAAATATGGCCAGAGTAACCAGGGCCGGTCGAATCGCCGGTAACATGACGTGCCACCACAAGCCCAGTTCTGTACAGCCATCCATTCGTCCCGCCTCTTCCAACTCCTTGGGCACGCCTTGAAATGCCTGTCGCAGGAGAAAAATCCCAAAGGCCGACGCGATCGCCGGGAAAATCAGCCCCAGGTAAGTATTGCGCAACCCCAACCGCACTGCCAGCACGTAGAGGGGGATCATCACGATCTGGAACGGGATCAAAATTGTTGCGACAATGAGCGTGAAAATTAGATCCCGGCCCCGAAATTGCAACCGTGCCAAGGGGTAGGCCGCCAGGGAACAAAACAGCAGGTTACAGCCCACTGTTAAAACGGCAACCAGGGTGCTGTTAAACAGATAGCGGGCGAAGGGATGGGTTTGCCAGACGGTTTGGAAATTTTGCCACGTCGGGCGTTCCGGGAGAAATTGGGGCGGAAATTGGAAAATATCTTCCGTTGGTGACTTGATCGACGTACTCACCAGCCACAACAGAGGCAGCAGCATGACGAGGGCGATCGCCACCAGCAGGACATACGTCCCAATTGTCTTGGACTGGCCGCGCCAGAAAAATAACCGATGATTCACGCTGACGGGTCCTCATCCAGGCTAGGGAGACGGGACTCACTGCCCAGATCGGCCCCCGTGTCCGGTGGCAGCAGCTCCCTCGGCCCCGAACCGGCAGGCAGGCGATTCCCAAAAGTATTCTCCGGTGAAGCGGCAGCACGAACACTCCGCGCATCACTGTAACGAGTCGGGTTGCCTCTGGGCGTGGGCCGGGTAAAGGTTTTCCAGGCGGCTTTCAGGCCCGCAAAGGCGCTGCGGGTGGAGATGTTGGCTTTACGCACTTGACGACGGGTACTGCTGAGGCTTTGATCCAACTGTTTGGCCACTTGCCCCGCATTCTTGACCCCCTCGGTAATATCGTCCGTCAGTTCACTAATTTCGAGGCCCGTCAGGCGGATGGCCTCCAAGGTGGGGGGAAATTCGCGGCCCAGGGTATCGAACAATTTTTCTGCACTTCGGGCAGCCCGTGCCACTTCCTGGAGGGCTGGGATCGCGGCCACCAGTACCGCCGCTAGGCTCACGGCCACGAGGAGCAAAGAACAGCCAAGCCAGAAAAGGGGATCTGTCACAACGGGGGCCTCTGACACTCAGTCTCGTCACTTAGGTTCGTACCCAGCTTAACGTGCCGACATTAATCTACATTCACTTGCTTAACCTTAGGTATCCCCATCCACCCAGTCGGGCACTCCTTAAACTGCCCGATCCAGCCGCAACCGGAAGGCAGGGAATCCGCGGCTAACGGACTTCTGAGGCAGCGGGTTCCGCTTCCGCATCCAGTTGGGCGATCGCGGCTTGCTCCTGACGACTGGCTTCAACCCCCGCCGCGATCGCTTCCCGGAGGCGATGGAGAGTATTATCCCAGTTTCGCAGGGCGGTTTCCGACAGACGATCGGCGTGGAGTTGGACACTACTGGAGAGATCTTCGGCCAGTTCAGGCAAGGCATCGGCTGACTTTTTCAAAAACTGGCGGGTTTCCCGGCCCGTGCGGGGAGCCAGCAGCAAGCCCGTGACCGTCCCGATCGCTGCGCCGAGCAGCAAGCCACCGATGAAGGGGCCAGCACTCTTGTTGGACATGGTTCAGCGTTCCTCAATCCTTTAGCTCAATTATTCCAGCAATAGGCCCGATTTTGCCGGACCAGCCCTCCCCCACCCAGGGGAATCCCAGGAATGCCTCACCCCTAGGCCAAGCTCCGCCGCAGGACCGGTTGAATCACCGTAACGGCGATCGTGGTTACCCCGATTAAGACCAGCAGGGCGGCTCCCAGGGTAATGTCGGCAAAGGGGGCTTGCATCACCACACTGCCCAAGTTCCAATCGGCGTGGAGGTAGACATAGCGAATGGGTTCGATCGCGTAGCTCAGGGGATTCAATGTCGCCACCCACTGCAACCAGATGGGCATAAAGGCCAGGGGCACGAGGGCAGTACTGGCAAACAGGAGCGGCAGGTTGGTCACGAAAATCACCGCCAACAATTCAATATGTCCCGGCAGGGAAAAGGCCAGCCCCAAACTCAGGGCCGTCACCGCTAGGACCAGCAGTGTCACCACCAAGGCCACCAACCCTAGGCCCAAGGGACCCGGCAGCCCCGTGCCGAGTAAGACCCCCGTGGCCACGATCGCCGCCGTTTGAATCAGGCTGAGGGTGGTAATAAAAATCGCCGAGGCCAGCACGATCGAGAACCGTGAAGCGAGGGGGGCCACTAGGAGGCGATTCAGAAACCCAAATTCGCGATCGAACATGACGGGTAATCCCGCATTCAGGGCACCGCCAAAGGCCGTAAACACGATAATGCCTGCCCCTAGGAACTGGCCGTAGTTCTGGCTTTCACCAAACAACCCTGCGGGGACATTCTGGAACAACGCCCCGAACAGGATCAGCCACATCAACGGTTGAATTACCCCCGCAATCAGGGTAGACGGTCGCCGTTGGAGTTGAATAAATAAGCGCCGCGTCAGGGCGGCAGTTTCCTGCAAGAAAGCCCCCGAAAACAGGCCAGGGAGATCAGTTGCAACTGGCGCGATCGCTGTTTTCGCGACTGAGGCACTGGAAGCCGGAGAAGGGGTCACACTGGAACTCATAGGTCTTACTCACTAACACGTACTTGACAAGGGGCTTTGATCCGTGGGGTAGGCATCCTGCCTGCCATTGATTCATGCGTGGGATAGGCATCCTGTCGGCCAGAAACCTCCAAAAACAGGGCATCACGCCGCTCCCCTACTTTTTCTTCGCCTTCCCTTGCCCCCCCATCTGACTATCCGCTGCCGCCAACTCCGCATCCAACAGCGTCCGCCCCGTTGCCGCCAGATAAACATCATCCAGGCTGGGACGGGACTGGGCAATCCCAAACACGGGCAGTTGAGCTGCCTGTAGTGCCGCCTGCACCAAACTTAGGGCATCTTCCTGGGGCGTGACCACTAAGTTCAGCGAATTTCCCTGGGCATGGTTGATAATCACATCCTGGACAAAGGGCAAGGCTTGAAGGACCGTTTTGGCTGTGCTGGCTTCCTCTGGAGCCGTGAACTCACGCAGCCGCAGAGTAATGCGATCGCCGCCCACCTGATCCTTTAACGCACCGGGCGCACCACAGGCAATCACTGTCCCCTGATCGATAATCGCCACCCGATCGGCCAAGGCATCGACCTCTTCCAGGTAATGGCTGGTGAGCAGGATCGTGATCCCTTGCGATCGCAATTGGCGCAGGAATTCCCACACCGCCACCCGGCTTTCGATATCCAGCCCCACCGTCGGTTCGTCCAACACCAGGACTTGCGGCTGATGCAGCAACCCCGATGCCAGATCCAGCCGCTTGCGAATCCCGCCGGAATAGGTCCCGGTTTTGCGATCGGCCCAGTCGGTAATGCCCAGTAGATTGAGGACCTGGGTAATGCGATCGGGAATCACGGCACGGGGCACGTGGTACAGCGCCGCCTGAAGTTCGAGCAGTTCGCGCCCGGTCAGCATCTTATCCAGGGCCACTTCCTGGGCCACATAGCCCAACTGCTGCCGCACGGCCTTGGGAGCGTCGGTGACGGAAATTCCCGCCACTTCTAGGCGACCCGCATCCGGCTGGGTGAGGGTACATAAACAGCGCAGGGTGGTAGTTTTCCCCGCCCCGTTGGGACCCAGCAAGCCAAAGATCTCCCCTGGCTCAATTTGGAGGGACACGTCCTTTACCGCCGCCACATCCCCGTACCGCTTTTGCAGCTTTTCAATTAACACAGCCGCAACCATAGGCGCTCATTACCCTCAGATTCGACACAATGCTTAACATTCTCATAGCTATTCTGCCATACTCCCTTTTACGCTGCACCTAGCGAGGGCAATGCCGGGTAGACGTTTCCTGGTAACCGTGATGGCACAGAGACCGCGAAAGTGTCGCTAAGCGCGTAAGCGCATTTCTCGCAGTCTGCTTTGCAGGGATTTTTGAACTAGCACTTTTAATGCGTTTTAACTTTTGAGGGGTCCGGGGAGCTATAAGCCCCGTGCTGTACCTGAAGAGAAGCGAGGGTAAGAGAAGCAAATCTCTTTCCTCACTTCTCCCGCCTCTTTCCTTCTCAAACATGGACTCCCCGCACTAGTCGATTCCCCACCGCTACGCGGAAGCAAACTACGATGGAGATGAGACAAGTATTTACCAGTTGTTATAGCTTGCGGTAAACTATAGCTATGCTGACAATGCACTACACCTACCGAATCTATCCAGATGCCATGCAGCAGACTGAACTGCTGGGGTGGCTTGAGACGTGCAGAGGCGTGTATAACTACGCTTTGTGCGAACTCAAGGACTGGTTTGCTTCGCGTAAGTGTCCGATCGACCGATGCTCGTTGGAAAAGGAATACATTATTCCTGCCGATGAGCCGTTTCCGTCTTATCACCGTCAGCAAAACACCCTGCCTAAAGCTAAGAAGCAATTCCCGTATTTGGGTAAGGTGCATTCTCAGGTGTTGCAGACGACGATTCGTAGACTGCACGATACTTGGGAAGCGTTTCAGAAGCGTGGACAGGGGTTTCCGCGCTTCAAAAAGTTCGGTCAGTTCAAGTCCTTTGTATTTCCTCAGTTCAAGGACAACCCTATTGATGGCTGCGCTATCCAATTGCCAAAGATAGAAGAAGTGCCTATCAACCTGCATCGTCCCATCCCTGACGGGTTCAAGGTCAAGCAGGTGAGAGTTCTGTCCAAGGTGCGGGGTACACAATGGTACGTTATTGTCACGGTTGAATCGAGTGTATCGGTTCTCGATGCTCCGGTTCTGGGTCGTGCGATTGGAATTGACTTTGGATTAGAGCGATTCTTGACCGCTTCGGATGGCAGCTTCCAGGAGCGGCCCAAATTTTTCAAGTCGATGCAAGGCAAGCTGAAATTGCTGCAACGCAAAGCGGCACGAAAACAGAAGGGTTCTCATTCTCAAACTGTCAAGTCGGTCTGTCGGGGGTCTCTGACCTAGATAAGTGGCATGGGGCAGGAATCCTCAAGAGCGACATAGGAAAGAGGCGGGAGAAGTGAGGAAAGAGATTCACTTCCACTCTACCCTCACTTCTCTACCCTCGCTTCTCTGCAAACGTAGGGTCAGCATCGGGAGGATATCACTTCTGAATCATAATTTTACTTGCTAATCATTCATCGTTCATCGTTCATCGTTCATGAATCATTGTTAATTTCTAATTTCTAATTTCTAATTTCTAATCGTTAGTCATTCATTGTTAATCATTTTTGATCTTGATCTATGCATCCCCACATCTGGTATCCCTTCTCCCAGGCCAAAACTGCGCTAGAACCGCTGAAAGTCAAAGCTGCCCAAGGGATTTGGTTAGAGCTTGAAGATGGGCGGCGGATTATCGATTGTATTTCCAGTTGGTGGGTGAATCTCTATGGTCATGCTCACCCCCACATTGCCCAGGCAATCTTTCAACAGGCTCAGCAACTTGAACACGTCATTTTTGCCGGATTTACCCATGATCCCGCTGAACGTTTAGCCGAAAAACTCACTGCCCTGTTACCGGGTGATTTAAGTCGAGTTTTTTTCTCCGATGATGGATCTACTTCGGTAGAGGTTGCCTTAAAAATGGCCTATCAATACTGGGTGAATTTGGGACAACAACGCTCAACTTTTATTGCCTTTGAGGGTAGTTACCACGGGGATACCTTTGGCGCCATGTCCGTGGGGGCACGATCGCCCTTTTCCCAAGCCTTCTCTAACCTCCTATTTGATGTTGAATTTATCCCCTTCCCCGCCACTCACCTTCAGGATACGCAGGTATCTCTACGGGAAGCTCTGGTGATTAATCAGCTAGAAAATTGCCTCCTGCAAAACCCCGATCGTTACGCCGCAATTATTATTGAACCCCTGGTACAAGGAGCAGGGGGGATGCGCATCTGTCGGCCTGAGTTTATGCAGCAGCTTCGTCGTATGAGTCAGCAGTTTAATGTATTGCTCATTTTTGATGAGGTGATGACCGGATTTGGGCGAACGGGAGCCGTTTTTGCCAGCGATCGAGCTGGCGTTACCCCCGATATTATTTGTCTTTCCAAGGGGATTACAGGGGGCTTTTTACCCCTAGCTGTTACAGTTTGTACTGAAACCCTCTATGCAGCCTTTTATAGTGAGGATATCCACAAAGCGCTCTATCACGGCCATAGTTATACAGCCAATCCCCTAGGGTGTGCCGCCGCCCTGGCTTCCTTAGAACTGCTAGAGGTATTTAAACCGGCATTCCAGGGACTTGAAGCCCAGCATCTAACCCACTTCCAATCCCTATACGCCCTACCTCAAATTGAGAAATTACGCGTGATGGGCACGATCGCGGCAATGGATCTAATCACCCCTGCCGCACCGGGCTACTTCAACCAGATTGCCCAGCCCTTCCGCCAAGCCGCGATCGACCAAGGCTTCCTCCTTCGCCCCCTGGGTAATGTCCTCTACCTCATGCCCCCCTACTGCATTACCGAGGCCCAACTCACCGACATTTACACCGGCATCGTCAACCTTATCGAAACCCTTCTCCCCAGCTAGTGGTCTGTCAGCCGTAAATTTGGGGGTTACAGATAGGCACTAAGATCCTTCGACATTAGCTCTCAGGATAAACGGGACTAATCCGTTCAGGCTGAGCCAGTCGAGAGCAAAACCATCCCCGAAAGGAAGCGAAAGCCTTAAAATATGTTAAGCAGTCTGAATCCATTATCCCCAGGGGATTTACCTCAAACCCTATGACCCAAGTCCCTGTTGCCCAAATCCGCAACTTTTCGATTATTGCCCACATCGATCACGGTAAATCCACCCTGGCAGATCGGCTCTTGCAAGCAACCGGCACCGTCGCCGATCGCGAAATGAAGGCCCAGTTCCTCGACAACATGGAATTGGAGCGGGAGCGGGGGATCACGATCAAACTGCAAGCTGCCCGCATGGACTACCAGGCCCAGGATGGCCAATCCTATGTCCTCAACCTGATCGACACCCCCGGTCACGTCGATTTTTCCTACGAAGTCTCGCGATCGCTGGCGGCCTGTGAAGGCGCTTTGCTGGTGGTCGATGCCTCCCAGGGGGTCGAAGCGCAAACCCTGGCGAATGTGTACCTGGCCCTGGAACACGATCTGGAAATTATCCCGGTTCTCAACAAGATTGATCTTCCCGGCGCCGAACCCGATCGCGTCAAACAGGAAATAGAGGAAATCATTGGCCTCGACTGCTCCCAAGCGATCCTCGCTTCTGCCAAGGAAGGGATTGGTATCCCCGAAATTCTTGAAGCGATCGTCCATTTAATTCCTCCTCCGCAGGATACGGTTGCCGACCCGCTGCGGGCATTGATTTTTGATAGTTATTACGACAGTTATCGCGGCGTCATTGTCTATTTCCGGGTCATGGATGGCACCCTGAAAAAGGGCGATCGAGTGAAACTGATGGCCTCTGGAAAGGAATACGAAATTGATGAATTGGGTGTTTTGGCCCCCATGCAAGTCCCGGTCGATACCCTCCATGCTGGGGAAGTGGGCTATCTCGCCGCCGCGATTAAAACCGTCGAAGATGCCCGGGTGGGGGACACTATTACCCTGGCCAATAAACCCGCTGCGGAACCCTTGCCCGGTTACACGGAAGCGAAACCAATGGTCTTTTGTGGCCTCTTCCCCAGTGATGCGGATCAATTTGAAGATCTGCGGGAAGCCCTGGAGAAGTTAAAACTCAATGATGCGGCCCTGCACTATGAGCCGGAAACGTCGAGTGCGATGGGCTTTGGCTTCCGTTGTGGCTTTCTGGGCTTGCTGCACATGGAAATTGTCCAGGAGCGCTTGGAACGGGAATACAATCTGGATTTGGTCACAACGGCTCCCTCGGTCATCTACCGCGTCACCCTGTTAGATGGTGAAGTCATTTATATCGACAACCCCAGTAAACTACCCGACCCCCAATATCGTCAAAAGATCGAAGAACCCTACGTTCAAGTCGATATGATCACGCCGGAAACCTACGTGGGGGCGTTGATGGAATTGGCCCAGAGTCGGCGGGGGATTTTCAAGGACATGAAATACCTCACCCAATCGCGGACCACCCTCATTTATGAGATTCCCCTCGCGGAAGTGGTGACGGACTATTTTGATCAGATGAAATCCCGATCGCGGGGCTACGCTAGTATGGAATACCACTTCATTGGTTACCGTGAGGATAATCTGGTCAAATTGGATATTCTCATCAACAATGACCCCGTTGATCCCCTGGCGACGATCGTCCATCGGGACAAAGCCTACTATGTGGGCAAAGCGCTGGTGGAAAAACTCAAGGAAGAAATCCCCCGCCACCAGTTTAAGATTCCCCTGCAAGCAGCGATCGGGAGTCGCGTCGTGGCCAGTGAACACATTCCTGCCCTGCGCAAGGATGTACTCGCCAAGTGCTACGGGGGGGATATTTCCCGGAAGAAGAAACTGCTGCAAAAGCAAGCCAAGGGTAAAAAGCGCATGAAGGCCCTGGGTTCGGTTGAAGTGCCCCAATCGGCGTTTATGGCCGTGTTGAAGATCGATCGCTCGCAGTAATGGCCCAACGCCGATCGCTGCATCGCGATCGCAGCCGAAATGCGGCGGAAGTTGGCGTTTTATCAAACCGATGGCATTGAGGAATCCTACATCTACGACCCGGACCACCATACCCTGGCGGTGCGGCTTCGTCCGGCGGAGCAACGCATTCAGCTTGCCTTGCGTCCTGGGTTAGTCCTCGTCTGGGAATTCGTTTCGTGGGGCGATCGGGCGAAAAATTACGGCTACCCCGATGGCACTGCCTTGCTATTCTTCCGATGGGGTCTGGAGAACCGTGTCCGCAAACTGGCAAACCTGGGTGAACTCATGGGTTACCTTAGCCAGCAACGTCTGGCAAGCATCAGAATTCCGTTGCTGCGCGGCAGCATGTAACTGGGCCGCCAGATCCGCAAGTTGGGTGGCTCCAGCATTGGCGCTGGACCCCTTCAGACGGTGGGAATAATGGATGAGGCGATCGTAGGCAGCGTCCAGTTGGTTGGGGGTGCTCAGTTGAGCGATCGCTTGCTGTAGGCCCGCCACGTCCGCTTGGGCATTCTCCAAAAATAACCGCAGAAATTTTTGCAGGGACAGGGGTTTTTTGTAGAACAACTCCCGCAACCGATCGAGATTAAGGGGAGGCCGGATATCCCTAGGGTTGGGAAGTCCAGCCGTATTTCTCGCTCCTCGCTTCTCGCTCCTCACTGCTCGCTCCTCACTCCTCACTCCCCCACGGGCTTCCCCAAGCGGGGCCGACGGCGATCGCCGTCCAGGGTTCTCCGACGTATTGGCCTGGGTTTGAGCGATCGCCTGGGGCAGACTGTCTCGGGGCGCAAGCGTCGTTGTGTCTGGGGCAGACAAGCCGAAGCGGCCAGCAGCAGTCCAGCGCTCTAACATTCGCACCAAGTCGGCTTTCGAGACGGGCTTACTGAGGTAATCATCCATCCCAGCGGCGAGACAACGCTGGCGATCGGTGGGGAGGGCGTGGGCGGTCAAGGCGATCACCACGGCCCGGTGGGGGGTTCCCGCACGTTTGGCTTGCTGGCGTTCTTCAAGTTGGCGCAGTGCTCTCGTCGTGGCATAGCCATCCAGAATAGGCATTTGACAATCCATCAGCACCAAATCGTAGGGCTGTTGCTCCAAAATCCGCAGGGCTTCCTGACCGTTGGTGGCCAGCGTCGCGGGATAGCCCAACAGTTCCAACTGGGTCAACAACACCTCCTGGTTAACGGGGTGATCTTCGACGAGCAGGATACGGAGGTGGGCGGGGAGAGCCGGTGGGGAAGGCGGGGGTTCAGCGGCGGGGGCGGGGCAAGCAGCCAGTGTGGATTCCAGGGCAGCGGGTTCACCCCAAGGCAACCGTGAGGCGGGGGCAATCGTTTCCAGATGGCGCAAGCTTCGCTCCCTGGCCCCAGGCAGGGCAACCCGGAGGGCACGCAGCAGGGCATCCAATAATCGCGTTGCCCGCAAGGGTTTCATTGAGTAACTCGCCAGCCCAACCTTCAGCAACCGTTCCGCATGTTCCTGCTCTCCCACCGAGGTCATCAAGACTAACCGAGTGGCGGCAAGCTCCGGATCAGCCGTAATCGTGCGAACCAGGGTTTCCCCATCCATCCAGGGCAGTTGAAATTCGATAATCGCCACATCGTAGGCATCCCCTTGCTGGCGAGCTTGACGGAGACATTCCAAGGCGGCGGGGGCATCGGCGGCATCGTCGATCGTTTTCACGCCCCAGCCCCGCAGCAGCGATCGCAGCGATTGCCGAACGGCGGGGGTTGGATCAACAACCAGGAGTTTCAGCCCTGCCAACACACTGGGCAGGGTGGGCACCCACTCTTCATCCGCAATCCCCAGCTTGACGGTAAACCAGAAGGTCGTACCCTTACCCAATTGGCTTTGGCAACCGATCGTCCCCCCCATCCGTTCCACCAATTGCTTCGAGATCGCCAAGCCCAAGCCGGTCCCGCCATAGCGGCGGCTCGTGGTGGCATCCCCTTGGAAGAACGCCTGAAACAGTTTCGCCTGGGCCTCTGGAGCAATCCCAACCCCGGTGTCCTTGACTTCAAAGCGCAATAGGGCGGTTTTCCCGTTATTGGCTTGCTGGGCCACCCGGATACTCACCTCACCATCCGCAGCGGTAAACTTCGCCGCATTGCCCATGAGGTTCAGCAAAATCTGCCGCAGTCGCCCCGGATCGCCCTGAAGCTGCCGGGGAACATCCAGCCCAATAAACACGGCCAGTTCAATCCGCTTACGCTCAAACTGGTGGGCCAGCACATCAACCACCTCTTCAATGCAGCTATAGAGATCAAACTTGACCTGCTCCAACTGCATTTCCCCCGCCTCTAACTTGGAAAAGTCGAGGATATTGTTGACGATCGACAGCAAATGCTGGGCGCTACTGTTGAGGTTATTGACGAATTCCTGCTGCTTGGGGCTGAGTTGGGTGCTGCACAGCAGATCTGCCATGCCCAGCACCCCGCTAATCGGCGTGCGGATTTCATGGCTCATATTGGCGAGAAACTGGGATTTCATCCGGGCCACATCCAGGGCAGCTTCCCGCGCCTGCACCAGTTCATCAATGCGATCGATCGCAAACACGGTGCCCCCGATCGTGCCGTTGGGGTGGTGCCAGGGGTAGACCGCCCAGTGCAGGTAAATTTTGCTGCCCTCTGGGTGCAGGATGACCTCCTCCAGATTTTCCCGGCGTTCGCCTTGCAGGGCACGCTCATGTAAGCGTTGCCAGAATTGGACCAAACTGCAAGGGGACTGGCTAACTACCTGGAGCTGGTGGGGGAGCGCCGTCGTGTCGGACAAACTGACCAGGTAGGACTGGCCTAATAAGGGTTCCCGCTGGGCGGGTCCCACCAAAATGACATCCTTTGCCCATTCATCGCTATAGGCTAGGTAGCGCATCTGCCGATCGAAAAGCGCCACGGGCAGAGGCGCATGGGTAATCAAGTCCTGAAGCCGTTGTCGCTCCTGCCGAAACCCCCAACAGGACAGCAGCAACCCAACCCCGCTCCCAACACTAATCAGCAACAGGCCCCCTAAGGTGAGGGTGACCAGATGCAAGTGGGTGAGTGGCTTGTTCAGGGTGGCACGGGGGATCACCTGGATCAGGGTGTGCGAAGAGGCGAGGGGAACGCGGAGGACGTAATAGGTGCGTCCCGCGATCGTCACCACCGGCAGTGGCGTATGCGCGGAGAGCGGCCCTGGCTGCGGTGATGTCTGAAGACGGGATTGCAACACGGCGGGACTGGGCGTGGCCGTTGGTGCCGCAATGATTTGCCCCGATGCCCCTTGCCAAAACAATTCGCCATCGTAAGGGGATAACCCTTCGGCCTCGATGAGGGTGGTCCAGGTTTGGCGGGTGGGGCTGTCCGGCAGGCGGCGATCGAGGATCTGGGCGATCTGCTCGGCTTGGGCGATCGCATTCACTTGGGCGCTGTGGCGGAGAAACTGGTGCAATTGCCGGTAGCTCCGCAGTCCCACGCTTCCCAATCCCAGCACGATCGCGGTCAACACTACGGCCAACACACCGAGGCGCTGACGCGGATAGCGCATCCCCAAATGGGAGTAACGAGATATCAAGGCCGGTACAAAAGCAGGCGCAAAGGAAGGCACAAGCAATACAATCCTACTCAGGACAGGATCAAGGACCCCCATGAAACGGGGATGAAGCGTCTGGCATTTCGCCTGTTCCCAGCTTAAACCGATTCCTGATTAAATAGAGAAGCGAGGGTAGAGAAGTGAGGGTAGAGTGCAGAAAAGCAAATCTTTTTCCTCACGTCTCTCGCCTCTTTCCTTCTCCTCGTCCTGTCCTCGCAATTCTGAGATGAGCGAAACTTCAATTCGTCCCGCCTTAATTACCCGTGTTGAACCCGACTCGATCGCTGCTGAAATTGGCTTTGAGGTCGGCGATCGGCTGGTGGCGATCAATGGTCAGCGACCACGGGATTTGATTGACTATCGCTTTCTCTGTGCCGATGAAGTGCTCAATTTAGAAGTCTTAGATACCCACGGCGAAACCCATTGGGTGGAAATTGAAAAGGAGTACGATGATGATTTAGGCTTAGAGTTTGAAACCGCTCTGTTTGATGGCTTGATCCAGTGTAATAATCGCTGTCCGTTTTGTTTTATCGATCAGCAACCCCCTGGAAAACGAGAAAGTTTATATTATAAAGACGATGACTACCGCCTTAGCTTTCTCTATGGCAGTTATTTAACCCTCACGAATTTAAGCGATCGCGAATGGCAACGGATTGAACAACTACGCCTATCACCCCTCTATGTTTCGGTCCATGCCACAGAACCGGAGGTGCGGATTCGGCTCTTAAAAAATGCCCGTGCGGGGCAAATTCTGCAACAGATCCAGTGGTTTCAAGCCCGTAACCTGCAAATTCATGCACAAGTGGTCCTGTGCCCAGGCATCAATGATGGTGCCCATCTTGACCGGACGCTATGGGATTTAGCCCAATTTCATCAGGGTGAGATCCCAACCGTGACGTCGGTGGCTGTGGTGCCGGTGGGCCTGACGCGCTTTCGCCCGGCAGCAGATGAATTGATCGCTGTGAGTCCCGCTAAGGCCCAGGCGGTGATTACCCAAGTGCAGGCTCTACAAGCCCAGTTTTTAAAGCAATTGGGAACCCATTTTGCCTGGTTAGCGGATGAGTGGTTCCTGATTGCGGGGATCGATCTACCCCCTGCCAGTGACTATGAAGACTATCCCCAACTGGATAATGGGGTGGGGTCGATTCGGCAGTTTTTGCAAAGCTTTGCCGCCGCTGCCCGTCATTTGCCTCGCCAGGTAACACCCCCACGCCAGATCACCTGGGTGGTTGGGAATGCGGTTGAGCAAGCCTTTCAAGGTATTGTCCAAAGATTGAATCAAATTGAGGGATTAACGATCGCTCTCGTTGCCCTGAACAGTGACTACTGGGGACAAAAGATTTCCGTAACCGGGTTACTGACGGGACAGGATCTCTTGCAGGGGTTACAGGGGCGCAATTTGGGCGATCGTGTTTTAATCCCCACGGTAATGCTGAAACATGGGGATACCTGTTTTCTGGATGACATGACCCTGGCCGAACTCAGCCAACATCTCCAGATTGAACTGTTGCCAGTCACTGGCGTCGAAGGACTCATGCAAGGATGTTTGCAATGAGGCTAGTACAGTAAACATCATCTGCCATGTTACTAGGGGCAGGTTCACCCTAATTGATCGTATTGATCGTGTTGACAGACAACCTAAATAAATCTGCCCCTACTGCAATCGACTCGTTCGGAGCCGTTTCCGTCTTATCACCGTCAGCAAAATACCCTGCCTAAAGCTAAGAAGCAATTCCCGCATTTGGGTAAGGTGCATTCTCAGGTTTTGCAAACTACGGTTCGTAGACTGCACGATACTTGGGAAGCGTTTCAGAAGCGTGGACAGGGGTTTCCGCGCTTCAAAAAGTTCGGTCAGTTCAAGTCCTTTGTATTTCCCCAGTTCAAGGACAACCCTATTGATGGCTACGCTATCCAATTGCCAAAGATAGAAGAAGTGCCTATCAACCTGCATCGTCCCATCCCTGACGGGTTCAAGGTCAAGCAGGTGAGGGTTCTGTCCAAGGTGCGGGGTACACAATGGTACAATGGTACGTTATTGTCACGATTGAATCGAGTGTATCGGTTCTCGATGCTCCGGTTCAGGGTCGTGCGATTGGAATTGACTTTGGATTAGAGCGATTCTTGACCGCTTCGGATGGCAGCTTCCAGGAGCGGCCCAAGTTTTTCAAGTCGATGCAAGGCAAGCTGAAATTGCTGCAACGCAAAGCGGCACGAAAACAGAAGGGTTCTCATTCTCAAACTGTCAAGTCGGTCTGTCGGGGGTCTCTGACCTAGATAAGTGGCGTGGGGCAGGAATCCTCAAGAGCGACATAGGAAAGAGGCGGGAGAAGTGAGGAAAGAGATTCGTTGAGAAGGAAAGAGGCGAGAGAAGTGAGAAAAAAGATTCGCTTCTCTGCACTCTATCCTCACTTCTCTACCCTCGCTTCTCTATTTAATGATGTCACGAATGTCCTAATTCCCGTGATCGTCGATAGGCGGCTTGCACAGCTTCGATCAAGGCTGATCGCACGCCCTGCTGTTCTAATTGGGTAATCCCCGCCATCGTGGTGCCCCCTGGACTGGTCACGCGGTCCTTAAGTTGAGCCGGGTGCATCCCCGTTGTTTGCAAGAGTTCAGCCGTCCCTTGCACGGTTTTAATCGCCAATTGCAGCGCCACGGGTCGCGCCAGTCCAGCCGCCACCCCCCCATCAGCAAGGGCCTCAATGACGATCGCCACATACCCCGGCCCCGATCCGGACAAGGCCGTGACCGCATCCATTGCCGACTCTGGCAATTCCACCACTTCACCAACGGCCCCAAAAATTTGCTGGGCTTGGCTCAACTGGGCTGGTGTCACCAAGCTGTTCGTCGCGATCGCCGTGATTCCCGCCCCCACGATCGCTGGGGTATTGGGCATCGCCCGCACAATGGCCTGTTGGGGAAAAGCCGTTTCCAAACAACTCAGGGAAATACCCGCCAAAATCGACAGGAGCAACAGCGGTGTTTCCCGCTCCTGGTTGGCTAAAACGTTACTGATTTCAGGCGCCACTTGCCCCAAAATTTGCGGTTTAATCGCCAATAACACCACGGCAGGCGCAGCGGCGATCACCGTTGGATTGTCAAGGGTCGTCTGTACCCCATACTCCTGTTGCAACCACTGACACCGCTCCGGTGACCGATCGCTAACCAGGACCTGATCAGGTGCATAAAATTCGCAGCGCAGCAGGCGGGATATGAGCGCTTCACCCATGACCCCGCCGCCAATTACGCCAAATTGAACAGACGACATAGTTTATGCAGTATATCAACTCACATCATGAACCACCCCAGCACGAGCCTCCCCTCACACCTCAGCCACAAGACTAACGCGCGATCGAAGGCCTGCTCTTAGGGCACATATCTAATTGCAGACGCTATGTTACCGAGAGCACGCCCTGCCTACTGGACCATTCGCACTTGTTGCTCAGCCGTCCAAGCGGGCGTAGGGGTTGCGGGCCGCGGACGGGCCGCGGGTTGGGGGGCTTCATGAATCACCCCCGCGTGGGTACTCACCTGTACACAATTCGGAGTGAAGAGGAAAATACTTTCGCCAATGCGTTCCTGATGACCATCGATCGCATAGGTGCCACCTGCAACAAAATCCACGGCTCGCTGGGCCTGATCCGGGTCCATCATCGTCAGGTTTAACACCACCGTCTTCCGTTCCCGCAGGGCTTGAATCGTTTGCGGCATTTCTTCAAACGAGCGCGGTTCGAGGACCAATACTTCCGAAAAACCAGCCGCACCTGGCATCCCAATGACATTGTTCATAGTTGAGTTGATTCCTGATGTTGCGACTCCAGTCCGTTCCCGCATCCGACGCGGATTCCGAGGCTCCTCCTCCATCATGGGCGGCGGGACTTCCTCCTGGTACAGACCCTGGTAGTCTTCACCACCCAGGTCGTCATAGTCATACTCGTACTCGGCGGCGTCGCTAAGTCCGACAAAGTCGCGTAATTTTGTGAAAATCGTATTCACAGTCCACACTCCATTCCAACTAACGTTGACTCAAGGAAGACAATTACGAATGATCGGGGGAAACAACGAGGCTTTCTAGCAAGAAATCAACGCCGAACCGTTCGGGGCAACTGCCCCCGGCAAGTGTCCGATCACTGAGCAACTTTGCTCATGTTTTCGGGCTTACCACTAATCCGTGACCACACTGTATTCCAAATCAGCCAAATTGTAACCCGACTTTCGCAAGAACGCTGCTACCCAGGGAAAAAACTTTCCAGCACTGACCAGAATATTCTGAACATTCTGGTCAGCCACCAGTAGGCTCACTAACAACTGACCTGAATCCATTAGTTCCTCCCGTCGCCGATGCTATTAGCCGGGATGCAACAGATGCGACAAAGGGGCATCTCAGCGGACCTTTCACCGGGTAGCGTCTTGCAAACGCAATCGGCACCAACAAGGTGCGATTATCCTACTGACCTTATTCTGAATCCGCAAGGGGGTAAACCCCTTGTCGTAAAACGGTTAAATAAGTTCATGAATTTCTGCTAAGCAGATTACTTTGGATAATTCTAAAGAGAATCTAAAGAAGAATCCACGGGAAACCCTCGCGATACCCATGAAGTATCGCTCCCGTAAATGCCCTGCGTTCTGTCTGCAATTGTAGGGGAGGAATCGCGATTGAAAAATTAAGACTTTATTTATAAAGTGCTATGTTCGCTCGCCAAACAAGCAACGGCCTAAGCGGATCATGGTGGCACCAGCGGCGACGGCCAGGGGATAGTCGCCGGACATTCCCATTGAGAGTTCCGTGAACCTCAGATGGGACCAGGGGTGCTGTTGAAGTTTGGTGCTAAAGGCTTTTGCCTGTTGAAAGGTCGCCGCGATCGCCGTTTCGCTCAATCCCTGGGGCAGGATCGTCATCAGCCCGCGAATGGCCAAATGGGTGCAACGATCGAGGGTGGGTAAGTCAGCCGATAGCTCGGCCACTGACCAGCCGTATTTAGCCGGATCGGGCCGGAATTTTACCTGGAGGCACAGGTTCGGCGAGAATCCTTGCTGTTGGGCAATTTGTTCCAGGTGTTGGGCAAGTTTCAGGCTATCGATCGCATGAATCCACTGGAAGTGCTGCATTGCCTTGGCGGCTTTATTCCGTTGCAGGTGACCAATGAGGTGCCAGGTGATATCCGGTAAATCACTCAGTTCTGCTTGTTTCGTTAGGGCCTCCTGTAAGCGACTTTCACCAAAGTCTCGCACGCCCGTGGCATAGGCGGCTCGCATCAGATCGGTGGGCACGGCCTTCGTCACGGCGATCAACCGGACGGTTGGCGGTAGTTGTTCCCGAATTTCGTTGATGCGATCGCGCACCGCTGCTGGTGCCAGGAAGGTACTCATACCCCATCACTGCGAGACCGTACAAGACCTTAACCGAAAGTGTGACAAACGGCCACTGCGCTTCCCCAAAGCACCTTCTCCCCAACCGACGGTCAGGCTATCGGCGGGCCAAGGGGGATCAATGGAAGGTTTGCTTGTGAATCTTCTGGAGTTGTTCCAGTTCCTTGGGGTGTCCCATGCGGCGCAGCAGGCGCAAGCGACCCTCCACCAGAATGCGGGCATCACTCCGGCCAATGGGATCAAACCGCACCCCCTCGGCTGAGCTAATGACCAGAAAGAATAGACGTTGTGCATAAAGCGTGGCAAACAGCTCCTGAGTTTCCTCGATCACACAAACTCGGTACAGCAAACCAAAGGTGGGATGGTTGAGGTAGGTCTCGCTACTCATGCCAAAAGACACAGGCAAAGGTCAACACAGAAACTTGATTTCTCAAAGAGGGAGTGGGTTAAACACATCGCAAATCAAACGGCCCAGAAGCGTTAAAAAGTTAAAGATACTGAAAATGCAATCACTAGGGTAGACAAATGAGAATAGCACTAGCGATCGCATAGTGCCCATCGTGACTGAGGCTAAGTTGCCACTGGTAGGTTGACCCGGTTGCGGCTAGGGTGTGGGCCATTGGTCCAGAGAGACAGACCCAGGGCGCACCACTGGGTTGACGTTGGATTTCAACCTCGCGATAGCCAATCCCCCGCCAACCCGTTCCTAAGGCTTTAACCACCGCTTCTTTGGCTGCCCAGCGTGCCGCTAGCCGTTCAATCACACCTGGAGACACAGTTACGGACTGCGCCTGGGGACGATCGCCATCCTGATCGATGGCAAGACCACAGGCTTGTTGTTCCGCGCGGGTGTAGATGCGTTGCAAAAAGCGATCGCCAAACCGCTGCACAGCATCCTCAATACGCGGGATATAAACTAAATCCGTACCTAAGCGAATTTCCAAGCGGACTGATTCCCAACGGACTCATTAAGGGTGAGGAAACGACACCTTGTCTGTGAACTTGCGATATGGATAACCTGGTGTCCCCGGTATCACGGCCCCATCCCAGACAAGCCATCAAACGATGACACTCATCCTATCAGGTCTTCCCCTCCGCTCCCAAGAGCGTCGCTGATTTCTGGGGTTGGGTGGGTGTACAGTCCCACCCTAGGGGGGCTAGGGGGCGGCACCACTGAACAGCCGTGCCCCCCACAGCACCATGAGCACCCCGACCGCAAGCCAATCCCCCCGCCGCAATCGCGCCTGGTGCCATTGCACCCGGTGACGATCGGGACTCGTAAACCCCCGGACCTTCATCGCACTGGCAATTTGCTCCGCCCGCAGGAGTAAATTTTTCAGCAGCCGTTCCGCCAGAGTCATCCAGAGGTTAATCGCCCGTCGTAACCCCAGTTTTTTCCAGTTGATCGCCCGTGTGCGAACCGATCGCACCAGATTCTGCACCTCTTCCAGCACCAGGGGAATAAACCGCAGCGATAGGGTCAGGGTGAGGGCAATCTCAGTCACCGGCCAGCGCAATCGCCGCAGCGGAGCCATCAGGTCCTCCAACCCTGCTGTGATTTCTTCCGGAGCCGTGGTTAGCAGGTAGAGGTTGGTGCTGTAGATCAGCGTGAAGATCAGGGTACTCACGCGAATCCCCAGATCAAAGCTGCGGCGGGTAACGGTAAAGGGACCCTGCTGAATCAGCACATACCGGTAGTCCGTCGGCTGAGGCAATGCCTGGGCCGGGGCAAGGGTATCCGGCTGGGTTGCCGATCGACAGAAGGGCGCATACCAAGGACAGCGGGGGGTGGGTTCGGGGATCGTGGTTTGTTCCGCCAGATCCAGGGAATGAGCAGGCAGGCGGGGTTGGGAATTAGCCGCTAACCCATCGGGCGCGATCGCCGTCAGCACAAACACCAGCGTTGATAAGGTCAACAGCCAACCCATCTGTTGTCGCCAGACGCGGGCCGGGACCCTTGCTAGAAAGGTAAGGGCGATTAATAGCCCCACCAGGAGCAAGCGCCACGCCGCCGATGCCAGGATGGGAGCCGCCAGGAAGGTCATTAACCAGGCCAGTTTTACCCTAGCGTCGAGACGATGGAGCCAGGTCACCGGTTGTTCCAAGTACAGCCCCAGGGGCAGCGATCGCAGCAAATCCATTGGGAAATTGATTTATCGAGGGAGATCTCTATTAAACCGTGCCTGAATTAAACCGTGCCTGACCGAACCTTCATCCTTCCTGCCTCCTCATTTCTCGCTCCTCACTCCTCACTCCTCGCTCCTCGCTCCTCGCTCACCTACACCCGTGTGGCCCGGTTAACGCCTTCGCGCACGACATCGCGTTCCCGTTTGCCGCGCCAGAGCAGCCGCAGGGGGGTCCCAGTAAACCCTAGGGATTTACGGAACTGTTGGGCAATATAGCGACGGTAGCCCTCGTTAAACCGTTGGGGATCGTTAACAAATAATGCGATCGTGGGCGGTTGGGTACTCACTTGGGTGCCGTAATAAATTTTGCCCTGGCGACCTTGACGATTGGTGGGGGGAGTATGCCAACTGACCGCCTCCTGGAGGACTTCGTTGATCACGGCGGTGGTAACCCGACGCTGGTGCTGTTCGGCGACGCGATCGACGGCCTCCAGAACCTTGTCTACCCGTTTACCTGTTTTAGCGCTGATAAACACCATTTCGGCCCAATCCAGGAAGTACAGGCGGCTACGCAGCGATCGCTCGTATTCATAAATGCTGTAGGAGTCCTTCTCCACGGCATCCCACTTATTAATCACCAGTACACAGCCGCGACCTTCATCGGCAATATGGCCCGCCAACCGCTGGTCCTGTTCGGTAATGCCTTCCAGCACATCGATCACCAGCAGCACCACGTCCGATCGTTGAATCGCTTTCAGGGCACGATTGACCCCAAAAAATTCGGGTCCATACTCGACACTTTTGCGCCTGCGAATCCCGGCGGTGTCGATCAGGCGATAGGGTTTGTCTCGGTAGGTGACCACCGTGTCGATCGCATCGCGGGTGGTGCCGGAAATGGGACTGACGATCGCCCGACTTTCGCCTACTAGGGCATTGAGCAGACTGGACTTACCGGCATTCGGACGACCCACGATCGCTACCTTCAGTTCCGGCGTGACTTCCACCTCGCTCGGTTCGGGCAGATAATTCACCAGTGCATCCAATAATTCCCCCGTGCCACTGCCGTGGATTGCCGAAAGAGGGAAAGGTTCCCCTAGGCCCAAATTCCAAAACTCGGCCGCTTGGGCCAGGCCCTGTTCCGGTGACTCGCACTTATTCACCGCTAACAACACCGGGACCGTTTGCTGCCGGAGCCAATCGGCAATTTCCTGATCCGCCGCCGTGACCCCCGCCTGCCCGTCTACGACGAAGATGGCGGCTGCCGCCTCGGTTAACGCCAGCATGGCCTGTTCCCGAATCAGGGGTAAAAATTCCGTATCTTCGTCAAACACAAGCCCCCCCGTATCCACCACGATGAACTCATGGGCCTGCCAAAAAGCGGGTAGGTAAACGCGATCGCGGGTAACGCCCGGTTGGTCATAGACGATCGCCTCCCGGCGACCCGCCAAACGGTTGGCGAGGGCAGACTTGCCCACATTCGGGCGACCCACGATCGCGACAACAGGTTGTGGCATGGCGGCCCCTCCTTGGGATGAGTTGGGTTGAACTTGGAATAAGTTGGGTTGAATGAGTGTAGTCAGCACGGGTTAGCACGGGTTAGCACGTGGGGTAAGTTGGAGCATTGGACAATCTCCAAACCTTCATCGTAACGGCAATTTCGTTTGTGCGGGGTTAGCGATGACCCTTAACTGACCCTAGGCTGACCCTAGTACAGTAAACATAAAGTTTCGCAACGTTTCTCCTGCGGAGACGCTACGCGAACGTAGTAACGACTTCAGTCGTTGCAGGCTAGAGCCAGCACTACAAGCGTTGCACAATTTTCTTGTCGATCTACTAGGCTTGATATCTAAAGACCCGAACCCACCAGGGGCGTAGGGGTTAGGCCGGTTCACCGGGCAGAGGACAGCGTTCATCCCGACTTGTGCCGCTGAGTCCTGAGGGGTAACCGTGCTGGCGGCGCATTGGTTGGCCAACTGTCGCGCGGGTTATTCATGGTAATCCTGGTAGCCGGGGCGGAGTCCTTGTTTTTGTGGAAACTCGTGTGCCAGGGAAAACGTGAATTGCTGATCTCGAAGCGGGTGATCCCCTGGATGAATGCTGAGATCATTTTCCCTGTGTTTGGCGTGAACCCGCGATCGCTGCACTTAAGTTAGCAAAGGGCTATCGTTAGCACAGGGCACCGTACAATAACTAAGGACTGCACAAGACACCCCCTGTGAGGAGGCGATATCCCAATGGCCCAGATCCAGACGTTACCCCAACCATACCCACAACCCACCCTCGCAACCCTCGTCACCACCTTGGCCACCACCCTCGTCACCACCCTGGTCTTGACCGCGATGCCCGCCCCCAGTCGCGCCGAGGCGATCGTCGATGGGCTAGCCGCCACCCCGACGGCCCAGAAAACCCTCACGATGGGGACCGCCGCTGACTATCCCCCCTTTCAGTTCAAGTTAGAAAACTCGGATCAGATTCAGGGGTTTGAAATTGATCTAGCGAACGCGATCGCGGCCAAGCTCGGCTTAGCGATCACCCTGACGGATATGAACTTTGAGGCTCTGATTCCGGCCCTCCAGGCCAACCAGATCGACTTGGCAATGACGGGGATGACCCCAACCCCAGAGCGGGAACGCTTGGTGAACTTTTCCCAACCCTATTTCAATGCCCGTCCTGCGATCGTGACCCCACGGGGTAACCGCCTTGCGGAACCGGGTGATTTCGCCGGGAAGACGATCGGGGTCCAAACTGGCACAATCCACGAAGCCCAAATGGTGACCCTGGCCCAAACGATCGCCGATATGCAAGTCAGCGCCTTTGCCACGGTTACCGCAATGATGGGAGCGCTGCAAGCCGGGGAAATTGATGCGGCAATCCTGGAGGAGACGGTGGCCAATCTCTATGCAGCGGGGAATACGGCCCTTCGGGTCACACCGATGCTGGGGGAAGCCCAAGAACCGATCGCGATCGCCTTCCCCTTGGGTTCAGCACACGTGGCGGGCTTTAACCGGGTACTCCAGGAAATGGCAGCGAACGGGGCACTCGATCGGCTGATCAAAAAATGGTTTGAGCAACAGTAAGCCCACTTTCTACGTCACACGCTTACACCGGCTGTTCATTCATCATTTATCAGCCATTTATCAGCCATTTATCAGCCATTTATCGACAAGTTTGAGCAAGGAAATTAACGACCATGAAATTGCGTATACACCCGGCACTTTGGTTAGGGGGAACGGCGGCTGGCGTGACGATCGTCGCTAGCCTCCTGGGCAGTCAACCGGCGGTCGCCCAGAACTCAACGATCTGCCAGAGCTTGGACTTTCAGCGTAATCGCTGCTCAATTAACACCCGTAACGGCATTGAACTGGTTGAGGAACTGTCCGATCGCTCCTGCCGCAACCGCTGGAGCTATAACCGCAACCACAACTATGTCGAAGTGTGGGACGGTTGTCGGGCCTCGTTCCGCGCCCTACGCAGTTCGGGCAATAACTCGAACAGCAACGATCGCGTGGACTACTACGATGACCTCAACCGGATCTACCGCGATGTCCTAGGCCGGGATATTGATCGTCGGGGCTATCGGGCCTACTCGGAACAACTCGCCCGTCGGCGCATGACGCTTGCTGAGGTGCGACGCGAGGTTGCTAGTAGCGAAGAAGCCCGACAGGCAATTAACCAAGTCTATCGGGAGGTGTTAGGCCGGGATGCCGATGCCCAGGGCCTGCGCACCTATCAACGCCGCCTGGTTGATGGTTGGACCCTACGCCAAGTCCGGCGCGAACTGGAAAATAGCGAGGAAGCCAAAAACCGACGGCGGCGACGGTAGTCAAACCCCCTAGCGGGCGTAGTAGTAGTAACCGTTAGAGTAAACGATCGGGCGCTGGGTCACCCCATTGGGAGCGGTTGTCCCCGTCATAGGGGTCACCACATAGTTACTATTGGGATTCACCCAGTAGGTCCCCGTATTGGGATTCACCCAGTAGGTGGGTTGCATGATCACGCCACCCCCCGGATTGCCAAGATAAGGGGTGATGGGATAGGGACGATAGGGATAGGCGGTCGGTTGTTGGACCAGATAGCCCGTTGGTTGCGGCACCACATAGATCGGAGGATTAACCAAAATCACGGGGGGGCGATTCGTGGCGGCTAGGGTCGAAAGGGTTTGTGGCCCTGCAATGCCATCGACCGGTAGCCCGTAGGCCCGCTGGAAGTTGCGCACAGCAGTTTCAGTCTTACTGCCGTAAAAACCCGTGGCTTGGCCCTGGAAAAAACCGGCATTGCGGAGGTTAACCTGGAGGGCCGTTACCTGTGGCCCCCGATTGCCCCGTCGCAGTGCCCAGGCGGCTTCCCCCACCCCCAAAACCAGGAGCATCACGATCGCCAAAAGCCAAGACCGACAACCCCGGCATGATCGCGTGATCGTGCCCAAGACCGATCGCCAATACGCCCAAGCAGAAGGGTAACTAGACGTATTCATATTGGAAATATCCCCAGTAAATTCAGCAGGATGGGACTGCCCTTCTCACTAGTCAAACCTGCGACAAATTGCTGCGTCTCACCGCCCCAGACCCCGCTGGCCGTGTCCCTAGTATAGCGCTCCCCTTGTTGCCGGTTGTGATCTAAGTCCTATTCCTGCCTGAAACTTGGGGCGGATCGGCCTAGGTACGTCGGGTGCTGGGGGGGCCGTCGCGCAGTTCCACTTCCGGTGTAACTTCAGTGCGAATCCGTTGCATAAAACCTTCGGCATTCTGGCGTTGGGGAAAATCGCCAATGCGCAACACAATCTGCCGCACGTTCGGGGTGAGGGCACAGATTTGAGCCGAGGCGCCGGGTGGCAATATCCGATCGATCTGGGGGGCGGCATTCGGGGTCAACACGACGATCGCGTACTGGCCCGGACGAATACTGGGACAGGGGGGAACCCGGACACTGGATGCCCATGCCACCGTGGGGACCCAGGCCATGCTACCCGTTAGGAGCAGGAACCCCACGCGTTGCCATGCGTGGGGCCATGGGTGGTGCTCTACCCGCTGTCCTACCCGTTGCCCTTGTGGCCAAAATCGTCCCTTCTGCACAGATCCTCCTTACCGGCGACGGGAGACGGGATAGGTGAACTCGCCATGCCTATCCTGCCGTGACCGGGATGCTATGCCTGCTTAATTCGAGCCAAGGGTGGGGTCATCCGGCAAAATTGAGCGGGTCTGTTGCCCACCCTCAGAGATGTTGACTGGCTGCGATCAGCCACTAGGTATCGGTATCCGGTTTCCGCATCCGCTTGCCACGCTGGGCCAGTTGGCTGAAGTAGTCATCACTGGCCGTATCCGGAGGGGCCGAGACTGGAGCGTCGAGGCTGGGTGGGGCGGGTCCATTTGGGTCGGAACTGGGGGGCGCGGTGTTCTCTGGGACCGGAAGAACAGGCATTTCAGGGGGCGACGTTGGGGATTCAGCCCCGATCGTCGCATCGTCTGGGCCGATCGTCGCATCAGGTGACGCCGGTACGGTTGGGGTCGCCGGATCGCTGGGCAGCGGCGTAGCCGATCGCCAGTGATCGCGCTTAGCCCGAATCCCTTGCACCAAGGCATCGGTGTCACCCTCGGCCCCCTCACGCTCGACCGCAGCACCCGGTAGGGGCGTAACGGGTGTCGCTGGCTCAGCCCCGCCCCCTAGGCGCTGGCGCAATTTTTCCTTATGCTGTTGCAGCCGTTGGAAGGTATCGGACTGGAGGATCGTTTCGACTTCCTGGGCCTTTTTCTCTTGGTCGATGTGGATGTCAATCTTGAGGAGCTTCTTCACCTGGTTGCTGACCGCCTTCCCATAGCGATCGACCAGGACCACACTGCCCGCCGTCCCCAAGAAAGCCAAGGCGGGGGGAATCAAGGGAACCCAGCCCCCCAGGATCAGGAGTCCTAGGCACACGCCGACCAAAGTTCCCATTGAAACAAGACTTAGCAGGGCATAGCCCACGGGATGACGCACCCGCCAGCCCACAATTCCACCCAACATCGCCCAGCCACCGATCCACAGCCACTCCACCCAAGCAGACCAAACCCAAATCAAGGGTCGCTGCTCCAGCACCGCGCTGAGCAAACTACTGACCAGTTGGGCATGGACAACCACCCCTGGCATTTTTTGGCCTTCGCGCAGCCCTTCACTAAACGGCGTGTAGAAATCATCCTTGGCACTACTGGCGGTATAGCCCACCAATACGACCCGATCGCGCACCCACTCCGGGGGCAGTTGACCGTGCAGCACCTCCGATAGCGTAATCTGGCGCGTTGCTTGCTGGGCGGAGCGGTAATTGATCAACACTTGGTAGCCCGTGGCCTCAAGGTCACGGTAGCCACCCGTATTAGCTTGAAGGCGATTAATCACGGTGGAGCCAAACTGAAGCTGCCCCTCGGCGGTGACACTGGGTTCAATCCCGCGATCGCCCAGGTACCGCAGGGCTAACTGCATTCCCAGGGAGAAAAGCTGGGCCTCTGGATCATTACAGGCGTGATCAAGGCGCGTTGTCTGGAGGCGGGTTTGGCTGGCCGGGGGGACGGCAATCAGTAAGCCTCGCCGTAAAATCCCACCGGGGTCCACTGGGATATCGGCAAAGCCAATCTGGGCCAGGGGCAGTTGGGGGTGGGGGGGCACACCGGGACTGGTCGCATCACTCAATTTGCAGACGGCATAGATATTGTCATGCCGCTGAAATACCTGCCCTAACTCCGCATCCCCTGTACCTTGGGGGATATCGCGGTAGATATCCAAGCCGATCGCACTCGGTTCATAGCGCACCAATGTTGACAGGAGTTGGGCGATCGTCCGGTCGTGGAGGGGAAATTGCCGCAACCCCTGGAGATCCGCTTCATCAATGCCCACTACCAACAGGCGATCGTCCGGCCCCTCATCGGGTCGCAATCGTACTAAGGTGTCATATCCCCACAGTTCAAAAAATTGTAGCCAGCCCAACTGTCGCAGGCCGACCACCAGGGTCGTAACCACCAATCCCGTCAACAGGAGACTCTGCAAATGCGGCTTCCATGCGGCTGACGCATCGGCTGACGGGCGCAAACGTTGGCGAAGTTTAGCCAGGAGAGGGAAATGCATAGATCTGCCCAGTGGGATGGTTTGTGATTCGCTCTAGGGAGAGAGGTCCTGTTCAAGTCGGGTTTTCTAGAATGCAATCTCTAGCCTCAGTCGATCGTAAGATTTGGACGTGGGATCGCTGTCTGAGTCTAGCGAAGACTCGGCTGTCTAGGTGGCAGGCAGGATGCCTACCCCACGGATAACGTTGCGATCGATTGAGCCTAGATAGCATGGGTACAGGATGGTGTTTAGCTTCTGTGGTGTTTCTGTGGTGTTTAACTTCTGTGGTGTTTAACTCCAGTTGGATTTAGCTCCAGTTGGATTTTGCGGTGCAATGACGGGGCCACCAACCTCGACCCCAGCATCAGTCCCCAGCGTCAGTCCCCAATGTTAGTCCCCAATGTTAGTCCCCAATGATTAGTCCCCAATGTTAGTCCCCAATGTTTAGTTTTCAGCATCAGTCTTCAGCGTTGGTCAACACTATCCCTAGGGAACTTGCCCAACCGAAGATAAGTCTTGGCTCGAAGACAACAAACGCCAAATTAGGCGATCGGGGAGCATCATGATGTCTCTAACCCTCATCCCTGTTCCTTGTATTCCTGAATAGGGGACACGAAAAGGCTACTCAGCAGTCGCTAGGAGGCCAAAAGGAACCGCCAGGGTGCAGCAAATCCAATGGCAAACGCGCCCACTCAGGGGTAAGGGAATTGCCCCTATTCTAGGGCACCTCCCCAGAAAACACCTTGCTCATCCGGAAAGTGCCCTCTAACGATGGAGTTGTTCCTTAATCCTGAAGGTTGCCGTTACAGAGCTTTCCAGGACCCTTAGGGGCATTTGTTAGGACTGGGTTGTCTCCTGTCCTCGCTCGATCCAATGTGTCAACACTTGTCTTACGTGGCAAACCCTATGAAACGGTCCGTATTCTCCCGATTCCTGCGGATATCCGCCGTCCTCTGCGTTGATTTGGCCCTCATGGGGGGAAGTTTCTTGGCGGCCAACGCCCAAGCCTCTGGTACACCCACACGCCCGCTCACAACGACCACAGCCTCTAGCAATAGCAGCGCAACCAAAAGTCGCTTCCCGATCGCGAATCTACAAGCACCGGGTAATCGCGAGGGAGGGGCCAGCCGGGGCAGTTGCCTGACCGGTAGCCAGCGCTTAACCGCCCTCATGCCGGAAAATAGCAGTGGCCGGACGATCGCGGCCCATCCTACGCTGTATGTCTATATCCCCAACGGTGGCGAACAACAGGCAGAACTTCTGCTGCGGGATTTGGCTAGTGGAAAATCCCTCTATCGCCAACCGGTGACCATTAACCAAACGCCGGGGGTGGTTGCCGTTGCCTTCCCGGCGGATCAGCCTCCTCTGGAGATCGATCGCCTGTACCAATGGCAGTTTCGCCTGATCTGTGATCCCGACGATCGCGAACGGGATTTAACCGTGGCGGGCGTGGTGCAACGGGTGCAGCCCAGCCCAGCGCTCTCCCAGCAGCTAGCAACGGCCCAGCCTGCCCGTAAAGCAGCCCTATTTGAAGAAGCGGGCCTCTGGTATGAGGCGCTGCAAAGTACGGCAGAGTTACGGCAGAGTGACCCCAACCTGGCCACTAACCAGTGGGAAGCCTTGCTCCAGGAAGTGGGATTGGCCCCGATCACCCAGCAACCGATCGTCTCCTGTTGTCGTCAACCCTAGCCATGCCCCCCTAGCGGTAAGTGGTCAAGGTAACCGATGATGCTCAGGAGTGCGTGAGTGATGGGCAAAGGGGTGCCCTAGTAGATCGACCAGAAAATTCTGCAACGCTTGTGGTGCTGGCTCTAGCCTGCAACGACTGAAGTCGTGACTACGAACGTTGCGAAACTTTATGTTTACTGTACTAGTTACCAACTTGTGAACGAGGTGAGACAATGCGATTTCCCAAAAATATGCGTGTTCAAGGTTTCGTCGTGAGCACTCAGTCGAACGCTGCGATTCGCATAGGGTTGCTCCTCAGTACGGGGCTACTGCTGGGGACGAGTTGGCCAGGGCTAGCCCAATCGCAAGTGTCGGCTCCCCAACGGCCCACGAATTCCCAGGGTCGTTTACGCCTCCGGCTACCGGACCTCAAGGCACCGGGTAATCTGGAAGGGGCAGCCGTGCGGGGTGGGTGCTTAGTTCCAAAGGGAGAAGCGTTCCACGCCCTAGTGCCGCCCTCCCAAATTGGCTTAACGACAGCAGCCCATCCGACGCTCATGGTTGCAGTCCCCAACGCCTTGGAAACGACGGTGGACGGCAATCAACCCAGCCACTTTGTTTGGTTGGAAGTGTTGCTCAAGGATGAGCAGCAGCAAGTGCTGTCGCGATCGACCTTTCCATTACCTCCCCAACCGGGGATCGTGAGCCTACCCCTGGCCAGCACAACTCCTCCCCTCATCGAAGGCACGCCCTACCAGTGGGTCATCACGGCTGGCTGCAATCTGGCTGACATCGACCAACGGTTGCCCCCGATCGGTATGGGTTGGATTCAACGGGTAGCCCCGCTCCCAACAGCGCCCGATGCGGCTCTCTCCCCAGCCGATCAACCCCAGGCCTATGCCGCTGCCGGGATTTGGTACGATGCCGTCAGTAGCCTGGCTGCACTACATCGCCAGAACCCCCAATCTCCGAGCGCTGGGCGTGATTGGCAGGCCTTGCTCGACGCGGTTGACTTGGGGGCGATTGCCGATCGCCCCCTCCTGGATTGCTGCACAGCGACAGAGCCACCCCAATCCCCCCGATCAACCGAGGGAAAGAGCCAGCAAGCCGTCTCTGCTCCCTCCCGCCTGCCCGGAAGACGAACGTCCGGTCGTGACAGTTACCGTTAATCATGCGAGCCAGTCATACGGACCAATCAGGCTGGGCCGCATCGTGCAGGCCCATCAGGCTGGGCCGCATCAGGCGGACAAGGCTTCACACAGTTGGCGGAAATGATCCCCCCGTTCTTCAAAGTTTTGGTATTGGTCAAAGCTGGCACAGGCGGGGGAGAACAGGACCTTGCTAACCTGCAATTGCTGTGCCAATGCCGCCGCACGGGGAACGGCCTGGGTCAGGGTTTCAAGGATTTCATACTCACCATACCCCACCTGATCGAGGCGTTGGGCAAAGGGAACCGCTGCTTCGCCAATCAACAGGACCTTCGCCGCCCGCGATCGCATCGCCGCTAACCACTCCGCATCCTCCCCCTGCTTTGGCTCACCGCCTGCGATTAAAATCACCGGGGCTGGGACCGCCCTTAACCCCACGAGCGCTGCGTCGTAGTTGGTGGCCTTACTGTCGTTAATAAAATCAATCCCCTGCCAGGTGCAAATCCATTCCAGCCGGTGGGGCACCCCCGAAAATTGGGCCACGGCTTCGGCGATCGCTGCCTTATCCACCCCCGCCAACACGGCCACCGCCACCGCCATGAGTAAATTCTGCTGATTATGGGCACCGGGCATCCGCAGCGCCGTCACCGGCACGATCGGGGTCCCCTGGGCCAACACCCACCCCTGCTCGATATAGATCTGGGGGGTTAGACCCTGGCCGGAATTGGGACCCTGGGTACTCGTCCACCAAGCATTGGGCCACTGGCTGGCTTGTTGGACCAAATAGGGATCATCGCCGTTAAACACCTGATGGTGGGAGTGCTGGAGCAATTGGGCTTTAATGCGATAGTAATTTTCCAGCGTGCCATGCCGACTGAGGTGATCCGGCGTGAACGTGGTCCACACCCCAATCCGGGGGGCCAGGGAGCCAGACGCTTCGATTTGGTAGCTGCTCACCTCCGCGATCACCCAATCCAGTGGCGATTCAGGCGATTCAGAAGTGGCCAGGGCCAGTTCACAGGCAGCGAAGCCAATATTGCCACAGGCCGGGGCGTTTAAGCCTGCCGCTTGAAAGATGGCCGCCGTCAGGGCCGTTGTCGTCGTTTTGCCATTGGTGCCCGTGATGCCCACCCAGGGGCACGTTTGCAGGTGCCGCCAGGCCAGTTCCATCTCCCCGATCGTCTCGATCCCCATCGACCGGGCCGCCACCAAACCCGGATTATCCCAGGGAACCCCTGGACTCACCACCACTAGGTCAGGTCGCACCGTCGGTGCGAGATCCGCCGGGTTAAAGCGATCCCCCAACCGCACCGTAATCCCCACTTGTTCAAGGGCCTGTCCCTGTACGCAAAGACCATCCCCCACCCCCCGATCGCTCACCGTCACCTGCCACCCCTGCTGCTGGAGCAAGCGGGCAGCGGCAACCCCCGATTTCCCTAAACCAATCACCCAAGCAGTCTGCATCTTTTGGAGTTTAGATTTTGGATTTTAGATTTTAGATTTTAGATTTTAGAGGGTGAATGCAGTTGTTGTGACACTAGCGATCGCAGGCTAGATGCCTACTCGCCGCTCTTTACCCCTTAACGATCGCCCCAAAGTCCGCCAAGATCCGAGCGTGGTTACGGACTAGACCCAAAAGGGCAAGGCGATTCTGGCGAACATCGGGGTTGGGGTCCATGACCAGTACACTGTCGGGACCATCGAAGAAGGCGGCCACTGTCGGGGCGATCGCCCGCAGGCCCGCCACCAATTGCTGATAATCGCGGTTGGCTTGGGCAGCTTCGGTTTGGGGCAGTAGGTGGACCAGAGCCTCGTAAAGGGCAGCTTCCGAGGATTTTTCAAACCGATCGGGCTGGACGATCGTCACCGGGTTAAGCACCGTGGTAGCCAGGGTCCCTTGGGCGGCCAGGCGGGTTGCGCGGTTCACCGCCTCATAAATCGCCGCCAGACTCCCGTCGCGGCGCATCTGTTGCAAAAATTCGGCCCGCACGCGTAGATCCAGCACATCCCTGAGGGCACGGTCCAGGGATTCGGGATCGGTTTCCCCCAACACGGCATTGACCAGATCGTAGTCAATCTCGCGTTCCTCCTGAAGTTGGGTACGCAATCGTTGTCGGAAAAAGTCTTGCAGTTGGCTGGTTAAGGTCGCGGGATTGGTGATATTAACCGCCGTACTCGTTGTAAAGTCCGCGATCGCCTCCCGGAGCACCTGCTGCAAATCCACCGGTAACTGGGCCGCCCAGAGAATATTGATCACCGCATTCGCCGCCCGCCGCAGGGCAAAGGGGTCGGAAGACCCACTGGGCAGCAACCCCAAGCCAAAAATACTGATCAGCGTATCCAGGCGATCGGCCAGCCCCACCACTTGCCCCGCTAGGGTTTCCGGCAATCGATCGCTGGCCCCACGGGGTAGGTAATGCTCCCGAATCGCGATTGCTACTGCTTCCGGTTCACCACTCACCCGCGCATAGGTTGCCCCCATCACCCCCTGAAGTTCCGGGAATTCATAGACCATCTGGGTCACCAGATCCGCCTTACACAGATGGGCCGCCCGCCGCACGATCGCCGCCTCGGCTGCCGGGAGCGATAATTGGGCCAACAATCGCTCACTCACCCGTTCCAGCCGTTCCACCTTGGCCTGCATCGACCCCAATTGCTCCTGGAAGGTCACTGCTGCCAACTGGGGCAGGTAGCTTTCCAGGGATTTCCCACAGTCGGTCTTATAGAAAAACTGGGCATCCGCCAACCGCGCCCGGATCACCCGCTCGTTCCCGGCAGCAATCCGCGCGGCCTGGTCCGGGTCCCCATTCGCCACGGTGATAAAGAACGGCAACAAAGCGGTCTCGTCGGCTCTCCCATCGGTCGCCGACACATGGACGGGGAAATACCGCTGGTGGGTCACCATCACGGTGGTAATCACTTCCGGCGGCAATTCTAAAAATTCCTGCTGAAATTTGCCCAAGACCGCCGTTGGCCATTCCACCAAGTGCACGACCTCACTCAAAAGGGCTGGGGGGAAGGTGGCAATCCCCCCGACGCGCAACGCGGCCTCCCGCACTTGCTGGGTAATCTGTTGACGGCGATCGGCTAGGTCCACATTCACCGAGGCCGATCGCAGCGTTGCCACATACGCATCCGCCTGGGCAATCTTCACCGCCTTGGGATGCAACACCCGATGGCCATAGGACCGACGATCGCCGCGAATCGTTTCCGCCCCATTCACCAGGGTGACCGGCAAAACGGTTTGGTCCCACAGGGTCACCAACCAGCGGATCGGACGGGGAAAGCGCAGATCACCATTGCCCCAACGCATAAACCGTTTGCCTTCCAGGGTTAAGATCCAGTCGGGCATCAATTGCGTCAAAATCTCCGGGCTGGGCCGCCCCGCGATCGTCCGATTCACAAAGACAAAATCCCCTTTGTCCGTTGGGCGCACCGCCAGATCGGTGACGGCCACTTGCTGTTTCCGGGCAAAGCCGATCGCCGCTGGGGTGGGCTGGCCTTGGGCATCAAAGGCCGCTTGGGCGGGGGGACCCTTGATCGCTTCGGTTTGGTCCGGTTGGCGATCGGGCAATCCCGTGATCAGCACGGCTAACCGACGTGGCGTGGCATAAAGGGCGATCGCCTCAGCCTGTAACCGGTGTTCCTTAAGGCTAGCGGGAATCCGTTCCTGCCATTGGGCCAAAGCCCCATCGATAAAGCTGGCAGGTAGCTCCTCCGTCCCCACCTCCAATAACGCTGTCCCCATAGTCGTTTTTCCGTCCCAACTCGCCAGCAATCATGAGCATCATCACGGGCCACCGCGCCATCAACCGCGCCATCAGGGGCCATCGTGCCATCAGGGGCTACCGGGCCATCAGGGGCCAGTGAACCCCCACTCAGTTTACCCTGTGGACTGCAAATATAAATTTTCCCGCCTAGGGGTGCGCGTCTTCGGTGCAAATGTGCTAGAGTTGGGGCTATCGTATCCAAAAGCACTTTAGATTCCCGGCCTCTAAGCTAATTTATAACGCGCTAATTTTAACGCTGAAGTTATAACGCTGGAGCAGCCCCATCGCGAATCTCAGGCCATGAGTCAGAGACCGACTCGGCCCTCAAGGCTTTTCTAAAAAGCCTATCTTTTGGAGACAGCCATCGCCACCTCGCTTACCCTCACTCCCCGCAGCAACCCTGGCTGCCTTGTTCTGAGTTGAGCGTGTTACAGCCTTAAGGTGGGTGATCGTTGGCTTCGGAAAAGGATTCCCCTAGGAGATCGCTACGGGATAGTGCTGAGGGTATCGATAAGTAGATTTCCGAATCATTGCTTCGCTATTTTGCCGATCCTGTCTGAGCGATTGTTCCCAGACTGAGGGTGACCGGGCTAAGCGCGACTAGGGTTGAGTATGACTGGGGTTGACTGTGACTGGGGTTGACTGTGACTGGGGTTAAGTGTGACCTGGTTGGGCACAAAACCTGGTTAAGTACAAAATCTGGTTAAGCCCACAACCTAGGGTTAGAGGCGACTAGACTAAACCTGAGCAGACTCAGCGTGACCTGGTGAAGAATAACCGAGTTAAGCGTGACCTGGTGAACATAAGCCTAGTGAACATAACCTAGTGAATATGACCTGGTGAACATGGCCTGGTGAAGATCGCCTAGTGAACATGACCTGCTGAAGCGTGACCGAGTTAAGCGTGACCAAGCTAAGCATGACCAAGCTAAGCATGACCAAGCTAAGCATGACCAAGTTAAGCGTGAAGGGTAATCAAGGTTTCGGGTGAGGCCGAAATTGGGTTAACCCAAGCGGCGGATCTGCCCACTGCCCGTCAGCCAGCCGCCATCCCATCTTCCCGATAGCGGGTGAGTGGGTGAGAACGGCAAGCAGGGGGCGATACCCTCATCGATTCCCGTGCATCCTCTTGGGCCATCCGCATGTATCCCGTACCTCCCATCCCTGAGACTAGCCATTGCGAGCGTCACGCCATCGCCGTGCCAAGCGCCCTCAGATTGTTGAGAAACTTGAATGCCAAAACAAATCATTATTGCTGAACAATATCGAACTGCCGCCGTCTTTTCGGAAGATCAAATCGAAGAATTGATTGTCGCCAAGGGGACACACCAAATTGGTGACATTTATCTCGGCATTGTGGAAAATGTCCTTCCTGGCATTGATGCTGCCTTTGTCAATATTGGCGATGCCGATCGCAACGGCTTTATCCATGTCACGGACTTGGGTCCCCTGCGTCTAAAACGGACGGCGGGCGCGATCACCGAACTCCTGGCTCCCCAGCAAAAGGTCCTCGTCCAGGTGATGAAGGAACCCACCGGTAGCAAAGGTCCCCGGCTGACGGGCAAAATTACCCTTCCCGGTCGCTATCTGGTGCTGATGCCCTTTGGGCGGGGGGTGAACCTATCGCGGCGCATTCGCAATGAAAACGAACGTAACCGCCTACGTGCCCTAGCGATCCTGCTCAAGCCCTCTGGCATGGGGCTGCTGGTGCGGACGGAAGCCGAGGGCGTGCCCGAAGAAGCGATTATTGAGGATCTCGAAACCCTACAACGCCAGTGGGAAGCGATCCAGCAGGAGGCCAGTACCACCCGTGCACCCGCCCTGCTCAATCGGGATGATGACTTTGTGCAACGGGTATTGCGCGATGCCTATACGGCAGACGTAAACCGGATTGTGGTCGATACGGCAGCGGGAATGCGCCGGGTGAAGCAACAAATTAGTGCGTGGAGCAGCGGCAAAGCGGCCCAAAGCGTCCTGGTGGATCACCACCGCGAGCGTATCCCGATTCTTGATTTTTTCCGGGTGAATGCAGCGATTCGCGAGGCCCTGCGCCCTCGTGTGGATCTCCCCTCCGGCGGCTACATCATCATTGAGCCAACGGAAGCGTTAACCGTCATTGATGTGAACTCTGGCTCGTTTACGCGATCGGCGACGGCTAGGGAAACCGTACTCTGGACCAACTGCGAAGCTGCTGCCGAAATTGCCCGCCAACTCCGCCTGCGCAACATTGCCGGTGTGATCATTGTGGACTTCATTGATATGGACTCCCGCCGTGACCAGTTGCAGGTATTGGAGCAATTCAATAAGGCGCTAAAAGCGGATAAGGCCCGTCCCCAAATTGCCCAGTTGAGTGAGTTGGGCCTGGTGGAACTCACCCGCAAACGCCAGGGGCAAAATGTCTATGAGCTATTTGGTCGGGCTTGCCCGACCTGTGGTGGTCTCGGTCACCTAGCCCACCTGCCCAGTGATGAGACAACGGATACGGGTGAACCCAAGCTGGTGGCCCTCCGCGATGCCTCTCCTGTCCTCAATCGGAGTTTAGAACCCCGATCGCGCCCAGCCGCTCCCCCCCCAGGCGCAGAAGACTTGCGGGAAACTGGCTTAGACCCTGAGGTCGATCTGCAAGCCCTCGATCTGCTCCACCATCCCAGTTACCAGGAGCGGGGAACGGGAAATGGCAGCAACCGCCGCCGCCGCCGTCGTCGCGATGAGCCAGCCACCGCCAGTCGTCCGGCCAGTCGGGCGGATTTGCCCCCGGAAATGCCAACGGTGACCACGACCGGAACGCCGGTAGAACGCTCTTCCCGCAGTGTCTCCGCTGGAGAATCGCCCCGGGTCCTGCCGGATAAGCCGGAGCGGGGGAGTCGGCGGCGGGAGTTGCCCAAACCGGAACCGGCGGCGGTGGTCACGGTGGAAATGACCCCAGAGGAGCAGGAAGTCTACGCTTTTATGGGAATCTCCCCCCTAGCCCTCCAGTCCAATGAAGTGCCTCCCCCGCGATCGACGGTTGTCTCGGTTGTCCTGCCGGGAGAGAAGCCTGCCCCCCGAGGACCAGCGATCGGGGCGGAAGTCCATCCGCTGAGCGACGAGAGTCCTGCCGTCCTACCCACTGTCCCAGACGGTGCCGTGGCAATGGCCGCAGTGCCCACCCCTGAGCTACTAGAAACCGATGCCCCAGTGACGCGGGTGCGGCGACGGCGATCGGGGACGGCGAGTTCAGACGCGGTTGAATCCCCAACGATCGCCCCCCCCGCAGCGACCACCGCACGGCTATCGGTTGACCTCAGCAGTGTGATTGCGGACACCGATCGCAGTGGACCAGTCATACGCAAAGCGATGCCCGAAGCGATCGCCTCGCCCGCAGGGAAAACTTCAGCGGTGAGTGAGGTTGATGCCGAGGACGGCAGTGAAGCCAGTCGCCGTCGTCGCCGTCGTCGTTCATCGGCCCAGGATGACTGATGGCGATCTGTCGGTGACTGGGACACACCTAGGGACACAACTGCGGTTATTTGATCCTGATGCAGCGGACCCGCTGCTGACGCTACCGGCTGACACCTGGGTAGCGGGGGTGGATGAGGTGGGGCGGGGGGCGCTCTTTGGCCCGGTGGTGGCGGCGGCGGTCCTCCTGTCTCCGGCTGCCCTGTCCCCTCTGCAAACGGCAGGTGTGACCGATAGCAAGCAACTGTCTCCCCGACAGCGACAGCAATTGGTTACCTCGATCCAGGCCGCAGCCTTGGATTGTCAGATTGGGGTGGCTTCCGTGGCGGAAATCGATCGTCTCAATATTTTGCAAGCCGCTCTCCTGGCCATGTTGCGATCGGTGCAGAAACTCTCCCCCGTGCCCCACCTGTGTTTGGTCGATGGCAATCAGCGAATTCCCAACCTCAACCTTCCCCAACAAACCGTGGTCAAGGGAGATCAGCAGGTCCTCGCGATCGCCTGTGCCAGCATTATCGCCAAGGTCTGGCGCGACGACTTGATCACCCGCCTTGCGCCACAGTATCCCGACTACGATCTGGTGGCCAACAAGGGCTACGGCTCCCAACGCCATCGCACGGCTCTGCAAACCCTAGGGTGTACACCCCTGCATCGGCGATCGTTCCGGCCCTGCCAGGGGGCTGCCAGTGGATACGAGCTTTGAATTTTGAATTTTGAATTTTGAATTTTAACCCGCCTGTACAGGCAAAGATGCCTTGCCCAACTTAACGTTACCCAGGGGCAAGGGGTAGTTTACCGGTTGGGAGAGTTGGGTTTCGGCGACGACCCAGTGTTGATAATCGGTGAGTAGTTGGTGCATGAGGCGCTGCTTAATCGTCAGCAAGACACTTTTCAGCAAACTATTGCCCGTCGCTTCTAGCAGGGGTAAGGGGGTTAACCGCAGGGGCGGCGGCACGTCCACAGAAACGCGCAGTTTCGCTTGTCCTTTGAGGTAGGTGCGATGACCGACACGGCTGGGTTCGAGGATGCCCGTTAGGTCGAGGGCGAAGTGTTGATTGATATAGTCAATGCCGTGAATTTGGCTGCCGATCGACTGGAGACGGGTGACCCCCTTGCCATCAGACCAAACCTGAAGATCCACCGTGGGTTGGAGGTTAAAGGCCAAGAAACGGAGGGGCCGCATTTTCAGCCGAAACTTACCCTCACCCAAGCTTTGCACGCGACTGGGATCAGTGAGGGCATGGACAAGGCGCTGGGGTTGGCGCAGATAGTGTTCAATGGGAATCGGTTGCTCTGGTACAGTGAGTTGGACCGTCTGAGCAGCCGCAAACTGCATTTGCATAGGTTAAGGATAGAAGCGCGTCTTGTTAAGGAATTTTACAGCTTTCTCAGGCAATTGGCGGCATGACTTCCGCATTTTCCCTGGGTGGTATGGCAAGGTTAAGGTTGGCCGGTGGCGATCGTTCGCTAGATCTGGCCCAGATCTCCCTGATTTGGGCAACTCTGACCTGGATGACCCAACGCCCACCCCGATCCGGTGCCCCGCAGCTTCAGTAGATCTACTCAGCCCCCTGTTCTCATTGTGGCGGTTATTGACTGTGACTAATCGTTAAGAAATATGACGACTTTATGACCCCCTCGATCGCCTATTTGGGACCGGCAGGCACCCATGCGGAATGGGCCACCCTGCACTATGCCGAGCATTTCCAGCAATCGACCGGGGAACGGGTTGAACTCCGTCCCTATCCCAGCATTGCCCAAACTCTGCGAGCAGCGGCTCAGGGAGAGGTGGCCTGGGCGGTTGCCCCCGTAGAAAATTCCGTGGAGGGGAGCGTTGCCGTCACCCTGGATACCCTGTGGCAGTTGGACCAATTGCAAATTCAACAGGCGCTTGTCTTACCGATCGCCCATGCCCTGATTTCACCCGCACCGGATCTGGCCGCGATCGCTGGGGTCTATTCCCACCCCCAGGCCCTAGCCCAGTGCCAGACTTGGCTAGAAACCCACCTGCCCCAGGCTAAACTCATCCCCACGAGTTCCACTGCCGAAGCCCTGCAACGCTTGGAGGCGAATACCGCCGCGATCGCCTCGCAACGGGCGGCCCAACTCTACCAACGCCCGATCGTCGCGTTTCCGATTAACGACTATCCCGACAACTGCACCCGCTTTTGGGTTGTCGGCCTGCACCCCTCCCCTGGCGGCAGCCACTCCTCCCTCGCCTTCAGTATGCGGGCCAATGTCCCCGGTGCCCTCGTGCAACCCCTGCAAACCTTTGCCCAGCAAGGGATTAACCTCAGTCGCATTGAGTCCCGCCCCACCAAACGCTCCCTGGGGGATTACCTGTTTTTCCTCGATCTGGAAGCCAACTTGCTCACCCCCGCCGCCGCCCCCCTCCTCCAGCAATTAGCCAGAGACACCGAAACCCTCAAACTCTTTGGCAGTTACAATATCCACGTCATCACTCCGGAAGAGTCGGAAGTCCTCGCCATGAACCTAGCCAGCCTCCCATAACTCAGCTAATCCCTTCTCCCTTCTCCCTTCTCCTCCCTCCGAATCATGGAAAAACGCTACGAAGGCAAAGCCAAAATCCTCTACGCCACCGATGATCCTGCCGTCCTGCTCACGGTTTATAAGGACGATGCCACCGCCTTTAATGCCCAGAAGCGCGGCACCATCCAGGGCAAGGGCGTGATCAATTGCGCGATCGCGACCCACCTCTTCCAACTGCTCGAACAGCAGGGCATCGCTACCCATTTTATTGATATGCCCAAGGACGGGGAAATGCGGGTGCGGGCGGTGCAGATTATTCCCCTAGAGGTGGTGGTGCGCAATATCGCCGCCGGGAGCCTCTGCCGGGAAACGGGCCTACCCGTGGGTATGGAGCTGCCCCAACCCCTCGTCGAGTTTTACTATAAGCGGGATGACCTGGGTGATCCCCTGTTGACACCCGATCGCCTGGCGGTGATGCAGTTAGCCACCCCTGAGCAGATTGACCAGATGCGAACCCTCGCCCTGCACATTAATACAATCCTGCAAGATTTCTTTGGCCAGTGTGACATTACCCTGGTGGACTTCAAGCTGGAATTTGGGATTGACGCAACGGGTCAATTGCTGCTCGCCGACGAGATCAGCCCCGATACCTGTCGCCTGTGGAACCGGGCTGAGTCGGACCCCGATCGGCGGGTGATGGATAAGGATCGGTTCCGCCATGACCTGGGCGACGTGGAAGCAGCTTATCAGCAGGTTCTCGCGCGGGTGCTGGCCCAGCGGGGAGCGAGTATCTAGGCTTGTGTTAAGTTCCTTGAAGTTTTGGTAACGTCTACGCATGGGGATTAAGGCGCTGCGGTAGACTAAATCTTAATTTTGAAGCTGCAATCATAATGCTTAACGGCTGAGTCCTCTGCTGGCCAAGGTTGTAACGTCACTGAAAACGAATCGGGAGTTATTAATTCGATGTCTCATTCAGTTAAAATTTACGATACCTGCATTGGCTGTACCCAATGCGTTCGGGCTTGCCCGCTCGATGTTCTCGAAATGGTCCCCTGGGATGGTTGCAAAGCAGGTCAGATTGCTGCGTCGCCTCGCACGGAGGACTGTGTTGGCTGCAAGCGTTGCGAAACAGCCTGTCCTACGGACTTCTTGAGCATTCGGGTGTATCTGGGTGCTGAAACCACCCGCAGTATGGGTCTGGCTTACTAGGCCGCGTCGTTCTTCCAGTTACTCTCAATTTGCTTGTGAATCGGGAGGTCGTTGACCTCCTTTTTTGCGTCTTGAAGCGTATGATTCATCAGTCTAGTCTTGGGAGTTACGGTGATGAACCTTCAATGAAATCAAACATGTTTCTGATTGAAAAGAAGGCTTGAAGGTTTTGGCCTATCAAGATCAATTACCCACACGCAAGCCAAGCATTCATCTGTTTGGTGGACATTCCCAACCCTTCCAAGAATTAGTAGAAAAGACTTTAACCAAACGGGAGGTTACGGTTACCTGAGAGGAAGAGGTAGGAACCTACAGCGGTTCTGATGCCTGTAAGGTACGGTGTCCTATCCTTGAATCATTAACCCAATGCGTAGGGGCGGGTTTAGCAACCCCATCCTTTGAGAAGAGAGAAAAGAGAAGAGAGCCAATCTCCGCAACTGGATTCGTATCAAAAGTAGATTGTATAGGAGAAGCCTTTAATGAAGGAATTAGCTGTAATTCATAACTTGGCACGATCGGGTGGGACTTTAGTTTCTAAAGTAATTGGTTGTATGGATAAGATTGCCCTCCTCAGCGAAATCCATCCTAAAGGCCCAGAAGTAACGCTGAGTTTCTATGGAACATCTAAAATTAACATGGTGATGCTTTTTCACCCAATCACTCAGGCTAAAGAATGGCATAATATTGCCCTAAGCAGAGCCGAAAGTGACATCAAGTTAACGCCACCGGATGATGAGTTTCTTGCGTATATTGAAGAAATTTATGACTATGTCAATCAGAATCATCAATTTTTAGTTATCCGAGACTGGTGTCATTTAGATTACACCGGCATTCCTTTCTGTCAACCAACTTACATCAATCATCTCACCCAAATTCTGACAGGGAGATTCCTCCTGAACCAAGTTTATCTCATCCGGCACCCAATCGATCAACTGGTATCGTTTGCAAAAGCTATACCTGTACAATTCAGTTTAGAGAAATATTTGTATGGCTACCTAGCTTATATTAAGTCTGCACCTCCGGATCAGCTTGTTAAGTATGAAGATTTTGTCGATAGTCCTGATGGGACTTTGCGTAAAATCACGCAAATGTTAGAAGTCCCTTACGATCCCGAGTGGAGCGTGAAATGGAGCCAGAATAGAAAAATAACTGGCGATTTTCGAGCGATCGGTAAAGCTCAAGAGACGGCAGAAGCTTCGATTGAGCGTAGACCCAGACCTCCAGTAGCCCCCAATATCCTTCAGAGTTTTGAACGTTCTAATGCCTATCAGGAAATATTGGCTCTTACTGGTTATAGTTATCTTTTTTAGAAGTATCCAAATCAAAAGTATCTAGGATTTAAAACATTTATAAATTCTGATTTTTTGAGCTAGCGAATCGCGATATCGATATTACAATCAGATGCTACTTATAAACGTCGATCTAGCATTTATGATGGGTTATCTCTTGGGCAATAATGGCTTTCATTTGGGCAATACAGCATTCGCTATGTCTTGTGGAGTCCGGTAATGGGGACACAGTGATGAGTATACTACAGCCTTTCCCATACTGATGAGGTGCAATCCAATCATTACTAATCATTAATAGTCGGGTGAACGATGAGATAACAGGATCTTGTTAGTCTGGAAATTAGGGGTAGGGGCGGGTTTACCGACAAGGGGAGTCTCCCCCCCAACCCCCGCACGCGGGGGCAGAGGGCATCTATCAAACCCGCCTGCTAGGGTCAGATACGGAACCCAAAGGGCGGGTTTTTAGTCAAATTCAGGGGGTTAATTGCCAGAGGGTTGCTAAACCCGCCCCGACAGAATCCGGTTGCGGCGATCGGCTCTCTTCTCTTTTCTCTCTTCTCTCTTCTCTCTTCTCAAAGGGATTGGGTTGCTCAACCCGCCCCTACGCATTGGGCTAATGATTAGATGATAGGACACCGCACCTTACGGGCATGGGAACCGCTGTAATACTCGATTTCTTCTTGAGGAATTTGACTAAAATCAGCTTACTATTTCCACTGTGTTCGCGTGACTTTTAGATAAACAGTCTTATGGCAATTTATGAGATTAAATTTATGAGATTAAATTAATATGAGTTCGATAACAACCTAATTACCCTCACCCCCCAGCCCCCTCTCCCAAATGGGGCGAGGGGGAGTACAGCATCATTAAGTTTTAGGCCCCTCTCGTTGGGGGAGAGGGGTTGGGGTGAGGGTCATCGAACTGACGTAAGATTACTGTCACAGTTGTGAGCTTTTGTCGGTACAAAGCTTTTAGTAAGGCCCTATTTAGTGAGATATGATCGGGGGATAGAGTTGAAAATTCACATCCGTCGGTTGTCGATAGAACCGCTGCTGGTAATCCTCAAATCTGAAAATCTGCGGTTCCTGATCTCCAGGTGAGTCTCGTTGGTAAATTCGCAGACGCGGATGATCGTTAACCGTAACAACGCCCAATAGCTGATAACCTGTCTGTTCCAATTGGGCCGGTAGATCGGCATTCAGATCGCGTTTATCCAAGATATCAGCCAGAAAAAAATAGGGACAATCCTGTTCACAAAAACGAGCCTGACGGATATACCAATAGGTAACCCAGATGACTTCATTCATCTGATAATTGCCCTGGAGAATTCCGTCTTGGTACAGCAGCGGGATGACCCGCCAGCCTTCATTGTAGGGAAAGCCAAATAATTTGCGTAAATCAGGCGCTTGATAGGACTTCCAAAAAAAATGGGTGGGATGATACTGCTCCCAGTCCCGAATGATTTCCACCCGGTTGTAAATAAAATAAAGATAACTATAGGTACTGGAAATGACGATCGCCAGACTCAATCCCACTAAGGCCACCCGTCGCGCGACCTCCAATCGCAGCCATTGACGACCCCAGTGCCACACGAGGCTGACCCCAAAGCCACTCAGCAATCCCCAGGGAATAGAAAACACATATACATGGGTGTGGGGACGGGCAACCCGGAAACAAGCCAGCAGGAAAAGGCTACCAAACCAAAGCCAAACCAAGCGTTCCGAGGGGGGAACCTGAGGCGCTAACCACACCAGTAATAGGGGAATTAGGAATAACACACCGGTCCAATCAACCCCCACGATCGTCAACAGGGTCGGTTGCCAGATCGATAGTCCCATTCCGAGTCCCACCAGCCCCAAGCTTAACCCCGCCCAAACGCGATGTAAGCATCCTGTGGTATAGGCTAATGCCACCAAGGTAAAGCTAATCATCATGACTAGATAGTCGGTGGTGTTATAGATGGTTGCCCGTTGGAAAAAGCTCACAAGGTGGTTGTATAAAAGCTGCTCCCCGATTAATCGCATTTCCAGATAGGCATTAGTATCCGCAAATTGGGGGTGTAATACAAAGGGAACATAAAAAGCCAGTAGGGGCAGGAGCAAGACCAGCAGCGGTAGACTCCATTGATGCCAGCCAACCGAAGATTGCGATCGCCCCGCCACACCTGGGGCGGCTCGCTGAATGCGCACCAGCAAATAACCAACTGGCAACAAAATTCCGGTTGCTTCGTAGTGGGCTAGTAAACCGGTTGTGAAAAATAAGGCGGCTAAAACGCCATAACGGGCGATCGCGACGGGATGTTGCAGCAGGCGATACAGCACCAGAATCACCAGCACGCTCATCAAAAATACCAGGCTCTGGTATTGCACCAACCGGCTAAATCCAATAAGATAGCCATTCAGCGCCAGGAAGAGCGCCGCCATCCAACCCGCCAGCGGTCCCCACAGGCGATCGCCCAGGACAAATACCGCCAGTATCCCCACCCAATTGGCAAAAGCAAACAAGCAGCGGGCGATCGCCTCGGTTAACTGACCCGTTAGTGCATAGACCACCGTCGGGAGCAGAATTTCGGCAGGTCCCTTGCGGTGCAGGAATAGGACATCCTCATAGCCCTGGAGGACCGCCGCCGCCCGGAGAACGGCCCGTGCCTCATCCCCATGAAAGTCTGAATATCCCAGGGAGGTGAAGCGATAAAATCCCCCTAGTCCCAGTAACAGAACCAGTCCCCAACCCAACCAGCGCTGCTGTGGGGCAACCGCCAAGTCGCTAGGGGCGGATAGCAGGATTCCCGTGGGTTGGTTTCGAGGTTGGTACCTAACCCAACCCGCCAATGCCAACGCCACCCCGTCAAAGGCGAGTAAATTCTGCCACCGTGTCACCCCCCCCGGCCAATAGCTTAGGGCCAGCATGACCAGGATCATCACACTATAGGCACTACCCGTGACAAAGACCCAGCGCTCCCAGCCACGCGGAGGTGCCGGTTGTCGCCCCACCCAAACCTCTACCCAAAGGTAGCCAGGAATTCCCCCCGCGATCGTCAAGGCTGCGATCGCCCGCAGCATCAGTGGCATCGGGCTGAAGAGGGTGAGATGGGCAATGACCGCGATCGCCAGCAATCCCCAGCCTGGGGGGAGGGGTGGCCCAGCTTTCAGAACTTGGACAGTGGGGTCGTCGAGAAAGCGGGAGAGCCGCGATCGCCCTGCTGTTTCCACCTCGCTACGGTCCTGCGTAACCTTACCCCACCGATCGCCCTCAGCCATTAACGCACAGTCTTGAGGCTATCCATGCGGTTATTAAAGCGCTCCGTGAAGATACTCAGGACCGTCCGCTTGCGTACCTTAATTTGTGTATTGACTTCCATCCCCGATTGCAGGCGAATGGTGTTGCCATTCTTGAGCCGGAACTCCTGCTCATCCAGTTCGATGCGAGCCGGGAAGGCATAATAGGGCCGCTCCTGGGTCGGGGCGAGGGCATCGGAACCAATGGAGACTAAGGTGCCATGCAAAACCCCAAACTCCGACGACGGGAAGGACGACACCTGCACCTCCACCGGCATTCCCGGTTCCACAAAGCCAATGTCCCGGTTGGTCAGATAGACCGTGGCCACCAAATTATCATCGGGTACAATCCTTAGGGTTGGTGTACCTCCTTGATTCATGGGAGAGACCACCTGACCCACTGCTGTCACCTGGAGATCAAAAACAGTCCCACTGGCAGGTGCCCGCACCTCCCGATAGGCATTAGCCACTTCCGCCTTAGCAAGCTGCCCGCTCGTCTCGACTAAACGCTTTTGATTGTCCACCAAAGCACGGTAGTCCTGTTGACGGGTGCGCCCAATCTGGACATCAATGTCGGCAATTCGGCGCTGATTCTCAGCAAGGCGATCGAGGATGGTGCGTTGGTTGGTGGCGATCGTCGTGGCCAATTCCTTCTCTGCCTGGGCGATCGACATTTCCAAGCGTTGCTTTTCGCCAGTCAGCCGCTCCACTTCCGAACGGCGGGTCAGCAGTTCCTGCATTTGCCGATTATATTGCAGTTGCGACAGTGCTCCCTCTGCCACCAGGGGTTCAATCTGGCTCAAAATTTGTTGATTCAGGTCCACCACCTGTTGCGCCGTGCGTAACTGGGTACTGACCTGTTCATATTGCTTTTTTTGCTCCTGGATATCCCGCTCCTGAGCCGCAACCCGGGCATCAATTTCCGCCCGACTGGCTTGCAGGAGTTCCTGCTGCACCGCATTGATTTGGGGATTGGGACCGCCCGTGGGCGATCCGCCCGTTAAGCGGGCTTCCAGAAACTGGTTCTCAACAATCAGGGTGTTGCGCAGGTTCACTAGGGAGGCTAAATCCGCCACATTGGGGTTACTGGGGTCCAAAACACCCCCTGCCAGTCGGCTGGAAAAGCGCTTCTCATCAGCCTCTAGTTGCCGTTTCAGCGCATCGAAGGACTGAACATCCACTTCCGTGGTGCGCGGGTCTAGGGAAAGCAGCAGATCGCCCTTTTGTACCCGTTGCCCTTCCTTAACGTGAATGGCTGTGACCACCCCTGGGCTGGCGGGTTCAACTGCGTGGACGGCCCCGTCGGGTTCCAATCGTCCCGTGGCTGGGACCGCCTGCTCGATCGGGGCAAAGGCGGCCCAAAGCACCCCTGCCGTCGTCACTCCCACGATCGTCCACACCATCGCGTGGGACCAAAACCGATGCCGTTCCAGAATAATCGGCTGTTCAATCGGCAGCTCCAGGCTATCTTTCGGAATCGCGATCGGCTTTGGAGCCGTTTTTAGCAGGGTTGAGGTCTGCCCCTGTAAGCCAGCCCCATTGCCCGCGTGACCGTTGGCATGGCCGTTCTGGGCCTGGTGACCATTTCCATTGCCATTGGCGGGATGGCCGTTATGATTTTTGGGCGGTTGTGGCATGGTGGTGACTCCTTAAAAGCCGGTTCTGGATTGAATGGGTAGGGGACGTTTTGAGTTTTGAGTTTTGGATTTTGGATTTTGAGTTTTCAGTTGAGGCTGGGGGCCACTCAGGGTTCATTATTCCAAGCTAAGCACTCAGAACTAGGCACTCAGAACTCAGCACAATTTGCGTTCCTACTCCGTTATAACTGGGATTCCTGCTGCTGGTACAAGCAATAGTAACGCCCTCGCATGGCCATGAGTTCCTCATGAGTACCTTCTTCCACGACAGACCCTTGATCCATCATCAAAATGCGATCGGCATTGCGGACGGTAGACAGGCGGTGGGTGATGAAGAAGACGGTGCGCCCCTTGAAGGCTTCGGCTAAGTTCTGGCAAACCTGGCGCTCAGAATTATAGTCGAGGGCACTGGTGGCTTCGTCCAAAATCAGGAGGTGGGGATCTTGGAGAACGGTGCGGGCGATCGCAATCCGTTGCCGCTGGCCCCCCGACAGAGAGGCCCCCCGCTCACCCACAACGGTGTTGTAACCGTTGGGCAGAGACATGATGAAGTCATGGGCTGCGGCAATCTTAGCGGCCTTGATAATCTCATCTGTGCTGGCTTCCGGGTTGGTCAGAGCAATATTTTCCTGGACCGTGCCGTTAAACAAGAGGGTGTCCTGCAAGACAACGCCGATCTGCCGCCGGAGGGAGTACAATTCGACTTTGCTGATATCGTAGCCATCAATCTGAATCCGACCAGCGGTGGGTTCATACAAACGTTGCAGCAGCTTCATCAAGGTACTCTTCCCGGAACCGCTCTGGCCAACGATACCCACAAACATCCCCGGCTCAAACTCCAGATGCACATTGACCACTTGCAGGGGACCGCTGGGATTAAACCGGAAGGATACATCCTCGTATTTGACTGCCCCCACGATCGCGGGCATGGGAATATTGGTGCGATCGACCTCATCGGATTCGGGATGGGCATCCAGAATGTCGCTCAACCGCTCGATCGACAGGGCTGTTTCCTGGAAGTTTTGCCAGAGTTGCACCAAACGCAACAGGGGGCTGGTCACATAGCCGGAAATGATCCGGAAGGCGATGAGTTGCCCCAGGGTCAATTCTTCGGTCAACACCAAGTGGGCACCCACCCAGAGGATCAACAGACCCGACAGCTTTTGCAGGAAGCCGCTGATGGAACTGGCAGTGGTAAAGGTCAACACCGTGCGGAAACCGGCCCCAATATAGCGGGCATATTTTTCCTGCCAACTCCAACGGGCCTTCAGTTCAATATTTTGGGCCTTGACAGTTTGAATCCCCGACAGAACTTCCACCAAATAGGATTCCGTATCCGCTGCCCGTTCGGCCTTGCGGCGCAGCATCCGGCGCACCAAGGGTGACACGATCAGGGCCAAAATTGCAAAGGCCGGGACCGTCGCCATCGCAATCAGGGTCAACAGCCAACTGTAGAGCAGCATGACGGCAATGTAGACGACCGAGAACACGGCATCCAGCACCACGGTCAAAACCGTGCCCGTCAGGAATTGGCGAATCCGTTCTAGTTCATGCACCCGGCCTGCCAGTTCCCCCACCCGTCGGTTATCGAAGTAACTCAGGGGCAGGCGCAGCAGGTGGTTGATGACTTCAGACCCCAGCTTGAGGTCAATCCGGTTGGTGGTATCCACAAACAGGTAGGTCCGCAAACTGGTGAGCAGCGCTTCAAACAGGGCCAGCACCAGCATTAAGATCCCCAACACGTCCAAGGTCGCCAGACTTCGCTGAATCAGCACCTTGTCGATAATAACCTGGGTGATCAGGGGGTTCGAGAGGGCAAAGAGTTGGACGAAGAAGGAGGCGACGAACACCTCGATCAACACCTTGCGGTGTTCCTTCATCGCCGGGATAAACCAGCGGAGGCTGAATTTCTCGCGCTGCTCTTCGGCGGGGGGATGGAGCAACAAGACCTGCCCCTGTTCGCCCCATAGATCTTGGAATTCCTGGGGCCGCTTGCGCATGATGCCGACTTCGGGCACGGCCATGACCATCTCCTGCTCGGAGATGCTGTAGAGCAGGGCGTAGCTGTCCTGCCAGAGGACCATTGCCGGTCCCTTGAGCCGTTGCACGGCGGGGGCAGCCACGGCCACCAGTTGCGCCCGCATCCCCATCATTTCGGCGATCGCGCCGCAGGCTTGCAAGGACAGTTCATTGCGGGTTTGGATTTGGTTAACCACCACCTTGCGAATCAGATCCTTGCGGAAGTTCACGCCAGTCAGTTGGCTCAGCATTTGGAAACAGGCCAAGGGCGCATCCACGGGTCCCTTCCCTCGCACGTAGGGATAGCGGATTGCTGGGGCAAAGGGATCGGTGGGCGGCTCCGGGGGTTGGGGCGGTCCGTAGGGGATTTCCGCGAGGGCTGTGCGGCGACTGTCTTGGTTCGCGGTGGCATCCGTTGGCTCACCCCAGGCATCTTCCACGACCAGGGTGCCTGCACCCGCCGTTACGGGATGGCTGGGCACATGAAATTCCCGAATGCCAACCAACCGCACCCCGTGGGTACGATCGGCGGTGAGCAGTTGGGTGGGGCTGTCGAAACTCACCCGTCCCCCGGTGGGAATCTCACCCACGGAACCGGAACTAATGAGCCAGATCCGATCAGGGTCAAGGAGGACCGCACCCGTGGTGGGGGAGGCGGCGACCTTAGCATTGGGGGGCACGGTACACACGATCGCGTCCGGTAGGATCTCGGTGGTCAGTTCCTTCAGATCAGCGGTGCCATCGGCCCGTCGCTGCAATTCCAGCCCCAGCAGTTCAAACAACTCGTTCAGGGAACAGCGGTCCTGGAAGGCATCCCGGAGGGCGGCTTCGGTCTTGAGCAAACTGCGGAAGGTGTCAGCCGTGATGTTCAAACAAACCGTTTCGCTAGAGGCGATCGCCGTTTCGCAGGGAACCCCCCGGACTATACCGGCCCAACCCAGAACCTCACCCGGACCCGCTAGCCGCAAGCTAATGGCGGATTGTGCCCGTTGATCGTGCCCCAATACCCGCACTTGACCGTCGTAAATAATGGAGATTTGCACCGGTAGCTTATCGTGGACGAGGATCGGTCGCCCGATCGGATAGCGCAGGAGTTGAGCTGCCTGGAGCAGGGTATCGATCGCGCTGGCACTCAGACGATCGAAGGGGGCTATTTGGCGAATAAAATCGCGAATTTCTGTTTGCGAAACGGTGGTTGGTTGCGTCATAACTCTTGGCTTTGGGTGTCAGGGCTAGAAGGTGCGGCAGGCTCAACCAGGCGAAGGGGTCCCATCTCTTGTAGTTGCTCTCTCACCCAAGCATCAAACATTTCGTCAATGAGACGACGGCGCATGGCCTCATCCAGTTGGGCCGGGATAAACTTTTCCAGTCGGATAATAATAAACCATTCGGCTAGGGGACGGGGGGGCCAAAGCTGTCCGGGCTGACTTACGGCCAACAGGCGGCTCACGGCGGGATGGGGCTGGTCAACCCGCACGGGTCCTAAAATGCCGCCCGTGGAGGCTTCAATACCTTCCGAATATTGGCGGGCCAGTTCCGAAAAGGGTTGCTCCCCTTCCTTAATCCGGAAGTAGAGTTCCTGGGCCAGCCCCAAATCGCGGGTGCGAATCAGCGAGTAGATCACCTGATCCAGGGAACTTTTCCGGGATAAAAAATAGGATTCTGCCTTGGGTCCCCAGGTCTCCTGCTTAAATTTCTCGACCCGGACAGACCGCGTTAGCATATTGACCAGCTCCTCCTCGGTCATCCCCTGCTGTTCACGCCACTTCTCTAGGGCATCGGGGGTGGCCAATTGATAGCGTTGGCACAGTTGCATCTGGGCAGACTTAAATTCCTCGTCACTACAGGGGATTTCCGCGATCGCTTGATCGACAATATAACCCTTCAGTAATTTGGGCGTGAGTTGATAGCGGTTCAAGAGGGTAAGCATCCCCTCCGGCGCAATCGCCTCTGTGCCAATCTGAAAGCAAACACTCATGCGTCACCCCAGTTTATGAACCTTCCCATGCGGCTGATACGCTCATAGACATTCGTGGTTATCTCATATTCTGAATTACCTTCAAAATCATTCGGTATGATTCCGCAAAGCAACCCAGTCGGATCGGTCGCGAAAGGCCACATAAACGCTTAAATCAGAGGATTCAGCGGTATTTTCAGGGAGGTACCCATAGCCTTTCCAACCCAAAACAGCCACCGATGATCCCTGTACTTGTATCACATTTTCTGCCCGCTGCAATCCCGGCAAGGCAAATCCTTGGACAATTTGCGCCCGATTCCCGTAGGGATCGCTTCGCGAATCGACAAGGGCTAAACAACGTACCGATCGACGGGGAGCATCGAGCCAGCCCTCTAGGGTGACCACGTTGTCGGCTAAGACGGTTTGGGTGGTGATGGCCCCAATTACCGTGTCGGTGGGGTCGGCTGGGGTCGGGAGGGGCTGTCCGATCGGCGTACAGGGATTGTGTTGAAGAATATCATGGGTAAAGGGCACGAGTCGGTGGGCGCTCAGGACTGGGGTGAGGTGGAAAAAGGCGGTGGGACGGTTGCCCACGATCGCCCGGACAATTTCCGGGTCCTGGACCCCTAGTTGCAATGACAGGGCCACCAAGGGTTGGTGGGCGGCGCGATCGGCGATCGTCTGGGCAATGCCTATCCCAATCCGGTACATATTCCCCACCAGGATCAGGACAAGGGCCAAGAGCGCCAACTGGAGATGCGATCGCCAGCGGGTATTGGCGACCCAGGTTTGCAGGGCCGTCACGATGAGGACAAGGGTCGCTAGCCAGAAGAGCGCCGGGAGGGACCCATAGCGGGAAGTCTGGGCCTGCTCTAGGCCAAAGCCCGAACGACTGACCGCCGCCATTGCCGCTGTGCCTAGGATATATCCCTGAATCGCGAGCCAGGGAAACCAATCGGGCCGCTGCCGTTGTCCCTGGGTGAGCCACCAGTGACCAGCAAAGACCAGACACAGCAAAATCCCGATCGTGCCTAGGAGAATAGCGATACTGGGGCGATCGCTGAAAATCCAACCCAGGTAGCGGGGGATATAGATCAGCGTCTGGAGGGAACTGGGACTGGCCAGATCCGGGTGGTGGGCCGGTTTTTGGTAGGTGAGGAAGTAGAGACCCAAGACGGCGATCGCGGCTCCCCAATAGGTCAACCGCAGGGGCCAACGAAATTGTAAGAGCACGACAGCTAACGCTAAAACGGGCCATAGGGCGAGGGAAGAACTATAACTCAGTGCCGCAAGGCCCCCACACAGAAGACTAAGGATCACCCAAGGCAGACAGCGGGGGACCTGTCCTTCAAGGCTTGAAGTCTTTGTGGGGTAGGCGTCCCGCCTGCCATCCGCCCCAGTCCCGCCTGTAATCTGTTGACTGAGGACCTGCTGAAAGCAAAAGATAGCGGCCACCACAAACCCATTTGCCGTCATCCAGATCGCTCCGCTGAACCCCCGCATCCAGTTGTGGGCAGCGGCAGGCGTAAAACAGAAAATGGCAACCCCCAGGATCAGCAGTAGGGTTACCCATTGCTGACTGCGTGCCCCCTTGGACGTATCGCGCTGCACGGCAGCAGGCAAGAGGTTGATCAGCAACAAACACTGGATCAAGGCTGCACCAAAGGTGGCCAAACACAACCCCAGATTCGACCCCCGTGTCAGGAATAGGTTGAGGGCATAGATCACGCTGGGGATAAACAGGAGATGCTCGTTATTGCGGGTGAACCAATCGTCCCAGTGGGGGGATAAGCCATCCAAGGAGTAAATATTGGCCAGGACCCACCAGTAATCTCGCTCCGGGAGGTCACCACTCTGGGGCAGCAAATGAAACAGAATGTAACTGGCGGGCAGGGCGATCGCCAACAGGACGGCACCGCCCCAACACCACTGGGTTCGCGATACCGGGAACAATTGCAATACCCGGAACTGGGCACGATCGCGCTTAGGCAAAGCTGGCTTCAAGGATTAGGGTCATCCTGGGTAATAGGGGTAAACTCCCCTAGGGTACACGACCCGGATACCCTGATTGATCGCAGGCCCCCGATCGTAGCCCCCCCCAGAAGGGAGCCTGAAGCGATCGCGATCGGCTAGGGACCCACCTATCGTTTTGGGAAAACTGCCGATCAGAAAAACGGCCCCTAAACAGCCTGCCGCGAAAAAAATGTAGCCAATTGGCAAAAATCGGGGCGATCGTTTCCGAAATGCCCACACGACTAGGTGTAGTCACCTGATGTTTAGAGACACTTATCCAAAGATCCCAGTGTTCTCCTCGCTCAGGGGTGAACCCAGGATCAGGACCCTGGAGCCTCATGTTGAGGCTCTTTCTGTTTTTTTAGGGGATTTTTTCAGACCAGCGCCCCCAGTCCTTGCTCAGGAAAGGTGTGCAGGTGGGCGGCTCTCGCTCTGAAACTAACTTCAATAGTGACTGCCCGATTTCCGGTGATGCACAGCCGTCTGGCCACTGGCATCCAAGACCTTACCGCGATCGACGGTGGCATAGACCAACCAATGATCACCACACTCCATGCGGTTTTGCACCGTACATTCCAAGTAAGCGAGGGCATCGTTCAGGACCCGACAGCCATTCTCCGCCAGGGTTGTTTCCAGACCCGCGAACCGATCCTCCCCTGGCTGGAAGGGTTTCATGAAATGGCGTTGCAGGGGCTTGCCCTCGGCCAGGATGTTCAGGACAAAGACATCGCCGCTGTGCATGAGGGATTCGATCGCCCGATCCTTAGCCACCGCTACGGTCAACCCAGGGGGGGTAAAGGTGGCCTGGGACACCCAGGAGGCCAGCATGGCGCTTTCCATGTCGCCCCGTTTTGCCGCGACGACACACAGGGACCCCACTATCCGCCCCACGGCTTGCTCGGTGCGGGCCGCTTGGGACTGCTGGAGGCCGGAGACCACTTTGCGGGCCTCAGCCTTACGGCTACGTTTCAAGGCTTGGGCAAAGTCCACCCCCACTTCTTCGCAGATTTGCAGGTCTGCATCGGTGGGCTTGAATTTAACCCGAATGGGGTCAAAGCCAAAGCGATAGCCCGCATCCCGCAGCTTCCCCTCGATAATATCGACGGCCTCGCCGCTCCACCCAAAGGACCCAAAGACCCCCGCCAGCTTATCAGTGGCCACGGTGGACAGAACAATCCCCAGGGCCGTTTGGATCGGCGTGGGCACATGGCCGCCCAAGGTGGGGGAGCCGATAATAAACCCGGCGCTTTTCGCTAGGGCCGCTTGAATTTCCGTCGGCTCGGCAAATTCGCAGTTGATCGACTCGACATTGACCCCTGCCCTAGTCAACCCCCGGGCGATCGCCTGGGCCAGCGTCGCCGTATTGCCATAGGCAGAAGCATAGATCAGGGCAACGGTGAGTTCCTGGGCCTGTTGGGCGACGCTCCAGTGGCGATAGGCATGGGTGAGTTCGGTCAGGCCATAGCGGACAAGGGGGCCGTGGGCCGGGGCATAGGCATAAACATCGAGGGCCTCCAGCTTGTCCAAAGCACTAAGGACCTGGTTCGCTTGGGCTGCATGGAGACAGTCAAAGTAGTAGCGCCGATCTTCCGCCAAGCTAGACCAACCCTCATCAAAGACCTGATCGCCACAGCGGTGGGCACCAAAAAATTTATCGGTAAACAGCAGGCAGCTTTGGGGATCGTAGGTACACAGTTCATCCGGCCAACGCGGGGTGGGGGTCAAGATAAATTGCAGCAGGTGTCCCTGGCCCAAGTCCAGGCCATCGTCCCCCCGCACGACTTGCAGATTGAGCGGTTGTTCCGGCAGGGCCGTTAGCGAAGCGATGTTGTCGGCATTTCGCAGGGCGATCGCGGCGGGGTTAGAGCAGACAATCTGTACCTGGGGAGCCAGTTCCAGCAGCCGGGTGAGGGTGGCAATCCGGTTGGGGTTAACGTGCCCCAGGATCAGGTAATCCAATTGGCTCAGGTCAAACCGCTGCTGAAGGGTATCAAGGAAGATCGTGGTGAAGGTTTCGCCCGGTGGATCGATTAGGGCAGTGCGATCGGCCTGGATCAGGTAGGTGTTGGCGGTGGTGCCCCGTTGCAAGGCGTATTCAATTTCAAATTTGAGACGATCCCAGGTGCGCGATCGCAGGACGATCGTGCCCTCTCTGAGGGGAAAGACCTGGACATCCCGTGCTTTAGCGTTACTCATAGAACGATCCACTGTGACGATTGGGTGTGACGGTTGGGTGTGACGGTCGGGTTGGCCTGGGGTCAGGGATGTGCCCAGCGTTCGCATCACGTCTCTGCCAGAAAATCTCTTGGGAAATTGTGACCCGACACCAGCCTCACTTCGCTGACCTGCCTTCATCATGCCAGGAAATTTCTTCTCTCTACGGGCAGGAGTGGCTGGGGTGCCCATTTTCAGGGTAGGTTTCAGGAGGGGGGCCTGCCCCCCAACCCCCGCACGCGGGGGCCTGCCCCCCAACCCCCGCACGCGGGGGAACGATAAGTGGGACGGGGCGGATCGCTTGAGTTGGGAGACCATCGCCGCCTATCATGGGGAAGCAGTCGGCTTGAGCGGCATGATTTGCCAATCGCTTTGCCCGGCGATTCGGCGACGGCATCGCAAGATTGATGAAGGGCGAGAAGGGCGATCGTGATCTTGGCTCGTTGCTGCTACTTGCCATTGCTGTCACTTGTCATTGCTGTCACGAACCCCGCATGGATATCAAAAACGGCTTTCCGGGCGCAGTGGGGAACACCCCCTTAATTCGACTCAACAGCTTTAGCGAGGAAACCGGCTGTGACATTCTCGGCAAAGCTGAATTCATGAATCCGGGTGGCTCCGTCAAGGATCGTGCGGCCCTCTACATCATCGAAGACGCTGAGCGCAAGGGGCTGCTCCGACCGGGGGGCACGGTTGTGGAAGGGACCGCCGGGAATACGGGCATTGGTCTGGCCCATATTTGCAATGCCAAAGGCTATCGGTGCCTGATCGTGATCCCCGACACCCAGTCCCAGGAGAAGATCGACACCCTGCGCACCCTGGGTGCGGAAGTTCGCACCGTTCCCGCCGTTCCCTACAAAGATCCCAATAACTACGTCAAACTCTCTGGGCGCATTGCGGCTGAAATGGACAATGCCATCTGGGCCAACCAGTTCGACAACCTGGCCAATCGACAGGCCCACTACGAAACCACGGGACCCGAAATCTGGACTCAGACCGATGGCAAAGTGGATGCCTGGGTTGCAGCGACGGGGACTGGGGGCACCTATGCGGGGGTTGCCCTGTTTCTCAAGGAACGGAAAGCCAGCCTGAAAACGGTCCTCGCCGATCCCTTTGGCAGCGGTTTGTATAGCTATGCCAAAACGGGGCAAATCACGATTACGGGCAACTCCATCACGGAAGGGATTGGCAACAGCCGGGTGACGGCGAATATGGCCGGGGTCCCGATCGACGACGCGATCCAAGTCGATGATCAGGAGTGCCTGCGGGTCCTTTATCAACTGCTGCGCCGGGATGGCCTGTTTATGGGTGGCTCCGTGGGCATTAATGTGGGGGCGGCGGTGGCCTTGGCAAAGCAACTGGGACCGGGCCATACAATCGTCACCGTCCTGTGTGACAGCGGCTCCCGCTACCAGTCCCGTCTCTACAGCCGCGAATGGTTGGCTAGCAAGGGTCTGACCATGCCCGATTAGGATGGGCCGATCTGCCTACAATACGAGTAGGTCGGTCTCTGTGTCGATCCGATCGACCGGCGAGTGCAACATCAAGCTTAGAATCTCAAATCCAAAATCTCATGCCCCGTCCCGTCCCCCAGCCCCCCCAGCCAGCAGAATCCTTACCAACCGCGCCAAGCTACGACGTAACGATCGTCGGGGGGGGAATCGTCGGTCTGACCCTGGCCTGTGCCCTCCAGAACAGCGGGCTGCGCATTGCCCTGATCGAGGCCCAGCCGCAATCGGTAGCCATACAAACGGGCCAAGCCTATGCCATCTCCCTGCTGTCCAGTCAGATTTTTCAGGCGATCGGAGTCTGGGAAGCCATACGTCCCCAGGTCAGTCCCTTTCGCCAAATTCGCCTGTCCGATGCGGATTATCCCGGCGTGGTGCAATTTTTCCCCCAGGATTTGGGCACGGCAGTCCTCGGCTATGTGGCGGAGCATCGGGTGTTGTGGTCGGCCCTGGCGCAGCAGCTTCAGCAGGGGGCAACCGTTGAGCGGCTCTGTCCGGCTACCGTCCTCTCCGTGGATTATCGGGACAGCGAAGCCGTGGTCACTCTCCAGCAGGGGGGCGTAGAACGGCACCTGCGATCGCGGTTGGTGGTGGCTGCCGATGGTGCCCGATCGCCCTTGCGGACTGCGGCCCAGATCCGGACCTACGGCTGGCAATACTGGCAAGCCTGTCTGGTCTGTACCGTTAAACCGGAATTGCCCCACGCCGAGATCGCCTATGAGCGCTTTTGGCCCAGTGGTCCCTTTGCGATTTTGCCCCTGCCCGATAACCGCTGCCGCATTGTCTGGACTGCGCCCCGTCCGGAAGCCGAAGCCTTGCTAGCCCTGGATGATGCCAGTTTCTTGGCGGAACTGCGCCGTCGGTATGGCGATCAAATGGGGCAGTTAACGGTGGAGGGCGATCGCTTTCTGTTCCCTGTGCGGCTGATGCAATGCCAGCGCTATACCGGGCCACGTCTTGCTTTGGTGGGGGATGCGGCCCACGGCTGTCATCCGGTGGGGGGACAGGGGCTGAACCTGGGAATTCGCGATGTGGCGGCCTTGGCGGAGGTGATTCAACAGGCACACCAACAGGGTCAGGATGTGGGCAGTCCGACGGTATTGGCCCAGTACGATCGCTGGCGACGGCGGGAGAATTGGGTCATCTTGGGCTTTACGGATTTCCTGGTGCGTCTGTTCTCCAACGAGTGGCTACCCCTCGTTCTAACGCGCCGCTTGGGTCTGTGGTTACTGCGCCAGGTGCCCCCGGTAAAGCAGTTGGCTTTGCGGTTGATGACGGGCCTGAGTGGTCGCCGCCCAGTGCTAGGTGGCGGCTATTGCCAACGGCTGGGGTCAACGCCATAGTAGTGGGCAACGCCCCCAACCCCCGCACGCAGGGGCCTGCCCCCCAACCCCCGCACGCAGGGGCCTGCCCCCCAACCCCCGCACGCAGGGGTAGGAGGGTGTAGACATCGAGGTGAAATTGCTGTAACCGGTGGGGTTGCTCAAAAAACTGCTCGGTCACGACGGCGAAAAATTCAGCCGGATGGGTGGCCCCGTAGGGATCGATCGTGGTTTTGGCTCCCTGGTTCACCTGCGCCCTCAGGTCGAGATACGCTTCCCGCATAACCTCGGCCCACTGTTGCGCAGCGATAGCTTCGCGACGCCAAAGGCGTATCGCGCCGCCACTGGACCCATTGGGGATAGGTCAAGCAAGCGGTGACAATCGCCACCGTGAGGCCAGACCACCAGCAGGGCGAGTTCCCTATCCGACATTGGCCCAGAGCAGCTTTGAATCGGTCATCTGAGTGGATTTCCTGAATTTGTCACGCACTTGCGACGCGATCGTCATATCTCCGCCATTGCGGGTGTCTAGGGTATAGATGTCGCCTCGGAACGTTCACCCGTTACCCGCGACACCGAAAACCAATCTCTAAATCATTCCAAGCAATCCCAGGAGAGTGAGCGTATGCGTATCCACACTCAGGCCCAGCAAGACAGCCATCCCCAACCCGACACGATGCCCCCCAGCCCGCTCAATACGAGCTATCCCTATCCGCCGCTGCGGCGCCCCCTTAATGCCCTAGCCTTAATTTTATTCGGGGCCGGGGTGGCAACGGCAGGCAACTACGCGGTCACCCACCTGATGACCCAAGCCCCCACCGCTCCCAATGGGGCGATACGCCTTTGGCGTCGCGAAGCTATCGCCGAGTCACCAACCGCATCAGCGACGACAGACCCCACCCCCCTCCCAGGGCGGGCTGCTGCCTTGGCCGCTGCCAGTCGGGATGACAACTTTGTTAGCCGGGTGGTGGAAACGGCAGGTCCCGCAGTAGTACGCATTGATGCCTCGCGCACCGTGACGGGGCAAGTGCCTGAAATGTTTAATGATCCCCTCTTCCGGCGGTTCTTCGGCAATGTCCCAGTTCCGCCTTCCCAAGAACTCCAACGGGGCATCGGGTCCGGCTTTATCCTCGATCGCGAGGGACACATTATGACCAATGCCCATGTGGTTGATGGGGCCGATACGGTCAAGGTCACCCTCAAGGATGGGCGGACGTTTGATGGGCAGGTCCTGGGCACCGATCCCGCCACCGATGTGGCCGTGATTAAGATTACGGGCGATAACCTGCCCACCGTGGCGTTGAGTAACTCGGATCAAATTCAACCGGGCGAATGGGCGATCGCGATCGGCAATCCCTTGGGTTTAGACAATACCGTTACCGTTGGGATTATCAGTGCCACGGGCCGCTCCAGTGGTCAAGTGGGGGTGCCCGACAAACGGGTGGACTTCATCCAAACGGATACGGCGATTAATCCGGGCAACTCCGGCGGTCCCTTGCTCAACGATCGGGGCGAAGTCATTGGCATGAACACTGCTATTATGCAGGGTGCCCAGGGGTTAGGGTTTGCGATCCCGATCAATACAGCCCAACAAATTGCCCAACAATTGATCACCACCGGAAAAGTGGAACACCCCTATCTCGGTATCCAAATGGTGGCCCTGACCCCAGAGGTCCAACAGGAAATCAACAATGACCTCAATAGTGGCTTGAGCGTGAGTGAAAGCAGTGGCATCCTGGTGATCAAGGTGGTGCCCGGTTCGCCAGCCGCCAATGCCGGGTTACGGGCAGGCGATGTGATCCAAGCCGTTAATGGCCAAACCGTGCAGGATGCGGCTGAGGTGCAAAAGCTGGTCTCGCAGAAATCCGTCGGGGACAGCCTGGCGTTATCGGTTAAGCGCGGTCAACAGAGCTTGAGTGTCACTGCCCAATTGGCGGCATTACCCAGTCAGGTCGCCAATCAATAGGGGGCATTCCTCCTGGCGGGAAAACGCAAGAAGCTGAACGGGAGCCTCTACGGCAAGGCTAACTTACCCGTTCAGCTTCTTTAACATCGACTGAGCCTGCCTTTAGATCTCGCGGCTGAGGTGGGAGAGGGTGGTTGGCCCGATGGTGCCCGTGGGTTGAATGTTGCGCGATCGTTGATATTGATAGACCGCTGCCTGGGTTTCCGGGCCAAAATATCCCGTAATTGGGCCATTGTAGAAGCCCAAATTTCGCAGTTGTAGCTGCACCGCCCGCACTTCCCCCCCCGCGCTGCCATAGGTGATCGGGGTCGGGCGCACCCATGTGGCGGCTCCAGGGTTGGTCACTACCGCCGCTGCTGGCACGGTAGCTGCTTGAACCGGAATGGCGGTGGTCACGACTTGGGAGGTGACCATCCCCGGTGTGGCAATGTAGTGGGTCGTCGCAACCTGGGTGGTGGTCACCACTTGGCTTCCCGGCGTCACGATCGGGACAAGGGTCGGTGCGCCCGTGTTGGGATAGCCAATTGCCACCACATTGAGATCATGGGCCAGGGTGGTGAGGGTGGTTGGCCCGGCAATCCCATTGACGATCAGGCCCCGCCGCCGTTGATAGAGAATCACCGCATTCTCCGTTAAATCCCCGAAATAACCCGTAATGGGACCGTTGTAAACCCCCACAGACCGCAAGCCCCGCTGGAGTTCGGTGACCGCAGGGCCGCGATCGCCCCGCCGCAGGGTCCCCGTAATGATGGGGGTGGGGGCCGCGATCGGAGTGGTGGTGACGACCGGCGTCGTGGTGACAATGGGCAGGGGGGTCACGACCGTTGTCGTGGGGGTGACGGCCACGAGACCATTCACCTCCCGGTTCAACGTCGCCAGCGTGGCGGGTCCGGCAATGCCATCAACGCGCAGCCCCCGTGTGCTTTGATAGCGACGCACCGCACTCTCGGTTTGCGTGCCGAAATAACCTGAAATCGGTCCATTGTAGACCCCGACACGGGTGAGGTTGACCTGCAACTGCCGCACCGAATTACATGTGCTGCCCCGTTGTAAAACGGCACTGCTGGCCGCTTGGGCGGGCGGGATCACCGGACTAACATTGCAAAGAACGATCCCGATCGCCAGGGAGAGCAATTGGAGCAGTAGTCGAGGGGAACGGAGCCAGGTCGGGAAATGGCTCCAGCCAGACCCCCCGGTCGGGGATATCGCCAGTGGGGTAGCAGTCGGGGCAGGGACTGACGGGGTAGAGGCCCTGAATTCAGCCTCCCGTGGGGAAACCAGTGAGTGCATAGTGTCTCTCGCAGCGCGACAATGGGTTGATGCAGGTCAGGCGAATTCGCCCCCGTGTCACTGGCTCGTCTCACATCCAAGGCATGACCCGCGATAGCTTCGCGACGCCAAAGGCGTATCGCAGTGCCGTGCCCCGAGTCAATTCAGAACTCAAGCAAACCTCAAGATTTAACGCCAAGAGCAGGCCCCACCAGGTTAGGCCGTTTAGAGAAGCGGAAAAGTTCCTGGCTATTAGGAATTGTACCAGGTTTATCTGGGATACCCGTGTCAGCCCTGGGGCGAATTTCTGGGGCAACTTCTGGAAAGGTATGTCCGAAACAGCCCAATACCTGCTAGCCTAGAATATCTGTATGGAACTCAAGCATGTGCAGATTGTGCAGATATGGTTAAACTCCGCCTGAAGCGAATGGGTAAGAAGCGCGAAACCAGCTATCGCATTGTGGCCATCCACGCGACGAGCCGCCGGGATAGTCGTCCCCTAGAAGAACTGGGCTTTTATAACCCCCGGACCGATGAAGTGAAGCTGGATGTGCCCGCGATCGTCAAGCGATTACAGGACGGTGCCCAGCCAACTGAAACCGTTCGTAGTATTCTGGCTAAAGCCAACGTTTTTGAACAAGTCCGTGCCTGAATCAGTTCCTCCTCCGGCTGATCCCGCTGCGACCCCAGACTACGCGCACCTGCTGCGGTTTCTGGTCACGCCCCTATTGGACTCGCCCGATGCCCTGCGGGTAGATTGCGAGATTTCCACGCGATCGCGGGTGTGGTTGCGGGTTGCGTTTGAGGGCGAGGATAAGGGTCGTGCCTTTGGCCGGGGTGGACGGAACTTGCAAGCCATCCGAACCGTGCTGACGGCGGTGGCGCAAGCGGCGGGGCATACCTTGCATTTGGAAGTTTTTGGACACGGGCACGGGCATGGAACCGAGGAGGGAATCGCACCCGTCAGCAGTGACCCAGTTCCTAGGGGGGGAAACCGCAGTCTGCCCGCCCGTCGGCCTCGTCCTGCATCTGCTCCCAGTCCGCGCTCCCACTGAGCATGGCTGAATCCCTAACGATTCAACTCCCCAGCGTTGAGAGTACGATCGCCCTTGTCGGCGATCGGGAGGAAAACCTAAGGCTCCTGGCACGACAAACGGGAGCCAGTGTTGTCCTGCGTGGGCAAGAGCTTTTGCTGACTGGAACGACGAACCAGGTGGCGTTGTGCAGCCGCTTGGTGCGATCGTTGGCTGACCTATGGGAAGCTGGGATTCCAGTGTCCAGCGTGGATATTCTCACCAGTCGCCATGCCCTGGATACCCAACGCCAGGATGAACTCAAAGATCTTCGGCAGGATGTCTTGGCCCGTACCCGCCGGGGGGAAGAAATCCGCGCCAAAACCTTCCGGCAACGACAATATGTGCAATCGATGCGCACCTGTGACCTCGTCTTTTGCACCGGGCCAGCGGGGACCGGCAAAACGTTTTTGGCCGCCGTCCTCGCCATTCAAGCCCTTCTCGCCAACCAGTATGAACGGCTGATCCTGACCCGTCCGGCGGTGGAAGCGGGGGAAAAGCTGGGGTTCTTGCCCGGTGATTTGCAGCAAAAGATTAATCCATATTTGCGTCCCCTCTACGATGCGTTGTACGAGTTAACCGACCCCGAAAAAATTACCAGCTTAATGGAGCGGGGCATTATTGAAGTGGCACCGTTAGCCTATATGCGGGGCCGCACCCTCAATCATGCCTTCATTATTCTGGATGAGGCGCAAAATACAACCCCGACCCAAATGAAAATGGCCTTGACGCGCTTGGGCTTTCGGTCCCGTATGGTGGTGACGGGCGATACAACCCAAACGGATTTGCTACCCCATCAACCCTCTGGCCTGGAGGTTGCCTGCAAAATCCTGCAAAACGTGGAAGGGATTGCCTTCCATCAACTCACCCAGGCGGATGTAGTGCGCCATGCCTTAGTGCAGCGAATTATTGCGGCTTACGAACAGCATGAGGCAAGATAGGGAAGCGCTCCCGACGACAGATGATTGGGGGCCTCTTCAGTAATCTAAAAAAGTTGTCATTAAGATGAAAATTCGTTCAACGCTTGCCTATAGTTTGGCCTTCTCGTTCATGGGTGCGCCCCTGCTGGTGGGGGCTGGGGTGCTGATGTCGCCGACACCTGTGGTCGCCCAAGCTGCTACCCTAAACCTGGCGGGGGAAGGAGAAGGGACCTTAGCGATCGGGAATCGTCCCAACCAGACCGTGACCTTTGTGGCGATTAGCAGCCGTCCCAATCGCCAAACCGATATTTCCTGGCGTTTGGCCGATGGCAATTTATTGCAATGGAACGGACAACTGATCAGCGCCAGCGCGACTCAAGCTCAAATTCGCTTAACCAGTGCGGGGATGGCGGATGCGACGGGCACCCTCACAGTTCGCTACCAGGGGAATCGTCTGATCTCCGTGATGGGGAGTGGGACGATCGATGGGCAAGCCATGTCGATTCGTTTTACCATTGGCGATGACAGCGTCAGCCGTCCACCCACAACGGGAACGCCCCGGAATCTGGCCCAGGCAGGGCATGGGATCTTTGGCCTCCAGGGACGGCCTAATCGCCCGATCACCTTCGCCCTCGTGAGCGTCCAACCGAATGGGCAAGCGGAACTCTCCGTACGGATGGCCGATGGCACCCTCATCACTTTTGGGGGTCAACAAACCCGTAATAATGCCTATGAGCTGGTCTTGAATCTGAGCAATGCGGGGGTGGCCGATGCCCAGGGAACGGCCAATATTCGCCACGGTGCCAATAATTCGATTAAGAATATTGTGGCGAATGGGTCGATGGATGGTCAGTCCTTCTTTATCCAGTTTACGGGCCATTAAATTTCCCCCAACCCAGCGAGTCAATTAAGGCGAGTCAATTAAGGCGAGTCAACCAAGGCGAGTCAACGGGTTGAGCCTCACCCACTCGACCCCCACCGGCAATTCGCCTGATTAGGGCTGACAGACCCCTAGGGGGCGCGGGTCACCAGGGTCCAACCTTCGGCCTGCCCCAAGGACTCCATGTGGGGTAGATCTAACCGGATGGCGGTGGCCGCATCCAGCAAAAAGTAGGGGGATGGGGGTTGCTGCCAGCGGTGTTGTAATTCGGTGTCGGGCTGGGGGATGACCGGATGCCCTGCGTAGAATTCCAGGGAGGGGCGACGGATGGGGTTCGAGGTGTAGACAGTTCCCCCCGGCGGCACTGCCCGCGCCACGATCGCCGCCACGGGTTTGACGGGATACGCTTCCCCTAATTCCCACAGCCAATGGCCCGATAGGATCAGCAGCGCCAGGGACACATACATTCCCCAGGCCAAAACCAGCAGAAACTGCGCATCCCGTCGCCGGAGCAGCAACAGTGCTGTCGTCATCGTCGAGCCTACCGCGATCGTCGTTGGGAGCAACGCCCAATTGGGTGGTTGTACCACCCGGCCATAGTAAAAACTAATGCCCCAGCCCCCAAGGGCCAACAGGGCCAGGACGATCGTCCACGTGCGGGGGTAGGGAACCTCGGTCTCTGCCCCGATGCTAAAGGGGTTATGCTGTTGCCAAATGTGGGCGAGGTACCCCCCGACGATGAGCGCGATCGCGGGATAGAGGGGCATCACATACCAGGGCAGTTTGGTACTCATCAGGGAAATCGCCAGCAGATATCCCCCACTCCACACCAGCAATAATTTTGCCCAACCGAGGGCACGATTCTCCCAAACCTGGGCCAACCCTGCCGGTAGGAACAGCAACCAGGGCCAAGCGTATTTGAGCAACTCCAGCAGGTAGTACCAGGGCGGGCCACTGTTGTTCCCCACCGTTGTCCAGACGCGATCGAGAGATTGGCTCATCACACTGGTATCGACAAAGGTTTGGCCGTAATGGTGCCATTGGGCAGCAAACCAGAGGCCAGCGGGTAAACCGCCCAACGCTAACCCTAGCCAGAAAACGGGGGAGGTCAGAAGGCGAGGGGTATCCCAGGCCAGAAACCCCAGGGCGATCGCCCCCAGCAAGACCCCCAATAACCCCTTCGTCAGGAAGATCAGTCCGAGGCTGAGGCCCACCCCCAGGCAGGCCCGCAGATCTCGCCGGGACCAGAGCAGAAACCACAGCATCAGGATCAGAAAGCAGAGGATCGCCCCATCCAGCATGGCCAGTCGTCCATGTCGAACAACGGGCAGCAGGGTCAGGTAGACGATCGCGGCCAAGAGAGCAGGGGGTTGGCGACCCCACAGTTCCTGGCCCAGTAGATAGAGCAACGGGACCGATAGGGCTGTGAGCAACGCCCCCGGTAAGCGGGCCGTCCACTCATTCACCCCCCCCAGTTGGTAGCTCAGGGCAATCAGCCAATGGACAAGGGGGGGCTTGTTCAGATAGGGTTCCCCCCAAAGGGTGGGATAGAGCCAGGTTTGCGAACCCGGTTGGGCCTGCCAGATTTCCTTCGCCACCTGGGCCACCGTCCCCTCATCCCAGTCCCGCAGCGGCACATCCCCCAGGGTAAGGGTAAAGAGCAAGAGCGCCGCACTGCCCAACAACAGGAGCCAGCCCCAGTCCAGGGGCCGAGGTATCCCGTAACGCATCTCTCCTCTCTCCTCTCTCCTCTCTTCTACCCCACCTTAATTAAGGTCAGCAGTAACAAATAGACGGCTCCGGTAATCAGTTGGAAAACCATAACGGGCACACCATAGCGGAGGAAGCGTTTGAAGGAAATGCGACGATCGTGCAGTTCGGAAATGCCAGCGGCGACGATATTGGCGGAGGCTCCAGCTAGGGTACCATTTCCACCCAGGGTGGCTCCAATCATCATGGCATAGAACAGGGGGAGGACGGCACTGGGCAGGTTGCCATCAAAGCTGGGGGAGAGGATCTCTGGTCCAGCTAGGTCCAGGTTAACGACGGATTGTTTGAGCAGGGGGATCATCGCCACAACGAGGGGAATGTTGGGCACGACGCTGGACAGAAAGCCGATGAGAAAGAGCAGGGCCAGCGACCCCAGGAAAATATTTTGGTTGAGGGCAAGGGCCAGCAGTTGGGAGAGGCGATTAATAATACCCGTTTTTTCGAGACTGCCAATGAGCACGAAGAAGCTCATGAAAAAGATCAGGGTGCTCCAGTCCACATCGCTGAGAATCTGGTTGACCGACTCAATTTTGCTGTGGTGGGACAGGAGGAGGGCCAGCGCGGCTCCCATCAGGGCAACGGCAGCGGGGGTGATGGGAACGGGCAGGTATTCACCAATCACAAAAAAGATCAGGACGAAGACAACAATGACAATCCCGATCGTCAGGGTGCGGGAATGGTTGATCTGGGGGTGGGGCAGTTTGTCGAGGTTATCCAGTTGTTTTTGCCAGGTGCGGCGAAAAAGCCAGGGCAGTAGGGCAATGAGGGTACCGATCGCGACGATGCCACTCCCCCCAAGCCGCACGAAGTAGTCGGTAAAGTTCATATTGATCGCATCGCCGACTAGAAATGTGACGGGATCGCCCACCAGGGTGAGGAGACTGCCACTGTTGGCGACAAAGGTGATCAGAATCAGCAGCGGTACAAAATCGACGCCAATCTCCTGGGCCATTGGGGGGATAAGGGGGGCCAGGAGCATCACGGTCGTTGCATTGGGGAGAAAGGCCGTGCAGATCGTGGTTAGTCCGACCAACCCCAACAGTAGGCGGCGGCCCTGTCCACCGCTCCAAATCACAATTTTAGTGGCCAGGTACTCAAAAATCTTGGTGGGTTCAAACGCGCGAACCAGCACCATGACCCCAAAAAAAAGGGATAGGGTGGAATAGCCCTTGCCGATGTAATCAATCGCCTCGGTGAGGGTCAAGATGTTCAAAAAGATCAGCAACATGGCCCCCAAAAAGGCGGCGATCGTTAGATGGACCCATTCGGCCATTAGCAGAAAGATCACCCCTGCAAAAATGACCACAGCCCCGATACTTTGCCAGGTTTCGCTCAATCCCATAACCCATGACCTTGCGATGTGTTTACCTTGGGGGTGTGAAGGCACCCCCGATCGGACCTTCCCCATGCCACCCCATTGGCTAGAGGGATATCCCATCCGTAAGTCATTGCGATGACGTGAAACCTGGGAAATCGCCCATCGCTAACCCCTAGGCGGGCGCGATCGGATTTCCAGTTGTCTTCTCCCAATGCCGACGAAGTTAGCTGACGGGCGAGGGGCGAGAGATCCCCTTCCAACCTCATAGGTCCGGCTTCCCCCACGATGAATCGATCGGGGAGGGAATTCGGTTGGATAAGCCCCAAACGGCGGTTCCTCCGCTCCAACCGGGTCACTGCGGGCCGTCCCGAGGGTAACCACTAGGCTGGATTAGGCTGACTTACTGATTCTAGAGCTTAGCATCCCCATATCGGTTCAGAAGGGTAGTTGCCTATGGTTGCCAATACAGATTGGCCTGGCGTGGGTCATAAACGCCTCAATTGTCCGCACGCATTATCGGCATGTAAATCCCACAACGTAAGCGTCAATGAACGCGAGGCGCTAGGTTAATCATTCAATAAACGAGAACGGGACTGACGGGGCTCGAACCCGCAACTTCCGCCGTGACAGGGCGGTGCTCTAACCAATTGAACTACAGTCCCTTGACTAAGGCATTATTAATTGTGCCGATGCGGGGAACATTTGTCAAACAAATCACCTAAAAACCTAAAAATTGCCTCGACGGGGCTGCTGATCCGGCCCCTCAAGCTGCCAGTGGGGACTGACTAGGAAAATCATCAAAAAGGGGCCATCTGGCCCCTGAATTGACGGCTGTGCAGATGGACCGCAATTAGAACGTAAACGTTGTCCGGACGACACCCACCACGGCAGTATCGTTGTCCTTGTTCCCGTAGGGAGCCGTGATCACGATCAAGCCAGGGGTGATTGAGATGTTGTCATTGAGTTGGAACTTGTAGAACCCTTCAATGTGAAGGGCCGTGTCATCGACACCACCAACATAGGGTTCTGCCCCAACCAATAGCCCCCCCAAGTTCCCTTCCTTACCGAGATCGGGGAAGGCTAAGCCCAGGGCATAGTACCAGATTTCGGCATCGCCGGGACCCCCCGTTTGCTGCACATTGGTATAGCCACCATAAGCATTAATCGCGAACCTAGGCGAAACCTTATAGGACGCTTGAATCCCGTAGGAATTGGTCACAGCCGTCCCAAAGCCCGGATCTTGAGCGTTGGCTGTGCCCACACCCAGGTCAAAAATGACGTTATCGCTGCGATCGCCAGCGAGGCCATTGAAATAGGCATGACCATAGGTCAGACCAATCTGGAAGGCATCACTGGGCTTGAAGGTTAGCTGGGTGAGGAGCGAATATTCCCCATTAAACAGGCCATTTTTAGGAGCCGGGTTGAAGGAATTGCCGCCGAAGTAACCGGCTGAGAAGGTCACCTTTTCCGACAGGCTGTAGTTGAACCCAATCCCACCGCCAGCCGCTAGGCCAATCTTATAGATGGGGCTGGATTCCGCAAAGCTGGAAATAGCCTGGGTGCCACTGGTAAAGCCATCAAAGTAGGGGCTGATGGTAGGCACAAAGTCAGCCCAGAGGGGATAGGCCGCTGGCAAATAGACCTGAATCTTCTCCCCGATCGGGAAGTAGTAGGCTAACCAGCCGAGGACAATGTCGTTGTCGCTATCGAAGCTGTAGGTGAAGGCCCCTTGATCCAGGTTGTCAAAGAATCTGGCGTTGCCTGCATCAAGACGGGTATAGAGGGCATCCTTACCGGTGAAGCTGGTGACAAAGGCGAGACGAACCCGATTTTGGAAAACGGTTTGGTTGTCATCGATGTTGAGGTTACCGCCCCCCCAGGCATCGGCAATCCCAAAAACGGCTTCCCCTTGCAGCTTGGTTGTGGTCGAGAACTGGCTGCCTTCCAAGAGGGCTACCCGGCCTTCCAGGTTTTCCACCCGTCCACGAATCATGGCCAGTTCCGCCGCGAACTCTTCCATTAGGCGTTGCAGGGTCGCCAGATCTTCCTTGGTCGCGAGATCTGCCGTGGCCGCTGCGATCAGTTCATTGATGCGATCGAGACAGGCATTCAGACCTGCCGCAAACTCATAACGGGTCATGGCCCGTTGGCCCCGGAAGGTGCCGTCCGGATACCCGACAATACACCCATACTTTTCCACCAGGGATTGGAGGGCTTGAAACGCCCAATCCGTAGGTTGCACGTCCGATAACTGGGTGACCGAGGTGACTTGATCGAGGGCAGCGACCGTTGGCAGGTTGCTGTACTGGTTAATCTGCTCCAGGCTGGCTACGGAGGTAGCCCGATCGCTCTCCAGGCTCATCTCGGCTTGGGGGAGACTGGCCAGATAGAGGGCCGACGATTGGACTGGGGTTAAGGGTGCCCTCGTGGCTTCGGTCTCGGTGGGGGCTTCCGCATCCTCATCCACCGACAGGGGCACGATCGCTTCGGGGGCTGCTTCTTCAACCTGGGCTTCAACCTGGCTTTCAACCTGGGTTTCAGTTTGGACCTCAGCCACTGGTTCCAAGCCGTCTTCCATGCCCAGGGACTCAGCCGCCAAGGTCGAGGAGGCCATCAACAACGACAGACCCACCAGCGTCGGCGCACCCAGTAGTGATTTCAAGAAAGTTTTTTGTAGCACAGTCGTATCCTCACACGTACACTCTTACAAACGGGATATCACCATCCCGGCTTATTCAGCACTCATGCCGCACACATCGCGCATGATGTACTGCTCCCTCAAGGAGTCAGTAATGGCCACCATAGCCACCCCCTGCTGCCCAGCCCAGCCTTACAGCTAACTTTGGCAGGCAATCGTCCTGAAAGACAATCGTCCTAAAAGGTATAGCGCTAATAACGGCCTGAATTTCGTGATCTAGAATACATTTTTGTGGGCTAACTCGCGAAGATGGGGCGATCGCGGCGATCCTGTCACGACCCTGTCCCCTGACTGGAGTCCACTACTTCACGTACCCGGTAGATCGGTCGGCCCTGGGATTCATGGTAGGTGCGCATCAGCAATTCGGCCAGCAAACCGAAGCTGAACAGTTGAATCCCGGTGAGCAGGAGCAACACGGCCAAAATCAGCAGGGGGCGATCGCCGATGCTTTGGCCCAACCCTAATTTGAGAAAGGTTAAATACAACCCCAGCAAGGTGCCGAGTCCCAGTGAACCCAGCCCTAATAACCCAAAAACATGCATCGGGCGGGTCAGAAATTTTTTCATAAAAAAGACCGTGGCCAGGTCCATGATGACTCGGAAGGTACGCCCCAAACCATACTTACTGCGGCCAAAGCGACGGGCGTGGTGGCGCACGGGCAACTCGGTGATTCTGGCCCCTTCAATAAAGGCCAAGGCGGGCAGAAACCGGTGGAGTTCCCCATACAGGTTCATGTCTGCCACCAGTTCGGCCCGGTAGGCTTTCAGGGAGCAGCCGTAGTCGTGGAGGGTTACCCCGGTCACGCGGCCAATGAGCCAGTTGGCAATTTTCGAGGGCAACAACCGGGTCAGGGCAGCATCTTGACGGTTTTTGCGCCAGCCACTCACCAGATCATAGCCTTCGTCAAGTTTGGCCAGCAGTAGGGGGATATCCGCCGGATCATTTTGCAGATCCCCATCCAGGGTGACGATCGCCTGTCCTTGGGCGTAGTGAAACCCAGCAGCCATTGCGGCAGTTTGGCCATAGTTACGGCGTAGGAGGACAGCCCGCAGGTCCGATCGCGTCTGGGCCTCCTGTTTCAAGAGCGCGGCTGACCCATCCTGGGAACCGTCATCCACACACACAATCTCGTAGGTCAGTGCCGCTGCTTGCAGGGTGGTGGCGATCGCGCTTAACAGGGGGGGAATACTTTCAAGCTCGTTATAGATTGGCACTACCACTGAGACCCTGGGCACCACCACGGGGTCTGTTATGGGGGAAGTGGCCAAGGGGTCCAGCGAGAGCGATGCGTTCATGGGTTGGCAGGGCAAATCACCGAAAGTATACGGGGTAAGGGCAGGCTATGGGGGATCGAACTCGAAGGTGGGGCGCTGGCGTTGGGTGGCTTGGAGGTGGGCGGCAAGGCTGGTCCAGTCCTCCCGCTCAAGGTAAGCAATGACACTTTCTAGGCGATCGCGGTATTGGAGCAGTGCCGTCAGGAGGGCCTCGCGATTATACCGAGCCATCATCACCCCTAACTCTGGATTGCCTCCCCCTACCCGGCTGGTATCCCGGAAGCCAGAACTGGCTAATTTTCGGGCCATCTCTAGCACCGCAGCATCCGCTTCGTGGGCACAGGCCGCAATCAGGCTGCTGCTGACCATCACGGGTAGGTGGGAAATCCAGGCAACGGCTCGATCGTGAACTTCTGGTGTACAATGATACACTTTAGAACCCAGGGCACGGGCTAAGCCCGCCACCACATCGACCGCCGCCCCTGGGGTCACAGGTGTGGGGGTTAAGACATAGGCGTTGCCCATAAACAACCCCGTCAATGCTGCCTCAATGCCTTGTTCAGCGGTTCCGGACATGGGGTGTCCCCCGACGAAATTAGGCCAGAGGGGGGTAAGGGCCTGGACGATCGGGGCTTTGACAGAACCCACATCGGTCACAATAGCTTCAGGATGGAGATGGGGGCAGAGTTGCCGAGCAACCGTCTCCATAGCGGCCAAGGGGGTGCAGAGGAAAACGACATCGACATTTGCCAGCAGCCTGGGATCAGGACTGGCTTGGTCCACGGCTCCACGGGCGATCGCCTGTTCACAGGTCGTTGGCCGCTGACTGACACCCACCACCGGGTATCCCAAAGCCCGCAGGTCCAGCCCCAGTGAGCCACCAATTAGCCCTAGGCCCACAATCCCAATGCGCATAGACCGATTTCCCTTGCCCAACTGTTTTTCTAACTGTCTTTTCAGCATAGGGTGAGGCTGGCAGGGAAACAACGGGGCCGGGTTGGCGGGACCCCCAGGAGTCAGGGGCCTATATTTCAGGGGCCTATATTTCAGGGGCCTATTTTCAGGGGCATTCAGGGGCATTCAGGATCGCTTTTAGTATCGCTTTTAGTGTCGCATTCAGTGTCGCATCTGCACGGGGTAGCGCGTATGGCTATGGATATCGAGGAACTGCTGGCCCAGTATGCTGCCGGACATCGGGACTTCTCCAATCTGGACCTTCAGGAATGTAACCTCAGTCAGGCTAATCTGGCGGGGATTAACTTGAGTGGGGCCAATCTCAGTCTGTCTAACTTGGCGGGGGTCAACCTGATGGGGGCCAACTTGAGCCATGCGCAACTCAATGTGACGCGGCTCAGCGGGGCCAATCTTGCCCAAGCCAATCTGCAAGGGATTAACCTCAATGTGGCCAATCTCGTCCAGGCAAACCTGCGGGGAGCCAACCTCGTCCAAGCTAACCTGATTCGGACGGAGATGATCCGCTGTGACCTGAGTGAATCGGACTTGCGGCTGGCGGATCTCAGTGGGGCGGATCTGCGCGAAGCCCAGTTGCGGCAGGCCAATTTGACCGGGGCGATGCTCAAGGAAGCGGATTTGCGGCGGGCGATACTGACGATCGCGACCCTCACCCATGCCACGCTCACGGGCGCCAATCTGGTGGAAGCGGTGCTGATGGGTGCCGATCTGCGCTACGCTGAATTAAAACAGGTGAACTTTTATCAGGCCAACCTCAACGGGGCCAATCTGACCGGGGCCAATCTGCGGTGGGTCAACTTGCAACAGGCGAATCTAGCCTGGAGTGACCTCAGCGAGGCCAAGCTCAGTGGGGCTGATTTGAGTGATGCTGACCTGAGTGATGCCAATGTTCTCAATACGAGCCTGATCCAGGCGGATCTGACCGGGGCGAATCTGATGCGAACGGACTGGGGCGGTGCGGACCTGCGGGGGGCAACACTGACGGGGGCAAAGCTCTATGCCACCTCCCGCTATGGCCTGAAGGCAGAGGGCGTTACCTGCGAGTGGGTGGATCTCAGCCCCACGGGCGATCGCACCCAGGTCCAGCCCCTCCGTCAGGACGAGATCGCGGCCTTTTTTAGCCAGACGATCCCGACGGTCCAAATTGTGGTGGATACCCATCTGAATCCAACGACCCATGCCGCCCTGGCAATGGCCTATCACCGGATTGCGCAACAGTGGTCAGAACTGGGGCATCCCCCCAACTTGACCCTCAATCGCCGCCGCACCTGCCTGACCTTTACGGCTCCCAGTGACGACCAACTTTTTCTGATTGCCTATCTGGCCATCCTGCCGTTCCGGGATGCCCCCCCGACCCACCGTAACCTGGCCCGTCTGCTGCAAACGGTGCAATCGCAACGGGTGGATCAGTTGAGTGTGCGGACCTTAAGTCGCATTCAAACCCTGCATACCCACTTAAGCCGTCTCGCTGAGCAGGTGGTCAACTTTCAGCCCTTTAGAAATCTGCCACGGGCGCTGTTTTTCCAGTCTCCGACCCAAACCACCCTGACGAATATTCGTCAACAGAGTTTGACGCTGCATCAACACTTTCTGTTTGGCAAGCGTTTAACGGAGCCTTCCCTGCTCAACACGCTCAAAAGCAGCGCCGGACTTCAGGTCCCCTCGCCCCCCTTACCCTCCGGCCAGCAAGTGCTGAATTTTATGAAGACAATGCAGTATACCGATGGCTGACGGATTTATGGGTTGGCCAAGGGACGGGTCGAGGACTTGAACTCCCCCCATTGCTGACGGACCCGCCCCTGACTGAGCCAGGAAATCCCCTGGGAGGAGGCGGTGCTGACAATGACTGCCTCGACCACCGGTTCATAGACGGGGGCTGTTGCCACCCACTCCAAAATAAAATTGGCCCCCGAGCCGCCGCTGCGATCGTCGGTTTGAATGAAAACATCCGTGGAAGCCAGCGGGGCTAGTTCGACTGGGGACTCGGCGTACTCACGAATTAATTGCCCATTGGTGTCGTAGTAACGCACCGAGGTTAGGATGATGGCTTGCTCCGAGTCCGTGTTGCGGATACTGAGCGTCGTGGCGAGGTCGATGGTTTGCCCCTGGCGGTTGTAGTGATAGATGTGGGAATAGCTGGGCACGTAAATGCTTTGTCCGACAAGGGCTTGGGCGGGGTCCAGGGTGACCGTTGGCAATTGCTGAAGATGTGGCTCCACTGGGTAGCGATCGCGGACATTAGAGCTAGAACAGGCCGTCACCCCGATCGCGATGAGGCTCCACCCCAGCGTCCCGGCGATCGGCCAACGGCGGTAAGATCCTGGTTGCAGCAAGCGCATTCACCCACCTGATGGTTATCGAGATGGTCGTATTGTAACGATTCGGGCCACTCGATCCACCGTCTGGGGGGGGCAAAAAATTCAAAATTCAAAATTCAAAATTGAACCGTGATTACCCGTGCGATCGTGACGATCGGAACTCTGGATTTAGATCCTTGTGATTGCCTTCTATCAGGCGTTTTTGGCGCAACGGCCCCAACCCTATGTGCCGCAGGTCTATGGGGAATTTCAGCTACCGGGTCTTTGTTTAGGACTATTTCAGGTTCGTGCGACCGATCGTCCGGAGTTTGAGCAGGTGGGTACCGGTCGATTGAGTCTAACGCTGATGGTGGATGATTTAGAAGGTGCGATCGCCCATCTACAAGCCCTCGGCTATCCACCCCCAGGACCTATTATTACGGCCTCCCACGGGCGGGAGGTGTATGCCTATGATCCCCAGGGAAATCGTTTGATTTTGTATACGCCTACTAGTAGAGATTAAGGACCGAGGAGTCAGCGATCGCCCATTAACCCCTGAATCAATTGGCGATGACCGCGATGACCGCACTAAAACCCTTAAAAAACGCTTAAAACCCTTCCCCCCGGCCAAAGTGCCCGCCTGCGCCGAGTACGATCGAGGCAGACAGCGACACGGTGCAGAGGATGGAAACGGTCACAGAGTCGGCGGTTAATCGGGGCACGATCCTCGCCATTCGGGGCAATATCGTGGATGTGGGCTTTCCCCATGCACTTCCCACCTTGCATGATCTAGTGGAAACCGAGGGCAATTGCCGGGTGGTGATTGAGGTGGAGGCCTATTTAAGTGGCACGGAAATTCGGGGGTTGGCCCTGATGCCGACCCAGGGGCTAGCCAGGGGGACACCGGTCGTTGCCACGGGTCATCCGCTCCAGGTGCCCGTGGGCGATCGCATTTTGGGGCGAATTTTCAATCCCTTTGGCGACACGATCGATGCCGAGGCGCCGATCGTCGGGGGCGACTGGCGATCGATTCATGCGAACCCGGTGCCACTGCATCAGCAAACTACGACCACGGAAGTGTTTCCTACGGGCATCAAAATCATCGATGTTTTGGCCCCGTTGGAGCGGGGGGGCAAGGCGGGATTGTTTGGCGGCGCAGGGGTTGGCAAAACGATTTTGATTACGGAAATGATCCACAATGTCATCCGCCAGATGCAGGGGGTTAGTGTTTTTTGTGGGATTGGCGAGCGCAGCCGGGAGGCCGAGGAACTGTATCGGGAGATGCGCGAGGCGGGGGTCTTGCCGAAGACCGTCATGGTGTTTGGACAGATGAATGAGTCGCCCGGTGCCCGTTTTCGCGTGGGCCATGCCGCCCTCACGATGGCGGAGTATTTCCGTGACGAGGCCCACCGGGATGTGTTGCTGATGATCGACAACATTTTCCGGTTTATTCAGGCGGGGGCGGAGGTGTCGGGGCTGATGGGCCAGATTCCGTCGCGGGTAGGTTACCAACCGACCTTGGCCACGGAGTTGGCGGAGTTGGAGGAGCGCATCTGTAGTACGGCCAGCGGGGCGATTACGTCGGTGCAGGCGGTATATATTCCTGCCGATGATTTGACCGATCCGGCAGCCGTCCATACCTTTGCCCATCTTTCCACGTCGATCGTCCTCTCGCGCAAACGGGTGAGTGAGGGCCTCTATCCGGCGATCGATCCCCTGAAGTCTGGGTCCAAAATCCTGACACCGCCGAGCATGGGCGATCGGCACTATCAAATTGCCCAGGCGGTCCGCAAAACCCTCGCCAGTTACGAAGATCTGAAGGACATTATTGCCATGTTAGGGTTGGAGGAATTGGCCCAAAGTGAACGGCAAACGGTTTACCGCGCCCGTCGGTTGGAGCGGTTTTTGACCCAACCGTTTTTTACGACTGAGCAGTTTACGAGGTTGACGGGGCGGCAGGTAGCTTTAGTCGATGCGTTGGAGGGGTGTGAACGGATTCTCAATGATGAATTTTCGGCAGTTTCGGAACAGGCGTTGTACATGATTGGCACGATCGCTGAATGCCAAACAGCGCCATAAGCTGCGCCTGTCGATCGAGCCTTAAAGGTGGAATAACCCGATGCAAACCGGTTGACAATTAGTTGACAATTAAATGTAGCCTAGTCATCGAAGTCTATCGAAGGCGCGGCTGTCTCAGCGGCAGGCAGGATATTCGTGAGCCGCAGTCGAACGATCCCTACCCCACGGATAAAACTGCGATCGCTGGAAGATTCCAATTAAAGTAACGAAAGTGCCACGATCGCGGTAACAAAAAGGAATTGGATCTCATGCAACTCATGGTGTTGTTACCCACTGAAGTTCTGATCAACCAGCCCGTTCGGAAGGTGAGCGCGGAGTCACCCCTGGGCTGTTTTTGTCTGTTGCCACGCCATATTGACTATTGCACTGCCTTGGTACCGGGTTTATTAGGGTTTGAGAGCGTAGAGGGCGAGGAAGTTTTTTGGGCGATCGATGAGGGGTTGTTGGTCAAGTGTGGCGATCAGGTGCGGGTTTCAACACGCATGGCGATTAAGGGTCGTGATCTCGCGACGCTCAAGCAAGCCGTTGAGCAACAATTTCGCCAATTAGATGAACAGGAACGGGAAACGCGATCGGCTCTGGCCAAGTTGGAAGCCAGTCTGGCCCGCTTGTTTATGGATCTTTAGTGATTTTTTCTGGGAGGAAGCTGCGATGTCACCCGGTTCTAGCTCGCCGAATTCACCGCCACCGTTTGCTGAGCAGGTGGCGGATAAGGCGCAACGAAAGCTGCGATCGCGCCAACAAAAACGGAATATCTGGCTAGGGTTTGGCTTTTTTGGTTTGATCGGTTGGGCAGTGGTGATTCCCATGTTGTTAGGCTTGGCCTTGGGGATTGAGATCGATCGACGTTTTCCGACTCCCTATTCTTGGACAATTATGCTATTGGTGATCGGGACGATTTTGGGAGGGATAAATGCGTGGTATTGGATTGAGAAGGAGGGCCACGATCGATCAGGTTGAGCGATTGGTGGGTGATAGAGGCGAGGGGAATGGCGATGAACCTCTGATCGCAATACACTACCCAATAAACTACCAATGGCAATGAACCACTAAGTCACTAAGAGCACGAAGGGACACGAAGGTGGGGGTGATCTCTTGGGATTTGGATAAACTTGGGATTGTAAGCTGGGGGATCGGTAGGATGTTAAGCAATATGGTAGAGGTGTTGGCGATCGCTCTGGGGCTGGGGGCTGGATTAGGAGGACTCTATTTTGGGGGGCTTTGGTTGACGGTGCAGAAATTACCTGATACGCCCCATCCTGGGCGCTGGTGGTTAGCGAGTCTGATGCTACGTCTGATGCTGTTGCTAGCCGGATTTTATAGCCTGTTGTCCTGGCAATCTGATCCCGTCATGCGAAGTGTTATGATCGCGGCTGCCCTGGTCGGGCTACTGTTGGTCCGCACGGTGTTGATTCAACGAGCCAAGGGATGACTTGATTAGGGACTTCAGTGGATGCGTGTCGATCGATGAATATTAGTACAGATAACATTATTATTTGGCAGGGCGAGACGATCGTCCTGAATGCCACGCTAGCCTTTACCTGGCTGATCATGGGCTTGCTGGTGGTTATCTCCTGGCTGGTCAGTCGGACCTTGTCGGCGGCGACCCAACCAACACGGGGACAAACGATCCTGGAGGTCTTAACGGCAGGGATTAGTGAGCAAATTCGTGAAATCAGTGACCAAGATCCAACCCCCTATTTACCCTTTGTGGGAACCCTATTTATTTTTATCGCAACGGCTAATCTATTAGCAATTGTGCCCGGTTATGAGCCACCCACCGGGTCACTCTCGACCACAGCCTGATTGACTGACAAAACCCTGAGGGGGCGAAACCCAGTCTAGGAGGGAAGCCTAGCTTAGTTTATGCTAGCAGTTATCACCCTCTAGGCAAAAACGATGGCTCCGACTTCCCGACTCTATGATGCG
>Ga0209207_1000047_pt1 | contig 113179 bp, 92 predicted proteins | sample SaghotsprinmetaG_FD_184140 | JGI IMG/M metagenome (GOLD analysis project Ga0209207, IMG submission 184140) | Hot spring microbial communities from South Africa to study Microbial Dark Matter (Phase II) - Sagole hot spring metaG (SPAdes) (version 3) | ecosystem: Environmental > Aquatic > Thermal... | reverse complement strand
GCGCGTAACGACGCCACTAAGGCCAAGTCGCAGGCGGTCAGTGCAATCATCGACCTGTATAACAACTAGGTTGCAGCCCGGCCCGCTGTGGCGGGCCGGTTGAAGGAATTGGCAATGACGAATGAATGGCAAGCCGGGCGTCTGGACAGTGATCTGGACGGCGTTGGTTTCGACACCCTGGCGGTTCGTGCCGGCCAGCACCGCTCACCCGAAGGTGAGCACAGCGAGGCGATCTACCCGACCTCCAGCTATGTATTCCGCTCGGCGGCCGACGCAGCTGCGCGTTTTGCCGGGGAAGTGCCGGGTAACGTTTACTCGCGCTACACCAACCCGACGGTGCGTGCCTTCGAGGAACGCATCGCCGCCCTGGAAGGCGCCGAACAGGCAGTAGCCACCGCGTCTGGCATGTCGGCGATCCTGGCGATTGTCATGAGTCTGTGCAGCGCTGGCGATCATGTGCTGGTGTCGCGCAGTGTATTCGGCTCGACCATCAGCCTGTTTGAGAAGTACCTCAAGCGCTTTGGCGTGCAGGTCGACTACGTGCCTCTGGCGGATCTCGACGGCTGGGCCGCTGCGTTCAAACCCAACACCAAGCTGCTGTTTGTCGAATCGCCGTCCAACCCACTTGCCGAACTGGTGGACATCGCGGTTTTGGCCGAAATTGCCCACAGTAAAGGCGCGCTGCTGGCGGTGGATAACTGCTTCTGTACCCCGGCGTTGCAGCAGCCGTTGAAGCTCGGTGCCGATGTGGTGATGCACTCGGCGACCAAATATATCGACGGCCAAGGCCGCAGCATGGGCGGCGTGGTCGCCGGTTCGGCCAAGCTGATGACCGAAGTGGTGGGTTTTCTGCGTACCGCCGGGCCGACGCTCAGCCCGTTCAATGCCTGGGTTTTCCTCAAGGGTCTTGAAACCCTGCGCATTCGCATGCAGGCGCATTGCGCCAGCGCGTTGCAACTGGCGTTATGGCTGGAGCAGCAACCAGGCATTGAGCGCGTGTATTACGCAGGCCTGCCCAGCCATCCGCAGCATGAACTAGCCAAGCGTCAGCAGAGTGCCTTCGGTGCCGTGGTCAGCTTTGAGGTCAAGGGTGGCAAAGAGGCCGCCTGGCGCTTTATCGATGCCACGCGGGTGATTTCCATCACCACCAACCTCGGTGACACCAAGACCACCATTGCCCATCCGGCGACCACCTCCCATGGCCGTCTGACACCGGCCGAGCGGGCCAATGCCGGGATTCGTGACAACCTGATTCGCGTTGCCGTCGGTCTTGAAGACCTGGCTGACCTGCAGGCGGATCTGGCGCGCGGTCTGGCGGCGCTCTAAGCCACTCCCAGCACCTGGCGGGTGGCCCGCCAGGTGTTCCATTGTTTACCAGCGGCTTTTTATTGCTTCGTGCTATCTGATGGCGTGCTCAACTGTGGGCCAACCTTTGGCTAGCCGCAGGCGAACTTTGACGCACTTCAAATTTTCTCCTTGCGCAGGCGCTAGCATCCATCGCCAGGCGCGGCGTCTGACCGCGCGACAATAATAAGAACAGGGTCTGCCTGATGGACCGACTTCAACCGTGCGTTATGTCTGCCAATGGAGTGCTCCGCCAGAGTCTGCTGGATCTGCTGGGGCGCAGTGAAGATTTTGCCCTGACCTTGTTGCTGGCCCCGGCGGGCTCCGGCAAGTCGACCTTGCTGCAGCATTGGCGCGCTCGCTGTGCGGCGACGCTAGTGCATTACCCGCTACAGGCGCGGGACAACGACCCACTGTGTTTTTTCCGCCATCTGGCCGAAGGCATCCGCGCCCAGGTCAGTGATTTCGATACGTCCTGGTTCAACCCGCTGGCGCTGGCGTCCAGCCTGTCACCACGCTTGCTGGGCGAGTTGTTCGGCGATGCGCTGGAGCGGGTCGACGGGCCGCTGTTTATCGCCTTCGATGATTTTCAGTGGATCGAGTCGCGCAGCATTCTGGAGGTGATGGCGGTGCTGTTGGAGCAGCTGCCGAGCCATGTTCATCTGATCATCGCCAGCCGCAATCACCCAGGCTTTGCTCTGAGCCAGCTGAAGCTGGAAAACCGCCTGCTGTGTATTGATCAGCACGATTTGCGTCTGTCCGCCGAGCAGGTACAGCAGCTCAACCACCACCTGGGCGGGCAGGCGCTGAATCCGGATTACCTCGACAGCCTGCTGGGCATGACCGAAGGCTGGGTGGCCGGGGTGAAGATCGCCTTGTTGGCCTATGCGCGTTTCGGCACCCAGGCATTGCAACGGTTCAACGGCAGCCAGCCGGAAATCGTCGATTACTTTGGCCATGTTGTGCTGCGGCAGTTGCCACCGCCGTTGCGTGAGTTTCTCCTCTGTTGCGGGTTGTTCGAGCGTTTTGACGGTGCGCTCTGTGACCATGTGCTGCAGCGCACGGGCTCGGCGCTGTTGCTGGAGGAACTGGCTGAGCGGCAGTTGTTCCTGCTGCCGGTGGAAAACCAGCCCGGCAGCTTTCGCTTCCATGCGCTGTTGCAGGACTTTCTCTGCCGGCGCCTGCTGATTGAGGAATACGCCCGTCTGGATCAGTTGCACAGCCGCGCGGCGGATTACTTCATGCATCTGGGCGAGCATGAGCAGGCTTTGCAGCATGCCCGCCACTGTGCGGGTCAGCAGCTGTTTCTCGGGCTGCTGGAGCAGAGCTGTGCGGCCTGGGTTCGCAGCGGCCAGTTCGGTGACATCCTGCGCTGGCTGGAGCCGTTGCCGGAAGCGCTGCTGCTGGCTCAGCCCAAGCTCCTGGGCTGGCTGATTGCCGCGTTGTCACTGTCGCGGCGTTTTCATCAGGCGCATTACCACCTGGAATTACTCGATGGTCTACAGGAACGCGCACCGGGCGCGAACCTGGAGCCGGCCACGCGGCAGTTTCTCGCTCTGCTGCTTGGCTTGTTCGAACAGGACAAGGACTTTGAGCCGCCGCCGACCTGGCGTGAGCTGCTTGGGCCAGGGCAGGATCTGGAAATCCGCGCCTGTACTCTGGCGGTGATTGCCTACCAGCACCTGCTGGCTGCGCGTCTGCAAGAGGCCACTCGCTTTGCCAGTGAGTCCAAGCAACTGCTGGCGCAATGCGGGCACAGTTTTCTGGAGAGCTACACCGACCTGATCATCGCCCTGTGCCACCGCAATGCCGGGCGCGCCACTCACGCACGCAAGCAGGTGTGCCTGGATTATCAGGGCACCGATCCGGCCTCGCCGGCCTGGGTCAACCGCGCCACGGCCATGGTGGTGGTGCTCTACGAGCAGAATCAGCTGGATGAGGCGCAACAGCTGTGCGATGAGCTGATGGCGATGGTCAACTCGTCTTCGGCCACCGAGGCGATTGCCACGGTTTACATCACCTTGTCGCGGCTGCTGCACCGGCGTCAGCAGCACGCACGTGCCAGTCGCTTGCTGGATCAACTGTCATGCATCCTGCAACTGGGCAACTATGCGCGGTTTGTCAGCCAGGTGGCTCAGGAAAGCATGCGCCAGGCTTGGCTTGGCGGTAAGGCAGCCGCCATGGACGCGGTGGCCCAGCGTTATGAGCTGCCGGCGCGTTTGCAGGCTGGGGAGTGGGAAACGGTGCGGCCTTATGATGAGAGCTGGGAGCGTTTGGGTCTGGCTTGCGTCTACTGGCTGCAGGCGCGCGGTGCGCAGGTGCAGGCGACGCGGATTCTCAAGGTGCTCGATGCGGCGCTGCAGCGCAGTGAAATGCGCGCGCGCCGGCTGATCGTCGAGGCCAATCAACTGGTCTTGGCTGCGCCCACGCAGAGCAAAACCCAACAGCTGGAGGCGCTCAGCCGTCTGGTAGAGGCCCATGGCATCGTCAATATCAACCGCTCGGTATTTGATGAGGCCCCTGGTTTTGCTGCGGGTGTGCTGAGTCTGGTACAGGCCGGTTTGCTCGCCGTGCCAGACAAGTACCGCGAGCACTATGCCGAATTCCTGCAGGGTGAACAGACCGTGCCGCCGTTTGATCCACTGGCCAGTGGCCTGCTCACCGGGCGGGAAGTGGAGGTGTTCGAGTGCCTGCTCAGCGGGCTGTCGAACACGCAGATCAGCGACAAGACCGGTATTGCCCTGTCCACCACCAAATGGCACCTGAAGAACATCTACTCCAAGCTCAATGTCTCCAGCCGCACCGAGGCGATTCTCGCCGTACGGCCGCGCGCCTCACTCAGCTAGACCCCCACTTTCCCACCGACTGATTGGCGACCACCCCTCCGCGGGAGGGGGGCGTTGCGCCAGCACGACCAATAGGCTTGATCCTGCGCTGCTATGTCGGTAGCCGCCTTGTCCGTACAACAATAAAAACGGGAGCAATTGCCATGTCGGTATGGGTCACCTGGCCAGCTTTGACCAAGCTGGGAACGCTGGGCGTAGTCTCCGGACTACTGGTGCTGGCGGTCGAACGCCAGTCGTTGTTCGAGAACAACCTCTTCGATGTTGAACGCTATGCCGGCTACAACGCCGAAATCACCTGTGACGCCCGCAGCCTGGCGGCCCGCACCGAGGATGGCACCTGTAACATTCTCAGCAACCCGGCCGAGGGCTCGGTGTACCGGCGCTTCGGGCGCAACGTCAACCCGGCGGTCACCCATGGTGAAACCAGCACGTTGCTCAGCCCCAACCCGCGTGAGGTGAGTAACAAGTTGATGGCGCGTGGCGAGTTCAAACCAGCCCCCAGCCTGAACTTTATTGCCGCCGCCTGGATTCAGTTCATGGTGCATGACTGGTTCGACCATGGCCCGAATGCCGATGCCGACCCGATCCAGTTCCCGCTGCCGCCGGGCGATGTGCTGGGCAGTGGCAGCATGTCGGTCAAGCGTACCCAGCCTGATCCGAGCCGCAGTAGCGCCGATGCGGGCAAGCCGCAGACCTACCGCAACCACAACACCCATTGGTGGGATGGTTCGCAGCTCTACGGCAGCAACAAGGCCACCAATGACAAGGTCCGCTCGTTTGTTGATGGCAAGCTCAAGGTCAATGCCGATGGCACCCTGCCCAGCGAGTTGCTCAGCGGCAAGCCGGTCACCGGATTCAATGAAAACTGGTGGGTTGGGCTGAGCATGCTGCATCAGCTGTTCACCCTTGAGCACAACGCCATCGCCAGCAAACTCAAGCAGAAGTACCCGACGCAGAGCGATCAGTGGCTGTACGACCGCGCGCGGCTGATCAACTCGGCGCTGATGGCCAAGATTCACACCGTGGAGTGGACTCCGGCGGTGATCGCCAACCCGATCACCGAGCGTGCCATGTACTCCAACTGGTGGGGCCTGCTCGGTCAGGGCGGCCCGCGTGACGACTTCCAGGCCGAAGTACGCATGCTGCAAGCGGATTTGGCCAAGTCCGACTCGTTCGTCAAACGCATCCTCGGTTTCGACCCGAATGTCGCGCCTGGCGTTGGCAACAGCGCCATCGACCACGCCCTGACCGGCATCGTCGGCTCCACTGCGCCAAACAACTATGGTGTGCCGTTCACCCTTACCGAAGAGTTCGTTGCGGTGTACCGCATGCACCCACTGATGCGCGACAACGTGCAGGTGTATGACATCGGCTCCAATCAGGTGTCGCGTACCATCGCCGTGCAGAACACCCGCGACCGTGATGCCGAGAACCTGCTCAATGTCGAGCGTCCGGAGCGTCTGTGGTACTCCTTCGGTATCACCAATCCGGGCTCGTTGACGCTGAACAACTACCCGAACTTCCTGCGCAACCTGTCGATGCCATTGGTCGGTGATATCGACCTGGCCACCATCGACGTACTGCGTGACCGTGAGCGTGGTGTACCGCGCTACAACGAGTTCCGTCGGCAGATCGGTCTCAACCCGATCACCAAGTTCGAGGACCTGACCAAGGACGCCGCGACCCTGGCTGAGCTCAAGCGCATCTATGGCAACAATATCGAGCGCATCGACACCCTGGTGGGCATGCTTGCTGAAACCGTGCGCCCGGAAGGTTTTGCCTTCGGCGAAACGGCCTTCCAGATCTTTATCATGAACGCTTCGCGCCGCCTGATGACCGACCGCTTCTACACCAAGGACTATCGTCCTGAAGTGTATACCCCGGAAGGCATCGACTGGGTCGAACACACCACCATGGTTGATGTGCTGCGCCGTCACAATCCGCAGCTGCAAGCCAGCCTGGTTGGGGTGGAGAACGCTTTCAAACCCTGGGGTCTGAACATCCCGGCGGATTATGAAAGCTGGCCGGGTGCCAACAAGCAGGAAAACCTCTGGGTCAACGGCGCATTGCGCACCCAGTACGCGGCGGACAAGCTGCCGGCGTTGCAGCCGGTGAATGTCGGCGGGCTGATTGGCTCGATCCTGTGGAACAAGGTCAAGGTGCGCAGCGACGTGGCCCCGGCCGGTTATGAGAAGCCGATCCATCCGCATGGCGTGATGGCCAAGGTCAAGTTCGTTGCCGTGCCGAACAACCCCTACAGCGGGCTGTTCCAGGGCTCCGACAATGGCCTGCTGCGTCTGTCGGTGACCGGTGATCCGGCTGATCGCGGTTTTGCCCCAGGCTTGGCGTGGAAGGCCTTTGTCGATGGCAAACCGTCGGAGAACGTGTCCGCGCTATACACCCTGAGCGGGCAGGGCAATAACCATAACTTCTTCGCCAACGAGCTGTCGCAGTACGTGGTGCCGGAAGCCAATGACACCCTGGGCACGACCATCCTGTTCTCGGCAGTAAGCCTCAAGCCGACGCTGCTGCTGCTCAACGACATGGCAGAAGTCACCCAGGCGGGCGCCGCTGTGGCCAAGCCCAAGGCGCCGACGCAGATCTACTTTGTGCCGCGCACTGAGCTACGCAATCGTTTCGCCAGCACACCGCACGATTTCCGTGCCGACCTGCTGACCCTGAATGCCGGCACCAAGGTCTATGACGTGTATGCCACCTCGATGGAGATCAAGACTTCGATCATTCCATCGATCAGTCGCAGCTACGCCACCCAGCGGCGCAACAGTGCAGTGAAGATCGGTGAGATGGAGCTGACTTCGGCCTTTATCGCCTCGGCCTTCGGTGACAACGGCGTGTTCTTCAAGCACCAGCGTAACGAAGACAAATAAGCGTCAGACGCTGCAAAGCAAAAGGCCTCGGTAGTGATACCGAGGCCTTTTTATTTTCTGCGGTTTTCTCTGTAGGAGCGGTCCATGCTTGCGATGCTTGTTCGCGGGCATGGCCCTCTCCTGAACGCGAGAGGGTTACTCGCGCAGGTCGATGGCGCCGGGTTCGGCTTTGTCGAACAGGTGGTTGGGGTTGCTCGGCAGAATGCCTGGGCGGTAGTCCTCACGCACATCGCCCAGTACGCGGATATCGCTGTACTTCTTGCCGGACAGTGCGGCCATGCCGGCACCATCGCGTACCACGGTCGGGCGCAGGAATACCATCAGGTTGCGCTTGATGCGGGTTTCCTTGGTCGAGCGGAACAGTGCTCCGATCAGCGGAATATCGCCGAGCAACGGCACCTTGGAGTCGGCCTGGGTGACGTCATCCTGAATCAGCCCGCCAAGCACGATAACCTGGCCATTCTCGGCAAGGATGGTGCTCTTGATCGAGCGCTTGTTGGTGATCAGGTCAACCGCATTGACGCCCTGGCTGGTGGGGGCGATGGAGGAGATTTCCTGCTCGATCTCCAGGCGCAGGGAGGCACCTTCGTTGATATGCGGGGTGACCTTGAGGGTCACGCCGATGTCCTGGCGTTCGATGGTGGTGAAGGGGTTGTCGGCCCCCGAGGCGCTGGTGGTGAAGGAGCCGGTCTGGAAGGGCACGTTCTGCCCGACGAGGATTTCCGCTTTCTGGTGATCCAGGGTCAGCAGGCTCGGCGTGGACAACAGGTTGCTCTTGCTGTTGGCCGACAGTGCAGTGATCAGTACGCCGAAATCATCAGTGCCCAGGCCGATGATGGCGCCATCGGGCAGGTTGTTCAGGGTGTTGTTGTCGGTATCGCTGTCGCGATCCTGGATCGCTTGCAGCACCCGGCCAATCGACAGCCCGGTGCCAGCGAAATTGGTGCCGCCCAGGCCGCCGGTACTGCCGCGGGCATCCACCGCCCACTGCACGCCCAGAGCGTCGCTGATATCACCGGAGACTTCGACAATCGCGGCTTCGACCATCACCTGGGCGCGCGGCACGTCCAGCTGGCGCACGATGTCTTCCAGAGTCGCCACCACGTCTGGCTCGGCCAGCAATACCAGGGCGTTGAGGCTTTCGTCGGCGCGAATCAGGATGGTTTGCGGCTTGCCGGTGGTTTCCCCGCCGGCTTCCGGTTTGAGCTTCTCGGAAATCTCGCCGAGGGTTTCCGCCAGGCTCTTGGCATCGCCATGGCGCAGGCGAATCACCCGGGTGTTGGCCGAGCGGCTGGTGGGGGTGTCCAGTGACTGGGCCAGGGCCACCAGTTTGGCCCGCGCGGCCGGTGGGCCGAGCAGAATCAGGCGGTTGGTGCGGCCGTCGGCGATCACCTGAGTGCCCGACGCACCCTTGGCCTGGCCGCGATCCACGGCATTGCGCAGCACTTCGGCGGTGTCCATGACCCAGGCGTGCTGCAGGTTGAGCACGCTGTAGTCATTCTGGCCTTTCTGGTCCAGCTGGCGCAGCAGGTCTTCAATGCGCTCAATGTTGGCGGTGCGGTCACTGATGATGATGGCGTTGGCCGTGGTGATGGCCGCCAGGTGACCATACTGCGGCACCAGTGGACGGATCAGCGGAATCAGCTCGGTGGCGGAACCGTGCTGCACCTGGATCAGTCGGGTTTCCAGACGGTCCGGTGCGCTGCGGCCGGCATCCGCATCGGCCTTGGCCTCGGCGTTGGGCACGATGCGCGCCTGATCGCCTTGAGTAATCACGCTGAAACCGTGGGTGGCCATCACCGAAAGAAACAGCTGATAGACCTCGGTCAGCGTCAGTGGGCTGTTGGACACCACGCTGACCTGGCCCTTGACCCGCGGGTCGACGACAAAGGTCTGCCCGCTGATCTGCGCCACCTGATCGATGAATTCGCGGATATCGGCACCCTTGAGGTTGATGGTCCAGCTTTCCTCCTGCTGGCTGGCGCTGGGCGCCACAGCAGTAACGGCAGCACTCAGCGGCAGTGGGCTGCAAGCCAGGCCCGCAGCCAACAAAGCAAAGGTAAGGCGCGAAAGAGTCGGGGTCATCGTGTCAGTTGTTTTCCGTGGGCTGTTCGGTGGGTTCTGGGCTGTCCGGCACGCTACCGGAGGCCTGCATCTGCTGGCGCAGGGCGTCCATGCGTTCGCGCAGCTGGACCAGGTCATCGGATTCCAGTTCGCTGAGCTGCTCCAGCGGGTCGGCCGCAACCTCGCTGGTGCTGCTTTGCAGGCTGCTGGTCGCTGAGTTGCTGATGGGGAAGCTGAGGCTTTCACGGCGGCCATTGCGCAACAGCTCGACGCGGTCGGCGGCGACGGCATGCAGGCGTACACCGCTGCTGATTTCACTGTTGATGGTGTAGCGCTGGGCGCTGCTGCCTTCGCTGCGAATAATCGCGCTGGAGCGCTGCGGGTCGGCATGCACAAAGCTGCCTAGCAGCGTCAGACGCAGGGTGGTGTTGGGCGCGGGGCTGTCGTTGGCCACACTGCTGGTGCCGAACAGCTGACCGATTTCCGTAGGCTGCGCAGTGGTTTGGGCGCTGTGCGCCGAGGTTTCAGTGGTTTTCGCCGGGGTGCGTAACAGGCGCAACCAATCGGCACTTTGCCAGGCCAGGCTGACACTCATGGCGGTCACCAGCGCAAGGCCCACCAGGGTGGTGGCATGGCGCTGCAGCCAGCGTTGGGAAGCCAAAAAGGGCAAGGGGCGTCACTCCGGAACTTATTATTATGTGGCGTGGATCGCGCGCTGATCATAGACACTTGCCGGGCATTTGGCAGCCCCCCGTTGGGGTAGTGTGTCGATCCGCTCAATGTGCTAAAGATAGCGCGCTGTTTTCATGCTATTTCCGCCAACTTACAACAATTAATTCACAGAACCCTGGCTTGCTGTCCTGCGTTTGGCGTCCGTTACGCGGCGTCGGGTTACTGTGCTAAAGGCATGTTACGAATGAATGCGCTGCTTATCGAAGTGCCCTCAAGGCGTCTGCCATTCAGCTTTGCCAAGCGCCAAGGGGTGCTGTTGCTGAATGCTGACGGTGTGCCGAGTCTGGCCTACCGGCCAGGTGTTGACCCGGTGGCCTTGGCCGAGGCGCAACGTTTTGCCGGCGTGCAGCTGCCATTGCAGGCGCTCTCGCTAGAGGCTTTCGAACAGGCCCTGGGCAAGGCCTATCAGCACGATTCGGCGTCCATGCAGTTGGCCGAGGATATCGGTGGCAGTCTTGACCTGGCCGCCTTGGCCGACCAGGTGCCGGAAACCGAGGATCTGCTGGAGCAGGAAGACGACGCGCCGATCATCCGCCTGATCAACGCCATCCTCGGCGAAGCGATCAAGGAAAACGCTTCGGACATTCACCTGGAAACCTTTGAAAAACGTCTGGTCGTACGCTTCCGCGTGGACGGCATTCTGCGTGAGGTGCTGGAACCCAAGCGCGAGCTGGCGGCGTTGCTGGTGTCGCGGATCAAAGTCATGGCGCGGCTGGATATCGCCGAGAAACGCATCCCTCAGGACGGGCGAATTTCCTTGAAGGTCGGCGGCCGCGAGGTGGATGTGCGGGTCTCGACCCTGCCGTCGGCCAATGGCGAGCGGGTGGTGCTGCGCTTGCTGGATAAACAGGCCGGTCGCCTGAATTTGCAGCACCTGGGCATGAGCGTGCGCGACCGCGACCTGATGGAAGCCACGGTGCGTAAACCCCACGGCATTCTGCTGGTCACCGGGCCGACCGGTTCGGGTAAGACCACCACGCTGTACGCCAGCCTGGTGAGCCTGAATGACCGCACGCGCAATATCCTCACCGTTGAAGACCCGATCGAGTATCACCTCGAAGGCATCGGCCAGACCCAGGTCAACTCCAAGGTCGACATGACCTTCGCCCGTGGCCTGCGTGCCATTCTGCGGCAGGACCCGGACGTGGTGATGGTCGGCGAGATTCGCGACAAGGAAACCGCCGAAATCGCCGTGCAGGCCTCCTTGACCGGCCACCTGGTGCTCTCGACCCTGCACACCAATAGCGCCATCGGCGCGATTACCCGCCTGGTGGATATGGGCATCGAGCCGTTTCTGTTGTCCTCATCCCTGCTCGGGGTGCTGGCGCAACGCCTGGTGCGGGTGCTTTGCCCGCAGTGCAAGGAGGCCTATCAGGCTGACGAAGCCGAGTGCGCCTTGCTTGGCGTGTCCTCGGCAACGCCGCCAACCCTCTATCACGCCCGTGGCTGCGCGCACTGTCATCAGCAGGGCTATCGCGGCCGAACCGGCATCTACGAGTTGGTGGTGTTCGACGACCACCTGCGCACGCTGATTCACAACGCCGCCTCCGAGCAGGACATGACCCGTCACGCCCGCAGCCTCGGCCCGAGCATCCGCGAGGACGGCCGGCGCAAGGTGCTGGAAGGGGCGACCACGGTTGAGGAAGTGCTGCGCGTGACGCGAGAAGAATAATGGCCGCGTTCGAATACCTCGCCCTCGACGGTAAGGGTCGTCAGCAGAAGGGCGTGCTGGAAGCTGACAGCGCGCGTCAGGTGCGGCAGATTCTGCGTGAGCGCCAGCTGGCGCCGCTGGATGTCAAAGCCACGCGTACCCGTGAACAGGCTGGCGCAGGTTCGCACTTCAGTTTTGCTCGTGGTATTTCCGCCCGCGATCTGGCGCTGATCACCCGGCAACTGGCGACTCTGGTGCAAGCGGCGTTGCCGATTGAGGAAGCCCTGCGCGCGGCGGCTGCCCAGGCCAGTTCGCCGCGCATTCAAAGCATGTTGCTGGCGGTGCGTGCGCGGGTGCTGGAAGGTCATGATTTGGCCAGCAGTCTGAAAGAATTCCCCTCGGCTTTCCCTGAGCTGTACCGCGCAACGGTGGCGGCGGGTGAGCATGCCGGCCACCTGGGCCCGGTGTTGGAGCAATTGGCCGACTACACCGAGCAACGTCAGCAGTCGCGGCAGAAAATCCAGCTGGCGCTGCTTTATCCACTGATTCTGATGTGCGCGTCCTTGCTGATTGTTGGCTTCCTGCTGGGTTATGTGGTGCCGGACGTGGTGCGGGTGTTTGTCGACTCTGGACAAACCCTGCCGGCGCTCACGCGCGGTCTGATTGCCCTGAGTGATTGGGTCAAGGGCTGGGGCTGGCTGGCGGTGATTCTCGTCATTCTGGGTGTGTTCGCCCTGCGTTGGGCGCTGCGTGATGATGTGCTGAAGGCCCGCTGGCATGGTTTCCTGCTGCGCATACCGCTGGTAGGGCGCTTGATTCGCGCCACCGACTGCGCACGCTTTGCCTCGACCCTGGCGATTCTGACTCGCAGCGGCGTGCCATTGGTTGAAGCCCTGGGCATCGGCGCACAGGTAATCGCCAACCGGGTGATCCGCGCCGATGTGGTGATTGCCGCGCAGAAGGTGCGCGAGGGCGGCAGTCTGACCCGCGCGCTGGAAGCCAGCGGCCAGTTTCCGCCGATGATGCTGCATATGATCGCCAGCGGCGAACGCTCGGGTGAGCTGGACCAGATGCTGGCGCGTACAGCGCGCAATCAGGAAAACGATTTGGGTGCCCAGGTGGCGCTGCTGGTGGGGCTGTTCGAGCCCTTTATGCTGGTCTTTATGGGGGCAGTGGTGCTGGTGATCGTACTGGCCATTCTGCTGCCGATTCTGTCTCTCAATCAGTTGGTGGGGTAAGCAGTGAACAAGCGTCAATCCGGTTTTACGCTGATCGAAATCATGGTGGTGGTGGTCATTCTGGGGATTCTGGCTGCCCTGGTGGTGCCGCAGGTGATGAGCCGGCCCGATCAGGCCAAGGTCACCGTGGCCAAGGGCGATATCAAGGCCGTGGCGGCCGCGCTGGATATGTACAAGCTGGATAACCATGCCTACCCGAGCACCCAGCAGGGTCTGGAAGCGCTGGTGAAAAAGCCTTCCGGCAACCCGCAACCGAAGAACTGGAACCGCGACGGTTACCTCAAGCGTTTGCCGGTTGATCCGTGGGGCAACGTCTACCAGTACCTGGCACCGGGCACCAAGGGGGCTTTCGACCTGTATTCCCTGGGCGCCGACGGTAAGGAAGGCGGCAGCGATCAGGATGCCGATATCGGTAACTGGGATCTCTGATTCTTATGCGCCAGCAACCGAGCCCGGCCGGGGGCTTTACCCTGATCGAACTGCTGGTGGTGCTGGTGATTCTTGGCAGCCTGATCGGTATTGCGGTGCTCAGCGTGGGGATTGCCGGCCCTGGACGTGAGTTGCATAACGAAGCGGAACGGCTGGCCGGGCTGATTGGTGTGCTCGCCGAAGAGGCCGTGCTGGACAACCAGGAGTACGGCCTGTTGCTCAGTCGCGAGGCCTATCAGGTGCTGCGCTATGAGTCGCTCAAGCAGCAGTGGCAGGCGCTGAATGACAAACCCCATGCCCTGCCAACCTGGGCCGAACTCAGTGTTGAGCTGGAAGGCACGGCGCTGGAGTTGCCAGCGCCCGAAGGTGAAGCTGCGCGCAAAGGTGCGTTGGTGCCGCAGTTGCTGTTGTTATCCAGTGGCGAGATCAGCCCGTTTCGTCTGCGTTTGAACGAGCGGCGGGCCAATGGTCTGCGCTTGCAGCTGGCCAGTGATGGCTTTCAGCTGCCCAAGGTCGAGATTGAACAACCGGCAGGGCGCAGTCGATGAAGCGTGTGCAGGGCTTCACCTTGCTTGAAGTGCTGGTGGCGCTGGCGATCTTCGCCCTGGTCGCGGCCAGTGTGTTGAGTGCCACAGCGCGTAGCCTGCAGACCGCCTCGCGATTGGAAGAGAAAACCCTGGCCATGTGGATCGCCGATAACCGCCTGACGGAGCTGCAGTTGTCGCAAAGCCCGGTGGCTGATGGTCGTGAGCAGGGTGAGGTGGAGTTCGCCGGGCGCAGCTGGCAGTGGCAAAGCGAGGTGCAGGGCACCAGCGAGCCGGATATGCGCCGCGTAACCCTGTGGGTCGCTCCCATGCCTGAGCAGCGTGCCGCAGGCGAGGTGCGTGAGCGCGCCGTGGTCAGCCTCAATGGCTTTCTCGGGGTGATGCAATGAGGCGGGCGCGCGGTTTCACCCTGCTCGAACTGCTGATTGCCATCGCCATCTTTGCATTGTTGGGTCTGGGCACCTACCGCATGCTCGACAGTGTGTTGCAAACCGATAAGGTCACTCGTGCCCACGAACAGCAACTGCGTGAGCTGGTGCGAGCCATGGCGGCGTTTGAGCGGGATGTGCTGCAAGTGCAGGTGCGTCCGACGCGTGATCCGTTTGGCGATCCGCGTGCGGCCCTGCTCGGTGAAGACCTGGAAAGCCCGGCGCTGGAACTGACCCGCAGCGGCTGGCGCAATCCGCTTGGGCAGCCACGGGCCAGTCTGCAACGGGTGCGCTGGCAGCTCAGTGGTGAACAATGGCAGCGGCGTTACTGGACCGTGCTGGACCAGGCGCAGGACAGCCAGCCGCAGATTCAGCAGGCACTGGATGGTGTGACACAGCTGCAGCTGCGTTATCTGGATCAGCAAGGTCTCTGGCAGAGCAGCTGGCCGCCGCTGGAAAAGAACCCCGACGAGGCACTCAAGGTGCTGCCGCAAGCCATTGAGCTGGTCTTGCAGCATCGCCGTTATGGCGAGGTGCGGCGTCTGCTGCGCTTGCCGGAAGGTTTGCCCGAGCGTCTTGCGCAACAAGCCCCGGGCGAGAATCCTGCCGACCCTAGTGACGCGGGTGATGACTCGGCTGCGCAGGTGCAGCCATGAGGCGGCAGCGGGGTATGGCACTGATCACCGTGCTGCTCGTGGTTGTGGTGGTCACGGTGGTCAGCGCCGGAATCATCGCGCGTCAGCAGCTGTCGATCCGCAGCAGCGCCAATCAGCTGCATGTGCGTCAGGCCTGGCAGTACGCCCTGGGTGGCGAAACTCTGGCCAAGGCCATCTTGCAGCGCGACCTGCGCCAGGGCGACCCGCGCGCGCCAATTGATCATCTTGCCGAGGTCTGGGCCAAACCGCGTCCTCCGTTCAGTCTGGATGAAGGCGGTGCGCTGTGGGTGCAGATCAGCGATCCGACAGGGCGCTTCAACCTCAACAGCCTGTTGCGTCAGGGCCAGCCCAACGAGGCGGCAGTCGGGCAATTGCGTCGCCTGTTGCTCGGTTTGCAGATCGACACGCCTTACGCCGAGCGTCTGCTCGACTGGCTGGATGGCGATGACCAGCCCAATGGTGGTTACGGTGCCGAAGATAACCAGTACCTGCTGGCGCAGCCGCCTTATCGGGCTGGCAACCGCGAGCTGGCTGATGTCTCCGAGTTGCGCCTGCTGCTAGAGATGAGCGAGGCGGACTATCAGCGTTTGCTGCCTTATGTCAGCGCGTTGCCGGCCGACGCCACCCTCAACGTCAACACGGCCAGTGCGCGGGTGCTGGCCAGCCTGGCAGAAGGGCTACCGCTGAGTACGGCGCAGGGGTTGGTCGCTGCGCGAGGCAGTGAGGGTTATCGTGATCTGCCGAGCTTTATGGCCCAGCTCAGCGGTTTGCAGGTGCAAAGCCAGGGCCTGGCAGTGGGTAGCCAGTATTTTCAGGTGGTGAGTGAGGTCACGGTCGGCGAGCGCCGGCAGATTCTGCGCAGCACCGTGCAACGTGCCAGTGATGGTCGCGTATATGTTCTAGCCCGTGACCTGGGGCAGGGCGCAATGGCGCCAGTGCCTGTCGAGGAAGTGCAACCATGAGTCAGACCTATGTGTTCCTGCCGCCGGCCGCATGCAGCGCGGCACAGGCCGAACTGCCAGTGCAGCGGGTGGTAGCCGGGGTGAGCGAAACCCTGGCGTTCGAGGCGGTGCAAGCGCAGTTGACCGGCAACTGGACCCTGGTACTGCCCGTCGAGGCGGTGACGTCCTGCGCGGTCAATCTGCCAACGCGCAAGGCCCGTTGGTTGCGTCAGGCGCTGCCATTTGCGGTGGAAGAGTTGCTTGCCGAAGAGGTCGAGCTGATGCATCTGGCCCTGGGCGAGCCGTTGGCCGATGGCCGTCATCGGGTATTTGCCGTGCGCCGCAGCTGGTTATCGGCCTGGCTGGCCTTGTGTGCAGTGCCACCCCAGGCGATTGCCGTGGATGCCGACCTGTTGCCAGGGCCGGGAACGGCGCTGCTGCCACTGCACGGGCGCTGGTTGCTGGGCGGTGAGAATGTCACGCGGATGGCCTTGCAAGCGCAGGACTGGCCGCAGCTGAGCCCCTTGTGTGTGCAACCGCAGGTGGCCTGGTGTGATGCGCAGCATCGCGCGCCGCAGCCAGTGGATGAAACGATGGCGCTGGTCGATCCCTTTGTTTGGCTGGCCCAGCAACCACTGCGCAATAACCTGGCGCAAGGTGAATTCGCCATTCAGTCCAGTGGTGGTCAATGGCAACGTTGGCGACCGCTGCTGGGGCTGGTGGGCATGTGGCTGGTGTTGCAGTGGGGCTTCAACCTGGCTCAGGCCTGGCATCTGCAACGTCAGGCGGATGAGTACGCGGCGGCCAGCGCGGCGCTGTACAAGGAGCTATTCCCTCAGGACAGCAAGCTGGTCAATCTGCGTGCGCAGCTTGATCAGCATCTGCAAGGCAGTGCCGGCGCCGGACAAAATCGTCTGCTCGGCCTGCTCGCTCAGGTCAGTGGTGCAATGGTGGGTGGCCAGGTGCAGATCAGCCAGGTGGATTTCAGCGAGGTGCGCGGGGATCTGGCTATGCAGGTGCAGGCTTCGGGTTTTGCTGAGCTGGAACGCCTGCGTGAGCGTTTGCAGGAAAGCGGTCTGGCGGTACAGCTGGGTTCGGCCAGTCGGGAAGGCGCAGGCGTCAGTGCGCGCGTGGTGATTGGAGGATGAGCATGACTTCGCAAGGCAAGGGTTTTACCGCGCAGCTGGATCACTCGCAGCTGGTGCAACGTTGGCGCAGCCTGGCCCCCCGTGAACAACTCGCCCTCGGCAGCCTGGCGCTGTTCCTGGTGTTGGTGCTGCTTTATCTGACGCTCTGGCAACCTGCGCAGCAGCGTCTGCAGGCCGCGCGCAGCGCCTTTGAGACGCAGCGCGAACTGCATGCCTATCTGCAGAGCCAGGCACCGGCGGCGCGCGGCTTGGCCAGTGCACCGCAGCAGAGTATTGATCCGGCGCGCCTGCAAGGCACCGTGACTGCCAGTGCGGCGACTCAGGGGCTGACCATCGAGCGGCTGGACAATGCTGGCGACGGTGCGTTGCAGCTCAACCTGCAACCGGCCCCTTTTGCGCAGTTGCTGCGCTGGTTCACCGTGCTGCAAGAGCAGGGCGTGCAAATCGCCGAAGCCGGGTTGGATCGTGCGGATGACAATAAGGTCGCAGCGCGGTTGAGCCTGCGGGTGGCGCAATAATGGTGCGGCGAGCCCTTCAGTGGCACCTGTGAAGGGCAGCAGTTTTTGCACTTTTTTAGAAAAACTTTAAGCAGGGTGTTGACTTAGGTGCGGGCCTTGCGTAAATTTCGCGCCTCGCAAGCAGCGGGTGATTAGCTCAGCTGGGAGAGCATCTGCCTTACAAGCAGAGGGTCGGCGGTTCGATCCCGTCATCACCCACCACTCTTGTGAATTGGACGAAAGTCCACCGACGCGCAGCGGTAGTTCAGTCGGTTAGAATACCGGCCTGTCACGCCGGGGGTCGCGGGTTCGAGTCCCGTCCGCTGCGCCATATTTTCCAGCCTGACTTAGCTCAGGTTGAGATGAAAAAGCCCTCAGGGCTGATTTATCAGACGAAGCAAGAGTTCTACGGACGCAAGTCCACCGACATGCAGCGGTAGTTCAGTCGGTTAGAATACCGGCCTGTCACGCCGGGGGTCGCGGGTTCGAGTCCCGTCCGCTGCGCCATATAGGAAGCCCGCTGATAGCGATATCAGCGGGTTTTTTATTGCCTAAAAATTATTGTATGTTTTTGAGTTGCATGGGAGGGCCTGCTTCCAAAATTCCCTTGGTCGTCTTGCGGGCCAACTTTAGGTTGGTTTTTGGGGTGTTGTGCGCTTATCTCCCAGCAAATGCTGATGGCCTGTTGAAGTGGGGATTTTTGCTCTGCTATACAGCGCAACTGGTTTGAAACGGAAAATGATTTTCCTTTGACTCAGTCGCCGGTTAGCGAGGGATCGCATGAGGCTTCAGTATTTTTCTTCATGGCTTATCTGTTCTTGTAACTGCAAATTAATTTTGGTTACGGGCATATCTATCAGTTTATCCACGATATCCCTCCCCTCTCATTTAGTGTGCTGCTGATTGGGCGGCTTGTCTGTGGGCGGCAAAAAGAATTCTGCATATCTAAAGGTTCGCAAGTCGCGTAACTCTAAAATCAATAAATTTTGGATTTTCCTGCCTGTGAGGCAGGGCATGTTCTGAGGGTGTCATGAAGCTAACGAATGGATTCGGTTGTGTTCGCTTTTTCTTGGCCTGTTTATTGAACTCTTTATTGGTCTCTCATGCGTTGGCAGTTGAGTGGTCCACCAATAGCCATAAGGTACTAAAAGGGGACTATAACGGCGATGGTGTCGGGGACTTTTACCTAGCGGCGCGACCTTTGCCCATAGTGTTGCCGCTCAACGGTATTGCCTCTCTGATTGTTCCACGATCTCAGCATGACGTCGTGTTGCTGAGTGGCTCACATGGAAGCTATACGGTTGTGGCCCCGCCGGATGCCGCTACCTTGAGGCGCGTAACCTGGATTGAGGCAGGTTTCTCGATGCTGGCTGGGGACTTCAATGGTGATGGCATCGATGATCTATTGTTGCGCCCGGACGCACCGGGGCAGGATGGTTTGCTACTTACTCGCAATAGCACCGGAGTTCCTTCTGTAGCGCAGGTGCTGAATTCGTTGCAGCTCGGCATAGAGCTATCTAAGGCCGGTAACCATCAGTTGCAGTGGGTGGATGTAAATGGTGATGGCAAGGCCGACTTGCTGATGACTAAGGCTGGTGTTAGCAATCAGGTGCTGCTCGCCGGTGTTTCGGGGTTTTCCACCGCTCAAGTGCAGGAGCCGGAGGCTGTCATCTCGGATCAACCGCTTACGGCCAGTGCCGGAGGGCTTACCGAAGGTTCTACCGATGTCTCTCTCGATGGCACTTTGACCTACAGCTACCCGCTCACACTCCCGGCCGGTGTCAACGGGCTCAAGCCGAACCTTTCAATCCAGTACGCGAATAATCAGGCCGACGGCTACCTTGGTACGAGTTGGAGTCTGGTGGGAATCAGTGCTGTTTCCCGTTGTGCCGCCAGCGTCGCGCAAGATGGCTTCAGCGGCGTTCCGGACGGCAGCAGTGCTGATAAGTTGTGCCTGGACGGTCAGCGTCTGCAGCTGGTCAGCGGTGTTCAGCTGCAGCCAGGCAGTGTCTATCACACCGAACAGCAGAGCTTTGTTCGTGTCACGGTCAAGGGTAGTGGCAGCGATATTCATTTCGAGGCGCAACTGAAGGATGGCACCACCCAGATGCTGGGAGAAACGCTGGCTAGCCGTGTTGTGCCAATTGGTAGCGACAAGGTGCAGGCTTGGCAGTTGAGCAGTATGCGTGATGCCTTTAACAACAAGGTGGAGTTCACCTATAAGACTCAAGCGGGCACCCTGCTGCCTGAGCGTATCAGCTATGCCGGTGCGCAGATCGACTTTGTTTATCGCGACCGCTCCCAAACCAAGTCTGGCTATGCCTTTGGTGGTGAGCTGCGGCTGGAGCAGTTGCTACAAAAGATCACCACCAGTGCTCCGGGCGGCGGAGCGCAGCGGGAGTATGTGCTGGGTTACGAAATATCCAATACTACTGCGCCGCGTATCAGTTTTTTACAGCATTGTGCAACGGCCACTAGCGGTCAGGCGAAGCAGTGCCTTGAGGCTAATAAATTTACGTATGGCGTTGAAAATATTGGGTTGGATGATAAAGGTAAAAAAATAACGGCGATAAAGTCGTTTAATAGTGTTTGGCTTGGCGATGATTTGTTGCTTGATTGGAATGGGGATGGCATTAACGATTTGCTCAGTGCTGATTGGGAGGCGTTAAATGTAACCTTTGGTAGTAAGGATGGTTTAGGACAAAGCACTCGAGTGCTTACTGGTGGGAAAGGTACTGGTGGTAATTGGGCAGGTCGATATTTTCTTTCAGTTAATGTATTGGATTCTAATTCAGACGGAAAGTCTGAGATATTGGTTTTGCAGGCCGATGGCTTAGCACAAAATCGCATTAAATTCAGTTGGAGGCTTTTGGGTAGCGATGGTGGAAACTCTGAGGTGGTTTCTTGGGAAGGGGCGGAGCTATTTAGTTTTGATACATCTTTTTCCGGTCTTGTTAATCTTTCGGGATCGCGATTGTCGGTAACAAAACCAGCAGTGTTAGATTTTACCCATGATGGTCGTGCGGACTTGCTATTACCTGTTAATGGCCAGTGGCGAATGTTTGCTGGGCGTCCTGATCTGCCAGTGAAATTTCAGGATACATTACGCATGAGCGGTGTCTCTGTAAGTAATACAGATATTCCGTGGCTTTCTGGATTCAATCTGTTGGCTGATGGTACTTGGCAGTTGCTGACGGCGCATGTTAAAAATAATAACTCTTACTATTCGATTGTTAATATTCCGCGCACGGGAAATATTAATTCTGCAGTAAAGCAAGACTTGGATGTTCCTGTGTCGCGCTCAGTTGTTCTTGATATGAATGGTGATGGCAATTCTGATTTTGTTGTTCCTGTGGGTGGTAGTGTTTATGCCTACTTGAATAAAGGTGGTTTGGTAAGTAAGGATAACTTTTCTCGTGTTACTTTAGATGTTTCGGCTGATGTATTTGCGGATGATGTGTTTCGCACCAGTAATGAAGATCATATCCCGCGCCCCATGGACTACGATGGTGATGGGTATCAGGATTTATTATTAATAGAAAAGACGACAAATAAATATATAGTCTTGCGTTCTCTTGGGAAGTCATTCGAAAAAATAGATTTGGATTTAGCAGCAGTCGTTGCGTCGGAGTACTTGGGTGTCTCCGGTGTGTCATCGCAGGGAATTAATTGTACAGATTGGAAGGCATCGATTAGAGCGGGAACGCTTGCTATGCTCAATGCGCCTGAGTACGCACAGTATAAAAATAATATTAATGCTATGGTGCGGTTGATTGATGCTGAGTGTCGTTATATTCCTTCTGGTTCTCTAAATCGTCCAGAGCATAGTTTGATTGGCGATTTTAATGGCGACGGTCAAGATGATCTGTTGCTGGTTGACCAATATAACGGAAACTATGTTTGGCATGCCTATACGCAGTTGCGTAAACGCCCGGAGTGGTTGAAAAGCATTACAGATAGTTTGGGCAATCAAACGCAAGTAAACTATGGTTCTATCAACGATCCAGTACTGTATCAGGATGGCGCTACTACAGCGTTTCCGGAGATGAACTGGCGCGGCTCGCGCGATATGGTCAGTAGCCTGAAACGCAGTAATGGCTTGGGTGGCTTTATTGAAACTCTCTATGAGTACCGTGATGCAAAAGTTAACTTGCTCGGGCGTGGTTTCTTAGGCTTTGCCACTCAGATTATAAAAGAGCCTGCGCGGCAACGTGTGTTGACGCGTACCTTCAAACAACAGTTTCCCCTGATTGGTGCTCTATCTGAGGAGCGTCTCGACGTCAAAGGTAAGTTGTTATCGCGGCGAGATTTTGATTACCAGAGTGTGGCGCAGAATGATGGCAAGGTGCAGTTTGTAGCGCCCCAGAGCATCATTAGCGAGCAATTCGAACTCGATGGTAGTGCGGTAAAAACAGTAGTCGAACAATTTGATTACGATGCAACTACCGGTAGTGTGCTCTCGCAAACTACCGAAACTCGACCGAGTGTTGGCGGCGCTTGGGTTGAACGCAGTGAGGTGGTGCGCCAGTACCAGCATCAGATGGATAGCTGGCTGCTGGGCTTCATCACCAGCGAGACTCGCACATTGGAGGCTGCTGGGGCGCCGGCGCAAACTGTAATCACCCAGCGCACGCCGCAGGCCGGTACCTTGGCTGTGGCTAGTGAAGTGCGCTTCGCTGGCAATCCTGGACTGCAGCAGAGCATCAGCTACAGCTACGATGCCCAAGGTAACCCTACTAGCGTAACCACCACTACCGGAAATACCGGTAGCCAAACGCAACAACTGTCTAATTATCAGTATCAGCGTTTCCCTGGAACGCTGACCAACGCTCTGGGTCATGTCACCCAACGCAGTTATGATGCCGGAAATGGTCAGGTGTTGAGCAGCACTGACCCCAATGGATTGACCACAAGCACCAGCTATGACGGTTTTGGCAGGCTACTTACACAGAGCAATCCGGACGGTAGTAAGCAAGTTACCGAGTATCAAAGTTGTAGCGCCATCTGCCTATCCAACGAGCGTTTTCGTGTCAGCATCCAAACACAAGGCGCCCCTTGGCAGCGTGTGCACTACGACAGTCTCGGTCGCAAGCTGCGTGAGGCCAAACATGGTTTTGCGGGGAATGATGTGTATGTTGACCGGCAATATGATGCTTTTGGTCGCCTGACTCGCGAGACTCTGCCCTATGCGGCGGGCTCTGCTCCTTTGGCCAGTCTATTTAGCTACGACGATCTGGATCGCGTCATTGAGGTGCAAGCACCCAGTGGTGCTGTGGTTACAAATACCTATGTTACCCGCAGTGGTGGCGGTAATCGGCTGAGTAAAGCGCGTCAGTTCAGCCGTGAAGGGCAGATCGAGAACCAGCTTGAGGTGCGCGACTATGATGCCGCTGGGCGCCTGGTGCTCAGCACTAATGCGGCCAATAGTGCGCAGGCGGTCAGTATTGCTTACCAGTACGACGGTGCTGGTAACCTGTTACGCACCCAGATCAACAACGATCCGCGCACTGCCGTCGTCATGACCTATGATTTGGCAGGCAACCGTATTACTCAACACGACCCCAACTCGGGGCTGATGAGCTACCGCTACGATGCTCTGGGGCGTGTGCGTGAGGTGCTGGCACCGGGTGTACGTACCACACAGAGCTATGATGCCCTGGGGCGTTTGATTGCCCGCCAGGACTATCAGGGTGAGCAGCAGGTCGATGCCTCTACTTGGGCCTATGACTCTGGGAACAAGGCTATTGGCAAGCTGACAGGGTTGTTCAAGGCCGACGGCAGCTTTGTGCAGGGTTATGTCTATGACAGTCTGGGCCGCTTGCAAGCGCGTGGCACCGACATCATGGTTGGCGGAGAGAGTAAAAACTACACCACCAGCTATGGCTACGATGCTTTCAGCCGTCCGCTTACCACCACCTGGGCGTCCGGTTTCGGCCTGCGACTGCGCTACAACGCTCAAGGTTATTTGGAGGGTGAAAGCAGCCTGGATAGCAGCCAGATTTACCGCAGCATCGAGGCGCAAAACCCGCGTGGACAGAATACGCGTGTCAGCTACGGCAATGGTGTGATTAGCGACTACCGCTACGACGATGCTAATGGTGGGCTCAAAGAGCTCGACAGCAGTGGCAGTGCAGGCGTGTTGCAGCAACTGCGTTATAGCTACGATCCAATCGGTTTGCTGACCAGTCGTGAAGACCTGCGCGGCGGCTATCGCGAGCATTTCGACTATGACGCCCTGCAGCGCCTGAGCGCCAGTCAGCGCCAGCTGGGCAGCACCACTCAGGTCGACAGCTATGCGTACGACGTCCTCGGTAACCTGCTAAGCACCCCAGATATTGGCGCGGTCAATTACGTCCAGTACGACGCCAGTGCCCAGGCTAGTTGCACTTCGCTGGGTGCGGTGGCCCAGCCAGGCCCGCATGCGGCCTTGCAAAGCAGTCAGGGCGTCTATTGCTACGATGCCCGTGGCAATCAGATTGCCGGGCCAAACCGCAGTGTCAGCTACAGCGTCGACAACAAACCGCTGCTGATCACACACAACGGCCAGGCCAGTGAGTTCCGCTACGATCCCGACCGCAAGCGCTTCTACCAGAACACTCCGACGCGCACTACCTACTACCTCGATGAAGGGCAGTTTGAGGAGGTACATGCCAACGGCCAGGTGCTGCAAAACACCTACGCCAGCGGCTACCTGCAGCACCAGAAGAATCTGAGCAGCTCTACCAGTACGCTCAAGTACAAGCTCAACGATCAACTGGGTTCGGTAGACGTTGTGCTCGACGCCCAGGGGCAGGTGCTGGAGCGTCTGGCCTACGCGCCCTTCGGTGGTCGCCGTGGTGCCGACTGGTCGAATAACGGCGCCCCCATGCAGGAAAGCCGGCGAGGCTTTACCGGCCATGAGCACCTAGAAGAGAGCAGCCTGATCCATATGAACGGCCGGGTCTATGACCCCGCACTGGGACGCTTCCTTAGCGCCGATATTGTTTATCAGGACGCCACCAATGCGCAGATGTTCAACCGCTATGCCTATGGCTTTAACTCGCCGTTTAGCGGGACTGATCCGACGGGGTATGTGTGGTGGAACCCACTCTCGTGGAATGTGGGTAGTGCATTGAGCGGATTAGGGACCTTTTTCAGTAATTCAATAAAAAATATTTTCAATACAATAACGGTTGCGCCTGCACAGACTAATTTTGCTAGTACTGTTTCTCGTGTAAGTGTGCCGAAGGCTGTCGTGCCTCCTCCATCGGTTTTGAAACCTCTGCCTGTTAGTCCTGTTTCAGTATTATCTCCTCAAGGGCCGGGGCGAGCGACTCCAGTAGCGCCTCCAGTGATTGTTGCGAATGCTGCACAAAATGGCAGCGGAGAAAATAAACAAATAGGCCCTGTCTGGTTTAAACCGCCAGTAGGTCATGATTTTACGGTGGGTCGTCGCGGGCATCCGGTAGTATACCCAGGGGGGAGGGTTGGGGGTTTTATAGACAAATATGTCCCCGCAGGTCATGTCTTTGGTGCGAGACATGATAAATTTGTTGAATATGCAAGGGATAGATTAGGTTTTCCAGATATTCTTGTAAATATTCCTTCGATGATCCCGATGTACCCGATGTCTATTGTGCAGGAGACAATAAATACTCCTGTTGGAATATTTAATAAAATTCTGGGCTGTCAAGTTGGCGTGCCTTTTCCGCATGCAGATAAGTGAGTTGAGATATGTTGAGAATATTTAGCTATATGGTTTTGTTGCTGGCTATTTTTTTGCAGTCAGGCTGCCGTCAGGAGTTTGATGATGTGAGTCATGAGGCACAATTCTCTCATCTGATAGGTGTGCAGTATGAAACTCTAGTCAGCTTAAGGGTACAGGGAATAACAATGGATAGTAATTATAGTCCTATAGTTGATTTTTATTATTTGAGCGTAACTCCTGAGGTTGAGCATAAAGGTCCTGAGGTGGTTGTTACTAGAAAGTTTCCTGTGGGCGAGAAACTAAAAGTAATAAAGGTTCTTAAGTGTAAAAATTGCGTTTTTTCTTCATCTGTTGATGTTGTTGTGGCGATGGAGTTAGTAGGGGTTGAGTCTGGGAAAAATATTCTTGTAGAACATGATTTGATTGGCTTGAAAGAGGGGCGCATAGCTTTGAGGTCAAAGTTTTTTAAAGAGCTCTCGAGCAAGGCGGAAGTGAGGGCGATAGAGTAATGGAGGTGGCCATAATTGCTTCGTAATAGGTGCCCTTCTTGCCCGCTGAGCCTGGCTGGCGAGGTCAGGAATGTGACCGTTTTGATGGACGGCTATAACGCTCATGTCAGCCAGCTGTATTATGCGCTGATTACTCCTGCCGGTTTCGCCGTTATGAAGTAAAGGTTATTTCCCCTGCGACAGTAATTTAGTTAGGAGGTCGGCCAGTTTCGTTATGATGGAGGCATTGAGTTCTTTCAAATAATCAGATCCCTTAAAGGCTGATCTAGTTACAGGTTTTTTCCTGTCCTGCTTCAGTATGCGGAAAATTTTAAGGCTGCTGTTTAGTGGTCTTTCAGAGAGTTAAGGCGGTTTTGCATTTTTGTTGGAATAATTGGAAGTTAAAAATAAGAGCGTTTTTATTATAAAAGGTGATCATATGAAGCGAGCAAGTATGGCGAGTCGGTTGGTTGGTGCTGTGTTGCTGGGTAATGCGGTATGTGATTTTGCTTATGCCGCAGATGAGATAAGTCAGTATCGCGAAGTGGAACGTATTCAGTATTCTGCCAAGTCAAAAACAGTATATTTTACTGCCAAACCGGCAGGCTGGGGGGCAGCCTCTTGCCCGAATGCCATATACGCCTATGCGGCTGAATCAGAGACGCCTGGGTTGAATACACTTATCTCGCTTGTAATGCAGGCGAAAGCAACTGGCAGCACCGTAGCTTTTACCGGCGAATGTACGGGTGGCGATTACTACAAGGTGCATTACGTATTTGCCAAGTAACTGGTAAGGCGTGTTTAGGCGCATTTCAGGTTTCTGTAGTGCGCGACAACCTGTCATCTTGCATTCATCTGCCTGCTCTAGCTTGATTGGCATGCTCTTTGTTTGTGCAATGAGCGGTTGCTGACATATCGATTGGGAGGAACAGGCAATGGACGATTATCAAGAAGAGCTGCTGGAAGCTCGTGCCACCGAGCAGGATGTGCCGGAGCGTGACGAAGACGCCACCGAGCTCTGATCCGTTATGCGCGGCTAGAGCGCACGACGTTGTTCGCGGCGATATTCGCCCGGGGTTTGCTGGTTCCAGCGTTTGAACGCGCGCTGGAAGGCTTCGGCAGAAGCAAAACCGAGCAGGTAGGCGATTTCGCCGAAGGCCAGTTCGGTGTCACGGATATAGGCCATGGCTAGGTCGCGGCGGGTGTCATTGAGGATGCTGCGAAACTGCGTGCCTTCCTCGGCCAGTTTGCGCCGCAGGGTCCAGGTCGGCAGCTGTAGGCGTGCAGCCACTTCCGCCAAGTCCGGCTCGCGGCCGTGTAGCAGCGGGCCGAGCAGTTGGGTAATGCGCTCGCGCAGGTTGCGTGTGCGGGTCAGCTGCGCCAGTTCCCGTTCACAGATTTCCAGTAGGTGCCGCCAGGTGCTTGGGCAGTGCTCCGGGTTGCGCAGGTTCAGGCTCTGCTGGCTCAGGCGCAACTGGTTATGCTCGCTGGCAAACTCCACCGGGCAGGCGAACAATTCGCCGTACTGCGCCGCGTAATTTGGCGCGGGAAATTCAATCTGCACTTTCTCCACCGGCAGGGGCTGTTGCGCCAGCCGGCTCAACTGCTGCGTCCAACTGGCCAATACCGAATCGACCACGAAGCGGTTGTAGGCGTTATACGGGCTGATCGAATAGAAGCGCAGCCAGGCGCCCTGATGATCTTCGTGCAGGCTCGACTGGCCGCGGTAATTGGCGGCATATAGCGGTTCGAAGCGGATCAGTGCGCGTGCCGCCTCGCGCACTGTCGGCGCTTGTGCTGCAGTCACGCCGGCGAGGCCGACCTGGCTCAGGCGGCTGGCCTGGCCCATCAGCAGGCCGAGTCCGGGTTGATTGCATTGCTGGATGGCGGTATGACCCAGGCGCATATAACGCGGGATCGACAGCCGTGCGCGCGGTTCGGCCAGGCGTGCGGCATCCAGGCCGTAGCTGTCGAGCAGAGGTTGCGGGTTGTGGCCGCAGTGGCGCATGGCATCAGCCAGGTTGTCGACAAAGCCAACGGAGAGATCGCCCAGTTTGACCCGTGTGGTTTTCATCGCCTGGCTTTGCCCTTGTCTTGCTCAGGTAGTGCGGTGGCGTCAGGGTAGGCAAGTGCCTGGGCTTTGCCAAGCTGCGCTGCTATTTATGATCAATAAGTTGTAATTTTGAGTCATTGAGGCGTTCGGCTCGGCTGATTATCGTCTAGACCCTATCGACCGCACCCAGCAAGAGGTTGCGGCATTCCCGTGAACAGCCAATACCCGATGTGGAGATTTTCATGACTGCTCAGTACCCCCACCTGCTGGCCCCGCTCGATCTGGGCTTCACCACGCTGAAGAACCGCACCCTGATGGGTTCGATGCACACCGGGCTGGAAGAAAAGCCGAATGGTTTTGAGCGCATGGCGGCTTACTTTGCCGAGCGTGCCCGTGGCGGTGTTGGCCTGATGGTGACGGGCGGTATCGGCCCGAACGAGGAAGGTGGGGTGTATTCCGGTGCAGCCAAGCTGAGCACCCCGGAAGAAGCGGAAAAGCACAAGATTGTTACCCGCGCCGTGCATGCGGCGGACGGCAAGATCTGCATGCAGATCCTTCACGCCGGCCGCTATGCCTATAGCCCGAAATCGGTAGCGCCGAGCGCCATCCAGGCGCCGATCAACCCGTTCAAGCCCAAAGAGCTGGACGAGGAAGGCATCGAGAAGCAGATCCAGGATTTCATCAACTGCTCCGTGCTGGCCCAGCAGGCTGAATACGATGGCGTGGAGATCATGGGCTCGGAAGGTTATTTCATTAACCAGTTCCTCGCCGCCCACACCAACCAGCGCACTGACCGTTGGGGCGGTAGCTACGAGAACCGCATGCGCCTGCCGGTAGAGATCGTTCGCCGCGTGCGTGAGGCCGTTGGCCCGAACTTCATCATCATCTACCGCCTGTCGATGCTGGATCTGGTCGAAGGCGGCAGCACCTGGGACGAAATCGTCCTGCTGGCCAAGGCCATCGAGAAGGCCGGCGCGACCCTGATCAACACCGGTATCGGCTGGCACGAAGCGCGTATTCCGACCATCGCTACCAAGGTGCCGCGCGCCGCGTTCACCAAGGTCACCGCCAAGCTGCGTGGTGAAGTGGGTATTCCGCTGATCACCACCAACCGCATCAACACCCCGGAAGTGGCTGAGCAGGTCCTGGCCGAAGGCGACGCTGACATGGTGTCGATGGCTCGTCCATTCCTCGCCGACCCGGATTTCGTCAACAAGGCCGCTGCTGGTCGCAGTGACGAGATCAACACCTGCATCGGCTGCAACCAGGCCTGCCTGGACCACACCTTTGGCGGCAAGCTGACCAGCTGCCTGGTCAACCCGCGTGCCTGCCATGAGACCGAACTGAATTACATCCCGACCGCTGCGGTGAAGAAGATTGCAGTGGTCGGCGCAGGCCCGGCGGGCCTGTCTGCCGCCACTGTGGCCGCCGAGCGTGGCCACAGCGTGACGCTGTTTGATTCGGCCAGCGAAATCGGCGGCCAGTTCAACGTGGCCAAGCGTGTGCCGGGCAAGGAAGAGTTTTATGAAACCCTGCGCTACTTCAAGCGCAAGCTGGAAACCACCGGTGTCGATCTGCGCCTGAATACCCGTGTATCGGCCGATGACCTGGCCAAGGGCGGCTACGACGAAATTATCCTGGCCACCGGTATTGCTCCGCGCACCCCGGCCATTCCGGGCATCGAGCACGCCAAAGTGATCGGCTACCTGGATGCCATTCTGCAGCGCAAGCCAGTCGGCCAGAAAGTGGCGGTGATTGGCGCGGGCGGCATTGGCTTCGACGTTTCCGAGTTCATCACCCACCAAGGCGAGGCGACCAGCCTCAACCGTGACGAGTTCTGGAAAGAGTGGGGCATCGACACCGCGCTTGAGGCTCGCGGCGGCGTGGCGGGCGTAGAGGCCCATCCGCACCCGGCGGCGCGCGAAGTGTTCCTGCTGCAGCGCAAGAAAACCAAGGTCGGCGATGGTCTGGGCAAGACCACTGGTTGGATTCACCGTACTGGTCTGAAGAACAAGAACGTGCAGATGCTCAACTCGGTCGAGTACCTCAAAGTCGACGACGCCGGCCTGCATATCAGCATCGCCGGCGGCGAGCCGCAGGTATTGCCGGTGGACACCGTGATCGTCTGCGCAGGTCAGGATCCGCTGCGTGAACTGCAGGAAGGTCTGGAAAACGCTGGCCAGGTTGTACACCTGATCGGTGGTGCGGATGTCGCCAGCGAGCTGGATGCCAAGCGTGCCATCAACCAGGGCTCGCGCCTCGCTGCCGAACTCTGATAACCGACGCCCCGCCTTGTGCGGGGCGTTTTGCATGTGGCTCACAACAACAAGGAGAAGCCCGTGACTGAGAATGCTCAACTGCAACCGGCCGCCGCTGCCACGCTGGCGCGCTGGCATGCGCTGATGCAGAACAATGACCTGAGTCCATTGCTAGAACTGTTGCATCCGCAGGCGGTGTTTCGCTCGCCCATGGCCTACAAGCCTTATGCCGGCGCGCCCATGGTGTCGCTGATTCTGAATACAGTGAGCAAGGTGTTTGTCGATTTTGCTTACCATCGCGAGTTGGCCAGTGCCGATGGCCTCAACGTGGTGCTGGAGTTCAGTGCCAAGGTGGGCGAGCGTGAGCTCAAGGGCATCGACATGATCCGCTTTGATGAGAGCGGCAAGATTGTTGATTTTGAAGTGATGGTTCGTCCCATGAGCGGCCTGCAAGCCTTGGGTGACGAAATGGGCCGGCGCCTGGCACCTTTTCTAGCGGCTGCCAAAGCCTGACGCGTTGCACCAAATCCATCACAGTTTCGCCCTGTCGCCCGGTTTTTCGCGGCCGGCGGGCAGGGTGACTGCCAACCCAGTCACATTGCTGGGCTTGGTTTTTCCCCTAGACTTGCCTGAACAAGGGTGCATTGCCTGCGCTACGGGCCTTGCTTAACCCGTCAGAATGTTGGCAGTCTTGCCATGCGTGCCAATTTTTGCGCAGCATATGCTTGACCTGCCACGCGCTGAGCGGAGCGTCCCGTTTCGGCCTAGAGGAAAACCGATGAGCATGCAGAACAAGCCGCAGATGGTCGAGGCCGTACTGTTCTTCAGTGAGCGTGGCGGCATCTGCAAGCAAATGTTCTTCCCCGAGTTTGAAGCGCTGCTCGATGGTGTGGTGAACATGCCGGAGTTCGCTGACCAGCAGATGCGTGTGGCTTACGCGCTGATCAATCCACGGCTGCTGATCAAGGCGCTGGTGTTTTTCTACCTGGATTTCGATGAAAAGGGTGCTCCAGATTCTGGCTGGAATATCCCCCTGCAACACTTGGCCGAACGCGCCGGTCGCGGTCCTGATCTGGGCGCAGGGCCGATTCGTCTTGCCTGCCGCAGCCAGTGCCCGGTGTCCTGGCATCAGATGCACCTCTGGGATCCAAGCCTGACGCCCGGCAACAATGACCTGGCTCTGCTGCGTGATGTGGTCAAGCGCAATAGCCTGGGGCTGCTGGTCGAAGAAGAAGCGCCGCAGGCAGTGGCTCCCGAGCGCCTGCAGATGGCCTCCGAAGACAAGTGGTATGCCCCCGATGCGGCCCAGGAAGAAGCCGTCAAAGCGAGTGACAAGCTCGATCAGGAGCATCGCCTGAAAACGGCGCAGCTGATTAAGCAGCAGCGTCTGCGGATCAGCAGCCTGACCCAGCAGCACGAGGAAGAACTGGCCAAGTTCAAACTGACCAGTGATGAACAGAGCAAGAATCTGCAGACGCAGATTCATGGCCTGCATCAGGCCTTACGCCAACAGGAAGAACACAACGCGGCACTGAAGGCCCAGCTGGCCGCGCAGGCCGCCAGTTTTCAGAGTTCCCGCGAGGAAATGACCGCACAACTGCGCGAGCTGGAGCGTGACGGACGCAGTGAAACGGATAGCCTGCGTGCGCAGTTCGAGAGCGAGATGCAGGCCAAGATTGCCGCTGCCGTGGCTGAGTACAAAGAGCAGATTGCCATCCGTGACGTCGAACTGGCCTACCGTGGCGAGCAGGACACCCAGGCGCTGCAAGAGATCAACCGGCTCAAACGCGCCTACACCGAACTGGTCAGCCAGGGCGGCGACCAGATTCTCGAGCGTCTGGCCAAGCTCGGCGTGGTGTTTGTTGTCTACCACCCAGGCGCCGGTCACTTGACCATTCCACTGCAGGATATCGCCACCTACCAGGACAACCCGTTGGCCTATGCCGCGGCCAAGTGTTTTGTCAGTGAAGAGCAATACCGGCACTGGCTGGCGCATTATCAGCAGCCCAGTTGTGAGGTGCTGCTGCCCAGTGGCGAGCGCTGCGCCATCCCGATTGACCGCATCGACACGCCCAGCCGCTTTGCCCTGGGCGAATCCAACTGCTGTGCACGGCACAAGGCCAGTAGCCGTTTGCGTACTGTCAGTTAACCTTGCCTGTCGTCCTGCCTGACTGGGCGCCCCGTGCGCCTTTACAGCCACTACCGCTGGACTGGGCTCAGGCCGCCGGGGTTGAGCTGGCGGTACTGCGTCTGGATCTGCTGGATCCGCTGATCAGCGGCAATAAGTGGTTCAAGCTGTCCCAGCATCTGGCGGCTGCTCAGGCCAGTGATGCTGCCGGCGTGATCAGCTTGGGCGGCGCTCATTCCAACCATCTGCATGCGCTGGCCGCTGCCGGTAAGCGCTTTGCGTTTAACACGGTCGGACTGTTGCGCGGCCATCCGCAACAAACACCAACGGTCAGTGACCTGCAGGCATTTGGTATGCAGCTGCATTGGTTGGGTTATGCCGGTTATCGCGCTCGGCATGCGGCCGACTTCTGGTTGCCCTGGCAGACGCAATACCCACATTTCTATACGCTGCCGGAAGGTGGTGGTGGCCTGTCGGGTGCGTTGGGCTGCATGTGCCTGGTGCAGCAGGTGCGCGAGCAGTTGCCCGCTCTGGGCTGGGATGACTATGACGCATGGTGGCTGGCGGCCGGAACCGGAACCACCCTGGCCGGCCTGCTACTGGGGGAGGCAGGTGCGCGATCCGTGCATGCGGCCTTGGCCGTGCCGGCCGATCATGGTGTCGAACAGCAGGTGCAGGCCATTGTGCAGGCGGCCGGGCAGGCGGTAGGGCGCTACCACCTGCATGACGCCTGTCGAGGCGGCTTCGCGCGGGTAGATGACGCCTTGCTGGCTTTTATGCAGGCCAGTGAGGTCGCCAGCGGTATAGCGTTGGAACCACTGTATACAGCCAAGGCATTAATGGCGTTGCGCCAGCAGGTCGAGGCCGGTTACTTTGCTCGCGGCAGCCGCCTGGTGTTCGTCCATACTGGCGGCTTGCAGGGCCGGGCTGCGGCGTTGTTGCAGCACACAGACGTAACGCGGCTACACTGAATTCCACCAGCGGAGCCTGGATATTCCATGAGCGAACCCCTTAACCCCGAGCAGCTACGCAGCCTGACGCCACTCAATGTGCTGTCAGAGCAGCAATGGCGTGAGCTGCGTGCACAATTGATTCCGCAGCCTTTGCTGGCGGGGCAGTTGCTGTTTCGGCCCGGGGATCAGGCGCGCCTGACGTATTACCTGCTGGCGGGTGAGTTGCTGCTGCAGTCGGTCGACGGCCAGGAGCAGCGCTTGCAGGCCGGTAGCGAGGCCAGTTGTCACCCGTTGTCGCCGAGCCTGCCGCGCCTGCATGAAGCGCGGGCGCTGACTGATGTCAGCGTGTTGGCGCTGGACACCGCGACCCTCAATCGTCTGCTGACCTGGCGTCTGGCCTATCAGGACCTGTTGCTGGAGCTGGGGCAGAACCATGAGGAAGTCGAGTGGTTGGAGCGGCTGCTGGAAAACCCGCTGTTTGCCAAGGTCCCGCCTTCCAATGTGCGTGCGATGCTCGAACGCTTGCAGCGCATCGAGTTGCCGGCCGGCAGTACGGTGCTGCAGGAGGGTGGCGCGGGCGACAGTTGCTACTTCCTGAAGAACGGTCGTGCCGAAGTGATTCGTGGTGCCGGCAGTGCTCAGCAGGTGTTGGCTGAACTGGAGATCGGTGCTTGTTTTGGTGAAGAAGCCCTGCTGGCCGACAGCCCGCGCAATGCCACGGTCACCATGCTGGAAGACGGTACGGTGCTGCGCCTTGATCGCCAGGATTTTTTCGCCTTGCTTAAGGCTCCAGTGGTCGATGAGGTGTCGCTGGGTGAGGCCTCGCGTTTGCTGGCGGCGGGGGCGCAGTGGCTGGATGTGCGCCTACAGGACGAATACGAGCGTGCCCATGCGCTGCAATCGTTGAACATGCCCTTGCAGTTGCTGCGCCTGAAGGCCCGCTTGCTCGACAAGCAGCGCACCTACCTGTGCTACTGCGACAGCGGCAAGCGCAGCAGCAGTGCTGTGTTTCTGCTGTCGCAGCTGGGGTACAGCGCTTATGCCCTGCGCGATGGAGTGGATGCTCTGCCGGCGCTGCAGCGTGATGCGCTTCTGTGCGAAAGCGGCTCGGGCTATCTGGCACGTTCCGGTGGCCGTACCGAACGCAGTCAGTGAACTAGCTGGCCGGCTGCGTCGGCCAATGGTCATTGACCAGAAACACCCGTTCAGCTTCCTGCCAACCGTGCTGCGGGCTTTCTACCAGGCGAACGAGCAGCTGCGCGTTGGCGTCTGCGGGCAGTGTCGCTAACCATTGCGTGAACGCTTCGCGCGACCATCGTTGTGCTTCTTTGATACGTGCGGGTGCCAGCCAGGCATGCCGCTCCAACGGCTGCCAATGGCCGTCGTGCTGTGCGGCAAAGTGCACCCAGTCGGCGCGATGCAACCAGCGCCCACGCAGGTGTGCGGGATTGCCAGCCAGGGGTGTGGCGCAGGGCTGCTGCCAGGGTGAGAACAGGTAACCGCCAAGCCACAACGCAGATTGAGGGTTTTGGATATTCAGTTCTGTCAGCCGCTGTTGGGCTTCGGGGCGATCTGAGAGAGGCAATTGATGCTGACCCAGGTGCGCCAGTTTGAGGTCCAGGCGGTCGTGACTGCCAGGGCCGAGCCAGTCGGACAGATCATCACCGCTGGCCTGCTGTTGTCCCAGATAGAGCTTGATCGCCAGTTCGAGGTGGTGCACACCTTCTTCGTCGCGCAGCAGCATATCCAGCTCACCCAGGGTGTGACCATGCTGGCGGATGGGCAGGTTGGCCGCCAGCACCTCGATACCCGGCGCGGCATGCAGAGCGAACTGCCAGAGGCGTTCGTAGTACAACCCCAGACGGCGCACCGAGCTTTGGCTCAACCATTGCTGCAGAGTTTGGCTGTCGGCGTCCAGGCTCAGTAACCAGTCAGCCAGTGCGCCGGGTTGTTGGCTCCAGCTACTGGCTTTAAGCGGGTAACGCTGTGGCCAGGCAGTCTGCGCCAGCAAGGGCGGTGAAAGCAGCGCCCAGGCCAGGTCGCGCACGGCAGGTTGGCGCAGTTGCGAGGGCAGGTCGGTGAGTGAAGGAAAAGGCGTCATGTGCCGAGCATAGCGCACAGCCGGCCTGCGGTTTGCCGCTGCCATGGGCTTTCGCCCATAATCTGGACCTCTAGATCCAGAGCCTGGCGGGAGCACCATGGAGCAATTTCGTAATATCGGCATCATCGGTCGACTGGGCAGCACCCAGGTTCTCGACACCATTCGCCGGCTGAAGAAATTTCTGCTCGCTCGTCACCTGCATGTGATCCTCGAAGACACCATCGCCGAGGTGTTGCCGGGCCATGGTTTGCAGACCTCGTCGCGCAAAATTCTTGGTGAAGTCTGTGATCTGGTGATCGTCGTCGGTGGCGACGGCAGCATGCTCGGCGCTGCCCGCGCTCTAGCGCGGCACAAGGTGCCGGTGCTGGGGATCAACCGTGGCAGTCTGGGCTTTCTCACCGATATTCGCCCCGATGAGCTGGAGGTCAAGGTTGCGCAGGTGCTGGAAGGCCAGTACCTGACCGAGAACCGCTTTCTGCTGGAGGCCGAGGTGAGGCGCAACGGTGAGGCCATCGGCCAGGGCGATGCACTCAATGATGTGGTGCTGCACCCGGGCAAATCCACCAAGATGATCGAATTCGAACTGTACATCGATGGTCAGTTCGTCTGCAGCCAGAAGGCTGACGGCCTGATTATCGCCACGCCGACGGGGTCCACGGCCTATGCGCTGTCGGCAGGTGGGCCGATCATGCACCCCAAGCTAGACGCCATCGTCATCGTACCGATGTACCCGCATACGCTGTCCAGCCGGCCAATCGTGGTGGATGCCAACAGCGAGTTGAAAGTTGTGGTTTCCAAGGACTTGCAGATTTATCCGCTGGTTTCCTGTGACGGGCAGAACCACTTCACCTGTGCGCCGGGCGACACCATCACGGTGGCCAAGCGGCCGCAGAAGCTGCGCTTGATTCACCCGCTGGATCACAATTATTACGAGGTCTGCCGGACCAAACTCGGCTGGGGCAGCCGGCTTGGAGGAGGGGATTGATGCACCTCGATCCCGCCCGTGGTTACGACCTGATCGGTGATGTCCACGGCTGTGCGAAAACGCTGGAGCGCCTGCTGAGCACGCTGGGTTATCGGTTACAGGCCGGTGTTTGGCGGCATCCGCAGCGTATGGTGATTTTTCTCGGTGATCTGGTTGATCGCGGCCCGCGAATTCGCGAGACGCTGCACCTGGTGCGTGACATGGTCAGCGCCGGGCAAGCGCTGTGCATCATGGGCAATCACGAGTTCAATGCCCTGGGCTGGAGTACCCCGGCGGCACCGGGCAGCGGCCGGCAGTTTGTCCGTGAGCACACGCCACGGCATGCGCGGCTGATCAAGGAAACCCTGGAGCAGTTCGATGCCTACCCGCCGGAGTGGCAGGCGTTTCTTGACTGGTTCTACGAGTTGCCGCTGTTTATCGATGCCGGGCGTTTCCGCGTGGTGCACGCCTGCTGGGATGACAGCCTGATCGAGCCGCTGCGTGCGCAGTTTGCCGATGGCTGTATCGATGAGCATTTTCTCCAGGCCGCGGCTGTGCATGGCAGCTTTGCCAATACCGCACTGGATCGCCTGCTGCGTGGCACTGATATGCGCCTGCCGCATGGCATGACCCTGACCAGTGATGACGGTTTTACCCGCGCGCACTTTCGCACCAAGTTCTGGGAAGAGGATCCGCAGACCTACGGTGATATCGTCTTCCAGCCCGATGCGCTACCAGAGCTGGCAGCGCAGATGCCATTGAGTGAAATGCAGAAGGGCGAGTTGCTCAAATACGGCGCCGATCAACCGCTACTGTTTGTGGGGCATTATTGGCGCAGTGGTAAACCCGCACCGATTCGCAGCAACCTGGCCTGTCTGGACTACAGCGCCGTGCTTAACGGCAAACTGGTGGCCTATCGCCTCGACCAGGAAACGCGTCTGGATGCCAGCAAGTTTGTCTGGGTTGATGTCGACAGCCCGGAGGCGCGGCCATGACTGCTGTCGCGGCAATGCGTTTGCCTGAGCATGTTGATCTGACGGGTTTTATTAGTTTGTTGCAGCGTTTGCAGGTGCCGCACCGGGTTGCGGAGGAAGCGGGCGAGCAAGTGCTCTGGGTGCCTGGCGAGCAACTGGCCGAACAAGTGCGCGAACTCTATGGGCGCTACCCGCAGGGCGATGCCGGGGTGGTGCTTGAGCCGTCACCGGCTTCTGCAGAGGCCGCTCCGGGCTTTGTCCAGCAGCTGAAAGCCAGTCGCATGACGGCTGCTGTACTGTTGCTGACCTTTATTGCAGCCGCTATCACCTTGCTCGGCGATAACCTGGTGACGGTCAGCTGGCTCAGCTTTGTCGACTACCGCGTGCAGGGCGATTACATCTACTTCAGCTACCTGAACGACACACTGGCCAGCGGCCAATGGTGGCGGCTGCTGACGCCGATGCTGATTCACTTTGGCATCCTTCATCTGGCGATGAACACCCTCTGGTACTGGGAGCTGGGTCGGCGGATTGAGGCGCGTCAGGGTGCCGTGATGCTGTTGGGGCTGACCCTGCTATTTAGCCTCGCGGCCAATTTCGCCCAATACCTGCACGCTGGTCCTTCGCTGTTTGGTGGCCTGTCCGGGGTACTGTATGGCCTGCTCGGGCATTGCTGGATCTTCCAGCGCCTGGCGCCAACCCCAGCATACCGTTTGCCGCCAGGAGTATTGGTGATGATGCTGGCCTGGCTGTTGATTTGTATGACCGGCATCTTCGAGCTGCTGCAATTCGGCGCAATTGCCAACGCTGCGCATGTCGGCGGCCTGCTCGCCGGGTGCCTGACCGGGCTGCTCGGTGGTGTACTGGCGCGTCGGCGAAACAGTTAGTTGTTGTTCAGGCTGGTAAACTGCCACTTTGCATTTGGAGGCGCGTATGTCGTCTTTTCTCGAAGCGATTGAAAACATCACCCCTGAGATTTATCAGAACCTCAAACTGGCCGTGGAAATCGGCAAATGGCCGGATGGCCGCAAGCTGACTCAGGAGCAGAAAGAGCTGACGTTGCAGGCCTTGATTGCCTGGGAAATCCAGAACCTGCCGGAAGAAGAGCGCATTGGTTACATGGGCCCGCAGGAATGCAGCTCCAAGTCCGAGCCGATCCCCAATCTGTTGTTCAAGTCCTCGGATACCCTGCACTAGGGTCTGCTCCCGTTTCGTTCACGGCCGCGCCGGAGCCAGTTTTTGCGCGGGACAAGGCATGAGGAGAGAGGTTTGGTTATTCCAAATGAACGACGAATAACGCAGTACCGCGCAAAAACTGGCCAGGCCCTTCGGGTTGCGCGGCAAATGGCGCCATGCTGCGTTGCGGAGCTGGGCAAGGGAGCGACCATTACCTGCGCTCCGCGCCTGGCCTGGCGCCATTTGTCGCAGCAACGCGGCTCGCGAACGAAACGAGAGCAGACCCTATGATCGAGTTGGCCCGTGGTGCCCTGAGCAAAATGGCGGCGCAGTTGGATGCGCCGGTGCAATACAGCTTTCGCCTGGGCGATGAGCTGTTGCCGGTCAACCCGCTGATCGGCAAGACCCTGCGCTTGGAATACCTGGGTGCAATTCATTGCACCCACTGTGGACGCAAGACCAAGAGCAGTTTCAGCCAGGGTTACTGCTACCCCTGCATGCAGAAGCTGGCACAGTGCGATGTCTGCATCATGAGCCCGGAACGTTGCCACTATGAGGCTGGCACTTGCCGCGAGCCGAGCTGGGGCGAGCAGTTCTGCATGACCGATCATGTGGTCTACCTGGCCAACTCCAGTGGCATCAAGGTGGGCATCACCCGCGCCACGCAAATTCCTACACGCTGGATCGACCAGGGCGCGACGCAAGCGCTGCCGATTCTGCGCGTCGCCACCCGTCAGCAGTCCGGCTTTGTTGAAGACCTGCTGCGCAGCCAGGTGGCGGATAAAACCAACTGGCGTGCGCTGCTCAAGGGCGACGCCGCGCCAGTCGATCTGCTTGCCGTACGTGAGCAGCTGTTTGCCACATGCGGTACTGGCCTGACTGAGTTGCAGCAACGCTTTGGCATCCAGGCCATTCAGCCGCTCAGTGATCAGCCGGTGGTGCAGATCAGCTACCCGATTGACGCCTATCCGGCGAAGATCACCAGCTTCAATCTGGACAAGAATCCGCTGGCCGAAGGCACCTTGCTGGGCATCAAGGGCCAGTACCTGATGTTCGACACCGGCGTGATCAATATCCGCAAATACACCGCTTACCAGTTGGCCGTCCACGAACTGGCCGCCTGAGTTACTTATTCGCGAACCCGGCGCCCGCGCGCCGCAGACAAAGGGCCACAAGCCATGCGCACCGAACAACCGAAGATGATCTACCTCAAGGACTACCAGGCCCCGGATTATCTGATTGATGAAACGCACCTGACCTTCGAGTTGTTCGAGGACCACACTTTGGTGCATGCACAACTGGTGATGCGCCGTAACCCGGCGGCGGGTGCTGGATTGCCACCGCTGGTGCTGGATGGTCAGCAGTTGGAGCTGCTCAGTGTGGCGCTGGATGACCGCGAGCTGAGTGCCGGTGATTACCAGCTGAGCGACAGTCATCTAACCTTGCAGCCTACGGCGGCCAGCTTTGTGATCGACAGCAGCGTGCGCATCCATCCGGAAAGCAACACCGCGCTGGAAGGGCTGTACAAATCCAGTGGCATGTTCTGCACCCAGTGCGAGGCCGAGGGCTTCCGCAAAATCACCTATTATCTCGACCGCCCGGACGTGATGAGCAAGTTCACCACCACCCTGAGCGCGGCGCAGCATGACTACCCGGTGCTGCTGTCCAACGGCAACCCGATTGCCAGCGGTAGCGAGGAAGGCGGTCGTCACTGGGCGACCTGGGAAGACCCGTTTATGAAGCCGGCCTACCTGTTCGCTTTGGTCGCCGGCGATCTCTGGTGTGTGGAAGACAGCTTCACCACCATGAGTCAGCGCGAGGTGGCGCTGCGTATTTATGTCGAGCCGGAAAACATCGACAAATGCCAGCACGCCATGGACAGCCTGAAGAAATCCATGAAGTGGGATGAAGAGGTCTATGGCCGTGAATACGACCTGGACATCTTTATGATCGTTGCGGTCAACGACTTCAACATGGGCGCCATGGAAAACAAGGGCCTGAATATCTTCAACTCCAGCTGTGTACTGGCCAAGGCTGAGACGGCTACCGACGCCGCGCACCAGCGCGTTGAGGCGGTGGTGGCCCACGAGTACTTCCACAACTGGTCGGGCAACCGCGTGACCTGTCGCGACTGGTTCCAGCTGTCGCTCAAGGAAGGCTTCACCGTGTTCCGCGATGCCGAGTTCAGCGCCGATATGCACTCGCGCACGGTCAAACGCATCGAGGACGTGGCCTACCTGCGCACGCACCAGTTTGCCGAAGATGCCGGCCCCATGGCCCATCCAGTGCGCCCGGATGCCTTTATGGAAATTTCCAACTTCTACACCCTGACGGTTTACGAGAAAGGTTCGGAAGTGGTGCGCATGATTCGCACCCTGGTCGGCGCCGAGGGCTTCCGTAAAGGTAGCGATCTGTACTTTGAGCGCCATGATGGACAGGCCGTGACCTGTGATGACTTTATCCGCGCGATGGAAGAGGCCAATGGCATCGACCTGACCCAGTTCAAACGTTGGTATAGCCAGGCCGGCACACCGCGCCTGGAAGTCAGTGAAAGCTACGACGCGGCGGCCAACAGCTATCGCCTGCACTTCCGCCAGAGCTGCCCGGCCACACCGGGGCAGGTGGAGAAGCAGCCGTTTGTTATCCCGGTCGAGTTGGCTTTGCTCGATGCTCAAGGGCGTGAACTGCCGCTGCAATTGGTCAATGAAGACGCTGCAGTGGGCACTTCCCGTGTGCTGCAGGTAACGGAGAGCGAACAGGCCTTCACCTTTGTCAATCTGGCGGAAAAGCCGCTGCCGTCCTTGCTGCGGGGCTTCTCGGCACCAATCAAGCTGAGCTTCCCCTACAGCCGTGATCAGCTGATGTTCCTGATGCAGCACGACAGTGATGGCTTCAACCGCTGGGAAGCAGGGCAGCAATTGTCGGTGCAGGTGCTGCAGGAGCTGATTGGCCAACATCAACGTGGTGAGACGCTGGTGATGGATCAGCGCCTGGTTAAGGCCTGTCGCACGCTACTGGCGGATGATTCGCTGGATCAGGCCATGGTCGCCGAGATGCTCTCGTTGCCCGGCGAGGCCTACCTGACAGAAATCAGTGCTGTGGCCGATGTCGAAGCCATTCACGCCGCCCGCGAATTTGCCCGCAAGCAACTGGCGGAGGCGCTGTTCGACTTGCTGTGGCAGCGTTATCAACGTAACCGCGAGGTGTCCCGTGCCAGCGCCTATGTGGCAGAAGCCGAGCACTTTGCCCGGCGTAGCCTGCAGAACATTGCGCTGTCCTACCTGATGCTCAGTGGCAAGGCCGAGGTATTGGCGGCTTGCCTGGAACAGTTCGAGAACGCCGACAATATGACCGAGCGTCTGGCCGCTCTGGCCGTGCTGGTCAATTCCCCGTTCGATAGCGAGAAAGCAGCTGCGCTGGCCAGTTTTGCCGAGTTCTTCAAGGACAATGCACTGGTCATGGATCAGTGGTTCAGTGTGCAGGCTGCCTGCGCCTTGCCAGGGGCGCTGCAGCGTGTTGAGCAACTAATGCAGCACCCGGCCTTTACCTTGAAGAACCCGAACAAGGTGCGTGCGTTGATTGGCGCGTTTGCCGGGCAGAACCTGTTGGGTTTCCACCAGGCTGATGGCAGTGGTTACCGCTTCCTGGCGGATCAGGTGATTACCCTGAATGCCCTCAACCCGCAGATCGCTTCGCGCCTGCTGGCACCGCTGACTCGCTGGGCCAAATACGGCAGTGCCCGCCAGGCACAGATGAAGGCCGAGTTGCAGCGAATTCTGGACTCGGGTGAACTGTCCAGCGACGTGTATGAAGTCGTTAGCAAGAGCCTAGTAGGTTAATAACTGTGCAGTAACAGTGTGGGTGAGTCCTGCACCCACTTTGCAGCATTAGCAGGTCTTCTGGTTGTTTTATGAACAACACTGCTAACACTAAAGGCCGATCCAGCCGAACTATGTGCAAGGCATAGGGTTACCGGCGGCTGATTCGGCTGTTTTCTTTCGTAAAAGTGTTACCTGAATCATTCAGGTAACACTTTTTGTGTTACCTGATTAAGTGTAAGTAAAGTTTGCGCAATGTTGATTGGGCTGCTTGGCTTGACCTTGGCCAATTTGTTTGAAGCATCTGCGCGTGCGTTCAGCGATAAAGTGACTGATCGCGCCAGATGGTAGGACAAAAAAGGAAAAATCCGTCACTGCATGCCGCTATCTGGTTGCTGAATGATCAGTCACAAGGTGGATGCATAGTTGGCTTTCGGTGAGTGGCGAATTTTTTATACGTTCGTTTGAATTGGCACTATGGTTGCACGTGTTAACCCGATTTGACCTCGTCATGGCGTATGCCAAACAGTGAGGTGCGTGCAAACGCGTTGGGGGATTGCCTTCCAATCAACATTTAAGGCCGTCATTAGTACGGCCATAACGTGCCCCAGTGGTTGGGGTACAAAAAAGATGATCTGTCCACGGAGTAACGTTTCGATGGAAATTAAGTCCCGTAAGCCCGTATTGCGTTTCGCACCTGCCAAGGCAGGTTTTGCTTTTGTCGGCCTCCTTCCTCTGCTGGTAGCTGCCCATGCTCAAGCCGTGGAATTCAGCTTTGCCGACGATGAAATCAGCGGCTCCATCGACACCACCGTGTCCTATGGCCAACTCTGGCGTGTACAGGGTCAGGACAAGACCAACAACGACATCAACACCAACGACGGTAACCGTAACTTCGGTACCGGCCTAGTTTCTGAAGTATTCAAGGTGACTTCTGATCTGGAAGTCACTTACCAAAACTACGGCGCCTTTGTGCGTGGCACTGCCTTCTATGACACCCAGATCATGGATAAGCGCAATGACTACTACGACACCAGCCTGGCTTATCAACCAAGCCAGAACGTGCCAAAAGACGACAGCTTTACCCGTGGCACCCGTCACTCTGCAGGTCGCAACGCAGAAATCCTCGATGCCTATGTTTACGGCAACTGGGATATCGCCAACATGCCGGTTGGCGTGCGCTTTGGTAAGCAGGTATTCAACTGGGGTGAAGGCCTGTTCTACCGGGGTGGTGTAAACACCACTAACCCGGTAGATGCCGGTAAATTCCGTCTGCCAGGTGCAGAAGTTAAAGAAGTACTGGTGCCAGTTGAGGCGCTGAGTTTTAGCGTTGGCTTAACTGACAATATTTCCATGGACGCTTTCTACCAGTTCAACTGGAAAGAGTCGGCAATTGATCCGGTCGGGACTTTCTTCTCTGAGACTGATCTGTTTGGTGAAGGTGGTAATACAGCCTATAACAATTTTGCCGGTACGGCGCTGGCTGGTGTAATTCCGGTATATAACGGTGTAGCCAATCCTCTGAATCCTGGCTTGCCACTTCTTCGTGGGACGGGGCTGTTCCAAGATGGTGTAAATACATCATTTGGTAACATCTTGAAGGTTGCTGATGTCACCGAAGATTTGAACGCGAAGAATGATGGTCAGTACGGATTGTCATTCAAATATATCGCCGAAGAGCTAAATTCCACTGAGTTTGGTGCTTATTTGGTTAATTATCATGCCAAGGAGCCGACTATTTATGCCGATCTGAATGGGTATAGTGGTGTGAACCTTGTTCAGTTGGCCGGAAGTCCTGCTCTAACTGGTGTAGATCTGGTTCCTCAAGTTCCCGGAGTTCAAGGTTGTAACTCTGGTCTTCCAGGCGTACCTTCATGCCTGACTTTGGCTGGTGGTTTGGCCACCGTTGATATGCTTGGTTCCACCCAGGCTAAACGTGAGTATGCCGAAGATATCCGGATGTACGGCTTCAGCTTCAATACCACTCTGAATGAAACTTCAGTGTTCGGTGAGCTTGCATACCGTCCAAATCTTCCTGTAGGTATCTCTGCTACGAATGACCTGTTGGGTGATATTGTTCTGCAAGGCGGGTCTCTTGCTAACAATTTCAATGGCAGTCTCGGCAGCGGCCTGATTGCAGGTCAACAGGTTAATCGCAATTCGCAGGTTAGTAACTCTCGTCGTGTCGAAGCGTTTAATGCGTCCATTGGTGCAATCCATAACTTTGGCAATGTACTGAGCTTTGATTCTCTGTTCGGTGTTGCCGAACTTGCCTCGGAGCACTTGCGCGGCGATAGCCTGAAATATAATTCTGTCAACGGTGAGCGTTGCATTGCAGGTCGCGCCAACACTTCCTACGCAACAGATGCGGCTATGGCCAAGCAGGACTGCGCATCGAGTGACGCTTATGGCTATACCTTGGTGCTGTCCGGTACCTGGAACGACGTATACGCTGGTGTAAACCTGTCGCCGTTCACTGTCTTTAAACATGACTTCCAGGGCAATGGTCATCAGACTGGCAACTTTATTGAAGACCGCAAGGCTTACACCGTAGGTCTGCGCGCCAGCTACCTGAACAGCCTGGAAGCTGAAATTCAATACACCGAGTTTATGGGCGCAGGTCAGAGCAACTCGGGTCGTGACCGCGACAATATCGGCTTGAACGTCAAGTATTCCTTCTAAACATAACTAGAAAATATCGAGTGCCTGCGGGCACTCGGTTGATGACTTATCACGGAGAATCAAGATGCTGAAAAAGCACACGCTGATTGGTGCCGCCATTGCGCTGGCACTGTCCGCTGGCAGCGCGCTGGCTGCAGTTTCGCCTGCAGAAGCAGCCAAGTTGGGCGCAAGCCTCACCCCGTTCGGTGCCGAGAAAGCCGGTAATGCCGCAGGCACCATCCCGGAGTGGACCGGTGGTATCACCAAGGCTCCGGCGGGTTACACCACCCCAGGCCAGCACCACGTTGATCCGTTCGCTGATGACAAGCCGCTGTTCACCATCACCAAAGCCAACCTGGATCAGTACAAGGCCAACCTGACCCCGGGTCAGATCGCCATGTTCAACACCTACCCGAACAGCTACCAGATGCCGGTCTATCAGACTCGTCGTTCCGGTTCTGCGCCGCAATGGGTGTATGACAACACCATCAAGAATGCCACCACGGCCAAGCTGCTGGACGGCGGTAACGGTTTTGCGGACGCCTATGGCGGCATCCCGTTCCCGATTCCGCAAAATGGCGTAGAAGCGCTGTGGAACCACATCGCCCGTTATCGCGGTACCTACATCGTACGTCGCGCTTCGGAAGTGGCTGTGCAGCGTAACGGCAGCTACTCGCTGGTGACTTCGCAGCAGGAAGCCATGTTCAAGTTCTACAACCCGAAAGGGACTGCAGCCGACCTGAACAACATCATGTTCTACTACCTGTCCTTCACCAAGAGCCCAGCGCGTCTGGCTGGTGGTGCGGTGCTGGTGCACGAGACTCTGGATCAGGTGAAAGAGCCGCGTCAGGCTTGGGGCTACAACGCCGGCCAGCGTCGCGTACGTCGTGCGCCGAACCTGGCCTATGACACCCCGATTGCTGCCGCTGACGGCCTGCGTACTGCGGATGACACTGACATGATCAACGGTTCGCCAGACCGTTATGACTGGAAGCTGATCGGCAAGAAGGAAATCTACATTCCTTACAACAGCTACAAAGTCACCAGCCCGGACGTCAAGTACAAGGACCTGCTGCAAGTGGGCCACCTTAACCCGGCTGTTACCCGTAACGAACTGCACCGCGTATGGGTCGTTGAGGGCACGCTGAAATCCGGCGCTCGTCACATCTACTCCAAGCGCACCCTGTTCCTCGACGAGGACAGCTGGCAAGCAGCAGTGGTTGATCAGTACGACGGTCGTGGCGAGCTGTGGCGCGTTTCGATTGCCTACCTGAAAAACTACTACGACCTGCCGACCACCTGGTCTGCGCTGGATACCTTCCACGATCTGCAGGCCCGTCGTTACCACGTACAGAACCTGGACAACGAAGAGCCGAGCACCATCGACTTCAGCCAGCCGGTTCCAGACGATGGCTACTTCAAGCCAGCTGCTCTGCGCCGTCGCGGCACACGTTAATTCGCGTGTAGGTTGAGCAAAAGGCCGCTACTGTTGTAGCGGCCTTTTGCTATTTGTGGGTCAAACAGGGCAGGGTAGACGGTCTGGTTTAACAAAACATAACGTCGCGCCGATTGTCAGGCCTTTTGAAAGCTCAGTAGGATAGGTGGACTGCTATAAGGGTAGTGCTACCTATAAGAATAAGGGGGAAGGTATATGAGTGAGCCCATTATGCGGCGCACCCAGGCCGGGCATGTTGTGGGGTCGTCCCGCACTCCGGCGTTCCGCGTTCACTCGCCACTGGCTAAAGCGCTTTCGCTGTGCAGTGTGCTGTCTGTGCTGATGTTTACTGGCGCACCATTGCAGGCTGCCAGCGATGACGGCAGCCATTACTCGGTGGCCTCTGCCAAAGCTTCACATACCTTGTTGCTGGATGTCGCCAGCCTGGGAAAACGCCTGGTCACCGTGGGTGATCGTGGGCATATCCTTTATTCCGATGACAACGGTGCGAGCTGGGTTCAGGCCAAGGTGCCAACCAAGCAGATGCTGACTGCCGTGTTCTTTATCGATGGCAGCCACGGTTGGGCGGTCGGTCACGATGCGCAGATTCTTGCCAGCACTGATGGTGGTACTACCTGGGTCAAGCAGTTCGAAGACCTTGAGCGTGAAGCGCCCCTGCTGGATGTCTGGTTCAAGGACCGTAACAACGGTTATGCCGTAGGTGCCTACGGTGCCTTGTTGGAAACCACCGATGGCGGTGCCAACTGGGAAGATGTCAGCGACCGTATGGACAACGAAGACGCCTACCACCTAAACGCCATTGTCGAAGTCAAAGACTCCGGCCTGTTTATTGTGGGCGAGCAGGGCGCAATGTTCCGTTCTGCGGATTGGGGGCGGACCTGGGAAACCCTGGAAGGCCCTTACGAGGGCTCGCTGTTCGGAGCACTCGGCACCGATGAGGCCGGCGCGCTGCTGGTTTATGGTCTGCGTGGGCACCTGTTCCGTTCTGCAGACTTCGGTACGACCTGGCAGGCGATCAGCCTGAATACAGCCAACAACGGTCCTCTGGAGTTCGGCCTGGCTGACGGTAATCGTCTGGCCGACGGCTCCATCGTGGTGGTTGGGCATGGCGGTACCGTACTCAAGAGCACCGACAACGGCCGCACTTTCAATGTGACCAATCGTGCCGACCGGCTTTCGCTGGCAGGCGTTGCAGCAATGGAAAACGGCAATCTGATTCTGGTAGGGCAGGGCGGCGTACATGCTGCTACGCCTACTGGCGCCGATCTGGGCCAACAACAATAAGCCGGGAGCCTTTGCATGAGTAAGCATCAACAACAACCTGCCTCCTTCCTGGAGCGGTTGATTTTCAACAATCGCCCGGCCGTGATTCTGCTGTGCCTGTTGATCAGTCTGTTTCTGTTTTTCCAGGCGGCGCAAGTGCGTCCGCAGACCAGCTTCGAGAAGATGATTCCGCTGGGGCATCCCTATATCCAGAAGATGCTTGAGCATCGCAATGACCTGGCGAACCTGGGCAACACCGTGCGTATCTCGGTGGAAGCGGTGGATGGCGATATCTTCAGCAAGGAATACATGGAGACGCTGCGTCAGATCAACGACGAAGCCTTCTATATTTCGGGGGTCGACCGTTCTGGCCTGAAGTCGCTGTGGAGCCCAAGCGTACGCTGGACCGAAGTGACTGAAGAGGGCTTTGCCGGCGGTGAAGTGATTCCGCAAACCTATGACGGTTCTGCAGAAAGCCTTGAAGAATTGCGCAGCAATATCCTCAAGTCCGGTCAGATTGGCCGCCTGGTGGCCAACAACTTCAAGTCGAGCATCGTCGATTTGCCGTTGTTGGAAAGCTATGCTGACCCGAACGATCAGGGTAAGCAGATCCCGCTGGATTACCAGAAGTTCTCCCACGAGCTGGAAGAGAAAATCCGCGACAAGTACGAGGCGCAGAACCCCAACGTCAAAATCCACATCATTGGTTTCGCCAAGAAAGTGGGTGACCTGATTGACGGTCTGATTGGCGTAGCGCTGTTCTTTGCTGTCGCCATCGGTATCACCTTCGTGCTGCTGCTGTGGTTCACCCACTGCTTCAAGAGCACCCTGGCGGTGGTTGTTACCACGCTGATTGCGGTGGTCTGGCAGCTGGGGCTGCTGCATACCCTGGGTTTCGGGCTTGATCCGTACTCGATGCTGGTGCCGTTCCTGGTTTTCGCCATCGGTATTTCCCATGGCGTGCAGAAAATCAACGGTATTGCCATGGCCTCTGGTGAGGCGACTGACTCACTGTCCGCCGCGCGTATGGCCTTCCGTCAGCTGTTTATTCCTGGTCTGGTGGCGCTGCTTTCGGATGCCGTGGGCTTTATCACCCTGCTGCTGATCGATATTGGCGTGATCCGCGAGTTGGCCATCGGCGCATCCATGGGTGTGGCGGTGATCATTCTGACCAACCTGATTCTGCTGCCGGTGATGATTTCCTATGTCGGTATCAGCAAGAAGGCGGTGAAGATCAGCCGCGAAGAAGCCGATAAAGAGCATCCGTTCTGGCGCTTTATCTCCAACTGCGCGCACCCGATGGTCGCCCCGATTTCCGTGGTGGTAGCGGTCGCAGCGCTGGCAGGTGGCATGTGGTATGGGCAGAACCTGAAAATCGGTGACCTCGATCAGGGTGCGCCTGAACTGCACCCAGATTCGCGCTACAACCTGGATAACGATTTTGTCATCCGCAACTACTCCACCAGCTCTGATGTACTGGTGATCATGGTCAAGACGGCGCCTGAAGGCTGCTCGACTTACCCGACGCTGTCGGCCATGGACGAGTTGATGTGGAAGATGGAGAACACCGAAGGTGTGCAGTCGGCCATTTCTATGGTTACCGTGTCGCGTCAGGTGATCAAGGGCATGAACGAGGGCAACCTGAAATGGGAAACCCTGTCGCGTAACCAGGACGTACTGAACAACTCCATTGCCCGGGCTGATGGCCTGTACAACGGCGATTGCTCGGTGGCTCCAGTGCTGGTGTTCCTCACTGACCACAAAGCAGAAACCCTGTCGCGCGCGGTCAAAGTCGCTGAAGACTTTGCCAAGCAAAACAACAAGGACGGTCTGGAGTTCGTCCTGGCAGCCGGTAACGCCGGTATCGAAGCCGCAACCAACGAAGTGATCGCCAAGTCCGAGACCACCATGCTGCTGGCGGTATATGCCGCAGTGGGCATCATGTGTCTGCTGACCTTCCGCTCCTTCGCGGCAACCTTGTGTGTGATGCTGCCGCTGGTGCTGACCTCGGTGCTGGGCAACGCCCTGATGGCCTTTATGGGCATTGGTGTGAAGGTGGCGACTCTGCCGGTAATTGCCCTGGGTGTGGGTATCGGTGTCGACTACGGCATCTATATCTACAGCCGTCTGGAGACCTACCTGCGTCAGGGGCTGTCGCTGCAGGAGGCTTACTACGAGACCCTCAAGTCGACCGGTAAAGCCGTGCTGTTCACCGGCATTTGCCTGGCGATCGGTGTAGCGACCTGGATCTTCTCGGCGATCAAGTTCCAGGCCGACATGGGCCTGATGCTGACCTTTATGTTCCTGTGGAACATGATCGGCGCGATCTGGCTGCTGCCGGCACTGGCCCGCTTCCTGATCAACCCGGAGAAGCTGCGCAACAAGGCCTGAGCCTGAAACGCAGTAGCAAAACTAAAAACCGCGGCCCTTGGGCCGCGGTTTTTTATTGCCAATAGGTCAGGTTGCGTATGGCTTTTGTAGGAGCGGGCTTGCCCGCGAATCGCGCCAGACTCCAGTAGCTTCGCGGACAAGTCCGCTCCTACAGGGGGAGGTGTAACCCATTATTCAAGGTGAACCGATTAGCGTTTGGTGGGTTACGTGGTGCACAGATGGCGCAGTGGCCCAAGCACGCTTCTGCGCCAGTCACCTAGCCTGCAGAAGTTGTACGTACTGGTTCTGGGGATTGCATTGCAGCTAGCGCGGATACAGCGGTGGCAGCGCGCTGCTGTCTTGATTGGCGGTGCTTTCCAGGTCCTCTACGGCGGGTAGGCTGCGAATCGCCAGCCACAGGTTGCGGCCTTGCCAGTGCTGGCCGCTTTCGCTGTACAGCGCGCCATTGAGGCCGTCGAGGGCCTCGGAGAGTGGAGTAAAGCGCGCAGCCATGTCGGCCAGGGTTTCCGGTTGTTGGCGGGCCCAAGCATCCAGCGCATGGCGAGTGGCTTGTGAGTCGTTGGCCAGGCAACTGCGCTTGAGGTCGTCGAGCAGGTTACGTGGGCTTGGGCCGCTTTGCTGGCTGGGCATTACGGCTGGCTGGCGGCGTGCGCGCCACCAGAGAACAAAGCCGAGCAGGGTGGTCAGGCTCAGCAATGCGGTGCTCAGTTGCCAGGGCCACAGTGGCACACCAGGTGCCGCGACGGGTTCCACGCGCTCAGCTTCACTGGGCAGGGTTTCCAGGTTCGGGTTGCTGGCCACTTGCAGGTCACGGGCGGGCAGGCTGCTGCGTTCGAGTTGATCGGTTCGGGTGTTCCACCACAGCACTTCAACGGCTGGCAAAACCAGCAAGCCTTCGCGGTTGGCGACCAGTGCTTCGCGTTCTTCACGGCTGCCAATCAAGCCATTCTCACCGACCTGGTTGGCCAGTTGCGGTTGATCGGGATAGCGGCGCAGGCCACTGACTTGCGTGGCTGGCAAGGGCGGTAGCTGGGCGCTGGCCAGGCCTTCGGCCTTGATCAGCAGGCTGCGGGTCAGCGAGTCCCCGACGCGGGCACTGTCCGGCTGTGGATTCCACACTTCGCTCAGGGTCACTGAGCGGGCGGGCAGCCATGGCGCGTCAGCGGGGTAGCTGGCCGGTTTGGCTTTGACCGTCAGGGGAATTTCCGGTGATTTGACCCGCACCACTTTGCCGGGGCGTGGACCGAACGGGTTATAGGCAGTGCCGCTTGAACGGTCGACTGCGGTGGCGGTGAAGGTCTGCGCGGGGATCAGCAGTTCGCCGCTTTCCTGGGGGAAGATGGCGTAGCGCAACTCGATCACGCCATGACGCACGCCATTGATGTCTTTTTCATAGGTGCGTGGTTCGCCGAGGGATTCAACACGGGCCTGGGGCATGTCCAGCTGGGTCAGGCTGCTGTCATCATAGAGTGATACGGAATGGTAGATGCGCAGGGTCAGCACAGTCTGTGCCTGCACATAGACGCTTTCCTGATCCAGGTTGGCGTCGATAAACACCGGAGCCAGGCGGTTGTCATCGGCATTACTGCCCTGCTGGATGTGCAGGGTGATCGGCTCGCTTTGCAGTGTGCCGAGGCTCAGTGGTGGTATCACCACATAGCCGCTGTGCTTGGGCTGCAGGGTAACGATCCAGCGGGTGCTGGCCTGGGCGCCATTGCTGCCGCTGGTCAGGCGGTTGACCTGGCGGGTGCCGAGCACCTCAAACAGGTCGTTGAGGGGCAGCAGATCGGGTTTGCCGAACAGTGTCGGGTCATTCGATTCCAGGGTCAGCTCGACACTCTCGCCGGCGTTCAGGCGGGTGCGATCGACGCTGGCGGTAAAGCTCTGTGCGCTGGCATGCAGTGCCAGCAAGCTGAGCAGAAGGGTACAGAGCAGTCGGCTCATTGCAGTTGTTCCTGGCGCTGTTGTTCCAGCCTGAATTTGCGCCGCAGCAGCTCGCCCGGATCATCGGGGATCTGCCGCAGCCATTGTTCCAATGCCTGACGCCGCTCGCCATCGAGGCCCGCTTCGGCGCTGGCGATCTGTTCTTCGCCGCTATCGCTGTCGTCTTCTTCCGGCTGTTTGGGCGGTGTTTCCGCGTCTTCTTCTGCGCCCGGTTGTGCGGGTTTCTCGCCCTTGTTCTGATCTTCAGACTCTGGCGCTTTGCCCGGCGATTGTTCAGTTTGCGCCTGGGCGTCTGGATCGGACTGGCCTGCCTGTGGCTGGCTGCTGGGCTGATTTTGCTGTTCGCTGGATTCTTGCGGATTGTCGCTTTGATTCTGCTGTTGCTGCTGGTTCTGGCGTAGCAGTTCTTCGACCAGGGCTTTGTTCTGCTGCGCCTGAGTCAGGTCGGGCTGCAACTCCAGCGCCTGGGTATAAGCATCTATGGCCGCTTCCAGCTCATTGCTGCGGGCCAGGGCATTGCCCCGGTTGTAGTGGTCGCTGGCGCTTTCCCCCATGGCAAAGCGCTCGGCGGCGGCAGCGTATTCGCCGGCCTGATAAAGCGCCTGACCTTGCCAGCGTGGATCGCTGAAGCGCTGCGCCGCTGCTGCCGGTTGCTGTGCTTCGAGCAGGCGTTGGCCTTGCTGATCGGCGCGTAGCCAGAGGTCTTCGAAACTGAAGGCGTAACTGTTCTGCGGCAGGCTCAGCAGCAACAGCGGCAGGCACAGCAGCCAGCCGCGCCGTGCCGCACAGGCGGCCAGCAGAAGTAGAGGCAGCAGCAGCCAATGACTCTGATCGGCCCAGGCCTGCAACTGGGTCAGCTCGCCATCATGACGGACCTGCTGGGGGGCGTTTAGCAGGTCCAAGCTGCGCAGATCGCGCTCATCCAGGGTCGTCCCTTGGTAGTGGCCGCCCAGGTCGTTGGCAAAACGTTTGAGGCCACTGCTGTCCAGGCGTGGCAGCAGGATCGCGCCTTGCGCATCTTTGAGGAACGAGCCGTCCTCCTGGATGATCGGCGCGCCCTGGGTGCTGCCGATGCCGAGAATATGCAGGCGCTCGCCACGCCGTCCGAGTGCCTGGGTGATGGCCAGGCGTTCGGCCTCGCTGAGGCTGCTGGTCAGCAACAGCAAGCGGCCATTGCCCTGAGCGCCTTGTTCGAGCAATTGCAGGGCCTTGGTCACGGCAAGGTCGGCGCGTTTGCCGGGCTCCGGCATGATGCCCGGGCTGAGGGCGTCGAGCAGGTTGCGGCTGGTGGCCAGGTCATCGGACAGCGGCACCAGCGTGTGTGCACTGCCGGCATACACCACGATGGCGGTTTGCGCATCCTGGCGTGCTTCCAGCAGATCAAGCAACTTGCGCCTGGCTTGGCCCAGGCGATTGGGTGAGGCATCGCTGGCGAGCATCTCGGGAGTCAGTTCGAGCAGCACCACCAGCGGATCGGCCGGCTTGGGGTTCTGTTGCTCAATGCGCTGCCAGCTTGGCCCAAGCAATGCCAGCAGTGCCAGCAGCCAGGCCAGGCCAAGGGCCAGCCAGGGCAGACGGCTGCTGCGCCCGCCGGTAGCCGTCAGCAGTGCGCCCTGGAAGGCCGCCGGCAGCAGCGCCTGCCAGCGCCCTGTGCGTTTTTCCCGGTGCCAGAGTTGCCAGAGCAGCAGGCTCAGCAGCGGCAGCAGCACGAGCCAGAAGGGCCGTTGCCAGTGTGGCCAGAGGCTGGTCAGTTCGCTCATGAGGTTTTCCCCCAGCGTGATGTCAGGCGGGTGCGCCACTGCTGCGGCAGGCTTGGCCAAAGTGTGTGGCTGACCAGCAGCAGGCTGAGCAGCAAGGCCAGACCCAGCGGCCAGGGATAGAGCGGCAAGGTGGGCCGCGCCAGGGTCGGCTTCTGCGCCACCGGCTCCAGACGGTCGAGGGTCGCTTCGATGGCTTGCAGCTCTTCGCTGTCGCGGGCACGGAAGTATTCGCCGCCGGTGGCCTCGGCAATCGCCCGCAGGCTCGGTTCGTCCAGGTCGATTCCGGGGTTGAAGCCGAGCATGCCGAGTACGCCGCCTTGCTCCGGGTCGGCACCGATGCCGATGGGGTAAATGGTGATGCCTTCTTCGGCAGCCAAACGTGCGGCAGTCAAGGGATCGATTTCCCCGCCATTGTTGGCGCCATCGGTGACCAGTACCAGCACGCGGCTTTGCGCCGGACGCTCGCGCAAGCGTTTCACCGCCAGGCCAATGGCGTCGCCAATGGCGGTCTGCGGCCCGGCGATGTTCTTCTGCGCTTCGTCCAGCCAGGTGTGCACAGTCTGCCGGTCGAAGGTCAGCGGTGATTGTAGGTAAGCGCGGCTGCCGAACAGGATCAGGCCGACCCGGTCACCCTGACGGCCGTCGATAAACTCGCCGAGCAGGTGTTTGACCAGGGTCAGGCGGCTGACTTCCTGGTCTTCCCAGAGCATGTCGGCGTAATCCATGGAGCCGGACACATCCACCGCCAGCAGCAGGTCGCGACCGCTGGCCGGCAGCGGCAGCGGCTCACCCAGCCATTGCGGGCGTGCGCAGGCCAGCAACAACAGCAGCCAGATCAGGGCGAAGGGTGCCTGCTGCCGCAACGCTGGCAAACGCACGCGGGCGCGGCGGCCGCTCAAGCCTTCCAGCTCCGTCAGGAAGCTGATTTTCAATGCGGCCTCACCGCTGTCGGCCGGCGGCAGCCAGGCGCGTAGCAGCCAGGGCAGGGGCGCGAGCAGAAAGATCCACGGCCAGGCAAGCTCAAACATGCTTGCGAATCCAGATCGACACCGCCTGGTTGAGCCCGGCGATGGCTTTGTCATCCAGGCTGCAATGCGGACGGTAGGCGCCTTCCACCAGAATCATCCAGCGTGTCAGACCTGCCGCTGGGCAGCGGCTGTCGAGAAACGCCAGCCAGGCGCGGCTGCTCAGAATATGGCTGTTGCTTTGCGGGTAACGTTCGCGGCACAGGCGTTTGAGAATGGCGTTGAGTTGCTGCAGCCAGGGTCCTGCATCGACGCCGTCATAGGGTTTGCTCAGGCGTTCGAGTTCGTTCAGCGCGGCCTGGCGCAGTGGATCGAGGGTTGCTTCGGCCGCCTGCCCGGCTGTCTTGCGCGGCAGACGTTTAAGCAGCTTGACGGCACCCCACAGCAGCACAGGCAACAGCAGGGCGAGCAGCCACCAGCCCGGCGCCGGCGGCCACCAGCTGATCGGCGCGGGGGCGATCAGCGGTTCGAGTTGGTCCAGCGGGTTCACAGGGCTTTCCTCGGTCGCTGGGCATTCAGGTGTTCACGCAGCTGCTCGATCATCTCGCTCTGGGTATTGAGAGCCAGTAGCGGCACACCGAGTTTCTGTGCCAGGCGCTGCCAGCGTGCCTGGCGAGCATCGGCCAGGCTGCGGTAGGCCTGGCGCAGCTCGGCGTCCTGAGTATCCAGTTCCAGCTGCGCGCCGTGTTCGCTAAAGCGCAGCAGGCCGGCATTGGGCAGGGCGTGGTCGAGCGGGTCGGACAGCGGCAACAGCAACAGATCAGTGTGTCGCGCCAGCAGCAGCAATTGCTGTTCGCTGCTGTCACTCAGGGTGCGTTCATCACACAGAATTACCACCAGGCTGCCGGGGCGCAGCACTTCACGGGCGCGGCGCAGCGCAAGGCCGAAACTGTCGCGGCCGCCCTGGCTATCGCTGCTCAGAGCCTGATTGGCCTTGGCCAGGCGGCTGAGCAATTGCAGCAGGCTTTGTTTGCTGCGCCGGGGTTTGATTTCGTGGTGTTCCAGATCGCCAAAGACCAGGCCGCCGATGCGGTCGTTATGGCCCAGCGCGGCCCAGCCGATCAGGCTGGCGGCCTGGGCGGCGAGCACCGATTTGAACATCAGCCCGGAGCCGAAGAACAGCCGCTTGCTCTGCTCGACCATGATGTAGATCGGTCGCTCGCGCTCTTCATGGAACAGTTTGGTGTGTGGCTCCTGGGTGCGTGCGGTCACCCGCCAGTCGATGGTGCGTACATCATCGCCGGCCTGATACACGCGCACCTGATCGAAGTCCACGCCGCGCCCGCGCAGTTTGGAGTGGTGCAAACCAATCAACGGGCTGCGCCGTGCCGGGGTGGAGAACAGCTGCACTTCACGCACACGGTGACGCATCTCGATCAATTCACCGAGGCTGACGCGAATGCCGGGCTGCGCAGGCTGGTCGTGCATGGTGCTTAGGCGACCGCCACGACGTCGAGAATACGCTGCACCACGCGATCCTGGTCGATGCCGGCGGCTTCTGCCTCGAAGGACAGAATAATCCGATGACGCAGTACATCGAACAGCACCGCCTGGATATCTTCCGGGCTGACAAAATCGCGCCCGGCCAGCCAGGCGTGGGCACGCGCGCAACGATCCAGAGCAATCGAGCCGCGCGGGCTGGCGCCATAGGCAATCCACTCGGCCAGTTCCGGGTCAAACTTGGCCGGGGTGCGCGAGGCCATCACCAGCTGCACCAAGTATTCCTCCACCGCGTCGGCCATGTACAGACCGAGGATTTCCTGGCGTGCGGCAAAAATCGCCTGCTGACTGACCAGATGCTCGGGCTTGGTTTCGCCGTTGAGCGCTTCACCACGTGCCTGGGCGAGGATCTTGCGTTCCACGCTGGCGTCGGGGAAACCGATCTTTACGTGCATCAGAAAACGGTCGAGCTGGGCTTCAGGCAGCGGGTAGGTGCCTTCCTGCTCGATCGGGTTCTGCGTGGCCATCACCAGAAACAGCGGCGACAGCTGATAAGTGCTGCGCCCGACGCTGACCTGGCGTTCGGCCATGGCTTCAAGCAATGCCGATTGCACCTTGGCCGGGGCGCGGTTGATTTCATCCGCCAGCACCAGGTTGTGGAAGATCGGTCCCTGCTGGAACACGAAACTACCGGTTTCCGGGCGATAGATCTCGGTGCCAGTGATATCCGCCGGAAGCAGATCGGGGGTGAACTGGATGCGGTGAAATTCGGCTTCGATACCTTCGGCCAGCTCCTTGATCGCCTTGGTCTTAGCCAGGCCAGGGGCGCCTTCGACCAGCATGTGGCCATCGGCAAGCAAGGCAATCAGCAGCCTTTCGATGAGTTTTTCCTGGCCGAGGATCTGTGCTGAAAGAAAATGTCGCAGCGCGATAAGCGCTTCACGGTGTTCCATCGTTAAGCTCATCCGGCAAATGTGACCGGCGAGTCTCGAATCTCGCCAGAGTTAAGTGGCAGCCACTTTAATGCAATCGCTGCCTCCTAGACTAACGTTGAACAACAAGGTTGTGGCGAAGGTCCTTTCTCGCGACGGCCCCGATCAAGTCACCAGTCGAACAACAAGCCAAATGGAGCACACCATGGCGTTCTTTACGGCGGCCAGCAAAGCCGATTTTCAGCATCAACTGCAAACGGCCCTGGCGCAGCACGTCAGCGATCAGGTTCTGCCACAAGTAGCCCTTTTCGCCGAACAATTCTTCGGCATCATCGCTCTCGAAGAGCTGACCCAGCGGCGCCTTTCCGATCTGGTTGGCTGCACCTTGTCGTCCTGGCGGGTGCTGGAGCGTTTTGTCCCGGCCAAGCCGGAAGTGCGGGTGTTCAACCCCGATTACGAAAAACACGGCTGGCAGTCCACTCACACGGCCGTGGAAATTCTGCACAGCGACATTCCGTTTCTGGTCGACTCGGTGCGCATGGAGCTGAACCGTCGCGGTTACAGCATTCACACCCTGCAGAACAGCGTGTTCAGCGTACGCCGCAACAAGGCCGGCGAGCTGCTGGAGATTCTGCCCAAGGGCGCGCAAGGCAAGGATGTGCAGCAGGAAGCCTTGATGTTCCTGGAGATCGACCGCTGCGCCAATGCGGGCGAGCTGAAGACCCTGGAAAAGGCCCTGCAAGATGTATTCAGCGATGTACGCCTGAGCGTGGCGGACTTCCAGCCGATGAAAGCCAAGGCCAAGGAACTGCTGGCCTGGCTGGACAAGGCCAAGCTCAAGGTCGAAGGCGCCGAGCTGGAAGAGATCAAGGTATTCATGAACTGGTTGCTTGACGACCACTTCACCTTCCTCGGCTATGAAGAATTCACTGTTGCCGACAGCGCTGGCGGCGGCAGCATGGTTTACGACGAGAAGTCCCTGCTGGGCATGTCCAAGCGCCTGCGTACTGGTCTCAAGGCTGATGAGCTGCATATCGAACCTGAAGCCGTGGCCTACCTGCGCGAGCCGCAGCTGCTGTCCTTCGCCAAGGCTGCGGTACCGAGCCGCGTGCACCGTCCGGCGTATCCGGATCTGGTGTCGATCCGCGAGCTGGATGCCAAGGGCAAGGTCGTCAAGGAATGCCGCTTTATGGGCCTGTACACCTCGGCGGTGTACGCCGAGAGCGTATGGAATATTCCGTATATCCGCCGCAAAGTGGCGGTGATCAAGCAGCGTTCCGGTTTCGACAGCAGTGCGCACCTGGGCAAGGAGCTGGCGCAAGTTCTTGAAGTGCTGCCGCGCGATGACCTGTTCCAGACGCCGGTGGACGAGCTGTTCAACACCACCATGGCGATTGTGCAGATTCAGGAGCGCAACAAGATTCGCGTATTCCTGCGCCGCGATCCGTACGGCCGTTTCTGCTACTGCCTGGCCTATGTGCCGCGCGATGTGTATTCCACCGAAACCCGTATGAAGATCCAGCAGGTGCTGATGGAGCGCCTGCAGGCTACCGATTGCGAGTTCTGGACCTTCTTCTCCGAGTCGGTGCTGGCGCGTGTGCAGTTCATCCTCAAGGTTGATCCGGCCAAGCGGGCACAGATCGACCCGCTGCGCCTGGAAAAAGAAGTCATCCAGGCCTGCCGTTCGTGGAAGGATGATTACACCAGCCTGATCGTCGAAAGCCTCGGCGAAGCTCAGGGCACCGAGGTGCTCAGCGAATTCCCCGGCGGCTTCCCGGCCGGCTACCGCGAGCGTTTCGCCCCGCATTCGGCGGTGGTCGACATGCAGCATCTGCTCAGTCTGAACAATCAGCGCCAGCTGGTGATGAGCTTCTATCAGCCGCTGACCCAGGGCGAGCAGCAGCTGCATTGCAAGCTGTACCACGCCGGTACGCCGCTGCCGCTGTCGGATGTGCTGCCGATTCTGGAAAACCTCGGCCTGCGTGTGCTGGGTGAGTTCCCTTACAAACTGCGCCGCGCCGATGGCAGCGAGTTCTGGATTCACGACTTCGCCTTTACCTACGCTGAAGGTCTGGATGTCGACATCCAGCAGCTCAACGACACGCTGCAGGATGCCTTCGTCAATATCGTTGGCGGCGCAGCGGAGAACGACGGCTTCAACCGTCTGGTGCTGATGGCCGCCATGCCGTGGCGTGATGTGGCACTGCTGCGGGCTTACGCCCGTTATCTCAAGCAGATTCGCCTGGGCTTCGACCTCAGCTATATCGCCAGCACCCTGGTCAACCACGCCGATATCGCCAAGGAGCTAGTGCGCCTGTTCAAGACGCGCTTCTACCTGGCGCGCAAGCTGACCGTTGATGACCTGGATGACAAGCAGCAGAAGCTCGAGCAGGCGATTCTCGCTGCGCTGGACAACGTTGCGGTGCTCAACGAAGACCGCATTCTGCGTCGCTACCTGGACCTGATCAAAGCCACCCTGCGCACCAACTTCTACCAGACCGATGCGGCCGGGCAGAACAAGGCCTACTTCAGCTTCAAACTCAGCCCGCGACTGATTCCGGAAATTCCGCGGCCGACGCCGAAGTTCGAAATCTTCGTCTACTCGCCACGTGTCGAAGGCGTACACCTGCGCTTCGGTGACGTCGCTCGCGGCGGTCTGCGCTGGTCGGACCGCGAGGAAGATTTCCGTACCGAGGTGCTGGGCCTGGTCAAGGCGCAGCAGGTGAAGAACGCGGTCATCGTACCGATGGGCGCCAAGGGCGGTTTTATCCCACGACGCCTGCCGGTCGGTGGCTCGCGCGATGAAGTGCTGGCCGAAGGCATCGCCTGCTACCGCATCTTTATCTCGGGCCTGTTGGACATCACCGATAACCTGAAAGACGGCGCCGTGGTGCCGCCTGCCAACGTGGTGCGCCACGATGGCGACGATCCGTATCTGGTGGTGGCGGCCGACAAGGGCACCGCGACCTTCTCTGACATCGCCAACGGCATTGCCCAGGACTATGGCTTCTGGCTCGATGATGCCTTCGCCTCGGGCGGCTCGGCTGGTTACGACCACAAGGGCATGGGCATCACCGCCAAGGGCGGCTGGGTTTCGGTGCAACGCCACTTCCGCGAGCGCGGCATCGACGTGCAGAAAGACAATGTCACCGTGATCGGCATTGGCGACATGGCCGGCGACGTATTCGGCAACGGCCTGCTGCTCTCGCAAAGCCTGCAACTGGTCGCCGCCTTCAACCATATGCACATCTTTATTGACCCGAACCCGGATGCGGCGAAGAGCTTTGTCGAGCGTCAGCGCCTGTTCGACCTGCCACGCTCCAGCTGGGCCGACTATGACGCCAAGTTGATCTCGGCGGGCGGCGGGATCTTCCTGCGTAGCGCCAAGAGCATCGCCATCAGCCCGCAGATGAAAGAGCGCTTCGATATCAGCGCTGACAAGCTGGCACCGACCGAATTGCTCAATGCGCTGCTCAAGGCACCGGTGGATCTGCTGTGGAACGGCGGCATCGGTACCTACGTCAAATCCAGCAAGGAAAGCCACGCTGATGTCGGCGATAAGGCCAACGACCTGCTGCGTGTGGATGGCCGCGAGCTTCGCGCCAAAGTGGTGGGCGAGGGGGGTAACCTCGGCATGACCCAACTGGGTCGCGTCGAATACGGCCTTAATGGCGGTAAGAGCAACACCGACTTTATCGACAACGCCGGTGGTGTGGATTGCTCCGACCATGAGGTGAACATCAAGATCCTGCTCGGTGAAATCGTCGGCGCGGGCGACATGACCGGTAAACAGCGCAACAAGCTGCTGGTGGAAATGACCGATGCAGTGGGCGGCCTGGTGTTGGGCAACAACTACAAGCAGACCCAGGCACTGTCACTGGCCGAGCGCCGTGCCCGTGAGCGGGTTGGTGAGTACAAGCGCTTGATGAGCGCCCTGGAAGCGGCTGGCAAGCTGGACCGCGCGCTGGAGTTCCTGCCCACTGACGACGAGCTTAATGAACGCGCCGCCAACGGCCTGGGCCTGACCCGGCCGGAGCTGTCGGTGCTGATTTCCTACAGCAAGATCGACCTCAAGGAGTCGCTGCTCAAATCCCTGGTGCCGGACGACGAGTACCTGGCGCGCGAGATGGAAACCGCCTTCCCGCCGCTGCTGGCGAAGAAGTTCGGTGAGCCGATGCGCCGTCATCGCCTCAAGCGCGAAATCGTCAGCACGCAGATTGCCAACGATCTGGTCAACCACATGGGCATCACCTTCGTGCAGCGCCTGAAGGAGTCCACCGGCATGAGCGCGGCGAATGTCGCTGGCGCCTATGTGATCGTGCGTGATTTGTTCCGCCTGCCGCACTGGTGGCAGCAGATTGAGGCGCTGGACTACAAGGTACCTGCCGAGCTGCAACTGCAGTTGATGGACGAGCTGATGCGTCTGGGCCGCCGCGCGACTCGCTGGTTCCTGCGCAGCCGCCGCAACGAACTGGATGCAGCCCGCGATGTGGCGCATTTCGCGCCGCGCATCGAGGCACTGGTAGGTCGGCTCGATGAGCTACTTGAAGGTCCGGCCCGTGAACAATGGCTGGCGCGCTTCCAGGGCTATGTCGAAGCGGGCGTTCCGGAAGAGCTGGCGCGTGTGGTGGCCGGTACCAGTCACCTGTACACCCTGCTGCCGATCATCGAAGCCGCGGATGTCACCGGTAAGGACGCCGGCGAGGTGGCCACCGCCTACTTTGCCACTGGTGGGGCGCTGGAGCTGTCCTGGTACCTGCAGCAGATCACCAGCCTGCCGGTGGAAAACAACTGGCAAGCGCTGGCCCGTGAAGCCTTCCGTGATGACCTTGACTGGCAGCAACGCGCCATTACCGTCTCCGTACTGCAAATGGCCGAAGGCCCGGCGGATATCGAAGAACGGGTTGGGGTGTGGCTGGATCAGCACCGCCGCCTGGTAGACCGTTGGAAGGTCATGCTCGGCGAGCTGCGCGCGGCCACCAACACCGATTACGCCATGTACGCCGTGGCTAACCGCGAGTTGATGGACCTGGCGCAAAGCGCCTGATAAAGGCAGCGCAGGCTTGGCTCGCGCTGTTCTTGAACCCACAAAAAGCCCCGCCTAGAGCGGGGCTTTTTATTAGGTTAGGTCTGGTGTTGACGAAATTACGATTGCTCTAGATCTCGCGAGCTAGAGTCCTGCAAGGCAAAAACAGACGAGGAAGCGGAGTGTACTTTTGTACATGAGCATTCCGAGTCTGTTTTTAACGCAGCAGGGCCGACGCGCAGCAGATCGTAGTCTTGCACGTACTTAGTCGTCGAATTCCATCCAGCCGCCCATCTCCTTCCAGCGGTTGACGATGCCGCAGAACAGCTCGGCAGTCTTCTCGGTGTCGTAACGGGCCGAGTGCGCTTCCTTGCCGTCGAAATCGATGCCGGCGGCTTGGCAGGCTTTGGCCAGTACGGTCTGGCCGTAAGCCAGACCCGCCAGGGTGGCGGTGTCGAAGCTGGAAAAGGGGTGGAACGGGTTGCGTTTGATACCGCAGCGCGCCACGGCGGCATTGAGGAAACCCAGGTCGAAGCTGCTGTTATGCCCGACCAGAATTGCTCGTTTGCAGCTGTTGGCTTTCAGCGACTTGCGTAGGCCCTTGAAGATCTCGCCGAGGGCATGCTCTTCACTCACCGCCATGCGCAATGGGTGATCAAGTTTGATACCGGTGAAGTCCAGCGCTGCCTGCTCGATATTCGCGCCTTCAAACGGCTCGATGCGGAAGAAATGGGTGTGCTCCGGATAGAGAAAACCGCCTTCATCCATGCCGATGGTGGTGGCGGCAATTTCCAGCAGGGCGTCGGTGGCGCAGTTGAAGCCGCCGGTTTCCACGTCCACGACTACCGGCAGATAGCCACGAAAGCGCGCCGCCATCGGGTGGCGCGGGCCGGAGTGGCTGCTGCTCTCGAGTTCGTCGTCGTACAGGTCTTCGCTCACGCGTGGTTCTCCAGCAGACGCCAGCGCAGGGTTTCACCGGCGCGCAGGGGGATAACGGTTTGCTCGCCGAGCGGCAGGCTGGCCGGTGCGGTCCAGTCTTCACGCACCAGGGTGATGCGGTCGGTGTTGCGCGGCAGGCCGTAAAAATCCGGGCCATTCAGGCTGGCGAAGGCTTCCAGTTTGTCCAGCGCATTACGCTGCTCGAAGGCTTCGGCATACAGCTCGATGGCCGCATAGGCGGTGTAGCAACCGGCGCAGCCGCAGGCCGCTTCCTTGGCGTGCTTGGCGTGCGGTGCCGAGTCGGTGCCGAGGAAGAATTTGGCGTTGCCGCTGGTGGCCGCATCCAGCAGGGCGTCCTGGTGGGTGTTGCGCTTGAGGATCGGCAGGCAATAGAAGTGCGGGCGAATACCGCCGACCAGCATGTGGTTGCGGTTGTACAGCAGGTGGTGGGCGGTGATGGTGGCGCCGACGTTGGCCGAAGCGCCTTGCACGAACTCCACCGCATCGCGGGTGGTGATGTGCTCGAATACCACTTTCAGGGTCGGGAAACGCTCGACCACCCGGCTCAGGTGCTCGCCGATAAAGACCTTCTCGCGGTCGAATACGTCGATCTCGCTGCGTGTCACTTCGCCATGCACCAGCAGCGGCAGGCCGACTTCGGCCATGGCTTCGAGCACCGGGAAGATTTTGTCGATGCTGGTCACGCCGGAATCGGAGTTGGTGGTCGCGCCGGCCGGGTAGAGCTTGGCGGCATGCACGAAGCCCGAAGCTTTGGCGGTGCGCACATCGTCAGGCTGAGTCAGGTCAGTGAGGTACAGCACCATCAGCGGCTCGAAACGGCTACCGGCAGGGCGGGCGCTGAGAATGCGCTGGCGATAGGCATCGGCTTCGCTGGCATTGCGTACCGGCGGCACCAGGTTGGGCATGATGATGGCGCGGCCGAAGGTGCGGGCTACATCGGCAACGGTATGCGGCAGAACGCCTCCGTCGCGCAGGTGGATGTGCCAGTCGTCGGGACGCAGCAGGGTAAGGCGGTCAGTCATGGAAGCTTCCAGGCGGGCAAAACGTGGCGGGAATGCTACCGGAAAAGGCCTTTGGCAGCACGCTGAAAGCAGGTGTGTCGGACAAACGCGGACGGATGCCCGCAGTCATCGCCTGACGTGTTATCGGGATGGCAGCATCAGGGCGATACGGCGTGCTCAAGTTTTCCGCTGCGGCACCGATAGACAGAAGGTAAGCCGTATTCCCTGGAGTCTGTCGTGCGACCCTATTCACTCGCGGTGCTTTGCCTGCTGGCAAGCCAGTCGGTCCTTGCCATCAGTTTCCAGACCCGTCTGGAGAAGATCGAATGGAAGGTCGAGGGTGATCAGTTCGAGTGTCGTTTGTCACAGCCCATTACCGACTTCGGTTCCGGGGTGTTCGTACGACGCGCAGGGGAGCAGGTGACGTTCAGCCTCAAGGCCCGTGAGCGCTGGTTGGGGGCGGGTAATGCCACGCTGCTGGCTGCCGCAGCGCCTTGGCAGCCAGGACGCGGTGATATCAACCTTGGCTCGGTCAGCGTGGAGCCTGCCGAGGTGCTGTTCAACAGCTCCCAGGAGCAAGGCACGCGCCTGCTGACGGGGCTGCTGGAAGGGCGCAGCCCCGTGGTGCGACACCGTACGGCGATGGGTAGCGAGCGTATCGAGGTGCGACTGCTGCCGGTCAAGTTCAACAAGGCTTATCACGATTACCTGGAGTGCACCGCCAAGCTGCTACCGGTGAACTTCGATCAGGTGCGCAAGAGCCAGGTGGGCTTTCCCGGCGGTGGGGTGGCATTGGAGCCGCTGGCTCAGGCCAAGCTGGACATCATCCTGAGCTTTCTCAAGGCTGATCCCAGCGTCAATCGTATTCAGCTCGATGGCCATGCCGACAATGGCGGCAATCGCCTGACCAACCGTGACTTGTCGCGTCGCCGCGCGCTGGCGGTGATGGAATACCTCAAGGCCAATGGCATTCCGGCCGAGCAGATCACCATGCGCTTTCACGGCGAGCGTTATCCGGTGGTGCCCAATACCAGTGAGGCCAACCGAGCTAAGAACCGCCGGGTGACCATCCTGCTTGATCGTGTGCCCGAGGCAGCAGTGCCGCCCGCAGCGGCGCCTGCACCCGCCGCTGCGGAGCCTGCGGCCACCTCCTGAGGCCTGCTGTTCGTCCGTTGTCGAACAATTAACCGTCGCTTGGTCGTCACAAGCTGTCGCGCCTCTGTAAATCAGGCGGCATGGGCAGTAGAATCGTCGGTTTTCCCGCACAACCCCGTGGAGTTGATGGCATGGCCGACGTAAACAAGGTAGTCCTGGCATATTCCGGTGGCCTGGACACTTCCGTGATCCTCAAGTGGCTGCAAGATACCTATAACTGCGAAGTGGTGACCTTCACCGCTGACCTCGGCCAGGGTGAGGAAGTCGAGCCGGCCCGCGCCAAGGCACAGGCCATGGGCGTCAAGGAAATCTACATCGACGATCTGCGCGAAGAATTCGTGCGCGATTTCGTCTACCCGATGTTCCGCGCCAATACCGTCTACGAAGGCGAGTACCTGCTGGGTACTTCCATCGCCCGTCCGCTGATCGCCAAGCGCCTGATCGAAATCGCCAACGAAACCGGCGCCGACGCCATCTCCCACGGTGCTACCGGCAAGGGCAACGATCAGGTGCGTTTCGAACTGGGCGCCTACGCGCTCAAGCCCGGCGTGAAAGTGATTGCCCCATGGCGTGAGTGGGACCTGCTGTCGCGCGAGAAGCTGATGGACTACGCCGAGAAGCACGCCATCCCGATCGAGCGCCACGGCAAGAAGAAGTCGCCGTACTCCATGGACGCCAACCTGCTGCACATCTCCTACGAAGGCGGCGTGCTGGAAGACACCTGGACCGAGCACGAAGAAGACATGTGGCGCTGGACCAAGTCGCCCGAAGCTGCACCGGACACCCCGACCTATATCGAGCTGACCTATCGCAAGGGCGACATCGTTGCCATCGACGGCAAGGAAATGAGCCCGGCCACCGTGCTGGCTGAGCTGAACCGTATCGGCGGTGAGAATGGTATCGGCCGTCTGGATATCGTCGAGAACCGCTTCGTCGGCATGAAGTCCCGTGGCTGCTACGAGACGCCTGGCGGCACCATCATGCTCAAGGGCCACCGTGCCATCGAGTCGATCACCCTGGACCGCGAAGTCGCTCACCTGAAAGACGAGCTGATGCCGAAATACGCCAGCCTGATCTACAACGGTTTCTGGTGGAGCCCTGAACGCCTGATGCTACAGCAGATGATCGATGCTTCGCAGGTCAACGTGAACGGCGTGGTACGCATGAAACTGTACAAAGGCAACGTGATCATCACCGGTCGCAAGTCTGATGACTCGCTGTTCGACGCCAATATCGCCACCTTCGAAGAAGATGGCGGCGCCTACAACCAGGCTGACGCCGGTGGTTTTATCAAGCTCAACGCCTTGCGCATGCGCATCGCCGCGGGCAAAGGCCGCAAGATGCTCTGATAGACTTGAGTGTCTGAGCCACATCAAACCCCGGCCATAAGCCGGGGTTTGCATTTATAAGCCCTCAAAGCCGGGCATTGATGAGGAGACACCTGATGAGACTGCTGCACACCATGCTGCGCGTCGGCGATATGGATAAATCCATCGCGTTCTACACCGAAGTGCTGGGCATGACCCTGCTGCGTCGCAAGGACTACCCGGAAGGGCAGTTCACCCTGGCTTTCGTTGGCTACGGTGATGAGGCCCATAACAGCGTGATCGAGCTGACTCATAACTGGGGTGTGGAGAGTTACGAGCTGGGCACTGGCTACGGCCATATCGCCTTGGAAGTGGCCGATGTGTACAAAGCCTGTGAGGATATTCGCGGTCGCGGCGGCAAGATCACCCGCGAGCCGGGGCCGATGAAGCACGGCACCAGCATTCTGGCGTTTGTTGAAGACCCGGACGGTTACAAGATCGAGTTGCTGTCGCCGTCGCGAGCCGACTGACGGGCGTTGCTGGACGCGAATCAGCCCAGCGTTGCGCCATAAAAAAGCCCCGCAGAAGCGGGGCTTTTTGTTGCTGGCGGTCTTAGAGGTCGAAGTCGTATTCGGCCAACTGCTTGTGCAAGCGTCGCTCTTCGAGAAAGTTGTCGATGATGCGGCGCTTGGTCAGGTTGGTTTTGGCCACTTCGACCGGTGCGTCAGCTTCATCAGCGTCTTCGGCAACAAAATCTTCGTCGAGCTCAAGATCTTCTTTATCAGTGCTCATCTGTCTCACTCCAGGCTACAAGGGCCATTTGCGCACCTTATAACGGCAAAACCTGGGCGGGTAAAAAAGATTTTTTCAATCAGCTTATTGAGCCGGTGAATAGCGACTCAATCGTCGGAGGTTTTCTGTTTGTATTCGCACAGGTCTTCGATGCGGCAGCTGCCGCAGCGCGGCTTGCGCGCCTGACACACGTAGCGGCCGTGGAGGATCAGCCAGTGGTGTGAGTCGAGGAGAAATTCCCTGGGCACGAATTTCATCAGCTTGTTTTCCACCTCCAGCACGTTCTTGCCGGGAGCAATGCCAGTGCGGTTGCTGACGCGGAAGATATGCGTGTCTACCGCCATCGCCAACTGACGAAACGCCGTGTTGAGCACCACGTTGGCGGTCTTGCGACCGACCCCGGGCAGGGCTTCGAGGTCTTCACGGTTATCCGGCACTTGGCTGCCGTGTTTCTCGATCAGGATGCGGCAGGCTTCGATGACGTTCTTCGCCTTGCTGTTGTACAGGCCGATGGTCTTGATGTATTCGCTCAGTCCCTCAACGCCGAGTGCGTAAATTGCCTCGGGCGTATTGGCCACAGGGAACAGCTTGGCGGTGGCTTTGTTGACGCTGACATCGGTGGCCTGGGCGGACAGGGTGACCGCTACCAGCAGCTCGAAGGGCGTGCTGTAGGCCAGTTCGGTCTTCGGCTCGGGATTGTCTTCATGCAGGCGGCGGAAGATCTCATAGCGCTTGGCGGCGTTCACTCGATCACTCCGGTCACCCGCACACGGCGGCTTTGTACCGGGGTATCGATCTGCTGTGCTTTGGCTCGCTCGGCCAGCACTTCGTCCACACGGTTTTTGCAGGCGATCAGCAGGCCCAGCACGATAAAGGCGCCCGGCGGCAGGATGGCCAGCAGGAAGCCCTTGTACTCGGGGATCAGTGTCAGCTGCCAGTCGGTGGCGATGGGGCCGAACAGCAAATGCATATTTGCAAACACTGCGCCGGTGCCGAACAGCTCGCGTAGCGCGCCGATCATCACCAGCACCACGCCAAAGCCCAGGCCCATCATCAAGCCGTCATAGGCGGCGCGGGCCGGGTCGTTCTTCGCCGCGAAGCCATCGGCACGGCCAAGGATCACGCAGTTGGTGGTAATCAGCGGGATAAAGATGCCGAGAATCTGGTACAGCTCGTAGGTGAAGGCCTGCATCAGCAGCTCGATGCAGGTGGTCAGGGCGGCGATGATCATTACAAAGGCCGGCAGCCGCACAGCGGTGTTGACCACGCCGCGTACCAGCGACACGGCGGTGTTGGAGCACACCAGCACCACGGCGCTGGCCAGCGCCAGGCCGAGGGCGTTGACCGCCGAGTTGCTTACCCCAAGCAGCGGGCAGAGGCCTAGCAGTTGCACCAGCGCCGGGTTGTTCTTCCACAGGCCGTTAAGGGTGATTTCGCGGTAGCTGGGACTAGCCATTGGACTTCACCTGGGCTGCGAACAGCTGCTCTTGATGGGCATCGAAATACTGCAGCGCCTTGTGCACCGCCTTGACCACCGCGCGCGGGGTGATGGTGGCGCCGGCGAACTGGTCGAACTCGCCGCGATCTTTCTTTACGGCCCAGCCATCCTCGCCGGGATTGCTCAATGACTTGCCGTCGAAGCTCTGAATCCAGGCGCTCTTGGCCAGCTCGATCTTGTCGCCCAGGCCCGGGGTTTCCCGGTGGCCGAGCACGCGTACGCCGGCCAGGCGACCGTCGGCCTGAATGCCGATCAGCAGATGAATCGCGCCGCTGTAACCGTCCGGCGCGGTGGCGCGCAGGATTACCGCGCTGGGTTGGCCATCTTTCAGGGCGATATAGGCGGTCTGTGGCGATTTGCTGCCAAGCAGCGGGTCGTGCAGCTGAATGCTGTTATCCAACAAGTGGTTGTCGTAGCTGCCTTGCGGCAGGATCTCGCTCAGAGCGCGCACCTGGGCTTCGCGCTCAGCGTTGGCAATGCGCCCGGCCGTGGCTTGCTGCAGCACGGCGACCAGGCCCACGGTGACAATGGCGAACAGCCCAAGCACCAGGCTGTTTTTCAGCATCGAGCGGCTAATTTCAGGCAGGGCCACGGTTACTCTCCCAACTTGAAGCCGCGAGTCGGCTTGCGGTGGCCGTAGGTGCGCGGCCGCGTGTAGTAGTCGATGGTTGGGGCGGCCAGGTTCATCAGCAGCACGGCGAACGCCACACCATCCGGGTAGCCGCCCCAGGCGCGAATCACATAGACCAGCACGCCAACGCCGATGCCGAAAATCAGCCGGCCCAGGTTACTGGTGGCGCCGCTGACCGGGTCTGTGACGATAAAGAAGGCGCCGAGCATGGTCGCGCCAGTCAGTAGATGAAACAGTGGCGAGCCGTTGGAGTCCGAGCCCGAGCCGTTCCAGAACAGCAGACTCATCACGACCAGGGCAGCGAGCATGCCGACCGGTGCGTGCCAGGTGAACAGGCGCTTGTGCAGCAGGTACAGGCCGCCGGCGAGGAAGGCCAGGTTGACTGCCTCGGTGGCGGCACCACCGAGATAGCCGAAGGCCGGATTCTGTGCCCACAGCTCGTCGATGGTCAGGCTCTTGTTAACCTTCAGCGCGTCCAGTGCGGTGGCCTGGGCCCAGCCATCGGGCAGGTTGGCAATACCGAGAATCTGTTGCAGCCCCTCGAGCAGGCCGACCGTATGTGGCGCTGGCCAGCTGGTCATCTCTACGGGGAAGGAAATCAGCACCACTACATAGCCGAGCATGGCCGGGTTGAACGGGTTTTGTCCGAGGCCGCCATACAGCTGCTTGCCGAACACCACGGCAAAGCCGGTGGCCACCAGGGTCAGCCACCAAGGCGAATAGGGCGGCAGCGCCAGGGCCAGCAGCACAGCGGTGACCAGCACGCTGTAGTCCTTGAGAAAGAACAGCACCGGGCGCTTGCGCAGCGCCAGGATAGCCGCTTCAAAACCCAGTGCGCAGGCGCTGGCCCACAGCAGGTTTATCAGGGTGCCGGCGCCGAACAGCCAGGTCAGGGCGAGAATGCCCGGCACCGTAGCCAGCAGCACCTGCAGCATCACTTGCTGAGTGCGGTTGCTGCCCTTGGCATGGGGCGATGTAATACGGGGCAGGGCCATTGGCGCTCCGGTCGTTGAGTTGGCTACGCAGGGCTATGGTCAGCTGCCTGCGTGTTCCTGTAATTGGCGTTCGGCGTCGGCCAGGCGTTGACGTGCGGCGGCCAGGGCGTCAGCTGCACTGTTGTCATCACGCTCCAGCTTGCGCAGATCGGCGCGGGCAAAGGCCACTTCGGTCTTTAGTGCCCGGGTGGTTTCGTCGATCGGCTTTTTGTCGGTACGCACCAGCTCTGGTACCGGCTTGCCGGAAGCCTCCTCGGCCTGGTGCAGCGCCTGCTCGGCGGCGTTCAATGCTGCGCGCAGGCTGCCAAGCGTGGCTTCATCGCTGCCGGCTTTCTCGGCCTTTTTCAGCTCGGCACGTTTCATCGCCAGTTCGATCTTGGCTTTTTTCAGCGGGTCGGGGGTTTCTGCTTCAGGCGCCTTTGCGGGGGCTACAGGTGCCTGGGCTTCCAGGCTGGCCAGGAGTTTTTCAGCGGTTTCTAACTGGCTGCGAAGTTGCTGCAATTCGCTTTGCTGTTCGTCGCTGGGTGCTTCGAGTTTTTCCAGCTTGCGTACCTGGGCGCGCAGCATGGCGGCGTCGATCTTGGCTTTTTTCAGTGCGCCATCGTCAGCAGCGGGTTTGGCGGCTGGTGCCGGAGCCTGGGCTTCCAGGCTGGCCAGCAGCTTCTCTGCCACTTCCAACTGGCTGCGCAGTTGTTGCAGTTCGCTGTGCTGCTCGTCGCTGGGTGCTTCAAGTTTTTCCAGCTTGCGCACCTGGGCGCGCAGCATGGCAGCGTCGATCTTGGCTTTTTTCACTGCGCCATCGTCGACTGCTGGCGCTGCGGCCAGGGCTGGCGGGTTGGCGGCCATGGCGCTGTCGAGCGCTTGCTGGGCGATGGCTGCAGCGCTGCGCAGTGCGTCGACCTGGGCCTGCAGCTCGGGGCTGGCATGGGTGGCCAGCTGCTTCTCGGCTTTCTTCAGGGCGACCTGGGCCATGCTGGCTTCGATCTTGAGTTTCTTCTGCTCGTCACTCTGGCCGGGTTTCGCCGGTGGCACAGCGCTGTCCGCTGCCGCCGGTGCGGTTTGTGCCTGGGCCGCTTTGGCTTGCGCCGCTTTGGCAGCGCGGGCCTGGCGTTCGGCTTCTTTCTGCTCTTCGGCGCGGCGCAGGCGTTCCTGGCGCAGTTCGAAGCGCTGTTTCGACTGTTCGGCTTTGAGCTGCTTCTGCTCCAGCTCGCGAATCTCGCCCTTGGCGGCGCGGTAGTACTGCACCAGCGGAATGCTCGACGGGCAGACATAGGCGCAGGCGCCGCACTCGATGCAGTCGAACAGGTTGTGCGCCTTGAGCTGCTCGTGCTCCTGGCCGATGGCGAAGAAGTGCAGCTGCTGTGGCAGCAGGCTGGCCGGGCAGGCTTCGGCGCATTCGCCACAGCGGATGCACGGCATGGCCGGTGGCGGCGCTGGCAACTCGGCGGTGGTTGAGGCCAGCAGGCAGTTGGTGGTCTTGATCACGGGTACGGCAAAGTCGGGCAGGGTAAAGCCCATCATCGGGCCGCCCATGATCAGGCGATTCAGCTTGCTGCGGTCGAGCCCGGCAAACTCCAGCAACTCACCCACCGGGGTGCCGAGCAGCACCTCGACGTTCATCGGTCGGGCCAGGGCTTCGCCGGTCAGGGTGGTGATGCGCGAGATCAGCGGTTTGCCCAGCAACACGGCATCGTGGATCGCCACGCAGGTGCCGACGTTCTGGCAGAGCATGCCGATATCCGCTGGCAGGCCACCGCTGGGCACTTCCACGCCGGTAAGAATCTGGATCAGCTGCTTTTCGCCACCGGATGGGTACTTGGTGGGGAATACCTTGAGTTGATAGCTGCGCTCGTTCAGCGCGCTGCGCACGGCGGCGATGGCTTCGGGCTTGTTATCTTCGATGCCGATCAGCACCTGATCCGGCTGAATCAACTGCACCAGAATGTCGATGCCGCTGATCAGCTCGTTGGCGCGCTCGCGCATCAGCAGATCGTCGGCGCTGATATAGGGCTCGCACTCGGTGCCGTTGATGATCAGCGTGTGGATCTTCTGCGTCGGCCGCGCGTTGAGTTTGACTGCGGTGGGGAAGCCCGCGCCGCCCAGGCCGCTGATCCCCGCCTGGCGAATCAGCTCAACCAGGGTGCTGCTTTCCAGATGACGATAGTCAGGCTGTGGCGTCAGCTCGATCCATTCCTCCAGCCCATCGCTGTCGATGACGATGGCCGGGGCAAGCATGCCGGATACGTGCGGGTAAGGCTGCGGGCCGATAAAACTCACGGTGCCAGAGGTCGGCGCATGCACGGGCACGCTGACAAAACCATTGGCGGCGGCGATCAGCTGGCCTTTCAGTACACGCTCACCCACGGCGACCACCGGTTCTGCAGGCGCACCGATATGCTGGTTAAGCGGCAGCGTCAGGCGCCCCGGCAGCGGCGCCGGTTGGATCGGCGTGCGGTTGGACAGCTCCTTGCGCTCGGCTGGGTGAATGCCGCCGGGGATATCCCAGATCAATGCTTCAGCTTTGTGCAATGCGCTCATGCTGCCTGCTCCCGGTCACTGGCAATCAATTGGCCGGGGGGCAAGGGTTTTTCCCATTTCCAGCTTTGCACGGTGCTGCCCACTTCGATCATGTCGATGCAGTCCACCGGGCAGGGTTCGACGCACAAATCGCAGCCGGTGCACTCGCTGACGATCACCGTATGCATCTGCTTGGCCGCGCCGACGATGGCGTCCACCGGGCAGGCCTGGATGCATTTGGTGCAGCCGATGCACTCGGCTTCGCGGATATAGGCAACCATTTGCGGTTTTTCGCCTTCCACGGCGTCCAGCGGCTCGGCTTCAACGTCGAGCAGGTCGGCCAGGGCTTGAATAGTGGCTTCGCCGCCGGGCGGGCACTTGTTGATCTTGTCGCCACCGGCAATCGCCTCGGCGTAAGGCTTACAGCCCGGATAACCGCACTGACCACACTGGGTTTGCGGCAACAGGGCGTTGATCTGTTCGGCAATCGGATTGCCTTCGACCTTGAAGCGTACCGCGGCGAAACCAAGGATGGCGCCGGCTACCAGGCACAGGGCGAGCAGGGCGAGAACCGCAATCAGTACCAGGCTCATAGCTTGATCAGCCCGGTAAAGCCCATAAACGCCAGGGACATCAGCCCGGCCGTGATCATGCCGATGGCCGCGCCCTGGAAGGATTTCGGCACGTCGGCGATGGCGATGCGTTCACGCATGGCGGCGAACAGCACCAGTACCAGGGAGAAGCCGAGACCGGCGGCAAAGCCGTTGGCGGTGGCGGTGATAAAGGTGAATTCGGCCTTGTTGGCGTTAAGCAGGGCCACGCCCAGAACGATGCAGTTGGTGGTGATCAGCGGCAGGAAGATGCCCAGCACGCGGTACAACAGCGGGCTGGTCTTGTTCACCACCATTTCGGTGAACTGCACCACTACTGCAATCACCAGAATAAAACTGATGGTGCGCAGGTATTCGATATCCAGCGGCTTGAGCACGTACTGCTGCACCAGGTAGCTGCACATGGCGGCCAGGGTCAGCACGAAGGTAGTGGCCAGCGACAGGCCGATAGCCGTCTCGATTTTCTTCGAGACGCCCATAAAAGGGCATAGGCCAAGGAACTGGACCAACACGAAGTTGTTGACCAGGATGGCGCTGACCATGATCAAGGCGAGTTCGGTCATTGCGGGTTCCATTGATGGACGGGCAAAGGCCGCAGGAAAAGGGTGGCTATTATCGGTAAGCCGAACCAGCCATACAAGCCGGATCAGCCTTCCTGAGGTGCTGTCATAAGGCTAGCGCAGCCAAGCCCTGCCGGCTGCGCTAGTGGGCCGCAGGGTTATTTGACCCGCTGGCCCGGCTTGGCACCGCTGTCCGGGCTGAGCAGGTAGATTTCTTCACCGCCAGGGCCGGCCGCCAGGACCATGCCTTCGCTGATGCCGAACTTCATTTTGCGCGCGGCCAGGTTGGCAACGTACAGGGTCAGACGGCCTTCCAGCTTGCTTGGGTCCGAGTAGGCGCTCTTGATGCCGCTGAACACGTTGCGCTTGGCATCGCCGATATCCAGGGTCAGGCGCAGCAGCTTGTCGGCGCCTTCAACGAACTCGCACTTCTCGATCAAGGCAATACGCAGATCCACGGCGGCGAATGCGTCGAAGGCAATCTCGGCGGCCAGTGGGTCTTTCGTCAGCTCGCCGTTGCCAGCTGCGGCTGGTGCGGCTTCGCTGGCGGCCAGGTCTTCTTTGGAGGCTTCGATCATGGCGTCGATTTTCGCAGGTTCGATTCGGGTCAGCAGGGCGCTGAACGGGTTCAGCTGGTGGCCTGCCAGCAGCGTCTGGTGATCATCCCAGGTCAACGGCGCGACATTAAGGAACGCTTCAGCATCGCTGGCCAGCTTCGGCAGCACTGGTTTCAGGAAGATCACCAGCTGGCGGAACAGGTTGATGCCCAGGGCGCAGATGGCCTGCACTTCGTCCTGCTTGCCGTCCTGTTTGGCCAGCGACCAGGGCGCTTTATCGGCGATCCATGCGTTGGCACGGTCAGCCAGGGCCATGATTTCGCGCATGGCGCGGGCAAAATCGCGCGCTTCATAAGCTTCAGCGATGCTCGGGGCAGCGGCCTGGAAGGCCTCAGTCAGTTCGGGTGCGGCATTACCGGCCACCAGCAGGCCGTTGTTGCCTTTGTGGATAAAACCGGCGCAGCGGCTGGCGATATTCACCACTTTGCCGACCAGGTCGGAATTGACCTTCTGTACGAAGTCTTCGAGGTTCAGGTCGAGGTCATCCACGCCGCGGCCCAGTTTGGCCGCGTAGTAGTAGCGCAGGTACTCCGGGTTCAGATGATCCAGATAGGTGCGCGCCTTGATAAAGGTGCCACGCGACTTGGACATCTTTTGCCCGTTGACAGTCAGGTAGCCGTGAACGGCGACGGCGGTAGGCTTGCGGTAGCCCGCGCCTTCGAGCATGGCCGGCCAGAACAGGGTGTGGAAGTTGACGATGTCCTTGCCGATAAAGTGGTACAGCTCAGCGCTGGAGTCTTTGCCCCAGAACGCATCGAAGTCGAGTTCCGGGCGCTTGGCACAGAGGTTCTTGAAACTGGCCATGTAGCCGATCGGCGCGTCCAGCCAGACGTAGAAGTACTTACCCGGCTCGTCGGGGATTTCAAAGCCAAAGTACGGCGCGTCGCGGCTGATGTCCCATTCCTGCAGGCCGGAATCCAGCCACTCGGCGATCTTGTTAGCCACCGCGTCCTGCAAGGCGCCGCTGCGCGTCCATTGCTTGAGCATGGCCTCGAAGTCCGGCAGCTTGAAGAAGAAGTGCTTGGAGTCACGCAGCTCCGGTACGGCGCCGGAGATGGCCGAACGCGGGTTCTTCAGCTCGGTCGGCTCGTAGGTCGCGCCGCATTTTTCGCAGTTGTCGCCGTATTGATCTTCCGCTGCGCACTTGGGGCAGGTGCCTTTGATAAAGCGGTCGGCGAGGAACATGCCCTTTTCAGGGTCGAAATACTGGGTCACCGAGCGTGTGGTGATATGGCCTTTATCGCGCAAGGCGAGGTAAATCGAGGACGCCAGCTCGCGGTTCTCTTCCGAATGTGTCGAATGGTAGTTGTCGAACGCCACGCCAAAATCGGCAAAGTCGGCGGTGTGTTCGGCCTGCACGTTGTCGATCAGCTGTTCGGGTGTGATGCCTTCTTTTTCGGCGCGCAGCATGATCGCCGAGCCATGGGCGTCGTCGGCGCAGACGTAGATAGCCTGGTTGCCGCGCAGCTTCTGGAAACGCACCCACATGTCGGTCTGGATGTACTCGAGCATATGGCCAAGGTGGATCGAACCGTTGGCGTAGGGCAGGGCGCTGGTAACGAGAATTTTGCGGGCTTGGCTCATGAGATCGGCTGCACTGGTAACTCAGGGAAGCCGGTAACTATATAGGGGCGGCGGATATTTTTCATCCTTGCGCGGGCAATGCCTGTCGGTGTGACCTGATGCGGTTGGCCTGGGGTAAGATGCCCGCCTGCTTTACTCAGCCTTTCGGAGCCTTCCATGAGTGTCGTTACCCGCGCAGCGGTCGAAGCCGCCCTGTCCCAATACACCGATCCGCACCTGAATCAGGACCCGGTCAGCGCCGGTTGCCTGCGTGAGGTGGATATCCAGGGCGGGCAGGTCAAAGTGCGCCTGGAATTAGGCTACGCCGCCGGGTTGTTCAAGAGCGGCTGGGCGCAGATGCTGCAGATGGCCCTGGAAAACCTCGACGGCGTTGAGCGTGCGCAGGTGCAGGTTGATTGCGTGATCGAAGCGCACAAGGCTCAGGATCAGGTGCCGGCACTGGCCAATGTGAAAAACGTGATTGCCGTGGCCTCCGGCAAGGGCGGTGTGGGCAAGTCCACTACGGCGGCCAATCTGGCGCTGGCGCTGGCGCGCGAAGGGGCCAAGGTCGGCATTCTCGATGCGGATATCTATGGGCCGAGCCAGGGCATCATGTTCGGTATCCCTGAGGGCACGCGGCCGCAGGTGAAAGACCAGAAATGGTTTGTGCCGCTCAAGGCTCATGGCGTGGAAGTGATGTCCATGGCCTTTCTCACCGATGAGAACACCCCGGTGGTGTGGCGCGGGCCGATGGTCTCTGGTGCGCTGATCCAGCTGATCACCCAGACCGCTTGGGATGATCTGGATTACCTGGTGGTGGATATGCCGCCGGGCACTGGCGATATCCAGCTGACCCTGGCGCAGAAGGTGCCGGTGGCCGGCGCGGTGATCGTCACCACGCCGCAGGACCTGGCACTGCTGGATGCCAAGAAAGGCGTGGAGATGTTCCGCAAGGTGAATATCCCGGTACTCGGCGTGGTGGAAAACATGGCCGTGCACATCTGCTCGAACTGCGGGCATGCCGAGCATCTGTTCGGTGAGGGTGGCGGCGAGAAGCTGGCGGTGCAGTTTGGTGTCGATCTGCTGGCCTCCTTGCCGCTGTCGATGGCCATCCGCATGCAGTCTGATGGCGGCAAGCCCACAGCCATTGCCGATCCGGAAAGCCAGATCGCGATGATCTATCAGGAAACTGCACGCAACGTCGGTGCGCGGATTGCTCAGGGTGGGGCGCAGCAGGCGATGCCCTCTATCGTGATCAGCGAAGACTGATTCGGCTGTGGCGCACGCCTGTGCGCCATATCTCCCGCACAGACAAACCAGCGCCCACAAAAATGCCGGGAGCATTTTTGCGCGCAAGCCCCGAAGGGGTGAAGCACATGGATGTGTTGAACATAAAAAAGCCCCGCACTAGGCGGGGCTTTTTCTCAAGCGGGTTAGCGCAGGTTAGATAACCTGAACTTCCTCAGCCTGCATGCCTTTCTGACCACGGGTGGCCACGAAGGAAACTTGCTGGCCTTCTTTCAGGCTCTTGAAGCCATCGCTCTGGATAGCTTTGAAGTGTACGAACAGATCGTCACCGGATTGCGGAGTGATGAAGCCGTAGCCTTTCTCATCGTTGAACCACTTAACGGTGCCAGTTTGACGATTGGACATGTGAATGTCTCCTAACAAAAGTAATAACAGCCCTGGAAAAGCCCAGGCCGGGACTGAGTGCAACGAGTACTAGGAGTCGGACGATGTTTGGATCGAAATCTAGGCATCAGGTAGCGATTCGCGGTGACACATGCAGCACAGTGGGCTCACCATACCCGCTTTTAGCGCTAAGCGCGAATGCTCTGTGCATCTTTCTGTTATTTACCGATCAATAGGTGGTTTTTCTGCTGTGCGCGCGGGCTGGCGCAACAGCCTTTGAACCCTGCCGTCAGCCCCGGTAAGATGCGCTCACTTTTTCATCATCTCGCCTACAGCAGGACACCCGCCATGAGCATCAAATCGGATAAGTGGATTCGCCGCATGGCCCAAGAGCACGGCATGATCGAGCCTTTCGTCGAGCGCCAGGTGCGCAACGAGGGTGCGGATCGGCTGATCTCCTACGGGGTTTCCAGCTACGGCTATGACGTGCGCTGCGCCGATGAATTCAAGGTGTTCACCAATATCAATTCGGCGACCGTCGACCCAAAGAACTTCGATGAGAAGAGCTTTGTCGATGTGAAAAGCGATGTGTGCATCATTCCGCCGAACTCCTTTGCCCTGGCACGCACCGTGGAGTTCTTTCGTATTCCGCGTGACGTACTGACCATCTGCCTGGGCAAGAGCACCTACGCGCGCTGCGGCATCATCGTCAACGTCACGCCGCTGGAGCCGGAGTGGGAAGGCCATGTAACCCTGGAATTCTCCAACACCACTACCTTGCCGGCGAAGATCTACGCCAACGAGGGTGTGGCGCAGATGCTGTTCCTGCAGTCCGATGAGGCATGCGAAGTGTCTTATAAGGATCGCGGTGGCAAGTACCAGGGCCAGCTGGGCGTGACTCTGCCCAGGGCTTGATCGACCTCCGTAATGAAAAAGCCGGGCAATGCCCGGCTTTTTCATGGGTTTTAGAAGCTCAGGGAACCAGCGGCAGTTCGCGTTTATGGCGAGTGGCGTCATAGGTGCGCACGATGATGGCATAGGCCTCTTCGCGTACTTGCTGGCCGTGGAGGAAGGCATCGATTTCCGCGTAGCTGACGCCGTGGGCTTCTTCGTCTGGCTTGCCGGGGCGCAGTTCTTCCAGATCGGCTGTTGGCACCTTGAACACCAGGTTTTCCGGTGCGCCCAGATGTTGGGCGATGGCGCGTACCTGGCCTTTGACCAGGCCCGACAGCGGGGCGAGGTCACAGGCACCGTCGCCGAACTTGGTGAAAAAGCCCATCACCGCTTCGGCAGCATGGTCAGTGCCGATCACCAGACCGTTGTTGGCGTTGGCGATGGCGAACTGGGCGACCATGCGGATACGTGCCTTGATATTGCCGGTGACGAAATCGCGGCGGGCGTCGCTGAGCTTTTGCAGGTGGGTCACCTGTTCGCCGAGGCCCAGTACGCTGTCCGCGATATTCACCGTGTCTTCTTCATCGGCGCGGATAAATTTCAGTGAGTCCTGGGCGTCCTGCTCGTCGTGCTGAGTGCCGTGGGGCAGGCGCACCGCGATAAAACGGTAGGCCTGATCACCGGTTTCTGCCCGCAACTCTTCTACGGACAACTGAGCCAGGCGGCCGGCGGTCAGCGAGTCGACACCGCCGCTGATGCCCAGAACCAGCACTTTCAGGCCGGAGTTGCGCAGGCACTGTTTGATAAAGGCCTTGCGCTTGTCGATCTGCGCCAGCAGCGCGGCGGTATCGGCGAAAGGCGCGACCACGTCAAGGGCTGCGGCGATTTCGGCTTGGCGATTGCTCATGTCAAAGTCCTCACTGGGCGTCGCTGACGCGAAAAACATGTTTTAGGTAGCTGACAAAGTTGTCGTCGCGACATTGAGTCTTACCCGTAGCATCGGAAATCTTGGCAACCGGCTGGCCATTGCAGGCGGTCATCTTGATCACGATGTTCATGGGCTCAACCCCGGGAATATCGCAGGTCAGGTTGGTGCCGATGCCGAAGCTTACGTTGATCCGTCCGTAAAGTGCACGGTAGAGCCGTAGCGATTTCTCCAGCGTAAGTCCGTCGGAGAACACCAGGGTCTTGCTCCTGGGGTCGATACCGAGCTTTTCGTAGTGGGCGATGGCCTTTTCCGCCCAGCGCAGTGGATCACCGGAGTCGTGGCGCAGGCCGTCGAACAGCTTGGCGAAGTACAGGTCGAAGTCGGTCAGGAAGGCATCCATGGTGATGCAGTCGGTCAGGGCAATGCCAAGCAGGCCGCGGTATTCGCGCACCCAGCAGTCCAGTGCGGCACTTTGACTGTCGATGAGTCGCGGCCCCAGCTGCTGATGCGCCATCAGCCATTCATGGGCCATGGTGCCAATGGGCTTGAGGTCGAACTCGCGGGCCAAGTGCACGTTGCTGGTGCCGACGAAGCGACCGGGGAAGTCGCGCTTGAGAATGTGCACCATCTGTTCCTGCACCCGGTAGGAGAAGCGCCGGCGGGTGCCGAAGTCGGCGATCTGGAAACCTTCCAGTTCGTTGGCCGAAGCCTCGCCTTTGAGCCAGTCGAGCTTCTGGTACAGGCGCTCGCTGGCCTGCTCCAGCAGCACCTCGCGATAGCGATAGCGGTTGCGTACCTCACTGACGATGGCCAATAGCGGGATCTCGTAGAGGATCACATGCAGCCAAGGCCCGCGCAGGCGGATGCACAGCTGGCCGTCTTCAATGCTGGTGTGCACGTAGCGCAGGTTGAAGCGAAACAGGCTGAGAAAGCGGATGAAGTCTGGCTTGATGAACGCAATGCGTTCGAGGAAGGCCAACTGGTCAGCGCTCATGCTCAGCTCGCTCAGGCGTTCAATCTGGTAGCGGATCTCGGCCAGATAGGGCGTCAGGTCCTCGGCATTGCGGCAGCGGAATTCCCACTCCACCTCGGCATTGGGGTAGTTGTGCAGCACCGCCTGCATCATCGTCAGCTTGTAGAAGTCGGTATCCAGCAGGTTCTGCACGATCCGCTCGGCAAATACGCTTTCACCCATGATCAAATCCTCTTGTCCGTGTTGAGGGCCGCGTCCAGCTCATCCAGGCTGGCGTACAGCTCAATGCCCGCTGCACGCATCTCGCTGCAGGCGGTTTGCGCAGTTGTTTCGGCAATCGCGCGGCAGGCTTGCAGGTAAACGCCGACCTCGAAACCGGCGCGGCGCAATTGCAGGGCGGTGGTCTTCACGCAGTAGTCGAGGGCCAGGCCGCCGACCAGTACGCGCTCTACGCCATTGTGCCGGAGAAACTCAATGGCGCCCGTGCTGCGCTTCTCGGCTAGGTCGTGGTAACAGGCGCCGTAGGGGTGTAGGTCCGGCTCGATGCCTTTCCACACGAAGTAGTCGTAGTCCAGCGGCTGTGGCAGTTCATCCAGCAGCTCGAATCCGGGCGTACCCGGCACGCAGTGGCTGACCCAGCTGAGATCGGCGTTGGCCAGGGGCAATGGTTTGAGCATCTGCGCATGGCTCGGTGCGATCCAGGCGGCGTGCGGGCTGTGCGCGTCCTTGCTGCCCAGGCGTAGGTGGGCGCGGCTGGCCAGCTGATTCAGTGCGGGTGCGATCTGCTCGCCACCGGCCACTGGCAGCTCATCTGGGCACAGTGGGGTGAAGCCCTTTTGCGCGTCGACGTCAAAGCTGGCGATTTTCATGGTTAGCACTCCTTGTTGCGCGTTTGCATGGCTACATATTTCACCTGATGTAATATGTGGTCAAGTGCTTTTCTGCGAAATACGTGAATTTCGTCGGCTTATTGGTCAAGATGAAATAAGTCGAAGGGATTGGAGGGGATGATGGCTTCTGCAGAAGTGCTGGCCAGTGTGGATATCGTTGCGCTGCGTCTGAGCGGGGCGGGCGAGTTGGAACTGTTACTGATTCGTCGTGCCCAGGCACCGTTCGCCGGACAGCTGGCGTTGCCCGGTGTGCTGGTCAACGGTCGTTGTGCCGACCTCAGTCTGGATGCTGCCGCGACTCGTGCGCTGCAGGAAAAAGCGCGGGTAGAGCCGCAGCATCTGGAGCAGGTTGCAACGGTGGGTAATGCGCTGCGTGACCCGCGCGGCTGGTCGTTGAGCACCTTTTACCTGGCGCTGTTGCCCGTCGATACCGTGCTGCCGGGCGAGGATTGGTGTTTTGCCAGCCTGACGCAGGTGCTCGACGAGGGATTTCCGCTGCCATTCGACCATGTGCAACTGGTGGCGCAAGCGCGGGAGCGGCTGGCCAGCAAATCGGTGTATACCTCGCTGCCGCTCTATCTGCTGGCCCCGCGCTTTACCGTGACCGAGGCGCTGCTGGCATTTCAGGTCTGCCTGGGGCAGGCGGTCCAGCACACCACCCTGCGTGGACGTCTGGAAAAGATGAAACAGCAGGGCTGGATCAGCGATACCGGCGAGAAGAACTACCCGAAGATGGGTAGGCCTCAATCACTTATGGCGCATCAGCCTCAGGCGTCTGGAGTTTTCACCTTCGATCGCAGCCTGCTGAGTTAACTTGCAGGCCCAAAGATGCTTGGAGCGGTTTTTAACGTCGCAAAGCGATGGCCTGAAGGTTGGCTGCCATGGATGGTAGGGATAAAAGAAAGGGCGCCAGAGGCGCCCTAAAACGATGATGTGTGGAGTAAGTCCACTTTCTCAGAGCGGTAATCGCTGAATTGGTTCAGCGATTACCGACGAACGGTCGATTTGCTTACGCTTCTGAATCAGTTTCCGGGCATCAGCAGCAGGCGTTTGTTGCCGTAGACCTTGTCGAGGTTCTGCGACTGGAAGGGGAAGCTCATGTAGCTGCCTTTCAGCCAGGCGTCGATACCGTCAGCGTAGTGTTTGCTGGCCGGGTTGCCGGACTGCCCGGAGCTGTTCAGGCCGATCAGTGGTTCTTCACGGCCGAAGTCGACGACGATGCGCATGGCAGGGATCAGCCAGGTATCGAAGTTCTCCCCCCATTTGTAGGCCGCAACGTTCAGCGTGCCGTGATCGCCGCCGGCCGGGTAGGGGCCACGGTCGAGATAGCCCTTGATGGCGTTGATGCTGGTGCGTTGGCTGGCGCTCATGTACTGCGCCAGTTGAGTGGTCTCGGTGGTCCAGTTGTAGGTGTGCAGTTTGCCCCACTGCCAGGCGCTGCGCTCACTGCCCAGTTTGCTCTCCAGCAGAGTCACGGCGCCGGCCAGGCTGCGCGCGAGGATCGCAGGTTTGTCTTCGCGTTGCGCGGTGCGGGTGTCATTCCAGAATGGGCTGTCTTCACGGCCCAGCAGATGGTCGGCCTGGGCTGAATAGGAGTTGTTGGCGGTATCGACCAGCGTCTTCCAGGCCGGACTGCTTTCCGGGCCTAGTTCGTCGAGGAAGGTGTCCCGCGCGCTTTGGTAGAGGAAGGCACTGTACAGCGCGGCGTCCGCCGAGCTGGCAGCCATCTTGCCGTCGAACTTCATCAGGCGGGAATGGGCCTCGCGGGCTTTGTTGCGTTCGGCTACTGGCAGGGCATCGATAGCCGCTTTCAGGCCTTCAGCCATGCCGGGTGCGCTGAACATATTCTGCAGTTTGGCCACGAAGGGCGAGGTTTGGTCGTACTGCATGGTAATCATGCTTTGCGTGTCATGTCTGCCCGTTGCTGCCAATGCGGCGATCCGTTCGGCCCGCTCCGGATAGAACCAGGAGTTGGACAGTTGCATGCCGTAGCCGCGTGGCACAGTGCGGTGGTTGGCGGTGCCCAGCCAGCCTTGCGGCGGGTCCTGATCGTAGGGGTGCAGCATCGGGTCGGCGAAGCCGTCCCAGGCGTACTGGCTGTCCCAGCCCGGCGAGGGCATCAGGCCCAGGCCGGCGCGGCGGTTGGGGAAGCGCCCGGTAACTTGCCAGCCGATATGCTGCGCATCGGCGAAGACAATGTTCAATGGCATGGCGCGCACTTCGCGGGTGGCCTCGAAGGCCTGTTCAACCGATTGCGCCCGCGACAGGTCGAAGAAGGCGTCCAGGGTCTTGTCGGCCTCGAACTGGGTGGTTTTCAGGGCCAGACCGTAGCGACTGCTCAGCTGCATGGGCTGCAGCATGTGTTTACGCTCGCCCAGTGCCGAGTTCAGCAAGGGGCCGTGGCGGGTTTCGAAAATGGTTTCGCGGATCGGCCGCTGACCTTTGATGAAAAAGGTTTCCTGGCGCTCCAGTGCGGGCAGCCATTTGCCGTCGGCCAGGTAGTGCAGGCGGCCGCCTTGCTGCTTGACCTGCTCAAGGAACAGATCCTGATTGTCGCCCATGACCATGGTCATGCCCCAGCCCAGTTTGCCGTTGAAGCCGGCCACTACCGCCGGTACGCCGGCAATCGATACGCCTGCGGCCTGGTATTTCGGCGAGCGGATCTGTACGAAATTCCACACCGATGGCATCGACAGCGGCAGGTGGGTGTCGTTGGCCAGCAGGCTTTTGCCGCTGCGGGTTCGTTGCGGGGCGAAGGCCCAGTTGTTGGACGCCGCTACGCCGAGCATATGGGCGTCGGCGAATTGGCTGACGGCGGAACTAACCGCGTTCAGGCCGGCCAGTTGGCCCTTGAGATCGAGGCCTTTGAGTTTGTCGGCCTCGTCAAACGGCAATGGCTCGTCGGGGTAGGTAGGCAGCAGCCAGGCAAGCTGCTCGCTCCCGACCTTCTGCGCCAATACCAAAGAGGCGATTTCCTCCTGCAGATTGACCGCCAGGCCGAAATTCAGCAGGCAGAACACCAGCACCGAATCTTCGGCTTTCCAGTAGGCAGGGCGATAGCCGGACTCAGCCAGGTCCATTGGCAGCTTGTCGCGGTAGCGGAACAGGTAGGCGTTGACCCCGCGGGCATAGACTTCGAAGAACTTCTTGATCCGCGGCGAGGCATTGCTATAGAGCACCTCGGCGCTTTTCTTCAGGTTGACCGCACGCATGAAACGGTCCATTTCCAGCACGCCGGGGCCGGCCATTTCAGCCAGTCGACCGTCTGCCATCAGGCGCAGGCCGACCATCTGGCTGAGGCGGTCGCTGGCATGTACATAGCCCAGGGCGAATAGTGCGTCGTGGAAGGTGGTGGTTTCGATCAGTGGCATGCCCAGCGGGTTGCGGCGAATCACCACGCTTTGCGCCAGCCCTTTGACCCGTACGATGCCCTGGTCCGGGTGCACGCTGTCGCTGTAACGGCTGTTCAGCAACGATTGGCAGCCCGTGAGCACGACCATGGCCGTGAGTAGGGCAGCGAGGCTGAAGTGGCTCATGGGGCGTAACGCGCGCGCTAGCATGCAGCAGGCTCCTTGCGGGTAGAAATGCTCAAGTGGGGTGTGCGCTTTTCAGCGTCGTGGCAGTACGGTGCGGAGGTAGTACGTTAGCCAGCAGCCATGCAACTGACAAGGCGAGTGCAGGGCAAATCAGGCGCTTTGCCGCAACGGCGGCAAGGCCTCGTCGAGCAACCAGCGGGCGGTGGCGCGAGCGGCGGCCTTGTGCTGCAGCTCCAGTTCACTGAAACGCTGCTCATGCTGGCGCCGCACGCTTTTATCCAGGGCCTTCCAGTCGGCGTGGGTGGGCACTTCCGCGGTTGCCGCAAACAGTTGATGGAAGACGGCGCAGCGAGGGTCCTGGCTGAGGGCGCTGTCGCAGTTATCCAGCAGTACCTTGATGCGAATCGCCCCCTCGATCAGCGGTAACTGGCCATCGAGCAGGCTGCTGGCAAGAATCTGCAGGTCACCCGCAAGGCGCGTGCGCTGGGCGCTGAGCGCGGCGTTGCGGGCTTTTTCCTGACTCCAGACCCGCTGCCACAGATGCAGGGCATACAGGCTGAGCGTGAGGATTAACACGCCGCCAGCGCTCAGTAGAAGCAGGCTGAGATTGCTCATTGGCGACTTATGCGCCGTGGCATTTCTTGAATTTCTTCTCGCTGCCGCATGGGCAGGGGTCATTGCGACCAACATCCTTCAGGGCGTTGCGCACGGGCTCCTGATGGCCATGATTGCAGTGAGGGCCGTGCACGTGACCATGGTCATGGCTGTGAGCGTGATCATGGTCGTGGTTGCAGTCAGGACCGTGGACGTGTTCTTGCTGGGTCATGCGGGGTTACTCCGGGATGTAATCGCCGGGAATTATCTCGCCATTGCGCGACATGTGCACGCTCTGTCCGAACAACCAGCCGGTTTTTACCGCACCTTGCAGGCGATAGGGGATGGGTTGGTCAGGTTTTTCCAGGGCTTTGACGATCTGCCGCAGGTGACGCCAGAGGTTGGTGCGCACTGGTATGGAGAAATTGTGGTGGCCGTGGGCAGGCACGGTGAAGGATACGTTGGACTCGCCTTCTGCCAGTTTCACCTGGTTCAGATGCACGATGTAATCCATACCGCGCACCGGCAGGCTGAAATTGTTGGGGTTATCGATGCGAAAGCGCAGCGTGAAATGCTGCTCCAGCAGTTTGGCTTTTACGACGTCGACTTTAACGAGGCGCACTTCCGGGGATTTCAGATCACCTGGAGAGGAGCAACCGCCAAGGCCCGACAGGAGGCCAAAAAACATCAATAGGCTGAGAATTCTTATCGTTTGCGCCTGATAAAACATTGCATACTCCGAATGACGCATCAGTGTAACAAGCAAGTGCTTGGCTGCAACCTGTTGTGACGGTAAAAAAACCTGCGCCATACTGAGCAACGATTAGGACAGGAGTATGACCATGGCTCGCTACGAAATTGCCTTCAGTGCGCAGTTGGTCCCGGGTGCTCAGTTGGAGCTGGTAAAAGCCAACGTTGCCAAGCTGTTTCAGGCCGATGAGCAGCGTCTGGCGCTGTTGTTTTCCGGGCGGCGTATCGTGATCAAAAGCAACCTGGACGAGGCCGGGGCCGAGAAGTACCGCTCGACCCTGGAGCGTGCCGGGGCGGTGGTCGAAGTGGCCGACATGGATGAGGTCATTGAAGAGATCGAGCTGGCGCCGCCGCCAGCTGCTTTTCCTGCTCCTGCAGCCGTGGTGGCAGCACAACCACAGGCAGCCAGTAGCCCGGCAGGGCGCTTGCAGGTGGCTCCGCGTGATGAGTACATGGCCGCATTTTCCGAGGTGGATGCCCCGGATTTCGGTATTGCTCCGCTGGGTGACGACCTGCAAGACAACAAGCCGGCGGCTCCTGCACCTTCCCTGGATTTGTCGCAGTTCAGCCTGGCCCCCGCAGGTAGCGACATGGGTGAGCTGAAAAAGGCTCCGGCAGGGCCGCCACCGGATATCTCACACTTGAAGCTGCAGGACTAGTTCGCAGGCTGCAGGGTGCTGCTGCGCAGTGTTCTGCCGCCATTGCGCTAGAAGTAGGCTGAGCAACACTTCTTGAATTTCAGCCCGCTGGCGCAGGGGCAGGCGTCATTGCGGCCGGTTTTCAGTTCGACTGTTGGGTCGATGAAGTACCAGTTGCCAGCATGAGTCACAAAGGCCGAGCGTTCGCGGTGGCTATGCTCGCCGCTGCTGTCTCGCCAGTGGGCGGTGAAGGTGACATAGGCGTGCGCGGGCTCACCCGCGATCTCTTCTGCTTTTTCTACTTCAAGTCGCAGCCAGGTGCTGTTTTGGCTCCAGCTACGGATGGCCTGTTGATCAAGGCCACTTTGCTGGGCAGGTAATGTGCTGCGCACCAGGTAGTCGATCAGGCCCAGGGCATAGGCGCTGTAGCGCGAGCGCATCAAGGCCTCGGCGCTGGGGGCGGGTGCGCCTGCGTGATAAAGGCCGCAGCATTGCGCCAGTGACTGTTCACTGCCGCATGGGCAGAGTGTGCTGCTCATGGCTTTACCACCAGTACTTGCCGAAGTTTTCCGGGTTGGCCCAGAACTTCGCATTCAGCCAGTCCGGCACCTGCTTGTAATCGAGTAGGTCGTAGGTAAACAGGTTGAGGGTTTGCCCGTCCCGTTGGAAGCGTTCGCTGGCCTGTAAGGCCAGGGCGAAAAAGTCGGTTTCCTGCCACTCGCAGGCGTCCAGATCGACCAGTACGGCGATACGGCTGGCGTTCAGGTTGCGAACCCCGCCCAGCAACTGCAGGCCAATACGTTTCTCGATATGTTCAAGGCAATCGACTACCAGAGCCAGGTCAAAGCGTTGCGCCGCCAGTTGCTCCGGCAGGGCTGCAGCCGGGGCGTGGGCGATCTGACAGTTCGGGTGAGCGGCGAGAAAGGCGTCAATCGCCGGTAGTTCGCGGCTGCCAATGACCAACAGACGTTGTGGTGTATAACGGGCCAGCAGGGCCGCAAGGGCTTGTTGGGGTGTTCGGGATGACAGGGTTGCAGGCATGAAAAGTCCTCGCTCAGGTACATAAAGACTAACGTGCCAGTGCAATGCGGCCTAGTGCGGATCGTGCTACTAATGTCTTTGCATATTCTCTGGCATATTTTGTTACTGGCGTCTTTACTTCGTCAGTATCGGTTTTTACCGATTTACCAATAGGAGACGGATATATGAGCATCACCAGGAAAGCATTACCCCTGATTGTCGCGAGTAGCTTTTTGACCGGTTGTGCCGGGCTGCAAAAAACGGATTGGCCAACCTGCGCCGCGATCGGCGGTGTGGGCGGTGCTGCTCTGGGCGCAATTGAGAGCTCCAGCTGGGCAGGTGGCGGTGCTGTAGCCGGCGCAGGTCTGGCAGCAGCCTATTGCTGGGTGCATGGCGCCAGTGAAGAACAGGTTGTTGTGGTTGAAGAAGTGGTTGAAGAGGTTGTAGTTGCCGAGCCAGCCGAAGCCGTTCGTGTCGAGCTGGACGTCAAGTTCGATTTCGACAAGGCTCAGGTCAAGCCTGAAAGCTATGGCGATATCAAGAACCTGGCTGACTTCCTGACCCAGTACCCACAAACCACCACCGTGGTTGAAGGTCACACTGACTCCGTGGGCAGCGATGCCTACAACCAGACCCTGTCCGAGCGCCGTGCCAACGCTGTGCGTGATGTACTGGTCAATCAGTATGGCGTAGGCGCTGATCGCGTAAACGCTGTGGGTTATGGTGAAACTCGTCCGGTTGCGGACAACGCTTCTGCTGATGGCCGCGCCGTCAACCGTCGCGTGGAAGCAGAAGTAGAAGCACGTCCTTGATTGTCTGAATCCAGACTTTCTGAAGAAAACAGGCCGGGCCCGCGAGGGTCCGGCTTGTGCAGCTCAAAGGGTGGGTCTTTACTCCTAAGTTACCGGCAGTAGCCGGTACAACAGGAGATTTCTACCATGAGAGTTAGATCCATGATGGGGGTAGCCCCCATTCTCTTGGTCAGCAGTGTTCTTTCAGGTTGCGTCACAACTTCCAGTACGGGAGATGCGCCGCTCAACCAAGGGAACTGGCCCCTGTGCAGTGCAATTGGCGGTCTGACCGGTGCAGGTCTGGGCGCAATCGAAAGTTCAACATGGGCAGCAGGTGGAGCCGTGGCCGGTGCGGTCATTGGCACGCTGATTTGTTATGCCCAGGACGGTGATGAAGATGATGATGGCGTATTTGACCGTCGTGACCGTTGCCCTGGTACTCCCCCTAATACGACCGTGCACCACAATGGTTGCCCTCTCAAGGAATATGCAAGCGCACCGGCTGAACCTGCTGCAGAACCCATAGAGGTTGTCGAGTCGGTTCGTGTCGAGTTGGATGTCAAATTCGACTTCAACAAGTCCGATGTCAAACAAGACAGTCAAGCGGATATCCAGAGCCTGGCTGATTTCATGAAGCAATACCCGCAAACCACCACGACCGTTGAAGGGCATACCGATGCTGTGGGCAGTGATGCCTACAACCAGGCACTGTCCGAGCGTCGGGCCAATGCTGTGCGCGATGTGCTGGTCAATCAGCATGGTATCGACAGCAGCAGAGTGTCTTCCGTCGGTTACGGTGAGTCGCGGCCGGTTGCTGACAATGACAGCGAGTCTGGGCGCGCCATCAACCGCCGCGTGGAGGCTGAGGTCGAGGCGCAGCCGTAACGCTGCTGAGACATTGGCAAGCCGTTGAGAGGTCCCAGGTCATTAAGTTTGGGGGTTCTCAACGGCCTGCCATTGGCAAGGCTTTCATCCACCAGTAAAAGCTGTGCGGCGTTTGTCTGTCATGGTTTTTACTGGCCTTCTAGCAGCACTTCCCCAAAGCAGTTAAGGTGCAGCGAAATAAAAAACTGCATGGGGCGGGTATGAAGACCTTTTTATTGCTGGGGAAAGTGCTGACGGCATTGTTCTGGGGTGTCGTACTGGCAAATCTGCTGCAACCTTTCGCACAACCTTTTGCTCTTTTGCTGCATGCGGCTGGTGCATTTATTCTGCTGGTGCACGGGCTGGAGCTGTGGCTCTTCGATAAGCGTATCGCGGCCAGTGCCAAGCCAGTTCAGGAGCGGGTGCAGGTCATGCTGTTCGGGGTATTCCAGTTGTTGGGGCTGTCAGCTGAGCCTGCTGTGCAGCAGTCCGCTATGGAGCACCCTCAGGAAGAACTGCAGCTGGAGGCAGAAAATGCGTAACTGGCTTGTGCTTGCCGCGTTGGTCAGCCCGCTGGTCATGGCTGAAGCGGTTATCGAAGTTGAATCCAATTCCTTTATGCGCCTGCCCAGCAATACCAGCGTGTTGCTGCTGGATCGTCTGGACATTGCCGATCACGGCACGTTGCTGATTCCGGCTGGGGTGACGGAGCTGCGTGTGGCGCAGTTACGTCTGGGGCGTGACGCGCGCCTGTCGGTGGCACCCAGCGAGCGCGAGCTGCGCCTGGAAGCTGTCGCAGCAGAAATTGCCAGTGGTGCGCAGATCAGCGCCCGTGGTGCTCAGGGCAGCAGTGAACAACCGGCATTGCCTGGGCGTAACCTCAGTCTGCGTCTGCAAGTCGTCAGCGTCGAAAGCCTGCTGGTTGATGCGCGTGGCGGTAATGGTGCGCCTGGATATGCTGGTTTGGCGGGTGCGGACGGTAAGCCCGGTGGCTGCACCTGGGGTGAGGCCAGCCGTGGCCATGATGGCCTGGACGGTGGTGATGGGCAGCCTGGGGCTGCGGGGGCTCAGGTGCGACTGGAAGTGCCGGAGGACTTCCCGGTTGAGTCACTGCAAGTGCGGGTTGAGGGCGGTGCAGGCGGTCTGCCGGGTAGCCCAGGGGCGGGCGGTCAAGGCGGGGTCAGCAAAGGCTGCTGGCTCTACAGCACGGCGGGTGCTGGTGATGGCAAACCGGGGCAAGCCGGGCGTGCTGGTGAGGTGGGGCCGGCAGGTGCGCTGAATGTGGTGCGCTTTTAGGCTGGCTTGATCTGCAACCGCTGCCGCCAGGGCAGCGGTTGCTGCCATTCAGAAGCTTGGGCGGGCAGCAGCGATGCTGGTCAATAGCAGGCCGAGCAGCAGATTCAATCCCACCAGTCGCCGAATGCTGCCCAGTACGGCGCCGCCATTCGGCCAGTCTTGCGCTTCCACTGCGCGGCGCAGTTCCGGCAGCTGCAGGGCCTGAATGCGCAGAAACAACGCCAGCATGGCGATATACAGCCCCATCATGATGTGCACATAGCGCGGCGCGCTGTCGAAGCCGCTAAAACGCATATGCAGCATGCCAACGCCTGTGACCGGCAATACCAGCACTGCCGCCCAGACCCAGTAGAAGAAGCGCGGAAACACCTCCAGCCAGAGTTTCAGGCGGGCAGGCACCTCCAGCGCGGCGACTGCGGCTGGGCGCAGGATCATCCAGGCAAAGAACATCCCGCCGACCCAGACCAGGGCGGCAAGCAGATGCAGGCTGTAGACAAAGGCATAGGGGGTCATGCGGGTACTCCTATCAGAGCGCTGGATCAATTAGCGCGCTATGATAGCCGCCGATTGCAAACACTGAAAATTTATCCAGCCTTTTCGCGCCAAGACTCCATGCTCAGTACTGAACTCAAGACCCAGATCCAGGGCGCCTATTCGCGTTTTCTCGAAGCCAAGTCGCTCAAGCCGCGTTATGGCCAGCGCCTGATGATTGCCGAAATTGCCAAGGTGCTGGGTGCCGTCACCACGGATGATGAAGGCCGCCGCCTTGGCGAGCCGGCGGTGGTAGCGGTGGAGGCCGGCACCGGTACGGGCAAGACCGTGGCCTACAGCCTGGCAGCGATTCCCACGGCCAAGGCGGCGGGCAAGCGCCTGGTGATCGCCACAGCGACCGTGGCCCTGCAAGAGCAGATCGTGCACAAGGATCTGCCGGACCTCATGCGCAACAGCGGGTTGAATTTCAGCTTCGCCCTGGCCAAGGGGCGGGGCCGTTATCTGTGCCTGTCCAAGCTGGATCTCCTGTTGCAGGAAGGTCAGGCGCAGAGTGCCACCGCGCAATTGTTCGAGGAGGAAGGTTTCAAGATTGATGTGGACGAGCAGAGCCAGAAGCTGTTCACCACGATGATCGAAAAACTCGCCGGCAACAAATGGGACGGCGACCGCGACAGCTGGCCGGAGGAGCTGGAGGACACACGCTGGTCGCAACTGACCACCGATCACAGCCAATGCACTAACCGGCATTGCCCGAATTTTCAGCAGTGCGCCTTCTACAAGGCCCGCGAGGGCATGGGCAAGGTCGATGTGATCGTCACCAACCACGACATGGTGCTGGCCGACCTGGCGCTAGGCGGCGGGGCGGTACTGCCGGACCCGCGCGACACCCTGTATGTGTTCGACGAAGGTCACCACCTGCCGGACAAAGCCATCGGCCATTTCGCTCATTTCACCCGCCTGCGCTCGACCGCCGACTGGCTGGAACAGACCGCCAAGAACCTTACCAAACTACTGGCCCAGCACCCCTTGCCCGGTGATCTGGGGCGCTTGATTGAACAGGTGCCAGAACTGGCGCGGGAGATCAAAACCCAGCAACAGTTCATGTTCGCCGCCTGCGAGCAGATCGCCGAGTTCAAGCCCGGTGAAGACATGGAAGGCCGCGAGCGCCCGCGCCATCGCTTTGTCGGCGGCCTGGTACCGCCCCACCTGATCGAGCTGGGCGCCGAGCTGAAAAAGGGCTTTTCCAAACTCACCGACCTGTTCACGGGGGTGACCGAACAACTTAAAGAAGCCATGGATGGCGAGGCTACGGTCGGTATTGCCAGCCATCAGGCCGAGGAGTGGTACCCACTGTTCGGTAGCCTGCTGGCGCGCGCCCAGGGCAACTGGGAGCTATGGTTGGCCTTTACTACGGAAGACCCGGAGGAAAGCCCGCCAATGGCGCGCTGGCTGACGCTGGCGGAAAGCGGCGCGTTGTTTGATATCGAAGTCAATGCCAGCCCGATTCTCGCTGCGGAAACCCTACGGCGTAACCTGTGGAACGTTGCCTATGGTGCGCTGGTAACCTCGGCCACGCTGACCGCACTGGGCACTTTCGAGCGTTATCGTATGCGCGCTGGGTTGCCCAAGGTCGCGGTCACTGCCGTGGTGCCAAGCCCATTCCACCATGCCGATGCCGGTGTGCTGCGGGTGCCCAATCTGAACGCCGACCCGCGCGATGCGGTGGCGCATACGGCGGCGATCATTCGCGAATTGCCGGGGCTGGTCGAAGGCTCGCGCGGTACCCTGGTGCTGTTCTCTTCGCGCAAGCAGATGCAGGACGTGTTCGATGGCCTGGAGCGCGATTGGCGCAAGCGGGTATTTATTCAGGGCAATTTGTCCAAGCAGGAAACCCTGAACAAGCACAAGGCACGGGTGGATTCCGGCGAGGAAAGCGTGCTGTTTGGCCTGGCCAGTTTTGCCGAAGGCGTCGACCTGCCAGGGGCCTATTGTGAACACGTGGTAATTGCCAAAATTCCCTTTGCCGTACCGGATGATCCGGTCGAGGCCGCGTTGGCCGAGTGGATCGAAGCCCGTGGCGGTAACCCCTTTATGGAAATCGCTGTGCCAGATGCCTCGCTGCGCCTGGTGCAGGCGTGCGGTCGTCTGCTGCGTACTGAAGCGGATCGCGGCATCATTACTCTGCTCGACAGGCGAGTGGTGACCCAGCGTTATGGCAAGTCGATTCTTAATGCCTTGCCGCCTTTTCGCCGGGAAATCAGCTGAGGGATGAACCTGTCGCGCTGGCTAACGTCTCAACGCCACACCACAATGGGCATGCTCTACAACCCAGCCAAGTTGCCAGTGCGGGCACTCTACCCGCAGTGGTCGTTAACATGCGGTAAGTCGAGGAGTGAGGTTCGTGAAGGTTAAGCGCAGGCTGCAGGCGGGCGTTCTGCTATCAGCGTTATTGGGTTTCTGCAGTGCAGCCTTGGCCACGGAGCGGCAGGAACTGTTCAACTTTGTCCGGCCGCTAGATGCCGTACAGGTGACCACGCAGGACGCTGAGCTGCCCAATCGTATTGGCGAGCCGACCCCGCAAGGCGAAGTATTGCGCCGGGTAACCTTCCATCCGGCGGCGCAACCGAGCCTGTGCCTGACGCCGCAAAGCGGCAGTTGGGATTGGTCGCAGCAGACGTTGGTCAGCCTGCGGCTGCAAAATGCCATGGACTGGGCGCTGACCCTGGATGTACGGGTTGAGAGCAGCGATGGCCAGCGCCTGAGCACGCGTATCGCGCTACCGGCTGGCCCGGCGCAAACCCTGCTGATTCCGCTCAAGGCCACTTCGCCGCGCGATCAGGGGATGCGTGCTGGTGTGCCGATGCCCTGGACACACAAGGGCCAGCGTTTGTTGCTGGCGGACACCGTCAGTGGTGCGTTGGACCTGAGCAAGGTCAGCGCCGTGAGCGTGTCGATTCCGCAGCCAAAAGCGGCGCAACAGATTCTGATCAGCCAGTTTGCGGTGAGCAGCGATCAGCTGTCGGCGGCAGCCTATGCCGGCATCGTCGACACTTATGGCCAGTTCACCCGCGCCGACTGGCCGGGCAAGGTCAAGAACGATGAGCAACTGCAGCAGGCCATCGGCCAGGAGCAGAAGCAGCTGCAAGGCTGGTTGGCCGAGCGTCCAGCGCAGGACAAGTTCGCCGGTTGGACCGGCGGTCAGCCGTTCGAGGCCAGCGGTTTTTTCCGTACGGAAAAGCGTGACGGTCGCTGGTACCTGGTGACGCCCGAGGGCAATCCGTTCTACTCGCTGGGCGTGAACGCCGTGACCACTCAGCAGAGCGCGACCTATGTTGAGGGGCGCGAGGCGATGTTCAGCGCGCTGCCTCAAACGGGCGACGCGCTGGCCGCTTACTCCGGCACTGCCGATAGCCGCAGTGATACCGGCGCCAATCAGGGCCGGGCTTACGCCAGCGGGCGCTGGTTCGACTTCTACAAGGCCAACCTGCACCGCAGCTACGGCCAGTTTGACCCTACCGCCTGGCGTTCGCGCAGTCAGGACCGCCTGCAGGCCTGGGGTTTCAACACGTTGGGGGGCTGGAGTGAGCCGGCTTTTGCGGGCGATGCGCGTATGCCGTTCACCCTCTCGCTGTCGATTCGTGGCGATTACGCCACCATCAGCACGGGTGTCGATTGGTGGGGCGCGATGCCGGATCCGTTTGATCCGCGCTTTGCCATGGCCACCGAGCGTGCCGTGGCGATTGCCTCGCGCGATCACCGTGACAATCCCTGGTTGCTGGGCTATTTCGCCGACAACGAGCTAGCCTGGGCTGGCTCGGCGGATGATCCCCATGGCCGTTATGCCCTGGCATATGCCACGTTGCGCCTGACCACCGACGTGCCGGCCAAGCGCGCTTTCCTCAAGCAGCTGCGCGACAAGTACCGTAACCAAAATGGCCTGTCGCGTGCCTGGGGTATCGAGCTGCAAGCCTGGGAGCTGATGGAAGATCCAGGCTTCCAGGCACCGTTGCCGAGCGCCGAATTCCCAGCCATCGAAAAGGACATGCAGGCATTCCTGCGCCTGTATGCGCAAACCTACTTCAAGACCATTGCTGACTCGCTTGCCTGGCATGCGCCCAACCACTTGCTGCTGGGCGGTCGTTTTGCCAGCAGCATCCCCGAGGCGGTGAATGCCTGCGCCGAGTTCTGCGACGTACTGAGCTTCAACTTCTACACCCGCGAGCCGCAGCACGGTTATGACTTTGCGGCATTGCGGCAGCTGGATAAGCCTGTGCTGGTCAGCGAGTTCCATTTCGGCTCGCGTGATCGCGGGCCATTCTGGGGCGGAGTGGCTGAGGTCTACAAGGAGCAAGAGCGTGGCCCGGCCTATGCCCACTTCCTCGGCAAGGCTCTGGAAGAACCACAGATTGTCGGTGTGCACTGGTTCCAGTACCTGGATCAGCCAGTTACCGGTCGCCTGCTGGATGGTGAAAATGGTCACCTTGGCCTGGTGGCCATCACCGACCGCCCTTGGCAGGGCTTTGTCAAAACGGTGCGCAACGCCAACCTGGATGTGCCGAACGTTCTGCTCAAGTCCGTACCGGCCAGTGCACCTGAAAAGCCGTAACGCCCCATTCGCCAGGCTGATAATGGGGTTGCCAATCTTGCGCCGGGTTCACCGCCGGCGCTGGAGCTGGAACAATCCGAGGCATTGAGCCAAGCATGAACGAGGAGAGGGTGGTGCAGATACAGGGTTATTTCGACCTCAAGTTCGAGGCGTTGCGTGACGGTTTTGCGGCGTTGTTCGAGGAGCCGCAAGAGCGCGGTATGGCGCTTTGTGTGCAGGTGGGCGGTGAAACCGTGGTCGATCTGTGGGCCGGTGTGGCCGACAAGGACGGCCAGCAGGCCTGGCACAGCGATACCATCCTCAACCTGTTTTCCTGCACCAAAACCTTCACTGCAGTTACCGCGTTGCAGCTGGTGGCCGAAGGCAAGCTGGAACTGGATGCGCCCGTGGCGCGCTACTGGCCGGAGTTTGCTGCAGCTGGCAAAGAGAAGATCACCCTGCGTCACTTGCTTAGCCATCAGGCCGGGCTGCCGGCCCTGCGTGAGATGTTATCGGCCGAAGCCCTGTACGACTGGCAGGCCATGACCACTGCGCTGGCCGCCGAACAACCCTGGTGGGCCTTGGGTGAGGGCCATGGCTATGCGCCGATTACCTACGGCTGGCTGGTGGGTGAAGTGCTGCGCCGAGTCGAGGGACGCGGGCCTGGCGAATCCATCGTCGCGCGTACGGCCAAACCGCTGGGGCTGGATTTCCATGTTGGCCTGGCCGATGAAGAGTTCGACCGGGTGGCGATCATTTCCCGCGGCAAGGGCAACTTCGGCGACGCGGCAGCCCAGCGCTTGCTCAAGACCATGATGAGCGAGCCTGCGGCCATGAGCACGCGGGCCTTTACCAATCCGCCGTCGATCATGACCAGTACCAACAAGCCTGAATGGCGGCGTATGCAGCAGCCGGCAGCCAACGGCCACGGCAATGCCCGCAGCCTGGCTGGTTTCTACAGTGGTCTGCTGGATGGGCGTCTGCTGGAAAGCGAACTGCTAGACGAACTGACCCGTGAGCACGCCGTGGGCGAGGACAAGACCCTGCTGACCCGCACCCGCTTCGGCCTGGGTTGCATGCTCGACCAGCCCGAGGTCGCCAACGCCACCTACGGCATGGGCCCGCGCGCTTTTGGCCACCCGGGAGCCGGTGGTTCCATTGGTTTTGCCGACCCGGAACGGGATGTGGCCTTCGGTTTTGTCACCAATAACCTGGGACCGTTCGTCTTGATGGACCCCCGTGCGCAGAAACTTGCGCGTCTATTGGCTGATTGTTTATAGCCAGCTCGGCTAAACTGCGGCGCAACATGGCATGGCTTGCTGTTTATGCAGGCCATGACCGGCTTCTTTATTTGCTCACGATGTGGATTCCCGATGCTCGCCAACAGAACTCTCGCCATTGCCCTGTGTGTCCTGATTAGCGGCTGCAGCCTGTTCGAAAAGTCCGAAAAGCCTGCACCGAAAGTCGTCGCCATGCCGCCACCGGCAGTCACTCAGGCCTGGCTGGATGTGTACGAGCCGAAGGTGCGCGAAGCCATCAAGGGCACCCACTTCGAGTTCGAGCGCCGGGAAAACCTGCTGGTGGTCACCGCGCCGGTGCAGGGTTCGTTCAACCCGGATCGTCCCCATATGATGTTGCCGACCACCCTCGGCCCGCTGAGCCGCATGGCCAAGCTGCTGGAGAGTGACGAAACCATCGGCGTACTGATTCTCGGCCATGCCGACAGCAGCGGTGAAGTAAATGCCAACCGCGAGCTGAGCCATCAGCGCGCCCGCGCGTTCACCTCGATCTTCCGCCTCAGTGGCCTCAAACAGAATCGTCTGATGGTCAAGGGTCTGGGCTCGGACATGCCGCGTGCCGCCAACGACAGTCAGCAAGGCCGTGCGCTGAACCGCCGGGTAGAGATTCTCCTGACTTCGAAAGACACCCTTAACGCGCTGATCGCCAAGTACAGCCAGCCTGCTCCGGCCCCTGCCACCGCAGTTGCGGCGAGCAAGCCCGCAACTGACAAGAATGCGAAAACCGTAGCCAAGGCTGATAAGCCTGCTGCCGCTCAGTAACGCGGGCTACCCAGCGGCGCGTTGCCGCAGATCAAGCCAGATAGAGCGCTCGCGGGTAAGCTAGGCAACATCTGTTGAAGAGGATTTGCCGATGACTCAGACCCTGGCTGATATGCGCCGTGATTACACCCGCGATGGCTTAAGTGAGGCGCAAGCGCCGCTTGAGCCTTTTGCGTTATTTGAGCAATGGTTTGCCGATGCGGTGAAGACCGAGCAATTGCCGGTCGAACCGAATGCCATGACCCTGGCGACCGTCGATGCTGAAGGGCGCCCGCATTGCCGGGTGCTGCTGCTCAAGGGCCTGGATGCGCGTGGTTTCACCTTTTTCAGCAACTATGACAGCGCCAAAGGCCAACACCTGGCCGCCAACCCTTTTGCCGCCATGACCTTCTTCTGGCCCAGCCTGGAGCGCCAGGTGCGCATTGAAGGGCGCGTCGAGCGGGTCACTGCCGAAGAGTGCGATGCCTACTTTCAGGTGCGCCCGCTGGGCAGCCGTCTTGGTGCCTGGGCTTCACCGCAGAGTCGGGTGATTGCCGACCGTGCCGAGCTGGAAGGGTTGCTGGCCGAGACCGAACAGCGTTTTCTTGATCGTGCGCCGCATTGCCCGCCGCATTGGGGTGGCTACCGCCTGCTGCCAGAACGCATCGAGTTCTGGCAAGGGCGCTCCAGTCGTCTGCATGACCGCCTGAATTTCCGCCTGCAGGGTGCGAGCTGGCTGCGTGAGCGTCTGGCGCCCTGAATAGGTTTCAGTCGCCGGGGTACTGCGTAGCGGCTTGCTCCAGCCAGGCGGGCAGGGCGCTGCGCTTGATGCCAGCGGACTGCGCCTGCGCCAGGCGAGCGAGCATATAGCTACGCTTGGCCGCTGAGTCGCCGGCCAGCGACAGCGCCAGGTCGCGGTCCATCCAGCGCTTGATCCGTACATACAGCCACCAGTGGAAGTACAGCCCGGCAACACTGGTGATGACGACGATAAAGTAATCCATAAATCCCCCCAAACCTGGTGTTAGCTTAGGCTACGCGGTGCTTCGCTCTGAACGTGGCGCAATGTCGCGCCACGGTTCTGGTGTGTTGCCGGGGTAAAGTTTTGCCGCAGATTGGCGAGTGACATATAAGCTCAGCAGGCGTTCTAATGGATACCTGCCCAATTGGAGAACTGATCATGCGTAAACCCTTGCTGTTGCTTGCCTCGTTCGCTGCGCTGGCCCTGCTGGGTGGTTGTGCTTCCAGCCTGACTGGCGATACCTATTCGCGCGATGAGGCGCGTACCGTACAGACCGTGCGCATGGGCACCATCGAAGCGCTGCGTCCGGTGAAGATTGAAGGCACGAAAACCCCCATCGGCGCGGGTGCCGGTGCGGTGATCGGCGGTGTCGCCGGCAGTGGTGTGGGTGGTGGTCGCGGCAGTGCCGTGGCGGCAGTGATTGGCGCAGTGGCGGGTGGCCTGCTGGGCGCGATGACCGAAGAAGGCCTGACCCGCACCCAGGGTGTGGAAATCACCGTGCTGGAAGATGACGGCAGCATGCGTGCCTATGTGCAGGCGGTGGAAGAGAATCAGATTTTCCGTGTCGGTGAACGTGTGCGCATCATGACCGTGAATGGCACCAGCCGCGTTACTCACTGAGTGTCAAAGAGACCGGATCAGTCCTGACTGATCCGGTTTTTTATTGCCTTTTTTCCAGATGAGCCAGATGTTCATCGGCGTTTCTCCGGTTTTTCAGGCAAGCTCGCGGAAATCACAGTGTTTAGTAATAATTCTATCCATGACGTCTGGGCGATAGTTATGGATAATCGCACACGCTTTTGTGCCAACGGGCTTTAGTTGTGCTGCAGTGCAATACTTTGGCGCGGGTTGTGGCTCTGGTGATACCTGTGCCTGCCTGCCAGTAGCAGGTTAGAAGACCGTTGAAAGACGTAGGCGAGGCCGGCAAGACAAGGCAAAACAGGCGAGGAAGCGGAGTTTACTGGTGTAAATGAGCATTACTCGTTTCACTCGCCCTCCGGGTCGCGCTGAAGCGCGTTAGCCACAAGTGGCATTCCGAGCCGGTTTTTAACGCAGTGTTGCCAACGCAGGTAGTTTTTCAACGGCCTGTTAGGGAGTCACCGGGTACGTGCCGGGTTCGTATTAAGGGGTTTTTCTATGACGCTTGCGCTGATCATCGCCTTGCCATTTCTCGGCATGTTTCTGCCTTTGCTGGCCGAGCGCCTGGGCCGTTCCGCCTGCGCTGTGGCGACGGTATTGGCACCGCTGACGGCGTTGGTGCTGTTGTTCTCGCAGCAGTCTGCGGTATTTGCCGGTGAAGTGCTTAAGGTCAAGCTTGAGTGGTTGCCGGCTCTGGGCCTGAATCTCAGCCTGCGCCTGGATGGCCTGGGCTTTCTGTTTGCCCTGCTGATTCTCGGTATCGGCCTGCTGGTCATTCTTTACGCGCGCTATTACTTGTCGAAGAAGGAGCCGATGGGCCGCTTCTTCGCCTTCCTGCTGCTGTTTATGGGCGCCATGCTCGGCGTGGTGCTCTCGGAAAACCTGCTGCTGATGCTGATGTTCTGGGAGCTGACTAGCCTGTCGTCGTTCCTCTTGATCGGTTTCTGGGGCGCCCGTTCGGATGCGCGCAAAGGCGCGCGCATGGCCCTGGCTGTGACGGGTGGTGGTGGCCTGGCACTGTTTGCCGGGATTCTGCTGGTCGGTCATATCGCCGGCAGTTTTGAACTGACACAGGTGCTGGCCGCCGGTGAGCAGATTCGCGGCCATGCGCTGTATCCGTTAGCGCTGATTCTGGTGCTGCTGGGGGTGTTCACCAAATCGGCGCAGTTCCCGTTCCATTTCTGGTTGCCCCACGCCATGGCGGCACCGACGCCGGTATCGGCCTATCTGCATTCGGCGACCATGGTCAAGGCCGGGGTGTTTCTCCTGGCGCGTCTGTACCCGGCGTTGGCGGGATCGGAGTGGTGGTTCTACCTGGTCAGTATCACCGGCCTGGTGACCTTGCTGGTCGGTGCCGGGATGGCGCTGTTTCAGCATGACCTCAAGGGCTTGCTGGCCTATTCGACCATCAGCCACCTGGGCCTGATCACCTTGCTGTTCGGTCTGGATACCCGCCTGGCGGCTGTGGCGGCAGTGTTCCACATCATCAACCACGCCACCTTCAAGGCCTCGCTGTTTATGGCGGCGGGGATCATCGACCACGAAACCGGCAGTCGCGATATGCGGCGCATCAACGGTATGTGGAAGTACATGCCGCATACGGCCGTGCTGGCGATGGTAGCGGCCTCGGCGATGGCCGGGGTGCCGCTGCTCAACGGCTTCCTGAGCAAGGAAATGTTCTTTACCGAGACGCTCAACCAGCACCTGCTGGGCAGCTTCAACTGGGTGATCCCTGCAGCGGCAACCCTGGCTGGGGTGTTCTCGGTGGCGTATTCGTTGCGCTTTATCCACGACGTGTTCTTCAACGGCGAGCCGGTCGATCTGCCAAATTACCCGCCCCATGAGCCGCCGCGCTATATGAAGGTGCCGGTGGAGATCCTGGTGTTCCTCTGCCTGCTGGTGGGTATCGTGCCGGCCTACACCGTGGCGCCGTTGCTGGCGACTGCCGCTTCGGCAACCTTGGGCGGTGATGTACCGAGTTACAGCCTGGCGATCTGGCACGGTTTCAACCTGCCACTGCTGATGAGCTTTATTGCCCTGTTCGGCGGGATTCTGGTGTACGTGTTCCGTCAGCCGTTGTTCCGCTGGTACGCCGGGTTGCCGAGTGTGGATGCCAAGCTACTGTTTGAGCAGGCCGTGCAGGTGCTGGTGAAGCTGTGTGCGGTGTTCACCCAGTGGCTGGAAAACGCTTCACTGCAGCGTTATCTGGCGTTGCTGTTGGCTGCGGCACTGTTGGCAGTGACGCAGGGGCTGAGTTCATTGCCGCAGATCAGCGGGCCGGTGGCGATGACCGAAATTGACGGCATCACGGCTCTGGGGCTAGGCATCATGGCCCTGGCCGCGTTGGTGACGGTGATTTTCCATCGTCAGCGCCTGGTGTCGCTGCTGATGCTCAGCGTGGTCGGGCTGATGGTGGCTCTAGCCTTTGCTCGCTATTCGGCGCCGGATCTGGCCCTGACCCAGCTCTCGGTAGAGGTGGTGACCATCATCCTGTTGATGCTTGCGCTGTTCTTCCTGCCGGCGCAGACGCGCATCGAGTCGAGCAGCCTGCGCGGCCTGCGCGATTTCACCCTGGCGGTCGGCAGTGGGGTGATGGTGGCGATTCTGGTGTTCGCCGTGCTGACCCGGCCGTACGACAGCATTTCCGCATTCTTCCTGGAGAACAGTGTGCCGGGCGGTGGCGGCACCAACGTGGTCAACGTGATTCTGGTGGACTTCCGCGGCTTCGATACCTTGGGCGAGGTCACCGTGCTGGCGATTGCTGCCGTCGGCATCTTTGCGCTGCTTGATGGCTTGCGCCTGTTCCAGCCAGAGGTCGATGCGCAGGGCCGTAACTGGGCGCGTGACCGCCATCCGCTGATTCTTGCCACTCTGTCGCGGGTGCTGTTGCCGATGGCGCTGCTGGTCTCGGTGTTTATCTTCCTGCGCGGGCACAACCTGCCGGGTGGCGGCTTTATCGCCGGTTTGGTGACGGCCGTGGCGCTGATCCTGCAATACGTCGCCAGCGGCGTGCAGTGGACACAATCGCGCCTGCCGCTGAATTACCAGGGCATGGCGGGCCTCGGCGTGATGATCGCCGGCCTGACGGGTTTGGGCAGCTGGCTGTTTGACCGGCCGTTCCTGACCTCGGCCTTCGGGCATTTCCATATCCCGCTGGTCGGTGAAATCGAGTTGGCCACCGCCATGTTGTTCGACCTGGGCGTGTACTTGACGGTTGTCGGCGCGACCCTGCTGATTCTCGCCAACCTGGGCAAGCTGACCCAGGAAAAAGCTGCACAAGAGGTGCTTTGAGATGGAAGCCATATTTGCCGCAACCCTGGGCATCCTCACCGCCAGCGGTGTGTACCTACTGCTGCGTGCGCGGACCTTCCCGGTAGTGCTGGGGCTGACGCTGATTTCCTATGCGGTCAACCTGTTCCTGTTTGCCATGGGCCGCCTGCAGAGTGGTGTGGTCACGGTGATCGGCAAGAGCAGCGAGTACGCTGACCCGCTGCCGCAGGCGCTGGTGCTGACCGCCATCGTGATCGGTTTTGCCATGACCGCCTTCGTCGTGGTGCTGGCGCTGCGCAGCGTGGGCGAAACCCGGACCGACCATGTTGATGGCCAGGAGCCTGCGCAATGAATCACGGCTTGATCCTGCCCATTCTGCTGCCGATGTTTGCCGGCAGCCTGTTGCTGCTCGGCGCTGGTTTGAGCTTGCGAGTCAAACGCAGCCTGTCGCTGCTGGCCACCTTGTTGCTGTTGCCATTGAGCGGCTATCTGCTTTGGCTGGCCGATCAGGGCGTGCTGCAGGTGTATGCCGCCGGTAACTGGGCGGCGCCGTTCGGCATCATCCTGCTGCTCGATCGGCTGAGCGCTTTGCTGCTGGTGGTTACGGCGGTACTTGGCAGCTTTGCCTTGCTCTATGCGATGCGTGGCGACGATGAACGTGGGCAGAGTTTCCATGCGCTGTTCCAGTTCCAGCTGATGGGTATCAATGGCGCCTTTCTCACCGGGGACCTGTTCAACCTGTTCGTGTTCTTCGAGATTCTGCTGATCGCCTCCTATGCGCTGCTGGTGCACGGCGGCGGGGCAGAGCGGGTGCGCGCAGGCTTGCATTACGTGGTGCTGAACCTGGTGGGCTCGGCGTTCTTCCTGCTTGCGGTCGGCGTGCTGTATGGCATCACCGGTACCCTGAACATGGCGGATATGGCCAGTCGGGTGGCCGCAGCCGGACCGGATGATGCAGCGCTGCTCGGTGCTGCCGGGTTGTTGCTACTGGTGGTGTTCGGCCTCAAGGCGGCGTTTCTGCCGCTGTATTTCTGGCTGCCCAAGGCCTATGCCTCGGCCACTGCGCCGGTCGCTGCGCTGTTTGCGATCATGACCAAGGTCGGCCTGTATTCGATCATCCGCGTATACACGCTGATCTTCGGTGACGATGCTGGCAGCCTGGCCAATATGGCCAATGACTGGCTCTGGCCGATTGCCTTGCTGACCCTGGCACTGGGTGTGATTGGCGCCTTGGCAGCGGTCAGCCTGCAGGGGCTGTTGGCCTATCTGGTGGTGGTGTCGGTCGGCACCTTGCTCGCCGGTATTGCCATCGGCACTGAGCAAGCCTTGGCTGGTGCCCTGTATTACCTGGTGCACAGTACGTGGGTGGCCGGTGGGCTGTTCCTGCTTGCTGATCTGATTGCCCGTCAGCGCGGCGACAAGCAGGGGCTGCTGGTGCAAGGCCCGGCGTTGCAGAACCCGCATCTGCTCGGCGGTTTGTTCTTCTTCGGCGCGATTGCTGTGGCCGGCCTGCCGCCGCTGTCTGGGTTTATCGGCAAGCTGTTGCTGCTGCGCTCGCTGGAGCCGGGTGTGCAGGCGCTTATGCTGTGGCCTGTGGTGCTGGGCGGCGGCCTGCTGACCCTGGTGGCCCTGAGCCGTGCCGGCAGCATGCTGTTCTGGCGTGTCGGCTTGAGCCAGCTGGATAGCGCTGAGCTGGATTACGGCCGGCTACTGGCCTGCGCCGGCTTGCTGCTGCTCAGCCTGCTGCTGATGGTTGGCGCCGCGCCGCTGCTCAGTTACGTCGAGGCCACCGCCAGCCAGCTGCATGACCTGGCGTTGTACCGGCAAATCATCGAATCGGGAGCTGCACGATGAAAGCACGTCGCTGGTTACCCCATCCGCTGCTGAGCCTGTGCCTGCTGCTGGTCTGGTTACTGCTGATGAATGATCTGAGTCTGGGCCACTGGCTGCTCGGGGCGCTGCTCGGCTGGGCGATTCCGCTGTTGACCCAGGTGTTCTGGATCAACCCGCCACGGGTGCACAAACCGTTCAAGCTGTGCCTGTTTCTGCTGCGCATCCTTGGCGATATCGTTACCGCCAACCTGCAGGTGGCCAAGCTGATCCTTGGGCCGACCACCAAGCTGCGTCCGGCGTTCGTGGAAATCCCCATGCTGCTGGAAGATGAACTGGCCCTGACCATGCTCACCAGCATCATCTCCCTGACCCCGGGCACGGTGTCTGCTGACCTCAGCGATGACCGCAAGATGCTCCTGGTGCACGGCCTGGACGTGCCGGACGCCGACGCCTTGGTCGCGGAAATCAAACAGCGTTACGAAGCCCCACTGCTGGAGGTGTTCACATGCTCGCCTACGTGATCCCGCTGTGCCTGGTGATCATCGGCCTGGCCCTGGTACTGACCATGGCGCGTCTGATCATCGGTCCGGATCTGCCCGACCGCATCCTCGCCCTGGATACCCTGTATATCAACGCGATCGCCATGCTGGTGCTGTTCGGCATCTGGCTGAGTTCGGACCTGTATTTTGAAGCGGCCCTGCTGATCGCGGTGATGGGGTTTATCGGCACGGTGGCAGTGGCCAAGTATTTGCTGCGCGGTGACATCATCGAATGAGAACGAGTTTACGATCTGCTGCGCATCGGCCCTGCTGCGTTAAGAACAGGCTCGGATTGCTCATTTACAGCTCGTAAACTCCGCTTGATTCGCTGCGCTCACCCTGCGGGCCAGCCTACGGCTGTTACTGCGCTACGCTACGTTTCTCGCCTGTTCTTGCCTTGCATGGCTCTAGCTCGCGAGATCGTAAAAACGTTCAACGTTCTACGGAGACTGCTGAATGGATACCTGGATCGAAGCGCTGGTGGCGCTGTTTCTGCTGATCGGCAGCCTGTTCGCACTGATCGGCGCAATCGGCCTGTACCGCCTGCCGGATTTTTTTATGCGCCTGCACGGCCCGACCAAGGCCAGCACCCTGGGCGTGGGCGGCATGGTGATCGCCTCGCTGATCTACTTCAGTTTTCGTGGTGAGGGCGTCAGCCTGCATGAGCTATTGATCGCTCTGTTTCTGTTTATCACCGCACCGGTCAGCGCCCACATGTTGGCCAAAGCCGCACTGCAGCAGAAGCTGCGGATCAACGAGCAAACGCGCGGTAAACCCTGGGAACAATAAGGTGCCGCTTGCTTCGCGCTTCCTGTGGGAGGGGCTTTAGCCGCGACGGGTGTCTCGTCTCGAACCACCCCGCACAGTTCGCGGCGCTGACTGTATCTGTCGGCGCCGCGCCAGCCTCTCTACACTGCAGCCTTTAGTCAGGGGCTTGGGTATGCGTGAGCAGGGAAGGGGCATCGCGGTGATCTGCCTGGTGATCGCCATGGCACTGTGGGGCAGTTCGTTTATTGCGCTGAAACTGGCCTTTGCCGAGCTGCCGCCGCTGTGGGTGATCTTCGGCCGTATGGCCCTTGGCAGCCTGGTGTTTCTGCTGGCCTGGCGCTGGCGCGGGCAGATGCACTACCGCACAGGTGACTGGAAGTACCTGCTGGGCCTGGCGGCCTGCGAACCCTGTTTGTATTTCCTCTTCGAAGCCCTGGCGCTGCAGCACACCAGCGCTGCTCAGGCGGGCATGGTTACGGCCTTGCTGCCGCTGCTGGTGGCGGTGGGCGCCTTTATCTTTCTGCGTGAGCGGATCAGTCGCACGACGCTGGCGGGTTTTCTGCTCGCGGTGGTGGGGGCGGTGTGGCTAAGCCTGGCCGGCAGCGCCGATGAGCACGCGAGCAACCCGATTCTCGGCAACTTCTATGAGCTGCTGGCGATGCTCTGCGCCATGGGGTACACCCTGTTGCTCAAGCACCTGTCATCGCGTTATTCGCCCTTTTTGCTGACCGCCATGGTGGCTTTTGTCGGCACTGTTTTCTTTCTGCCCCTGGCACTGTTCAGTGCGCCTTTGCCAACCCGCGTCAGCCCCATGGGCCTGGGCGCGGTGGCGTACCTGGGGATTCTGGTCACGGTGGGCGCTTACGGGTTGTACAACTTCGGCGTCAGCCGCCTGCCGGCCAGCCAGGCGTCGGGCTTTACCAACCTGATTCCGGTATTCACCCTGCTGTTCGCCATACTGCTCTTGGGCGAAAGCCTGAATGGCATGCAGATGCTGGCGGCGGGATTGGTGTTCGCCGGCGTGCTGCTTAGCCAGTGGCGCGGGACGCGAGTGGTGCCGGCCGGTGTGCTGGATTAAGGAGCAGGGCATGAGTGAGTCAAGAACCTGGGCGCGCGAGGCGATCCGCATTATCGAGGCGGACTTTCAGCGTAGCGCCGATACCCACCTGATTCCCCTGGCGCTGCCGGGCTTGCCGGGCGTTGAGCTGTATTTCAAGGATGAGTCCAGCCACCCCACCGGCAGCCTTAAGCATCGCCTGGCGCGTTCGCTGTTTCTCTATGCACTGTGCAATGGCTGGCTCAAACCCGGTGCGCCGGTGATCGAGGCCTCCAGCGGTTCCACGGCAATCTCCGAAGCGTATTTCGCCCGTTTGCTTGGCCTGCCGTTTATTGCGGTGATGCCGGCCAGCACCTCTAAGGAGAAGATCGCTCAGATCGCTTTCTACGGCGGCCAGAGCCATCTGGTGCAGGACCCAACGCAGATCTACGCCGAGTCCGAGCGCCTGGCGCGCGAAACCGGCGGGCATTTTATGGATCAGTTCACCTACGCCGAGCGCGCCACTGACTGGCGCGCCAATAACAACATCGCCGAATCGATCTTCCAGCAGCTGCGCAGCGAGCGCTTCCCTGAGCCTAGCTGGCTGGTGTCCAGCCCAGGTACTGGCGGCACCCTGGCAACGCTGGGGCGCTATGTGCGTTATCGCCGTCACAGCACTCAGGTGCTGTGCGCCGATGCCGAGCGTTCGGTGTTCTTCGATTACTACCGCACGGCTGATGCCAGCCTGTGCCTGAGCCATGGTTCGCGTATCGAAGGCATCGGTCGGCCACGGGTCGAGGCGTCCTTTCTGCCATCGGTGATCGACGCCATGTGTAAGGTGCCGGATGCGTTGTCCCTGGCCGCCATGCATTACCTGGCGCAGCGTCTGGGGCGCAAAGTGGGCGGCTCCAGTGGCACCAACCTGATCGGCGCACTGCTGGTTGCGCAGCGGATGGTCGCGGTAGGGGAATCCGGTTCGGTGGTGGCGATTCTCTGCGATAGTGGCGAGCGCTATGCCGACACTTATTACGATCAGGTCTGGCTCAGCGCCCAGGGTTTCGACCTGGAGGAGCTAATTGCCGCCGTGGCCGACTGCGCCGAGCAGGGCACGCCATTGCCCATCGACCTGCCCAGCGCAGGGTTGTAGCGCAAAGAGGGTGCGCCGCTGCGTGGGAGGCGCTTTAGCGGCGAGCTTTTGGGCATTTCGCGGCTAAAGCCCCTCCTTCGGATCAGGCTTCGGCAATCCCCAGCATGTCGCGAATCAGCGCTTCAGCCACGCGAATGCCATCGACCCCGGCGGAGAGAATGCCGCCGGCGTAACCCGCGCCTTCCCCGGCTGGGTACAAACCGCGCACATTGAGGCTCTGCATATCCGCGCCACGGGTGATGCGCAGCGGCGAGGAGGTGCGGGTCTCGATGCCGGTCAGCACCGCGTCATGCAGGTCGAAGCCTTTGATCTGCTTGCCGAAGGCCGGTAGCGCTTCGCGGATGGCTTCAATTGCAAAGTCCGGCAATGCCAGGGCCAGATCGCCCAGTTTAATTCCCGGTTTGTACGACGGCTCGACGCTGCCCAGCTCAGTAGACGGCTTGCCGGCGATAAAGTCGCCAACCAGTTGCCCCGGTGCTTCGTAGCTGCTGCCGCCGAGCAGATAGGCCTGAGACTCCAGACGTTCCTGCAATTCAACACCCGCCAGCGGGCCACCCGGATAGTCCTGCTCCGGAGTGATGCCAACGACGATGCCCGAGTTGGCGTTACGCTCGTTGCGCGAATACTGGCTCATGCCGTTGGTCACCACGCGGTTCGGCTCCGAGGTGGCCGCGACCACGGTGCCGCCCGGGCACATGCAGAAGCTGTAGACCGAGCGGCCGTTCTTGGCGTGGTGCACCAGTTTGTAATCGGCAGCACCGAGTTTCGGGTGGCCGGCGTATTTACCCAGGCGCGCGCGGTCGATCAGGCCTTGTGGGTGCTCGATACGGAAGCCCACCGAGAACGGCTTGGCCTCCATAAACACTTCACGCTTGTGCAGCATGCGGAAGGTGTCACGCGAGCTGTGGCCCAGGGCCAGGATCACCTGACGGCTGAGAATCTGCTCGCCGCTGTCGAGCACCACGCCCTTGAGCTGGCCGTCTTCGATCAGTACATCAATGACGCGCTGCTGGAAGCGCACTTCGCCGCCCAGGGCTTTGATCTCTTCGCGCATGGTGGCAACCACGCCGGTGAGGCGGAAGGTACCGATATGCGGCTTGCTGACGTAGAGGATTTCGTCCGGCGCGCCGGCTTTGACGAACTCATGCAGCACCTTGCGTCCGTAATGCTTGGGATCCTTGATCTGGCTGTACAGCTTGCCGTCGGAGAAAGTGCCGGCACCGCCTTCACCAAACTGCACGTTGGATTCGGGGTTGAGCACCTTCTTGCGCCACAAGCCCCAGGTGTCCTTGGTGCGCTGGCGCACTTCGGTGCCGCGCTCCAGCACGATGGGTTTCAGGCCCGCCTGGGCGAGAATCAGCGCGGCGAAAATCCCGCAGGGGCCAAAGCCGACCACCAGCGGGCGTTCGGTGAGGTCGTGCGGGGCGTAGCCAACCGGCTTGTAGGATGTGTCAGGGGCGATGCTGATATGCCGGTCATCAGCGAGCTTGTGCAACAGCGCCGCTTCATCGTGGACCTGGCAATCGATGGTGTAGATAAAGTGCAGCTCGGTGGATTTCTTGCGCGCATCGTAGCTGCGCTTGAACAGGGTGAAATCGAGCAGCTCGCTGTCGGTGATGCCCAAGCGCTGGACGATGGCCGGGCGCAGGGCTTCTTCGGGATGGTCGAGGGGCAGCTTGAGTTCGGTGATACGAAGCATGAGGAACGATCCACTTTCAGGGCCGGAGGCAACCCGGCAGCTTTAAAAGGCGGCGATTATACGCCTGATCGGTGCTTAAAGGCCGCCGCCGATCACGGGCAGCGGCCTGACATGCTGAGTGTTAGCGTGTTTCAGGCTTTACCCAGGCAAGCATCACATCGAGCATGCGGTTGGCGAAGGCCCACTCGTTGTCATACCAAGCCAGCACCTTGACCAGATCGCCCTGCACACGGGTGTGGCTGAGGTCTGCCACGCAGGACACGGGATGTCCGTTGAAGTCGCCGGAGACCAGCGGCAACTCGTTGCATTCCATCACGCCCGGCGGCAATTGCCGCGCGCCTTCCCGCAGCGCTGCGTTGATCGCTTCACGGCTGGTCGGGCGCTCGCAGGTAAAGGTCAGGTCGACCAGCGAGACGTTGGGCGTCGGTACACGGATCGACAGACCATCCAGGCGGCCAGCCAGCTCCGGCATGACCAGACCGATGGCCTTGGCTGCACCGGTGCTGGTGGGAATCATCGACAGGGCGGCGGCACGGGCGCGGTAAAGATCGCTGTGGGTCTTGTCCAGCAGGTTCTGGTCATTGGTGTAGGAGTGGATGGTGTTGACCAGCCCCTGACGGATGCCCACGGCCTCATGCAGCACCTTGGCCAGCGGCGCCAGGCAATTGGTGGTACAGGAAGCGTTGGAAACGATCTGCTGATCGCCCAGCAGCTGATGATTGACGCCGTAGACCACGGTCAGGTCAGCGCTGTCCAGCGGGTGCGAGAGCAGCACGCGTGGGCTACCGGCGCTGATGTGCTGTTCGACTTGATCGCGTTTCTTCAGCTTGCCGGTGCATTCGAGCACCAGATCCAGCGCATGCTCACGCCAAGGCAAGTTGCTCACTTCGCGCTCACGCAGCAGTTGGATCGGGTGGCCGTTTACAAGCAAGGTATCGCCGTCCAGGCTGATCTCCCCGGGAAAGCGGCCGAAGGTGGAGTCGAAGCGGGTGAGGTGGGCGAGGGTGCTTTGCTCACCCAGGTCGTTGATCGCGGTGAGGTGGATCTGTTGCTCCAGTTTGCGCTCGAACAACGAGCGCACCAGGCAGCGACCGATACGTCCATATCCATTGATGGCAATGCGCAGCATAGTGATATTCCTTTGGCTGACTTCGTTGTCAGTTTAGGTCAATCACCAGGCAGGTCGCTGATCTATCTCAGTTCACTGCGCATTGCTGCGACTCAGTTAGTCGTTGCGCGCGCCGCCGAGGTAACCGCAGCCGCGCAGGACCTGATCGTTAAGACGCAACTCGGCACTCAGGTGCTGGACGGCACCACTCATGCTGTCGACACAGCGTTGCTTGGCCACCCAGAGCTCAAGCCGCTGGCCATTGGCTTCGCTGCTCAGGTTGAGACGGCCTTCCGGCAGTTGTTCTTCCAGATAGGGCAGTGCTTGTGGCTCCTGCCCCAGACGGTGGAGGACCAGCCCCTGGTTGCTTACAGCAATGTTCCAGTCCGGTTCATGGCCGCTGGCACGCAGCAGCGTGCGGGCGAAGTTGATGTCGCCACAGCCAGGCCCTTCGGCTTGTAGGCGATACACCTGGCTGGGGATAAATTTGCCATCGACATCCTTCTGGGGGCTGGCTTGCAACTGCCCACGCATATCGACATACAGGCTGCTAGAGCCATCAGCCAGAAGGCCGGCAACATCGCGGCTCAGTCCATTTGCGCCGGCATCCTCAACCATAAATTGGCGCTGCTCCTGGCAAGGGCGAAAGCGCAGCTGTCCGGCGTTCAGGCTGAGTTCACCTTGCAGGCGACTTTGTGTGGGCGCGGTTTCAGTAGGTTTTTCGGTAAACACCTGGCAACTGGCAAGCAGTGGCAGCACGGCAAAGCAAAAAGGGCGGCTGAAACGCATCATGGCACTCCTGAAAAGTGCGCTCACGTTACCTAGGCCCCTGATTGATCACAAGGGTATTGCAGTAGTCGTGATCCGCGGGGAAGTGCACGCCAGTGAGCGAAGCGAACGGTTTGAACCATTTGTTAGAAGGCGCGTTACACATGGTACAGGCCGTATAGATAGATACAACAAACTCCGGCAATCAAAGATATAGCGATAAATGCGAGCTTGAGGAGATCAGTGTGGCGTTTAAGTATCAGAGTAAGCCAGGCTCCTGCTAACGCAGCGGTTGCGAGCAAAACTAATGCGCCAATTAATGTAGAGCCGAATAGCTCACCAGCCAGACCGCCCCAAATGGCTCCGATAAATGCGAAGCCAAGAAACGTAATGGGCTTAGACACCGGTTGTGACTGGGCAGAGTCAAGCAGTCTCATGCCGGATAACCAACGACCCTGCCAAATACCGCCAAAGCCAACACCAATACAGACAGCAGAAAAACTGGCAACTGGACCTAAGAATTGAGCTAGTAAAACAGCAAATGCAATTGAAATGGCGAGACTGAGCAAGAAGCGCCATGTGAAAAGGATTGCGATGATTGAGGCTGCGATATCCATGAGACTTCTAACGTTTGGTTAAGGGGCGGGCTTTAGCCCGTCCCAGCGAACGAAGTGAGCGATTTGAACGCATTGTTAGCGGTCTACACCAAAGTCTTGATGAAGCTTGGCAAGGTCATTCCATTCGTTATCTTCGTAGAAATTTATTTCGATGGGGTAAGCCGGATGGCCATGCAAGGCGTGATTGAAGTTGACCATAAAGTGTTCGCGATCAGCTATGTAAAAAGCGAACTCCTTCAGGTTGTTTCCTGTCGCAGAGTAGACATCAAGGTAAAGTGTTTCTCTACCGTCTATTGTTTCGAGAGCATCTTCGAGCTTGACCATTGCCTCATTGACTATTTTTGAAGGCATGCCGTTATTTTCTGAACCATCATATTTCCAAGATATAACGGTGAGCCAAGGTAGTTTTTGACGGATGCTTGCAGGTGGAGCGGTGTTGATAAATTTATAAACAATCGGTTTGCCTTGGATTTTCGCCTCTCCAACTGACCAAATGTCTTCAGCAAATGCCATACAAGATGCTCCGAATGCGAATATTAGTGCTAAGAGGATGCGCATAACTTCTTTAGACCGCTAACGTTTGGTTAAGGGGCGGGCTTTAGCCCGTCCCAGTGAGCGAAGCGAACGGTTTGAACCGCTTGTTAGCCATGCTGGCCGTGGTTGTTTGAGTTCTGTGATTTTATTATTTTTTCATGGTATC